>Ga0115001_10000243_pt1 | contig 39123 bp, 33 predicted proteins | sample ArcticOcean_MG_C_12_FD_89869 | JGI IMG/M metagenome (GOLD analysis project Ga0115001, IMG submission 89869) | Marine microbial communities from western Arctic Ocean - ArcticOcean_MG_CB8_130 | ecosystem: Environmental > Aquatic > Marine > Oceanic | place: Arctic Ocean: Canada Basin | collected... | reverse complement strand
AAAAAAAAAAAAAAAAAAAAAAAAAAAATAAAACAAGATGAAGATATATTAGATACCTGATTTTCATCATGAATTTGACCAATTGCTGTTTTTGACGGAATAAACAAGCCTAAAAATAAAAAATTTAAATATTATTACCCTACAAATGATTTAGTTACTGCTCCAGAAATTATATTCTTTTGAGTAGCAAGAATGATTATTTCAGGTTATAAATTTACAGGAAATCCACCATTTAAAAACGTATATTTTACTGGAATAGTAAAAGATAATAATGGGAAGAAAATGTCAAAGTCCTTAGGAAATTCACCAAATCTTATAGAATTAATAAATAAATATGGATCAGATGGAATAAGGTCGGGTATATTATTTAGTTCAAAAGAAGGAAATGATTTATTGTTTAATAATAAACTATGTATACAAGGAAGAAATTTTTCAAATAAAATATGAAATACATTTAATCTTATAAAAATTTAAGAAAAAAAAAAAAATTCAATAATAAAAGAAAAATTTGTAATAATAAAATGGTTTCAATCAGAAATAAATGAATCAATAAAACAAATAGAAAAAGATTTTTTAAAATTTAAAATATCAGATATACTAATTAGAATTTATAAATTAACATGAGATGAGTTTTGTTCAAAATACATTGAAATAATAAAACCAAAAAATAAAAAAAATACAAATAGAAATACATACAAAAAAACTATAATATTTTTTAAAAAAATAATAAAACTATTACATCCATTTATGCCATTTATAACAGAAGAAATATGACAAAATTTGAAATTAAAAAAAGAAAAAAAATCAATTGCTATTTCAAGTTGGCCTAAAAAAGAAAAGATTAATGAAAAATTACTAAAATACGTAAACTTATCATTTAAATTTATATCAAAAATTAGAATGATTAAAAATGAAAATGATATACCAAAAAATAAAAAAATAAATATAATAACAGAAAAAATACCAAATTGATTGAAAGTGACTATAAAATACATTGAAAAAATATGCAATATCAATATATATGAATATATAAATAAAATAAAAAAATTAATTAATTTTACTATAGAGAAGTATTTATTTTTCTTATTAAAAATAAATATTATAGAAAAAAATAAAGTAAAAAATATTAATAAGATAGAAAAAATGGAAAAATTACTCAAAATTATAAATCAAAAACTAAATAATGAAAATTTTATAAAAAAAGCACCGAAAATACTAATAGAAAAAGAAAAGAAAAAAAAAAGAGATGTAGAATATAAAATAAAAATAATTAAAAATACAAACTAAGGTAAAATTATAATTTCATTTGAGGAAAAAATATAACATCTTGTATTGAATCAGAATTTGATAAAATCATAGCAAGGCGATCAATTCCTATTCCAATCCCAGAAGTAGGAGGCATTCCATAAGATAAAGATTTTAAAAAATCTTCATCTAATACCATAGCCTCTTTATCTCCTATTTTTTTTAACTTATTTTGATATTCAAATCTTTTTTTTTGCTCAATAGGATCATTCAATTCAGAGAATGAATTACATATTTCCTTTCTATTGCATATAACTTCAAATCTTTCTACAAGATTAATATTATCATAATGGACTTTTGCAAGAGGAGACATAATTATAGGATAATCTATTATAAATGTAGGTTGTATTATATAAGGCTCGCACTTTAAACTAAAAACTTCATCGATAATTTTACTAATATCTAAAGATTTATTAAAAAATAATAATAACTCTTTTACAAAATTCATTAATTCAAAACTATTTATAAAATTAATACTAATTCCAACAAAATTTTCTATAGATTCAAATAAAGTAAATTTATTTCAAAACCTAGAAAAATTAATTAAATTGTCACCAACTTTTACTAAAGAATTATTACAAACATTAATAAATAACTCATTTATCATTTTTTCAACCATATTTAGCATTCATAAATAATCTTTATAAGAAACATATAGCTCTAATTGAGTAAACTCAGTATTATGAAAACGAGACATTCCTTCATTTCTAAAATCTTTAGAAAATTCATAAACACCGCTATAGCCAGATATTATAAGTCTTTTTAAATATAATTCATTAGATATTCTTAAATATAAAAAAAAATTAAAATCATTATGATAGGTTCTAAATGGACGAGCTAACGCACCTCCATATAAATTTTGTAAAATTGGAGTTTCTACTTCTAAATATTTCTTATAATCTAAGTAATTTCTAATAAAACTAACTAAATTAAATCTTTTATTAAATCTTTCTTTACTCTCGTTATTAATTATTAAATCTAAATACCTGTATCTATATTTATATTCTACATTAGAAAAAGAATTATAAAATTTAACGCCATTTTTATCATTCACTTCCTTTACTACAGGTAATGAATTTATGGATTTAGAAAGAATAATAATGTTTTTAACGCATATAGACAGTTCTTTAACTTTCGTAATAAATACAAATCCAGTAATACCAATAATATCTCCTATATTTATATATTTTTTATATATATCATATAGTATATTATTTCTATTAAAATATAAATTATTTTTTTTAATATAAAGCTGAATTACACCAGTATGATCTTTTAATTCAGAAAAAGAAACATGACCCATTAATCTTTTACTCATTAAACGACCAGCAATAGAAATATTTTTAAAATTATTCTTATAATTTTTATAATTCTTAAAAATATTTTTTATATTATTATTTAATTTAAAAGTGTAAGAAGGATACGGATTAAACCCTAATAACTTTAATTTATTTAATTTCTCAATTTTTAAAATTTTCTGATCATTTAAAAGTTTCATAATAATAATTTTAAAATTTAAAATAATAATTTATATTAAAAAATAAATTTAAATATTATAAATAATACATAAAATTGGAAAAAAAAAAAATAACAGAAAAGGAAGCAATTGTATCTCTCGCAACTCCAAATGGAATAAGTTCTATAGCAGTAATAAAAATATCAGGGAAAAAATCGATAGATATAGTAAATAAAATTTTTAAAGGAAAAAATCTAAAAAAAGAAAAAAAAAACACGACACATTTTGGAATAATAAAAGAAAAAAAAAAAATAATAGATGAAGTAATAGTATCAATATTTAAAAAACCTGCATCTTTTACAAAAGAAGACTGCATAGAAATATCATGCCATGGATCAATATTTATTATTAAAAACATAATCACATTATTAATAAAAAATGGAGCACGAATTGCAAAGCCAGGAGAATTTACTAAAAGAGCATTTTTAAATGGTCAAATGGATTTAATACAAGCAGAAGCTATATCAGATTTAGTATATACAGAATCAGAAATGCATCACAAAATATCAATAAGTCAAATGAGGGGAAATTTTTCTGAAAAAATAAAAAAACTCAGAAAAAAATTAGTGAATTTCTCGAGCATGATTGAATTAGAATTGGATTTTTCAGAAGAAAATATAAAATTTCTAAATAAAAAGAAGTTAAAGAGTAACATAAATGAAATATTAAAATATATCAAACCAATCATTAAAAGCTTTTCACTAGGAAATGTCATAAAGAATGGAATACCAATAATAATTGTAGGTAAGGTAAACTCCGGAAAATCAACTTTAATGAATTTACTAATGAATGAAGAGAAATCTATAGTTTCTAATATAAAAGGAACAACACGTGATATAATAGAAGACGAATTAATAATTGAAGGTATAAAATTTAAAATTATAGATACCGCGGGATTAAGAAAGACTGAAGAAAAAATAGAAAAAATAGGAATAAAAAAAACAAAAGAAAAAATAAAAAAATCATCAATAATAATATATATATTTGATCTATTAAAAGAAAATTTAGAAAATGTAGAAAAGGAAATAAAAAAATTTAAAAAATTAAAAATACCAATAATAAAAGTTGGAAATAAAGTAGATAAAATAAAAAGTAAAGAACATGAGAAAGAAAATGAAATAATAAAAATATCAGCAAAAAAAAATATAAATATAGAAGAATTAAAATTAAAAATTATGAATATTATAAATATAAAAAAGATAAAAAACAGTAGTACAATTGTGATAAATGAAAGACATTATGAAAATTTAAAAAAAATAGAAAAATCATTGAAAAATATTATTCATAATATTGAAGAAAATATAACAAATGATATAATTTCAATAGACATCAGAATGATATTATATCTACTGGGAGAAATAACAGGTGAAATAACTACAGAAGATTTATTAAAAAACATATTTTCAAAATTTTGTATAGGAAAATAATGCATAAATTAAAAAACATAAAGTGTTTAAATAAGATAATAATAAAAAAAAAAATAATAATAATAATGCATATAAACCCAGATGGAGATGCGCTTGGGTCATCATTGGCATTATATTTTTTTTTAAAAAAAAAAAATAAAATAAAAATTATTTTACCAAATAAATACCCGGAATCATTAAAGTGAATGGTTATAAAAGAAGATTTTTTAATATATAAAGAAAATAATAAAAAAATATTAAAAATATTTAAAGAGTCAAATATAATTTTTTGTATAGATTTTTCTAATTTGAGCAGAATAGGAAAAATAAAAAAAATAATTGAAAAAAGCACATTAATTAAAATTATAATAGATCATCACTGGAACTTAGAAAATTTTTCAGATTTAAATTTTTATGATAAAAATTCATCTTCGTGCTCAGAAATCATATATAAAATATTGAATAAAATAAAAAAAAAAATAAGTAAAAAAATATCTGAGTATTTATATACAGGAATTATAACAGATACTGGATCATTTAAAAATCCAAATACAAATTATGAAACATTTAAAATAGCAAGCAATTTAATAAAAAATGGAACTGATATACAAAAAATAAATGATTTAATCTATAAAAATAATTCTATTGAAAAAATAGAATTTTTAAGCTTTGCGATAAAAAAAAGATTAGTAATATTAAAAAAATGAAAAATATCATATTTTTATATAAAAAAAAATGACACCAAAAAATTTAATTTATCAACGGAAGATACAAAAGAGTTATTAAATTATATAATGTCATTAAAGGAAAATATAGTATCAGCATTAATAATAGAGAGAAAAAATAAAACAAAAATATCCTTAAGATCGAATGGAAATTTTAACGTCAATAAGATTGCAAAAAAATATTTTAATGGGGGAGGACATAAAAATGCATCTGGAGGATATTCAAATTCCAAGCTAATGGAAACAATAAAAGAATTTGAAAAAAATATAAAAAAAAATATCTCCGAAACTAATCTATATATTTAAAGCCAGTATAACTTAAAAGGACTTCTGGTATTGAAATTTTTGAATCAAAGTAGTTATTTTCTAATAAAGCTGAAACTATTCTAGGTAAGGCTAATGCGCTAGCATTAAGAGTGTGTAAATATTCCGAACCATTACATTTTTTATATTTTATATTCATTCTATTTGATTGATAAGTCTCAAAGTTGCTCAAAGAACTTACTTCTAGTCATTTTTTTTGACCCATAGACCAAACTTCAATATCGTAAGTAAAGGAAGAAGAAAATCCTAAATCAGAAGAAGATAATTTTATAACACGATAAGGTAACTTTAATTTTTCAAGTAGATTTTGAACATACTCTCTCATACTTTCAATGAATTTATAAGATTCTGAAGGTAAATTAATCTGAACAATTTCAACTTTATCAAATTGATGAATACGATTAAGAGCCTTAACATCACTTCCTCATGATCCAACCTCTTTTCTAAAACAAGGTGTATGGCCGACACTTTTGATTGGTAAATTATTTTTACTAAATAATACGTTTCTATATAAATTAGTTATAGGAACTTCACCTGTAGGAATTAAATAAAAAAAATTATCTGATATTTGATACATTTGATCTTCTTTATCAGGAATTTGCCCAGTACCAAATAATGAATATTTATTTACAATAATTGGAACCTGAACTTCGAAATAATTGAATTTGCAAGCTTCATCTAAAAAAAAATTAATTAATGATCTTTGTAATTTTGCACCCTTGCCTTTATAAACAGGAAATCCAGAACCTGATATTTTATTACCTAAACTAAAATCAATAATATTATATTTATTAGATAAATATGAATGAGTGTGCTTTGCGTTTGATAATAAGCCAAAATTATAAATTAAATTTTCATTATTAATATTGACTGAAGAAACAGAAAAATGAGGCAAATTCGGCAAATTATATAAAATTTTTTGCACTGAAACTTTATTTTTTTTATGTTCAAAATTTAAAACTTTTAAATGGAGTTTTAATTTTAAAATTTTTAATTTTAAAAAAAAATAAACATTTTGGCTATTGAAATTATTTCCTTTATTAAATTTATTAGATAAAAATTTTAATTGAGAATGTATATTATCTAAAATAATTTTATTAATCCTTACTTTTTTGTCAAATTTTAATACTTTATTTATTAATAAATTGGGGAATTTTATTCCTCTTTTTTTTAAACTTTTAATAAAAACGTATTTATTATTTTTTATATAACTAACTTTTATCATAAATATTATTTCTGCGAAATTTTATAATAGAATTTATACAATAAATAATTAAATAACAAATATCTTGACAAGATATTAACGTTATACTATAATTGTACTATATAAAGTAAATTATTTATTATAATTTTTAAATATTATTTTTCAACTAAAATCATTCCTATTCTATATAAAATGTATAATGCAAAAGAACTAAACATACAAATTATTTCGAATTTAAAAGAAATTTCAAAAAATTTAAAAACTAAATATGATTCAAAAATAATAAAAAACAATAAAAATAAGAATATAAAAAATAAAAAAATAAACAAAGAAAAAAATGAAAAAGAAATAAACAAAAAAAAAAAAAATAATAAAATTAACAATACAAATACAGATTTCAACTTTATTATAGAAAATGAAGGAGTATTAGAAATAATGCAAGATGGATATGGATTTTTGAGATCTTCAGATTATAATTATTTATCTAGTCCTGATGATATATATGTGTCACAATCACAAATTAAATTATTTGGCCTTAGAATAGGAGATACTGTAAAGGGACAAGTAAGGCCACCTAAACCTGGAGAAAAATACTTTGCATTATTAAAAGTAAAGCTAATAAATGGAAAGACGACAGAAGAAATAAGAAATAGAGTATCATTTGAATATTTGACTCCATTATTTCCTAAAGAAAAATTAAATTTAAATAGTGATTCAAAACAATATTCTACAAGAATATTGGATCTCTTCGCTCCAATAGGTAAAGGGCAAAGAGGAATGATTGTAGCTCAGCCTAAAACAGGGAAAACGGTTTTATTAAAAGAAATAGCAAATTCAATTGCAAAAAACCACCCTGAAATATACTTAATAGTATTACTAATAGGAGAAAGACCAGAAGAAGTTACAGACATGTCTAGAAGTGTAAATGCAGAAGTAATATCTTCTACATTTGATGAGCAATCTGAGCAACATACAAAAATATCAAATATAATTCTAGAAAAATCAAAAAGGATGGTTGAGTGCGGGCATGACGTTGTGATACTTCTTGATTCAATTACTAGATTAGCAAGGGCTTATAATACAGTTGTTCCGTCATCTGGAAAAATTTTATCAGGAGGAGTCGACGCAAGTGCACTTCATAAGCCAAAAAGATTTTTTGGAGCAGCAAGAAATGTAGAAGACGGGGGCTCATTAACAATAATTGCTACAGCATTAATTGAAACAGGATCAAAAATGGATGAAGTAATTTTTGAAGAGTTTAAAGGAACAGGAAATATGGAATTACAACTTGATAGAAAATTATCAAACAAAAGAATATACCCAGCAATAGATATTACATCATCCGGAACAAGGAGAGAGGAGTTATTACTTGAAAAAGAAGAAATATACAGAGTATGAATACTAAGAAGGCTTATGTCAGACATGACATCAACGGAATCTATTGAATTTATACTTGAAAAAATGAAAGACACGAAAAATAACAAAGAGTTTTTAATTTCTATGAATAATTAATTTTAATATTTAATTTTAGTATAAATTATATCACCTATTTGTATTTCACTGTTATAGAATACAAATAGCTCAAGTATATGTATATGAGTAGAGACTTTTAAAATTTTACAATTTCCTCAATACACAACGGACTTAACGCAACCTTTGCAAATTCCAACTTCAAACTCACAAATTTCTATATTTTCAGAACGTATATTAAGAATAATATCTTTATTACTAGATAGTTTATCACTACAGTGTATAAAGCCTAATTCTGAAATAAAACCATTATTTACGGATAGGGATTTAATTCGATTTATTTCTCCAAAATATTGAGCGATATAATTATTAACGGGATTGCAATAGATTTCATAAGGAATATCTACTTGTTGTAAAATTCCATTTCTAATAATAACAATTCTATCTGCAATAGAAAGAGCATCTTTTATATCATGAGTAACAATAATAGAAGTGATGTTTCCTTTTTTTAATATATTTTTTAAATCATTTCTAACTTTTTCTTTTAATTTATTATCTAAATTGCTAAAAGGCTCATCAAATAAAACAATTTTTGGATTTAAAATAATAGTCCTTGCAAGAGCTGTGCGCTGTTGCTGCCCTCCAGAAAGCTCAAAAGGATATTTATCTTCAAAGCCAAATAAACCCACAAAATTTAAAACTTCAAAAAATTTTTTTTTAGATTCATTAGATTTGCGTAATCCAAAAAGTATATTTTTCTTTACTGTAAGATGAGGAAAAAGAGCATAATTCTGAAAAACCATACCAATATTTCTCTTATCAGGAGAAACAAATTTATAATTACTAGAAACAATAGTATTATCTATTTCTATAGAACCATTAGAAAGTTGCTCAAAACCTGCAATTAATCTTAAAATAGTAGTTTTCCCACTTCCGCTTTCACCAACAAGACATAATAATTCACCTTTATCTATAGATAATGAAAAATCATTAACTGCGAAACTATTTGAATTATAATACTTTTTAGAAATATTTTTAATCTTTAGTATTTTCACAAGATTTACTATTCTTAGTTAAACTATTTAAAAAAAAAATAAAAAAAAGACTTATTATTATAATAATTAATGCATAAGAAGAAGATTCCGCAATCATTTCATTACTAACCAAATTGAATGTTTTGGTAGATAATGTCTCAAAATTAAAAGGACGCAATATTAAAGTTAAAGGAAGCTCTTTTAAGATATCAATAAAAACAAGAATAAATCCACCAATTATTGAATGCTTAATTAAGGGTATTTCTATAAAAAATAAAGTTTTAAAAAAATTTATACCAAGCGATCTAGAAACTTCATTAATATTAATAGATATTTTTTTAAAACCAGAATTTATAGAATTATAACTAATTGCTATAAACCTAACAACATAAGAAAAAATTAGAATAAAAAAAGAATTAAACATTATATTGAAAGAAAACATAAAATCTAAAAATTTATTAAATTCAAAAATAAATTTCATTATACCAACCGCAATAATAGCGCCAGGTATAGAATATCCTAGAATAACAGTTTTAATAATACTTTTGATAAAAAAAATAGGACTTATTCTGATTGAATATAATAAAAAAATAGATATAATATTACAAATAAAAGATGAAAAAAAAGATAATAAAAAACTAGTAAATATAAGATCAAAAAAGTTATTATTAATAACCTTATGTATAGTATCTAAAGATCAGCAAAACAGTTGAAAAAATGGAAGTATAAATCCAATAAAAACAGGTAAAAAACAAAATAAAACAGCTAAAATTTTTTGAAAAAAACTTAAATTATATCTTAAAATAGATCTACTATTAAAAATAATAGTATATTTTGCATAGCCTCTTTGAAATTTTTCTAATAATATTAAAAAAAAAATAAAAAACATTAAAAAAGAAGATAAGTAAATAGCAGATGAGCAATCTCCTAAAGAAAATCAAGACCTAAAAATACCAGTTGTAAAAGTAATAATACCAAAATATTTAAAAGAACCATAATCATTAAGTAGCTCCATTAATGATAAAATAACTCCACCGATAATTGATGGCCTTGCTATAGGCAAAGCAACTTTAAAGAAAGTTCTAATTGAATTATTTCCCAAAATTCGACCAGATTCTAATAATAATTGAGATTGATTGATAAAACTAGATTTTACCATAACATATGTATACGGATATAAAACAAATGATAATAAAAATATAATAGTATGCAAATTCATTATATCAATATTATACATATCAAAATTAAAAAATAAAAAATTTTTAAATTTATAAAAAAATCCAGTACAATTAAATATTCCAACATAAGTATATGTTAAAATATAAGTAGGTATAGATAAAGGTAAAATAAGAAATCATTCAAAAAAATCTCTTCCAGGAAAATTACATGTAGAAATTAATCACGCAGTAGATACTCCAATAAATAATACCAAAAAAGAAACTCCTAAAATAATTAAAGAAGTATTAAAGATATAATCCAGTAAAACAGTTTCGTATAAATGTATTCATGTTGATCCGGAACTATTAAATAAACTATAAAATATGACCATTATTGGTAAAGAAATAAAAAAAAGTATAAATAATGATATTAATACTCATAAATTGATAAAAAACTTTATATATTCCAATTCAAAAAAAATTTATAAAATAAATTTAAAAATATTATTTTCATCCAACTTCATCAAATATTTTAACAGCTTTTTTATTATATTTTCCTATTAAAGATAAATCTACAGAATCTAGCTTAAAAAACCCCCAAGATTCAAGAAGTGGATCTCATTTAATATCACTTTTAACTGGATATTCAAAGTTAGATCTTGAAAATAAACCCTGAGCTTCATTTGCTAATAAAAATTTCATTAATTTTATGCCATTTTTTTTATTAGGAGAGTGCAATGATAGACCCACTCCACTAATATTAACATGAGATCCTCTATTATTCTGATTAGGAAAAAGCAAACTAACTAAATTTACAGAATTTCTTTCTTCTTTTAAATTAGAATTTATAAGCTTACCGACATAATAACTATTTACAACTGCAACATCTCCTATTCCAGAAGAAATTGCTTTTATTTGATCTTTATCATTTCCCTTTGGAGTTCTCGCCATATTATTTACAATTGATAAAGCTCATTTTTTAGCATAATCCTCACCATTATGTATTATTATAGAAGAAAGTAAAGATTGGTTATAAATATTTTCAGAAGATCTCATAAGGACTCTTCCTTTTCATTTTGAATTAGATAAATCTTCATATGTAGACAAATCTGAAAGATTTACTCTATCTTTAGAATATACTATAATCCTACTCCTATAAGTAATTCCAAACCAATAAAATTGAGAATCTCTAAAATGATTAGGTATGCTATTTGTTTTAATATATACTGGCTGAAAAAGATTTTTACTTTTTGCTCTTTCTAATCTGCCGGCATCAACCGTAATTAATACATCAGCCGGAGAATTTTTTCCTTCTACTTCTAGCCTATGTATAAGTTCGTCAGCATTAGCATTGATAACATTAACCTTAATACCTGTTTTTTTTGTAAAAATATCAAAAATTTTTTGGTCAATTTCATAATGTCTATGTGTATAAACATTGACAATATTGTTATCTAAATTTTGAAATTTTAAATAAAAAAAAAGTAAAAAAAGTAAAAAAAAGAAAAACAATAAAATGAATTTTAAATTAAAATATTTTTTTTCATAAAAAAAAGAATAAAACATATCTTTTAAAATTATTAATTTAAAAATAACAAACTATTTATATTTAGAATAAGATAATAAAATATCTAAATATTTCCTACTATTAAACAATCTAGGAAATTTATTAGTTGATCCAAAAATACTTAAATTATTATTAATAAAATTGTAAAATGTACCCCTAGGAACAATCCGAATTAAAGGCTTAGAAATCATATTATTAGAACGTCTAAAATTATAATCAGAATTAATATCTCTCAAAGTGTTATCTAAAATAATAATAAAATCACATAAATTTGGAGGAAAACTTAAAAATTCAATTATTCATTCATGGCCTCCGTTTTTATTAAATTCAGAATAAATAGGACCAACTGTATAATTATATACAGATGATCCAGTTAAGCTACATGCCTTAGATATTGCAATGTCTGTATTATTAACAATAAGTTCTTCTCCAAAAATATTAATAAAATTTTTAGTTCTTCCTAAAATTTTTATTCTAAAAGGATAAATAGAAGTAAATTTTATAATATCACCCATTCTATATCTTCAAAGCCCAGAATTAGTACTTATAACTAATTCATAATATTTATTCAATTCAACACTATCAAGAAAAATAGTATCTGGATTTAATGTGTTAATATAAAATCATGGAATAAATTCATAAAATATTCCATGATCTAATAATAAAAGCATATCTTTTTCATCTTTTTGATCTTGTATTCCAAAAAATCCTTCCGAAGAATTATAAACCTCAATGTAATTTATGCTTTTATATTTTAAAATTTTATTTAAAATTGGCATATAAGGATCAATAGCAACAGCGCCATGTACATATAACTCCAAATTAGGCCACACGTCATTTATAAAAATTTTCTTATTTAATTCTAACAACTTTGTTAAAAATAAAACAACAAATGAAGGAGATCCAGTAATAGAAGTTATTCTTTTGCTAGAAATATCAATCATAAAATTAGAAATATTATTTTCTAACTTTTTTGATGAAAATACTCCGGAATGTTTATATCAACTCATCAAAAAGGTAAATTTTTTGAAATTAAAGCAGATATATCTCCAAAATTAATTCTTGAATTATAGTTAAATGTATTTGAATTTATAAAACCAGATAAGCTAATATTTTTTCCAAAAAATAAATTACTATCAGGAAAATTATTAATATAAATAGATAAAATATATCTTCCAGATTTATAATGAGAATCATTGAATGATTCTAAGGAAACAGGCAAAAATTTACTTTTAGAATTAGTAGTACCTGATGATTTTGAAAATCAACTTATATTATTAGGTCAAAGTATATTTTGATGACCTTTTAACATAGATTCAATATATGGATAAATATTTTCATAAGTAAATAAAGGAACATTTTTTCTGAAATCATAAAAATTTCTTACTGAAGAAAATCCAAAATACTTTCCAAAAACAGTATTTTTACCCATATTAATAAGGTATTTAAAAAAAGTTTCCTGAGTTCTCAAAGGATGTTTCATGAAATTATCCATAACAGAAAACTGTTTTTTAACTATAAGATTAAAAAATTTATTTAACATTTCTTAAATTCATAATATAAAGGTCGTGAACGGATTCGAACCGCTGTAAAAGGTTTTGCAGACCTCTACCTAACCACTCGGTCACACGACCAAAATTAATAAATAATAAATTATTATTTTTAAGACTATTATTCTTTAATAAATCATTTATTTCTTATTTTTTTCTTTAATTTTTGAAAATGTTAAAGTATGAGAAAGGTATATTTTTCTGTCTAATTTTGAAATCTCTATAACTTGAAAATCAAGAATCTCACCGATATTAACATCATTACCATCTGATTTAATTAAAGATCTATTATATGCAAATCCAGACACTCCATAAGGTAATTCTAAAACTGAACCCTTATCAACTTTTTTTACAACTGTACATTTATGAACTGAACCTATACTAAATAATTCTTCAAAAGTATTTCAAGGATCAGAATCTAATTGCTTTAAACCCAAAGCAAGTCGTTTATTTTCAGCATTAATCTCTAAAACAATAGTCTCTATTTTATCTTCTAAATTTATAATTTCAGAAGGTTTTTTAATTTTTTTAGTCCAAGATAAATCAGAAATATGTAATAAACCATCTATTCCTTCTTCTAATTCTACAAAAACACCAAAATTAGCGATATTTTTAACAATTCCTTTATGTTTTGTCCCTACAGCATACTTTGATTCCAAATCTTTACTCTTCCATGGATCTTCTGTTAATTGTTTTACTCCAAGAGACATTTTTCTTTCTTCCTTATCTAAGGTAAGTACAATTGCATCAATTTCATCACCAACTTTCGCAAAATCTTGAGGATTTCTTATATGCTGAGACCAAGACATCTCTGATATATGTATTAATCCTTCTACGCCAGGAACAACTTCTAAGAAAATACCGTAATCAGCAACATTAACAACTTTTCCTTTTAATTTAGATCCAATTTTTATAGACTTAGAAAGAGAAACCCAGGGATGAGGTATTAATTGTTTCATTCCAAGAGATATTCTTCTTTTTTTCTCATCAAAATCAATAACAACAACTTTGATTTTTTGACCCAATTCAAGAACTTCTTCTGGATGATTAACTCTTCCCCAAGAAATATCAGTAATATGCAATAATCCATCTACTCCTCCAAGATCTATAAAAACCCCAAAGTTAGTTATATTTTTTATAATACCCTCTAATACTTGTCCTTTTTCTAAATTACTAATAATCTCAGTTTTTTGCTTCTCTAAATCTTTTTCTATTAAAACTTTATGAGAAACAACGACATTATCATTGGAGTATTTAATTTTTACAACTTTAAGTTCTATTTTTTTATTAACAAAAATATCAAAATCTTTAATAGGTTTTATATCTATTTGAGAACCAGGTAAAAAAGATTCTATGCCAAATATATCAACAATTAAACCACCTTTTGTTCTTCTTTTTACAAAACCTTCTATAATTCTATCATTATTTAATGCATCTTGAATTTTTTCCCAACCTTTTACAAGTTTCGCTTTTTTTCTTGATAAAATTAATTGACCCTTTTTATCTTCTTGTTCTTCTATATAAACTTCTATTTTATCCCCTATTTTTAACCCAGGGAAATCTTTAAATTCTGAAATAGATATTAGTCCATCTGATTTAAATCCAATATCAATAACAACATCTCTATCACTAATATTTAAAATAGTACCTTCTACGACTTCATATTCTTTAATTCCTATAAGATTATCTTCATAAATTTTTAACAATGAATTCATTTCATCTTTACTATATTCAGATCCAAACTCCCTAAAAGAATTACTTACATTTCAATTAAAATTGTCACCTACTTCAGCCATAAATATAAAATTAAAAAATTATAAAATTAAGAATTTAATAAAAGTAAATTTAAATAAATAATTTTAAAAAAAAATGAAAAATTACAAAATATTATAATTAAACATTTTTTTTAAATCTTTTTCTTTTAAAATAGCACGTTTATCATATGTTTTTTTAGATTTAGATAATGCAATTTGTAATTTTATAAAACCCCTATCATTAATAAAAAAAGAAATAGGAATTATAACAAATCCAGTTTTTCTATCTTTTATAATTTTATTGATCTCTTTTTTCTTTAATAATAATTTCCTATCTCTTTTTTCAAGAAAATTATTTTTCCTCTTAACATGCATATTTTTAATTCAAAGCTCATTCTCAAAAAAATAACAATAAGACTCGCTAAAACTAAAATTTTTTGATTTTACTGATTTTACTTCATCTCCAAAAAGAACAATTCCAGAAGAATAAAAATCAGAAAAATCATAACTAATACCAAATTTTTTTCGATTACAACATAAAACTTTATAAATTTTCATTTAAATTTAAATTTAAAAAAGATTTAATTAAAAAATAATTTAGGTATAACCTTAGCATTCAAATCAGAAAAATCATCAACCAAATACTGGTAATACGAAGAAATAGCTATCATAGCTGCATTATCAGTACAATATTTAAAATCAGGAATAAAAAAATTCCAGTTATTCTTAATTGAAATATTAAATAATTCAGATCTTAAATTTGAGTTTGCTGCAACTCCACCAGATAAAGATATATTAAAAATATTTGTCTTAAAAATAGAATACTTTAATTTTTTAACCAATATAGATATCAAATGATATTGAATACTAAAGCATATATTTGAGCGATTAGTTTTAATAAAATTTTTATCTTTAATTTTATTATATTTCAAAAAATATAAAAATGAAGTTTTAATTCCGCTAAAAGAAAAATTTAGATTAGATAAATTTGAAATTGGAAATAAAAACTTTAAAAAACCATTATTTGAATAAAGATCAACAATGGATCCGCCTGGATAGGGAATATTAATTAAATTCGCAATTTTATCAAAAGATTCACCTATAGCATCATCCCTTGTTTCTCCAATAGTTTTAAAATTTAAATAATCTTCAACAAGGACTAATTTAGTATGACCGCCGCTTACAATTAAACATAAAAAAGGAAATGTAGGCTTAGGATAATCTATAAAATTAGAAAGAACATGAGCTTTAATATGATCAATAGATATTAAAGGTAGTTTTAAAGAAAAAGATAAAGCCTTTGCAAAAGAAACCCCAATTAATAAAGAGCCTAATAAGCCGGGTCCTTGAGTAAATCCAATCGCGCTAAGTTTAAAAATATCTATATTTGCATCGCTAATAGCTTTTTTTATTATAAATATCATATTTTTCTGATGATTCATGGATGCAATTTCAGGAATAACGCCTCCATAATTTTTATGTAAAAATTGAGTAACAATAACATTACTTATTATAACTCCATCAGAAATCACAGATACAGATGTTTCATCACAGGAAGACTCAATTGCAATAATAAATACTTTATTTTTAAACATAATTAAATATAATTTTAAAATTAATACTTTAATATTTTAAATATTTTTATTAATAAATTTTAAATTATTTACTTATATATAAAATTAAAATAGAAATATCAGAAAAAGAAATACCACTAATATCCAAAGCTTGACCAATAGTTCTAGGAGAAAACTTTTTCAATTTCTCTCTACCTTCTGAAGATAATGAAGTTAAATTATCATATTTAAAGTCAAATGGTATTATAAAATTTTCCATTTTTTTAGTCTTTTTTACTAATTCTTTTTCTTTTTTAATATAGTCCAAGTATTTGATTTGTATTTCAACTTGCTCTAAAATTTCATCATTATAATTTTTTAAAAAATTAAATAATTTATTATCTTTTTTAAATAAAAAATTAAAAGTAATTTCAGGTCTTTTTAGTAATTTATACAAAGATTGAAATTCAATTTTATTTATTTTTTTTGAATTTAAAATATTTTTCTTAAAAAATAATTTTACTTTTTTAAATAAATTTATAATACTAAAAATAACATTCTTTTTAAAAAGAACTTTCTCAAAATTAAAATTTGAAATAAGATTAATATTATTTCCTATGTTACTTAATCTTAAATCTGCATTATCTTGCCTTAGTAAAATCCTAAATTCAGATCTTGATGTGAACATTCTATAAGGTTCATTTGTTCCTTTGGTAATTAAATCATTAATCAAAACACCAATATAAGCATCAGATCTAGCTAAAGAAACAGGACTTAATTTATTAATTTTTCTATGAGAATTTATACCAGCCATTAATCCTTGACAAGCAGCTTCTTCATACCCTGTTGTTCCATTTATTTGACCAGCAAAATAAAGATTATTAATCAAAAAAGTCTCTAAAGTGTTTTTTAATTGAGTTGGAAGAAAATAAGTATATTCAATTGCGTATCCAGGTTTTAACATTTTGGCATTTTCAAAGCCTCTTATATTTCTTAATCCTAAATATTGAATTTCTATTGGCAAAGAAGTAGAAAATCCATTTATATAAACCTCAGTTGTATTTCATCCTTCAGGTTCTATAAAAATTTGATGTTTATCTTTATGAGAAAATTTACTAATCTTATCTTCTATCGAAGGACAATATCTAGGACCATCTCCTTTTATCCTATTAGTGAACATTGGGGAATCTTTAAAGCCAGAACTTAATATTTTATGAACATTTTTATTTGTATAAGTAATATAACAATTAATAAATTTTTTAATATTATTTTTATTTAAAAAAGAAAAAGTATTTAAAAATTTATCTCCATATTGTTTTTCCATTTTTGAATAATTCAAAGTCCTACCATCAACCCTTGGAGATGTTCCTGTTTTCATTCTTCCAGACTTAAAGCCAAGACCTATAAGTTGTCCGGCTAAAGTATTATCTGATTTTTCACTACTTCTTCCTCCAGAAAATTTTTCTTTTCCTATATATATAATTCCATTTAAAAAAGTTCCATTTGTTAAAATGACAGAACTGCTATATATATTCAATTTCATATTGGTCTGAACTCCAATTACTGCACCATTTTTAACAATAATAGAATTTACGGTATCTTGCCAAAAACTAATATTTTTTACACTTTCTAATTTTAAACGTCATAATTTTGAAAAATATAAACGATCATTTTGGGTCCTCGGACTTCAAACTGCTGGACCTTTTGACCTGTTTAGCATTCTAAATTGAAGCATTGAATTATCTGATATAATTCCAGTCATACCTCCAATTGCATCTATCTCTCTGACAATTTGACCTTTAGCTATTCCACCCACAGCAGGATTACATGACATAAAGCCAATAGTATTCATGTTCATAGTGATTAATAAAACACTAGAACCCATTACTGAAGAAGAATAAGCAGCTTCACAACCAGCATGACCAGCTCCTACAACTATAACATCATATTTTTTAAACATAAAATAAAAGTAAGTAAATTTATATAAGTGATTTATATAAATTATAGAATAATATATAAATAAATAATATTTTATATATATTTGAAATAATTTTATTAATTTTAAAAAAAGCGGATGTGGCGAAATTGGTAAACGCGCTAGATTTAGAATCTAGTACTTTATAGTATTGTGGGTTCAAGTCCCTCCATCCGTACATAAATCACTATTCAAAAATAATCAAATATTATTTTGTAAAAAATCTTTAAACTTTAAATATTTAAATAGTTATTACACATTTTAATTTTAATCTTTAAATTTTAAAAAAGACATGAATAATAAAAAAGAATTTATAAAATATTCAACAAAAGAAAAAAAAATTAATAGAATACACTTAGATTCATATATAAATAATTTAACAAGGTCTGTTATAGAAGAAAGGTCTACGAATTTCAGAGAAATAGATGTATTCTCAAGGCTAATTATGGATAGAATAATTTTTATTGGAACAGAAATAAATGATAATGTGTCAAATATTATTATAGCTCAATTATTATTTCTAGAATCAGTTAATCCTAAAAAAGATATTACTATTTATATTAATAGTCCAGGAGGATCAGTATACTCTGGTTTAGGAATTTATGACACAATGCAATACGTTAGTCCAAGTATATCTACAGTATGTGTAGGATTATCAGCGTCAATAGCTGCAGTATTATTAGCCGGAGGAGAAAAAAAAAAAAGATATGCTCTTCCACATTCCAGAATTATGATACATCAACCATGGGGAGGTGCAAAAGGAAAATCTTCAGATATGGAAATAACAATGAGGCAAATGATGGAAGTTAAAAAAGATTTATACAAAATATTATCAAACCATACAGAAAAAAAATACTCAGAAATAGAAAAAGATGCTAATAGTGATTACTGAATGAGATCTCATGAGGCGAAAAAATACGGTATAATAGATAATATATTAACAAAAAATAAAAATGAATAAAATAAAATGCTCATTTTGTGTAAATTATAATTCCAAAGCATCAATAATAATATCTGGAAATAATGCACATATATGTAATAAATGTATAGAAAAAGTATCAATACTCGCAAAGGAGGAAATAAAAAAAAATAAAAAAAAGAAAAATAAAAATCAAAATTTTACAATAGTAAATCCAAAAAAGTTAAAAAAATATTTAGATCAATATATAATCGGACAAGATAAAATAAAAAAAATACTATCAGTAGCGGTTTATAATCATTACAAAAGAATAAAGCAGAATAAGAAAAAAGATGATGTAATAATAGAAAAATCAAATATAATAATTCTAGGCAATACCGGAACAGGAAAAACGTATACAGCAAGAACCATAGCAAATATAATAAAAGTTCCATTTTGTATAGCAGATGCAACTGTATTGACGGAGGCAGGATATGTTGGTGAAGATGTAGAAAATATATTAACAAGATTATTACAATCTTCAAATTATAATATAAATTTAGCAGAAAAAGGAATAGTATACATAGATGAAATTGATAAAATTGCAAGAAAATCTAATGGACCATCAGTAACAAGAGATGTTAGCGGAGAAGGAGTCCAGCAATCATTATTAAAATTATTAGAAGGAAGCATAATAAATGTTCCTCCTTATGGAGGAAGAAAGCATCCAGATCAAAAAATGATACAAATAAACACAGAAAACATATTATTTATTTGCGGAGGATCATTTGATGGTATAAATAATATTATCGAAAAAAGATTAAATAAAAATAAGATAGGATTTACTAAAGTTATTAATGAGAATAAAGAGACAAAAAATATATTAGAATATATAACTCCTCATGATTTAAAGTCATATGGATTAATACCAGAATTAGTAGGAAGATTGCCTATATTAAGTTATTTAGATCCTTTAAATCAAAAATCCTTAAGAAGAATACTTACAGAGCCTAAAAATGCCTTAACAAAACAATATATAAAAATGTTTTCAATAGAAGGAGTAGAATTATCTTTTACGAATGATGTTTTAGATTATATATCAGAAAAAACATTACAATTAAGATTAGGTGCAAGAGGATTAAGATCAATATGCGAATTAATTATTATTGATATAATGTTTAATATAAAAAATGAAAATAAAAAGAAAAAAATATTATTAGACAAAGACTACGCAATGACAAAATTAGAAAAAAATAAAGACTAATTAATTAATTTTTATTAGTTCTTATTTCTTTTCTAATAAATATATTGGCAATAATATTACTAATAATTGAAATTATAAAAAATATAAAACTAAAATTATAATTTCCAGAATTATGTGAAATAATTAATAATTCATATTTAATTGAGCAATATAAAAATAAAAACAACAATAATAACATTACTAAGGAATTAACTAAACTAACTTTTATTTGCAGAATTGGATTTTTACTAATGAAAAATTCAATAATAATTAAAAAGAAAGAAAATAATAAAAAAAATAACGTAACATAATATAAAGAAAAATTAAAGTTAACTAAACTATACTTAGAGCTTGTTATTTGAGAAGAATATATACTTAATTTATATAAATAGCATGATACATAGTCTAATTTGCTTCATAATGGGAAAAAAAAGAAAAAAAATATATTAATAAACATTAAGAATAAAAAAAAAAATTGAGGACGCTTAATCATTGTTTTTATTTTGAATTTAAATGTATTCAAATATAAATTATTTACAATATCTTTAATAATAATGAAATTCTTGATTTTAATGACCTTCTATCAACTAAAAAATCTAAAAAACCATTTTCAAAAAGAAATTCAGAAGTTTGAAAACTTTTAGACATATTTTTTTTAAAAATTTCATTTATAATTTTAGGGCCTGCAAATCCAATTAATGCATTTGGTTCAGCAATATTAAAATCTCCAAGCATCGCAAAAGAAGAAGTCACTCCTCCGGTTGTAGGATCTGTTAATAATGATATGTATGGAATTTTTTTTTTTAATAATTGAGATATTTTTAAAGAAATTTTAGCCATTTGCATTAATCCAACTGTAGATTCCATAAGTCTAACTCCTCCAGATTTAGATATAGATAAAAATGGAATTTTATGTTCTATTGAGTAATCAATTGACCTTAAAATTTTTTCACCAACAACAGACCCCATAGATCCTCCTAAAAATCCAAAATCCATACAAGAAATTATAACTTCTAATTTATTAATTTTTCCATAAACAGTTTTTACTGCATCAGTTAAGTAGAATTTATTACTTGAATCATATATTTTTTTGTTATAAGATTTATTATCGAAAAATTGCAAAAAATCTACAGAATTTAAATTTTTATTTATTTCATGAAATTTATTATTATCAAGGAGTATATTAAAATATTCTTTTGAACCTATTCTAAAATGATAATTATCTTCAGGACATACATAAGAGTTTTTTACTAAATTTTCCTTACTAATCAAAAAACCATTAGGAGTTTTATATCAATAATTTATTGAATTAGACGATTTTAACATACTATTGTTTAATTTTTGGTAAATTTTAAGAAATTATATTAAAAAAGACAAATAAAATAATGAAAATTTAATAAAATATATTAGATTTGCAAAATGGTGATTGTAGCTCAGTTGGTTAGAGCACTGGTTTGTGGTACCAGATGTCGCGGGTTCGAGTCCCGTCTTTCACCCTTTAAATATTAAAAATAAATTATTTACAAAAACCTACTTTTATTAAAGAAAGAATAGAGTAATTAATAATGTCTTGATAATTTGATCTAATACCATCAGAAACTAATGTAATTTCATTATTGTATTTTATTTTTTTTATTCTTAATAATCTCATTAAAATAATATCTAAAATAGATTTTAAATCCATATTGATTCAATAATCTTGATAATTTTTGTTTTTTATTTCCAATAAATCTAAAGAATCAAATATTACATTATCATAAAAAATGTTTAAGTTGATATTAGATTTAAAAAAAGAATTATATTCAAAATCTAAACTAATGATGGCAAAAATTGAATAATTGATTATGCCAATAAAATCACTATATAAATCATTTATTATGACAATTTTATTTTTTTCTTTTTCCTGAATATATCTTATTCTTTTTATTTTTATTATAATTTGATCATTAAACGATACAAGTCTTAAAATTTTTCACGAATTACCATAATCATAATTTTTTTTATAAAATATCTCTTTACAGTAACTTATAATCTTTTTATATTCTTCTAAAGTTTTTTTCAAATTTTTAGCTTTATTAATGAAATTACTAATAAAAGAAGATAATATAAAAAATTCTAAAGAAAAATAGCAAATCATTTATTTTTAAAATTATAACCAAAAATTATAAAAAAAAATAATAAAAAAAAATTAAAAATTTAAAATAAAAAAAATTAAAAATAAGTTTCAAATATTAACATAATATATTTTAAAAAAAAAATTAAATTTTATATTTTTTAAACATATATAAGTTTTATATAACTTTATTATTATTTTATTTATAATAAAATTTTATTTTAGTTTTATAAAAATTTAATTAAAAATTTATTTCAAATACTAACTTTCCTAAATAAACTAATTATTGAATTTTATTTTAATTGTTTTATATTTAAAAAAAATAAACAAAAACGTAATTGATGCTAAAGGAAATTATTAAATACGCAAAAGAATACGGATTTATATATCCATCTAGTGAAATATATAATGGACTGCAATCAGTTTATGATTATGGACCTAATGGAATTGAATTAAAAAATAATCTTAAAAAATTATGATGGAAAGATATGGTTCAGATGTATAAAAATATAGTAGGAATTGATTCTTCAATACTTTTAAACCCTGAAACATGGAAAGCTTCTGGACATATTGAAAATTTTCATGATATAATGATTGATAATAAAGATTCAAAAAAAAGATATAGATTAGATGAAATTTTAGAAAATCATATAAAAAAAAAAGTAGATGAAAGTGAAAAAAAAAATCTACTTAAAAAAACAAACACATTAATTGAAGAAAATAAATTAGATGAACTTTATGATATAATAATTAAAGAAGAAATTAAATGTCCTGTATCCAGAACAAATAATTGAACTAAAGTGAAAGAATTTAATCTTATGTTTAGTACTAATTTTTCTTCATCTGATAAATTATCAAAAGTTTATTTAAGACCAGAAACAGCTCAAGGTATATTTTTAAATTTTTCTAATGTAACTAAAACCACAGGAATAAAATTACCTTTTGGAATTGCTCAAATCGGCAAAGTGTTTCGAAATGAAATTATAGCTAGACAATTTATATTTAGAATGAAAGAATTTGAACAAATGGAGATGCAGTTTTTTATAAAACCAGGTAATGAAAAAAAATGGTTTAACTATTGAAAATTAATAAGATTTAAATGATATTCTTCTATAGGTATTAAAAATAATTGTCTAAAAATACATAAACATTCTAAAACATCTCATTATTGTAATTCTGCTGTTGATATTGAATATAAATTTCCGTTTGGATATAAAGAAATAGAAGGTATTCATTCAAGAACTGATTTTGATTTAAAAAATCATCAAATTTTTTCTAAAAAAAAATTAGAATATTTTGATTATAAAATTTCAAAGAGTTATATTCCTTATGTAGTAGAAACTTCGTTAGGTTGCGATAGATTATTTCTTATGATTTTATGTAATGCTTTTATTAAAGAGAATTCAGATAAAAAGAACAGCAGAATTTATCTAAAACTAAATTTTTCATTATCTCCAATAAAATTTGCTATTTTACCTTTGATAAAAAATAAAGATATTATAAAAATATCAAAATCTATTTTCAATAATCTTAAAAGTAAATTTAAGATTACTTATGAAGAAAATAAATCCATAGGAAGAAGATATAAAAAGCAAGATTTAATAGGTACTCCTTATTGTATAACTGTTGACTATCAAACAATAATTGATAATACAATTACTTTAAGAGATAGAGACACTACTAATCAAATTAGAATAAATATCAATAATTTTAACAGTTTTTTATCAAAATTTATTTTTTCATAAAAATATTTTAATTAAAATTGATAATTACTTTTTTAATTATATTAAATTTTATATTTTAAAATTGTTTTAATTTTATTTTTAAAAAATAGTTAAATTGCATAATTATATAATAAATAATAAATACAGATTTTTAGATGATTTATTCAAATTTTTAAGAATAACATCCATAAGCTCTGTTGATAACTTTTCTAAAGATATTTTTAAAACAGTAAATTTCCTAAAATTTTTTTTACTAAAACTAGGTTTTGATAAATCATTTATAATAAAAAACAATAAAAATCCAATAATTTATTCCGAAAAAATAATAAATAAAAATCTACCTACAGTTTTACTTTACGGACACTACGATGTTCAATCTTATAATCCTTATAATCTTTGGGATTCAGATCCATTTAATCCAAAAATTGTAAATCAAAAAATTTTTTCAAGAGGCTCAGCCGATGATAAAGGTCAAGTATTTATGCATATAAAATCTTTTGAAGTAATGCTGAATAATAATTGCCTACCTTGTAATATTAAATTTTTAATAGAAGGTGAAGAAGAAATAGGGTCAGAAAGTATAATAAATTTTTTAGAAAATAGCGACAATACTAACATATTAAAATCAGACTCTGTAATAGTTTCAGATACATCTTTATTTTCTTTAAATTCTCCGTCTATAAGCGTAAGCTTAAGAGGTATTTTAAGCATTGAGCTAGATATCATTAACTCAGATATGGATTTACATTCTGGAGTATATGGAGGATGTGTTGATAATCCAATTGATGTTCTATGTAGAATAGTTTCATCTTTAAAAAGTAAAATAAATTCAATTAATATACCTGGTTTTTATGATAATATTTTAAATATCTCTAATATTGATAAATATTATATAAATAATTTAAAATTTGATTTAGTTAGTTATAAAAAATTAATCGGAGTATCAAAATTAAATGGCGAATTTGGTTATAGTAATATTGAAAGATCATCAATAAGACCATCTCTAGATATAAATGGTATTTGAGGCGGTTATTCAGGAGAGGGAGTAAAGACAATCTTGCCTTCTAAGGCTTCAGTTAAAATATCAATAAGAACTGTTCCTAATCAAAATGTAAAAGAATTAAAGAATTTAATTATCAAGCATTTAAGCAAAGAGAAATTTGAAGGAATAAAACTTAATATAAAAGTTTGTAAAAGCGGATCTAATGCAGTACTTATAAATAATAAATCAGTTGCACATATTGCGGCAATTAATTCATTTAAAGATGTTTGAGGAAAATATCCTTTATTTATAAAAGAAGGAGGAAGTATACCTATTATTTCTAAATTTAATGAAAAAATGAACATCTCTCCAGTAATGATTGGCTTTGGATTAAGTACTGATTTAATACATTCACCTAATGAAAATTTTAAACTATATAATTTTTTCAAAGGAATTGATACTATTATTAATTTTTATAAACATTTTTCTGAATTAAAAAAAATAGAGGGGAATTAGCTCAAATGGCTAGAGCATTTGCCTTGCACGCAAAAGGTTATCGGTTCGAGTCCGATATTCTCCATTTAATTTAATTTGAAAGTTTAATTAATTTTTTACTAAAAAAAATAAGAATTATTCCTGATAATATTTCCATAGTAAATATTATTTGAAAAATAGTCAAATCACTTAAATGCTCCGACATTTTTCCTATTTCAGCAGATAATAGATTTGAAATTCCAAAAATAGAAAAATATAATCCCATCATTAATGAAGTTATTTTCTTGGGTGATAATTTTATAACAAACGCCATAGATACTGGCGCTAAACATAATTCGCCTAAAGTATGAAATACGTAAGTTCCAATTATCCAGTACATTGATGCTTGTTCAGGGAATTCATATCTTTTTTCCAATGCTGAGCATATCATAAATAAAAAACCTATACTTATTATTATATTTCCTATTCCGACTTTATATATTGGTGATATTGTTTTATAATTCTTATCTATAGCTGATCAAAAACTAGATATTAATGGTGCAAATATTATAACAAAAAAGGGATTTAAACTCTGGAACATACTAGTTGGTATTTCAATATTAAAAATATTCCTATTAGTATAATTTTTTGTATATAAATTTAATAAACCTGCTGATTGTTCAAATGCAGTAAAAAATACACACAAAGCCATAAAGACAAAAAATAAAACTAATAATCTATTTTTTTCTTTTTCGCTAAATTCTTTAATTATTTTTTTTATATCATAAAGTTTTGTATCTGATTTTTTTTTTGACTCATAAGATGTTTTATTTAAATATTTCTGACCTAATAAAAATGTTATTATACTAAATAACATTCCAATTCCTGCTGTTCCGAATCCATAATGTCATCCATAAATTTCACCTATTCATCCTATTATTATTGGTGAAAAAAGCGCTCCTAAGTTTATTCCCATATAAAATATAGTAAATCCATTTTCTCTTTTTTTTTCATTTTTCTTATCGTATAAAGACCCGACCATTGTTGATATATTTGGTTTTATCAAGCCACATCCTATTGTTAATAAAAATAATCCTAAAAAAAATGGTCAAATACTTGAAATCGTTAATGCTAATAAAAAATGACCCAAACATTGAAATATACAACCTATTAATATAGATTTTTTTAATCCTATATATTTATCTGAAATAAAACCCCCTATTATACACATAAGGTATACCATCATTCCATAAAATCCATATACTGTTATAGCGTCTGTATTTGATCATCCTAATCCTTTATTATCGGTATTTGATACTAAGAACAATATCAATAATGCTCTCATTCCGTAGTAACTAAATCTTTCTCACATTTCTGTAAAAAATAATATAAATAATCCTTTTGGATGTCCAAAAATTTCGTTTAAGTTGCTTAATTTTTTATATTTGGTCATGAAATTTAATTTTTATTAAAAATAGTTAAAATATTTTTTTAAAATAATTTAAATATATATAATTATTTTATTTTTTTTGAAATTATTATAAATAATATTTTTTATTTTTATTTGTTTTATTTATATTTATTTGTTATTAAAATGGAGAAATGGGTGAGTGGTTTAAACCAGTAGTTTGCTAAATTACCGTACAATTTTGTACCGGGGGTTCGAATCCCTCTTTCTCTACATTAATATTTTTAAATTTTTTTTTTAAATAGAATAGCAAAATTAAGTACAACTTGCTCCTATTTTGCCCCAGGTTTGGAAAAAAGCAAGGTTTATAGTTGAAGCAGTGTGATACTTACTTTTGTTATTTTTTATAGAATATGAAATATTTTAGTATTGCCTTTATGGGTAATTGTGATTTCTCTTTTAGTATTTTGAAGTATTTATTTAATTATAATTATAATATATCTGTTGTTGTAATTTCTTCTAATAATAATACTAAAAACTATTCAATTATTAAAAATTTTGCATTAAGTAATAATATAAATATTTTGGAATTTTGCAATATCTTAGACTTGAATTTTATTAAAAAATTAAAAAGTTATAATTTTGATATTCAAGTTATAGTTTCATTTAAATTTGTTCCAAAAATAATTTTTGATATACCAAGTTTAGGTGCTTTAAATTTACATATTTCATTATTGCCTTATTATTCAGGAGCTGCTCCAATAAATTGATCAATTATATACGGAGAGTATATTACAGGCATTACTGCTTTTTTTCTTGAAGAATCTATTGATAATGGTCCTATAGTATTCCAAAAAAAAGATTTTATATATTATTTTGACACTTTATTAACCCTGAGAAATCGTTTAATTTCTAATTCTAAAAATCTAATTTTAAAAACAATTAACTCTATAATTATTGGAAAATATTTTCTTAAAAAACAGAATTTTTATAATAATTATATGAAATATTCTCCTAAAATTTTTAAAAAAAATTGTCAAATTAATTGAAATAAAAAATCCAATTATATTTATAATTTCGTTAGAGGATTATCTCCTCATCCTTGTTCATGGACTAAGCTTAATGACAAATTTTTTAAAATTATATCCTTAGAAGTAATCAAGTCTTTTAATTTAAATCCTGGCCAAATCCACACTGATGGATATAGTTATTTACTTATAGGGACAAAAGACCACCCTGTTAGCATTAAGCTTTTGCAGCCATCTAATAAAAACCCCTTAGATATAAAATCTTTTTTTAATGGAAATATTATTTAACAAATAATATTATAATTTATAGTTTAAGTTTCATTTTTTTATAATTACGATATGTATAATACATAATACTTATTATGAAAATTATAAATATTATTTTATAGATATTTGTATAATTTTCTATTTTTATTAAGGTTATTTTTTTTCTAAAATATATTATTATTAATAGTGAAATTGTATTGTTTATAAGATGAGATATTATTGGAAATATTATATTATTTGTTCATATGTATATATATCCAAATAATATTCCTAAAAATAGTCTAGGTAAAAATCCATATAATTGGCAATGTATAATGCTAAATATAAAAGCACTGATAAAAATTGATATATTTATATTTTTTAATATTTTATAAAAAATATTTTGTAATCCATATCTAAAAAAAAATTCTTCTCCTATTGGTGGTATTATTGTTATTATTATTCATATTAATATAAAATTCTTATAAGACTCTATTTCTGTTATAAACGTTGTTAATATTTCCAGTTCTGATTCTTTTCTTTGTATTAATTCTCCAATATTTTTTAAATACTTTGGAATTGATATTGATGAATTTATTTTAATTATTATTATATTTATTATTATAGATAAAACAGTAATAAGTATTGTTTTTATTATTTTATACTTTTTTTTTTCTCTTTCTTTATTCTTAAAAATTACATTATGTAATATTATTGAAGGAATTATAAATAACAGTGTTGTAAAAAAAAATTGTGTAATTATTATTTTTATTTTATAAGATGGATTTATTGATAAATTTTTTAAGTTTATTAGATTTTTATTAAACTTAAAAAATATTTCCATAAAATCAAAAAATATTATTAATAGAATTATTGTAAATATTATCAAGAAAAAATTTATTATTATTTTTTTTTTTTGCATTCTAATTATTGTTTTATTAATACTTATGACGCAATAGAATTTCTCATATTTGTATCTGATTTTATATTTTGCATTCTATAATAGTCCATTATTCCTAAATTTCCATTATTAAAGGCCTTTGCTATTGATTTAGGTATTTCAGATTCAGCCATTATAACTTTTGATCTTGCTTCTTGAGATTTTGCTTTCATCTCTTGCTCTACCGCAACCGCCATTGCTCTTTTTTCTTCTGCTTTAGCCTCCGCCACTCTTAAGTCTGCATTTGCTTGATCTATTTGTAATTTTGCTCCTATATTTTCTCCTACATCTATATCAGCGATATCAATTGATAGAATTTCAAATGCAGTTCCTGTATCCAGTCCTCTTTCAAGAACTAATTTTGATATTTGATCTGGGTTTTCTAGTACCTCTTTATGCGTTTTTGCGGATCCTATAGAAGTTACTATGCCTTCTCCTATTCTTGCCAGTATAGTATCCTCTCCTGCTCCTCCTACAAGTTGTTGTATGTTAGCTCTTACCGTCACTCTTGCTTTTGTTATTAACTGTATTCCATCTGATGCTACAGCTGCCACAGATGTAGTATTAATAACTTTTGGATTTACCGAAATTTGTACAGCTTCAAATACATCTCTTCCTGCTAAATCTATTGCTGTTGCTTGTTTAAATGATAGTTTTATATTTGCCTTATCTGCAGAAATTAATGCTTTTATTACGGACGGAATATTTCCTCCTGCTAAATAATGTGTTTCTATTTCAGATGCATTTACTTTTAATCCTGCTTTTATCGCCGTTATAAGAGATTCAACTACTATTGTTGGTGGTACTTTTCTTATTTTCATAAATACCAATTCTAGTAATTCAATTTTAACTCCTGAAAAAGTTGCTGTTAATCATAAGTTAATTATAGGCATAAAATATAAAAAAATGTAAAATAAAATTATCGTTAATAATATTATTATTATTATTATTATATTTTCTGAATACATTAATTCTGTCATAAGATTTTTTTTTATTTTTTTGTAAATATAAAAAATATTTTATTATATATTGTTATTTTTATTAAAATATTTTGTTTTGTATGAAAGTAATACAATTTAGAGAGGCTTTACGAGAGGCTATGAGCGAGGAGATGAGATTAGATAATAATGTTTTTTTAATGGGAGAAGAAGTGGCTGAATATAATGGTGCTTATAAAGTTAGCAATGGAATGCTAGATGAATTTGGATCAAACAGAGTAATTGATACTCCTATATCTGAATTAGGTTTTGCTGGATTAGGAGTAGGGGCCGCAATGAATAATCTTAGGCCTATAATAGAATTTATGACTTTTAATTTTTCTTTAGTGGCAATAGATCAAATAATCAATTCAGCTTCAAAGATTAGATTTATGTCAGGGGGTCAATTTTCTATTTCTATTGTTTTTAGAGGCCCTACTGGAAGTGCTGGAATGTTAGCTTCTCAGCATTCTCAAAATTTTGAAAATTGATATGCTAATTGTCCGGGATTAAAAGTTGTTGTTCCTTCAAATCCATATGATGCAAAAGGTTTATTAAAATCCTCTATAAGAGATAATGATCCTGTTATTTTTATGGAATCTGAAATTATGTATGAAGATTTGGGGAAAATTCCCTTTGATGATTATTTAATTGAAATAGGAAAGCCAATAATTAGAAAAAGAGGAAAAGATTTAACTTTAGTTTCATTTGGAAAAATGATGAAAATAGGAATAGATGTGGCTTTAGAGATGGAGGAATTTGGTATTGATATTGAATTAATCGACATGAGAACTGTTAGGCCGTTAAATTTGGATTATATTATAAATTCTGTTAAGAAAACAAATCATATTTTAATTATAGAAGAATCTTGACCTTTAGGATCTATATCTTCTGAAATAACTTATCAAGTTCAAAAACATGCTTTTAACTCTTTAAATTATCCTGTGCAAAAAATAAATAATTTAGATATTCCGTTTCCTTATTCACCAAATTTAGCTAAAGAGGTTTTGCCAAATATTGAAAAAACAATTGAAGTTATCAATAATATGTTTAATCTATAATTTAATTTTTCATTGTTTTAAATGCGATTATGCTTATTTCGTACATTATTATTAATGGAATTCCAATTAATAATTGGCTTATTATATCTGGAGGTGTTATTATTGCCGATATAAATAATATCATTACTATTGACTGTTTTCTATATTTTTTCATTATTTTTGGAGTAATTATTTTATGTTTCATTAGATAGTATATTATTATTGGAGTTTGAGCTATAATTCCACTTATTAACGTTAATGTTAATATTGTAGATACATATGATGTAATGTCAAATTCATTAATAATACTAACATCTAATTGATAATTTGATAAAAAATTTATAGTTAAAGGTGTTATTATATAATAGCCAAATAGAGCTCCTGTTATAAATAATATATTAATAAATATTATTATTTTGTATATTTTTTTTTTTTCTTTTTCATTTAGTCCTGGACAAATAAATTTTCATATCTCTCAAATAATATAAGGAAAAGAAGATGCTATGCCTATTATAAATGATGATATAATATGTATGCTAAATTGCCCAGTCATATACCTGCTTTGTATTGTAAAATTTATTTTTTTTATACATAAACTGGGTTTATTTATGAAAATTCCTATTTTGTAAAGCATTTTATATGTTCAAAATTCAGGATACGATGGCCCAAGTATTATTTTATTAAAAATAAATTTTTTAGATAAAAAAAAAATGAAAGATAATATTAATATTGATAATAATGAACGTATAATAGTTCATCTTAAATATTCTAAATGTTCTAAAAATGTCATATTTTTATCTTTTAATTTTTTAAAAGTAGATGATTTTTTAATATTTCAATTATTATTTTTGGTTCTATCTTTTTTTTAGTTTTTTTAATTATTTTTCCTATTAACATATTTAGTATTCCTTTTTTTCCATTTCTATACTCTTTTACTTTTTCTGGATTATCTTTTATTATGTCTAATGCTATTTTTTTTACATTTAAATCATTCTTATTTTCTTTTATTTTTTCTACTATTTTGACTAAATTAGTTTCTGGATTATCTATTAAATAAGAATATACACTCTTTACTTCTAATAAGTTTATTTTTTTATTTTTTATTAATTCTATTAAATTGGATATTTTTTCTGGACTTATTGGATATTTTGATATTTCTATTTTATTTTTTTTTAAATAACTTTTAATAGGCCCTATAATTCAATTAAAAGCCATTTTATAATCACTTGTTAATTTACACACCTTATTAAAGAAAAAAGATATTTTTTTTTCTTTTATTAGCATATAATAATTATGATCACTCAATTTGTATTTAAATTTAAATTTTTTAAGCAATAAACTCGGTAGTTTATTTATTGATTTTTTTATATTTCTTATAACTTTTTTAGATATTATTATTGGACTTAAGTCTGGTTCCGGAAAATATCTATAATCATTTATTGTTGTTTTTTCTCTTTGTTTTATCGTTTTTCTTTTTTTTATATTATAATTTCTTGTTTCTGATTGTATTTTTCCTCCTTTTTCTATTATTTTAATTTGTCTTTTTATTTCGTAATCTATGGAGTTTTTTACATTTTTTATAGAATTTATGTTTTTTACTTCTATTTTATTTTTTAATCTTTTTTTATTTTTTTTTATTGAAATATTAGCATCAATTCTTATTGATCCTTTTTCCATGTTTCCATCACATATATTCAAATATTTTAGTATTTTTTTTATTTCTTGTAAAAAAATATAAGCATCATTTGATGTTTCTATTTCTGGCTCTGTTACTATTTCAATTAAAGGAGTACCGGCTCGATTAAAATTAATAAATGTCTTGTCTTTGTAAATTAATTTTCCTGAATCTTCTTCTAGATGTATTCTATTTATTTTTATTTTTTTTTTTTTATTATTTTTATTTATTATTATATAACCTCCTTGACAAATAGGTGTTCTGTATTGTGTAATTTGGTATCCTTTCGGCAAATCTGGATAAAAATAATTCTTTCTATCAAATATATTTTTTTTTGTTATTTTTGAATTACAAATAATGCCTATTTTTATTATATAAAATATTGTTTTTTGATTTATTGATGGCAGTGTTCCTGGATGGGCCAACGTTATGATATTTGTATCTATATTTGGTATACTACTATTCTTTATATGTTCATTTGAAAAAATCTTACTCTTTGTATTTAATTGTGAATGTATTTCTAATCCTATGGTTGGCTTATACTTTAAGTTGTTCATTAATTTTTTTTTAGAATTTTTTTTTAAATATCTCTATTGCTTTTTCCATTGATTTATCCATGCCTTTAATATCTTTTCCTTTTGACATTGCAAAGTTTTTTTGCCCTCCGCCAGTCCCATCAATAAAGATAGAAAGTTCTTTTATTATTTCGTTTGCATCTTTTTTACATTCGCTTATTATATCATTTGATATAATAACTATTATGTTTGGACTTTTATTTATTTCTATAAACAAAGCTAAAAAAATTCTTTTATATTTATTTTTAAAATAGAATGAAATATTTTTTGCAGATTTTATATCTACTAATTTAGTTTTTTCAATAAGTAAATTTATATTTTTTATTTTTTTTATTTTACTTTCTAAATATTTTTTTATTATTTCATTTTTTTCATTTTTGTATTTTTCTATTTTTTTCTTGAGAAATATATTTTCTTCTATAGTTTTTTTAATTGATTTTTTAATATTTTTTGGAAATTTTAATATTTTTGATACAGCATTAATAATTTTTAATTTTTTATTAATAAAGTTTTCAAATTCATTAGATGTAATTCCTTCAATTCTTTTTATATTGGATGATATTGAACTACATGATAATATTTTAAAAAATCTTATACTTTCCGTATTTTCTATATGAGTACCTATACATAATTCTACGGAAAAATTTTTATCAAAAGTTATAATTCTTATATTTTTATCATATTTTTTATTTTCTAATTTTTTTATTTTTTTATTTTTTAATTTTTCTATATTAGTTTTTACTTCTTCTTTTAATTTAATATTTTTTTTTATTTTTTTATTTACCAGATCTTCTATTTTATTTATTTGATCTTCATTTATTTTTTTATAATGATAAAAATCAAATCTTAATGATTTTTCATTTATTAAGGATCCTTTTTGTTTTACGTGATCTCCTAATATATTTTTTAATGCTGCTTGTAGTATATGTGTAGTAGTGTGGTTTTTTGATATTAAGACCCTTCTTTCTTTATCTATAATTATTTTAACTTTTTTTTCAAAACTTTTTGGAATTTTTTTTGACAAATGTATAATTTTATTATTTTCTTTTTTTGTATCAAATATTCTTATTTTTTCTTTATTTTCAGTTTTAATATACCCTGTATCTCCAACTTGGCCTCCTCCTTCTGGATAAAATGGTGTTTGATCAAATACTAAATGATATATATTGTTTTTGATTTTATACTCAGTTAAATAAGAACTGCAATTAAATTTATTGTATCCTATAAAATTTGAATTTTTTTTTTTTGATATTATTTTTCATTCTTTATCTGTATTATCCGATTTAGATATATTCTTTTGATTTTCCATCAATTTATTAAATTCATCTATTTCTATTTTTATCTTCATTTCTTTTGCAATAATTTCCGTAAGATCTATTGGAAATCCATAAGTATCATATAGTTGAAAGGCTAATTTTCCATTTATTTTTTTATTTGTTTTTTTTATATTTTCTAATTTTATTATTCCATTTTTTAAAGTTTTTAAAAATAATATTTCTTCACTTTTTATTATCTCTTTTATAAACTCATTTTCTATTTTTTTATATTCGAATGTTTCTTTTAAATGATTTGATATTTTTTCAAATATTTTATGTATAAATGGATTTTTAATTTCTAAATGTTTATATCCGTATTTTATTGATCTTCTTATAATTCTTCTTATAATATAACCGGAATTTATATTTGACGGAATCACTCCATCTGATATTGATAATGATATTGCTCGAATATGATCAGCAATTACTCTTATTGCTATATCTGTTTTTTCATCTTTTCCATACTCTTTATTTGAAAATTCTGATATTTCTTTTATTATTGGCTTAAATATATCTGTATCATAGCTCGATTTTTTATTTTGCATTACCATTGATATTCGCTCTAGCCCAAGTCCTGTATCAACATGTTTTTTTAATAATTTTTTTAATTTTCCAGATTTTTGACGTTCATATTCTATAAATACTAAATTTCAAATTTCTATTACTAGAGGATGATTTTTATTAACTAAATATTTTCCTGATTTTTTTTTTATTTCTTCTTCAGATCTTATGTCTATATGTATTTCAGACGAAGGTCCACATGGTCCTATATTTGACATTTCTCAAAAGTTATCTTTTTTTGGACATAATATTATATTTTCTTCACTAATATATTTTTTTCATATATTATATGATTCTATATCTTTTTTTAAATTATCTTCTTTATTTCCTTCAAAAACTGTTATGTATATTTTTTTTTTATCTAACTTGTATACATTTGTAATCAGCTCTCATGATAATTCTATTGCATAATCTTTAAAATAGTCTCCAAATGACCAATTTCCCAGCATTTCAAATAAAGTATGATGATATTTATCTATTCCAACTTCTTCCAAATCATTATGCTTGCCAGAAATTCTTAAACATGGTTGGCTATTTGTTATTCTTTTGTAATTAATATTTTTATTTCCAAGTAATATCCCTTTGAATTGATTCATTCCGGAGTTTGTAAACATTAATTCCGGATCTGATTTATTTATAATTGAGGAAGGAGGTACGTATAAATGATTTTTTTTCTTAAAAAATTCTATAAATTTATCTTTTATATTTTTTGAGTTCATGATTTGTTGATTTTAAGAAATACTTGTTTTAAAAATTAATATTAGTCAATATTAAAAATAAAGTTATATATGTATAAATAAAATTTATTTGACTTATTAAGAAATAATTTAATATAAAATTAGACTTTAATTATATATTTTTAACTTTTTTTTTACTTCTTCTTGTTTTTATTTTTTTCTTTTTTTGAGTTGTTTGATTGTAATTTACTAATTCTATTATACACATTTCTGAATTATCTCCTTTTCTATTTTCAATTCTTATTGTTCTTGTGTATCCTCCATTTCTTAACAATATGTTATTTGAAATTTCATTAAATAACTTTTTTATTATTTCTTTATCTTGAAAATGAGAAAATACTATTCTTCTTGAATGAGTAGTGTCTTTTTTTATTTTCGTAAGTATCGGTTCTATAAATTTTTGAACTGATTTTGCTTTTTGAATTGTTGTTACTATTCTCTTATGTATAATAATTGATTTAGACAAATTTACAAGTAAAGATTTTCTGTGAGATGTTTTTCTTCCTAATTTTTTAAATTTTTTTCTAATTTTCATATTTAATTTTATTTATAGTTTTTATTTTAATCTTCTCCTATTTTGTATTTTGATAAATCTATACCAAAACTTAGTTTTTTTTCTTTTACTAAGTTCTCTAGTTCTGTTAGTGATTTTTTTCCAAAATTTCTAAATTTCATCATGTCATTTACTTCTAATTTTACTAACTCTCCTAATGTTTTTACATTTGCTGCTTTTAAACAATTAAAAGCCCTGACTGATAAATCTAAATCTGATAAAGGTGTTTTTAATAGTTTTCTTATTTTTAGAATCTCTTCATCTATTATTTCTTTTTTTAAATTGTTATTTGTCTCTACTATTATATTTTTATCTGAAAACAATATGAAATGTTTTATAATTATATTTACTGCTTCTTTTAATGCATTTTCCGGATGTATTGATCCATCGGTTTGAATTTCAATTATTAATTTTTCATAGTTTTTTTTCTTTTCTATTCTTATGTTTTCTATATGATATTTTACATTTTTTACAGGAGTAAAAATAGAATCAATAGCTATTGTTCCTATGCTTTCATTGATATCTTTATTTTTTTCTGCAGGAACATATCCTCTCCCTTTTTTTATTTTTATATCTATATCAAGTTTTATATTTTCGCTTAGATTACAAATGGTAAGCTCTGGATTTATTATTTTAAAGTACGATGTTGACTTTTCGATATCTTTTGCTTTGAATTTTTTTTGCTTGTTTATTGATATTGATATTTTCTCTTCTTCTATATCTATAATTTTTTTAAATCTTACTTTTTTTAGATTTAAAATTATTTCCACAACATCCTCTACAATGCCTTTAATTTTAGAAAATTCATGTTTAACTCCATGTATTTTTACAGATGTTATTGCATATCCTTCTATAGAAGATAATAATACCCTTCTTAAAGAATTTCCTATAGTTACTCCATATCCATTTTCAAGTGGTTGAAAAGTAAATATTCCATGAAAATCATTTGATTTTTCCATGGATACTTTTTCTGGCATTTGAAATATTTTTGTTGACATTTTTTATATTTAATTTATTTAGAATATAATTCAACTATATTTTGATAATTTATTTTTTCTGGAATTTCTTTTTTGTTTGGATATATTATTATTTTTCCTACCATTTTTTCACTATTCCACTCTAATCATGTATATTTTTTTTTATTTTCTAATATATTTTTTTGAATTTCTTTTATATTTTTGTATTTCTCATTCACTTCAATCAAGTCTCCTTTTTTTACACTATATGATGCTATATTGACTGTTCTGCCATTTATTTTTATATGCTTATGAGATACAATTTGTCTTGCGGATCTTCTGGTTTTGGCTATTCCAAGTCTAAATATTATATTATCTAGTCTTAGTTCTAGTAAATTCAATAATACCTCCCCTGTTATTCCTTTATTTTTATATGCTTTATTAAATAAATTTAAAAATTGCTTTTCTAATAATCCATATATGTATTTTACTTTTTGCTTTTCCATTAATTGTAACGCATACTCAGATTTTTTTTTTCTTATTCTACCATGTTGACCTGGTGGATAATTTTTTTTCTTGAATGCTTTACTTGATCCAAAAATGAAATCATTAAATTTTCTAGATATTTTTGTTTTTGGTCCTGTATATCTTGCCATTTTTTTATTTTTTTAGTTAAGGTCTTCTTTTTTTTGACGGCCTACATCCATTGTATGGAATAGGCGTTACATCTTTAATCATTGTGACTTCTATTCCTGAATTTTGTATTGCCCTTATTGCAGATTCTCTTCCAACTCCTGGTCCTTTAATATAAATTTCTGCTTTCTTTAGTCCTAAACTATTAGCTTTTTTAGAACAATCTATAGCTGCTACTTGGGCTGCATAAGGTGTATTTTTTTTAGATCCCCTAAAACCCATTTTTCCAGCAGATGACCATGAAATAACTTGACCGGACTGATTAGTCATTGATATTATAATATTATTAAATGTAGATTTTATATGAACTTGTCCTATTTTATCTATTTTTGCAGATTTTTTTTTTCTTTCTTTTTTTTTTTCCTTTTTTTTTTTTTTTTTTTTTTTTTTTTTTTTTTTTTTTTTTTTTTTTTTTTTTTTTTTTTTTTTTTTTTTTTTTTTTTT
>Ga0115001_10000239_pt1 | contig 39234 bp, 26 predicted proteins | sample ArcticOcean_MG_C_12_FD_89869 | JGI IMG/M metagenome (GOLD analysis project Ga0115001, IMG submission 89869) | Marine microbial communities from western Arctic Ocean - ArcticOcean_MG_CB8_130 | ecosystem: Environmental > Aquatic > Marine > Oceanic | place: Arctic Ocean: Canada Basin | collected... | reverse complement strand
TTGATGATGTCAGCGACCTCAGGGTCGCCGAGAAGCAAGGTATTTAAATACCCCAGAATAGCTCCTTGGTGGGAGGCCAAACTCGTAACGAAGAGGGAGTCGTCTCCTTGCTCGCTGGAATTGATGGGCCTTCGGGAAGGCATGCTATATATAAACAGATAGCGGTAACTGATTCTTCAGTTTTTGTTCATCGCCTCCGGAATTGCTTTTTATATCAGTCAAATGAGGCGGAGTCCCGAGAGCGAAATCCGACTGTTTAGGGGTATTATCCGATTCCGAAGCCATCGCTCTGACCGGGGCTACCGTTAAATCGCCCCGATTGGCGTTGGGAACTGGTGCGCAATATTCCTCAGACTCGACTCAGGGTCACGACGCACTCTAGATGCCTTGTCTGTGGGAAGAGGTCGAAGGGTTGGATCTTGTCGATTTGATAGCCGTGCTCGAGGAAGCTTTTGAGATCCCGCATTTGGGTCGAGGGATTGCAAGAGATGTAGACGACCTTGGAGGGGCCGTAGTGGAAGAGCTGGGTGAGAAAGTCTTCACTGCAACCCTTGCGCGGGGGGTCGACGATGACGGAGGTTTCCTTTGCGCGGAGTTTGATGTCGGCGAAGAGTTGCTCGGCGGAGGCGGCGATAAACTCGGTGTTCTCGATGCCATTGGTGAGGGCGTTCCGGCGGGCCCAGTCGGCAGAGGTTTCCGAGAGTTCGATGCCGATGACCTTTTCAAAGTGCTTGGCGAGGCTGAGGGCAAAGAGTCCAGAGCCGCAGTAGGCATCGAGGAGGAAGCGCTGGCCTTCTCCGGCGGCTTGTTCTGCGGCGTAGGCGGTGAAGGCAGGAAGGATGAAGGGATTGTTCTGGAAGAAGTCTCCCGCGAGGAAGTTAAACTTTAGATCGCCGACTTGCTCAGAAACAGGATTTCGGTGGTTTGTCTCGACCCGGCCAGCGGTGGCGCGGAGGAGGAGAGTGGATCCTCTTTTATAGGAGCTGGCATTATCCCGAACTTCCTGACGCGCACGGGGGAGGTCGGCATTGATCTCATCCATCGCGATGGGGCACTGGGACACATCGAGGATCAGTGAGCGGCGGTTGTGCTGGAGGAAGCCAATGGGGTTCGGCTTTCCGTGCTGAGGTTTTTGGAAATGCGGGGTAATTTTTGAGCGGTAAGCCCACTCCATCGGTGAGGGAATAACAGGCTCGACAGGGGCTTCGACCCCGATCATGCGTGGCAGAAGTTCCGCAACTTGGCGGGTCTTCCACTCAAGCTGCTTCGGGTAGCTGAGGTGCTGATACTGGCAGCCTCCGCAGTTGCCAAAGAGGTGGCACTTGGGCTCGATCCGGTCGGGAGATCGTTCGATGATCTCAACGAGATCGGCGTGAGAGCAGTTGCCTTCATTACGCCAGACGCGGGCGGTGACTTTTTCACCCGGGAGAGTGAAGGGGACGAAAACGACCCAGTCATTGGGCTTGGCGATTCCGGCTCCGAGATTAGAGAGGGAAAGTATTTCCAGTTCGATGATCTCGTGGAACTGGTAAGGATCGGCCTTGAACTTTTTGGGAGGTGAAACGGTGGACATCGTTTAGTTCGAGGGAGGTGTCGGCAAGTCAGAGGTGGGAAGAGGAGGGGGCACGGCGATGACTTTGTCGGCTTTCGCTTCTTCTTTTTTTGCTGCAGGGCCTCTAACTGTCTTGGTGGTTTCGGCCGTGATAAGATCGCCCGTCGTATTGGGATCCGCAAAACCGAGGGGCTGGATTACGGGTGCTTCTTCGGAAAGGGGGGCCTCGATCGGTTTTGGCGCTTCGATCACTTCGGGAGCAGGAGCGGATATTTTCTTATTCTTCTCTGATTCAAGAGCACAGGATGAGAAGGAAAGAGCGGCCAGAAGGCTGGCTGCTTTGGTTTGAAAAGAAGTCATGGTGTGAGAGGATCTTGGAACGAAGAGAGAGCGGTGACAATCAGGAATCGTGATGAGACGGGTGTAAGTCGAGAACCCAATTAGGGCAGCTTTTTAAGCCATTTGGTGATGTCCGCGATGACGCGGTCACTTTCATGATCGAAGAAAAGGAGGTGGTAGCTTTCCGGGTAATAGATGCGAGTGGCTTTCTCGGGATGAGGGAGCTGGGAGGCGAAGCTCTCAACATCCTTGGGGTCAGAGAAGACATCTTTTCCTCCGTGTAGGAAGAGGAGGGGGATTTCGATGGATTGAGCGGCCTCGTTTGACTTCCGGATCATGTCTCCAAGGGTGGAGAGAAGACGGAGAGTGTGGCGTTCGATGTGGTAGGAGTTTTTGCTGGCTTGCTCCTGGTGGGTTCCGTCTTTTATGACCGCGACTTCGTCCTTTTCTGAGAGCGATTCCAGCGAGACGCGGTACATCGGTAAAATGGCGGCAAGGACGTGAACGGCCTTTTTCTTCCATGCTGGGAAGTCACCCCGAATATCGACAATCGGAGAGGAGAGAATCAGGGCGTCGCATCGGTTTTTGGGATCATCGGTCGCGGCGTATGCCTGGAGGACGATGAGAGAGCCCATGCTTTCGCCACACCAGACGACCTTAGCTTTTGGATGCCTTTTACGAATGAGACGGGTGAAGCTGTAGAGGTCACGGAACCACTCCGAGCGATGGCGGATGTGCCCGCGACGTTCTTTTACGGGATCATTTCCCTGACCGCGGGTCTCGACGGCATAGACGGCAGTGCCAGGGAGGTCGTTCAGAAGGTGATCGGCGAGGGGGCGGTAGTCAGAGGCTGCGCCAGAGATGCCATGAACGCCGATGACGACAAGTTTGGGCTCGGACTTGGGAAGCCATTTGGTGAAAGGAAGTTGATCGCCATCGAAGCTATGTAGGGTGTTTTTTTCGAAACGAACGGAGTCAGGTACAGCGAGGGAATGGGAGCAGTGAACGAGAGGAAGGCAAGCGGCAGCGGTGAAAAGAGAGCGAATCACCTGGGAAAGCATGGTCAAAGAATGAGGCGTTAAGTAAGGGATTACTGGGAGCGGAGTTTCTTCAGGGAATCCTGATAAGTCGGGATCTGTTTGATCGATTCCGGAGTGCCGATTCCTTGCAGAGCTGCGATGACCTTTTCAGTGGTATTTATTTTTTCGTCCCGCTCCTTGGCGTAGAGACTCTCGACGACGACGAAGTGGCGGAGAGCGTCTTGTGGGCGCTTAGCGGCCATGTCGATATCACCGGCGTGAATGCGGAGACTCAAATTGAGCTCTCCTTTGGGGTAAAGCTTGAGGGCGTCGGAAGTCGCTTGGCGGGCTTTATCGAACTGCTTGAGGACGGTATGCGCGCGAGACTTCTGATAAAGGGTTTCGGCCTTTCGGTAGGGGTGAGTCTCGAGCTTAAGGCGCTCGTCTGCCGCGTGAAGGGCTTCCGTAGGGTGGCCGGTTTCGAGGGCGGTGTCGGAGTAGAGTCTCCAAATGAAGGCATCCACTTCTCCCGGGTTTTGAAGGCTTTCATTTAGGAAAGGCCAAGCGCGGGCGTGTTCTCCTTTTTTAGCGAGAGTCGCGCCAAGCCAGCGAACAATGGGTTGAGGCGCGCGGGCTTTGGAATCGACTTTTTGAAGGTCGAGAATTTCATTTTCAAGAGTGGTGAGATCTTCAGCTTGGTAAGCGCAGCGGATGAGGAGGGGGCCAACCTGAGTAGCGAAGTCGGCGGGGAACATGTCACGGGCTTTGCGAAGATGAGGAGCTGAGTTGGTGTAGTTTTTTTGACGGAACTCATCCCAGCCTAGCCAGAAGTGGGCGGTTGCTTCCACTCTAGGAACGATGTCCGGGAGTGTGAGGATTTTTTTCTGAGTGGCGGTGAAGCGCGGGTAATCTTTTGTTTCCTGATATATGGCGCTCAGGCGCTGGAGAATGAGGGACTGAAGTTTGACGTCCTGGGTGGCAGCGAGGACTACGGTATAGTCGGCAAGTGCTTCGTCTTCGCGGTCGAGGGAAGAGAGGATTTCGGCTCGCGCAAGGCGCAGCTGCAAAAGCTGTTTACTGGCGGGGTAGGTTTTTTCGAAGTTCGCGATCGTTGCGAGTGATTTCTCGTTTTGCTTCGTGGCGAGATAGGATTTGATGAGATGGTATCGAACCCCGAGGAAATTGCTTGGGTCAAGAAGGTCTAGGTTGAGTGCTTCAAATAGGGGGGCCGCGTCAAGGTAGTCCTTTTTGGCGTAGTAATATTCCGCTAGGAGAAGTCGGGCGGAGTGGAGTCGTTTGTCGTTCATTCGCTCGGAGCTGTAGCGTTTGAGGAAGCTCTCGGCCTGGCGGGCGAAGTTATTTTTTTCAGCGCTGTGGTCGCGGACGAGGATTCGGTAGGAAGCTTGAAAGCCGGTGTCACTTTCGGGGGCGAGGCGTGAGATTTCCTCGTAGAGTTTCAATACGCGATCGTTTTTACCCTCCTGATCGTAGGACTTGCTGGCCATGATGAGTCGCTGCAGATGTGGCTGGGGCTTGAGATCAAAGTGGCCTTTTTCGTAAGCCGCGATCACTCCAGAGTGATTTTTTGCCTGATAGTGGAGGTTCATCAGGGTGAACTGCGTTTGACCGCGCCATTGTTTGAGCTCGGGGTGAGCAAAGGCTTTTCCGAACCAGATGAGCGATTGTGCATTGTCTCCTGCACTCTGTGCGCAGAGTGCTGCTTGTAGGGTGGAGTCGGAAGCGACTTCTTTTTTCGAGGACCTGGAGAGCTCGACAAAGAGAGGGAAGGACCGGCGATAGTCCTTGGTTTGTTGGTAGAGTCGGGCCTGAGCGAGCTTAGCTGTTTCCTGATAGGGGTTGCCCTTGTCTCTCAATATGGCAGCGAGAGCCGATTTTATCTGGAGCGAATCCTGGAGTTTGTCGAAACAGAGAAATCGACGGTAGAGCGACTCGTGTCGAACTTTATCTTTATCAGTGCTTTTCTCAAGAATAGAGAACCATTTTGCAGCACTCGCCCATTCCTTTTTTTCGTAGTCATCGGAGGCGAGAAAGAGGGCAGAGCCAGCGACATATTTACCGGTAGTCCAACGGGAGGCGATGGTTTCGAAGCATTGGCGGCTCGCTTTATCTTCACCGATCTGGCGGTAAGTGAGGGCTAAGAAATACCAGGATTCGAGAGCCTTTGGATCGTTGGGGAAGGCTCGGAGAAAGCGATCGAATTTAGAAGCGGCGAGGCGGTAGTCTTGCTTCGCCTTTTTTCCGTCCTTGGTTTCGCTGGCGCCGTTGTAATAGCGCGTCGCTAGATCGAAGATATCGCGGGAGGGCTTTGCCGAAAGGGGGGCAGGCGGCTCAACGAGCGGGGGTAAGGGCACGCCCTCCTGTGCCATGGCCAATGAAATCGTCAAGGCGATGAGTGTTAGGAAGAGAGATGGCCAGATTTTCATGGGGAATTAATCTGTATAAAGAGCGAAGCGAAGAACGGGCTTTTTCCGTTATTTTGGGACATCACGGCTCGCAAAGCTGATGTTCCAGATGCCTGCTTTTTGGATGACATCAAGAATTTCAAAAAGGTTTTGGTTCGTGCCTATGGCGTCGCAGCGAATGCGAACCGGCTGCTGATCGGCACTGCCCTGTCCTGATGTTTCGGCAGCGATGACAATTTTTTCAAGCTTCGTGCTGAGTTCTTCCTTGGTGTAAGTTTCTCCACTGACGGAAATAACGCCTCCTTTGGTAAGGTTAATGACGATTTCGTTGGCAACGCGGGCCTTGTTCGCTCCTTCTTCGGAAGTAGGAACGGCCACTTGCATTTCCTTTTCTTGCTCGGTGATCTGGTAGGTGACCAAGAAGAAAATTAGGAGCAAGAAGACGATGTCAATCATCGGTGCAAGCTGGAAGCTGACCGGTGGTTGGGAAACGTCGCGAATACGCATGATTTAAAGAAGTGAAAAACTTAGCCGCGCATCCCCGGTGGCGCTGGGGCAGCTGAGTAATCGTCGCGTAATAGGGGCTGACTTTGGGCAGAGCCTTGTCGGGGGCGTTGAAGTTGACCGCCGACAAGGGCAAGGATATGTGTTCCGGCGGCTTCAAGCTCAGCAATGTGCCGCTGCACCCGTCCACGGAAGTAAGAGTAAAAAACCATCGCAAAAATACTGATGATTAGTCCGACCGCTGTCGTGATGAGTGCTTCCCAGATCCCTTCAGCGAGCTGGAGCTGCTTAAGGCCTTCGTTTTTTCCTTCGGCGATTTCGATGAACGATTTGATCATTCCGATGACCGTTCCAAGAAGTCCTACCATGGGGGCGATTCCACCGATGTCGGCAAGGTAGCTGATTCGCTGGGTTAAGACGCCGCCTTGACGTGAGCCTTCCGCCTCTGCTATCTCACGAATATCGGAGGGGGTAGCAGTGGGGTTTCTCGTCAAAAAATCGAGTGTCTTCTGTGTAATTCGGGCGACTGCTTCACCCCGCCGTTGGCAATAGGTGATCAAGCCGAGGTAGTCGCGCTTTCGAATCATGGCCTCAGCGGTGTTCATGAACTTATTGGTCACGACCGAGCTGCGGGACAGCGTGAGAAAATAGAGAAGGATCAGAACGAAGGTGAACACCGAGAGCGCTCCGAGCGCAAACATGGTGTAACCACCTTTTGACAATAGCGTGACGACGTTTAGGTCCTCGAGGACATCACTCTCTGCTCCAAAAGCAAGAGTGGGAAAGAGGATCAGGAAAAGAAAGAGAAAGGGGACTTTCATTTATTAGAAGTAGTGTAACCGTTCATGCCGTAGGTGCAAGCCATGCCGTAGACGCGCGCTCTCTCAAAAGAGGAGTTGCGCCAGAAAGTCGAAGGAATTACGTCTTTGTGCGTTACACTCTTCCTAGCAATGTCTCATCTACCTGGTCTTCGTTCTCGTCTCTCAAAGGTTTCCCATCAACCGGGGGTTTACCTGATGATGGACCGGCTGGGTTCGATCATCTATGTCGGGAAGGCTAAGGATCTACGTAGGAGGCTCAGTTCCTACTTTATGCCGTCGGGCAAGAAGCGGGCGGACCGTAAGACACGGGCCCTCATTGACTCTATTTGTGACTTTGAGACCCATGAAGTGAGGAATGAGCAAGAGGCACTTCTATTGGAGGGGAAATTGATCAAACAGTATCGTCCGCGCTACAATGTGAGTTTTATGGATGATAAGCGCTTTCTGTTGGCGAAGGTCAATTTGGAGGATCCTTGGCCTCGATTCAGCACGACGAGGCTGAAGAAGGCGGACGGAGCCTGCTATTTTGGTCCTTTTGCGCATTCAGGTGCCATCAAGGCGACCGTTGCTTGGTTGAATCGGGAGTTTGGGGTGCGGAGTTGTCGTCCCCGGATTCCGGGAGAACAGGATTACAAGCACTGCAATGCCGATATTATTCGAAATTGCAGTGCTCCATGTATCGCCAAGATCACGCGGGAGAATTACCTTGAGAAAATCGAGGAAGCTTGTGAGCTGCTGAGTGGGAAAGGAAAGCGGGTGCGCTTGAAGAGTCTGCGGGAGGATATGGCGAAAGCCGCCGAACGTCTCGATTTTGAAAAAGCGGCACGACTTAGGGATGTTATCGCTAATATCGAACGAGCGTTGATTCCAACGCGACAATTTTCGCGGGGCCGGGGAGTGCCGACTACGGTGAAGCCGGTTGAGGATCTGGCGGAACTTGGGGAGTGGCTCAATATGCCAACGCCTACGGTAATGGAGTGCTTCGATATTTCAAACATCTCGAACACGCACATTGTCGCTTCGATGGTGCGCTTTCGTGAGGGGCTTCCTGATAACCAGAACTATCGACGCTATCGTATTAAAACTGTCGAGGGCCAGGATGACTTCGCCAGCATGGCCGAGGTGGTCAGGCGGCGGTATGGGCGAATTTTACAGGAAAACATGACGGCGAACCCTGAAGTGGCTTCGGATACCCAAGAGCCAGCGGTGGAGGTGCTGCGACGTCTGGCAAGTGAAGGGAAGAGTCCCATCACATTGCCTGATCTCGTCATTGTGGATGGAGGAAAGGGGCAGCTCAGCGCAGCGGTGGCGGAACTTCAGCGATTAGGGCTCCACGGCCTTCCCATTGTGGGGTTGGCAAAGCAGCGGGAGGAAATATTTAAGCCCGGCGAAAGCGAGCCGATTACGATTCCTCATGATCTGGGAGCTCTCAAATTGATGCAGCGAATTCGGGACGAAGCCCACCGCTTCGCAAACGGTTACAATGAGCTTCTCCTGCGAAAGCGGGTGAAGGAAAGTCAGCTCGATGACTGCCCTGGAATTTCCCCGGCTAAGAAGAAGCTTCTTCTAAAGAAATTTGGCTCGGTGAAACGGCTGATGAAGGTGACGCCTGAACAGATTGGAGAAATTCCGGGGATCTCTGCGAAATTCGCGAAGACCCTTCTGGAGTTTCTGAGAGGGGGTTAAAGCGTTATGCCTGTGGCCTGGGTCACTCCGGTAATTCCGTTGATCTCTTCCATGATCTCGGTCGAAACAGGAGAATCGAGCTCGATCATGGTGAGTGCATTGTTTTCTTGCGAATTTCTTGCGAGGGAGAGATTTGCGATATTGGCTCCGGCGTTGCCGAGAGCTGTGCCTACTGCACCGACAATTCCCGGGCGGTCGTTGTTTCGAACGATGAGGAAGTTGCCAATGATATTTATGTCGAGATAAAGTTTGTTGATCTCAACGATGCGCGCGGAAGTACCGATCATGGTGCCGGAGACACGGAACTTCTCGTCTCCCTTGCTCAGCTCAGCAACTAGGAGTTCACTGTATTCTGTTTTCGCGTTGATCGTTGATTCGATGAGATCGAGACCCAGCTCTTTGGCGACGGCAGGTGCGTTGACGATATTGATCTGTCCGTCACAGCGTGCCGCTTCAAGGAAGGAGCAGAGAACGCTGCGCGAAATGAGAGCGGTGTCTTTTTCGGCGAGAGCCCCGTGGTAAGAGACCCTTAGTGAATCGGGATTCGCGGGACCAAGCTTGGCGAGGAGCTTACCCAGTGCCCTGGCTATATCGAGGTAACCGCCGAGCTCGCTGAGGGCTGCGGCATCGAGAGACGGCATGTTGATAGCATTACGAATTTCCCCGGTAGCGCAGAAGTCGCGGATCTGCTCGGCGACCTGGATGCCAACATTCTCCTGAGCTTCATTGGTCGAAGCGCCAAGATGAGGGGTAAAGGCAATGTGCTTCTTGAGCTCAAAAAGAGGGTGGTCGGCCGAAGGGGGTTCATCTTCGAAAACATCGAGACCGCATCCGGCGATATGGCCGCTATCGATCGCTGCTTTGAGTGCAATTTCGTCGATGAGACCGCCACGGGCGCAGTTGATAACGAGTGAACCCTGATTCATAAGGGCGAGACGATCCGCATTGATGATGTGCTTGGTGTCATCGGTCATTGGCACGTGAAGAGTGACGACGTCGGCGCCGGTGAGAGCCTCATCAGGGGTGCCGGCGAGACGGACCTTCATTTCATCAGCGCGGGACTGCGTGAGGAAGGGGTCATAGGCGACAATCTTCATGTTGAAAGCTTGAGCGCGCTTGGCGAATTCGCTTCCGATGCGGCCCATTCCGATCACGGCGAGAGTTTTGCCATTGAGTTCGATCCCTTGATAAGCTTTGCGGGATGCTTTAAAATCTCCCGCGATCACGCCGGCGTGGCCTAGGGCGATGTTTCGAGCCGTCGAGCACATCAGAGTGAAGGCATGCTCCGCGGTAGAAATGGTATTGCCGGTGGGCGTGTTCATCACGATCACGCCGCGGGAGTTGGCTGCCTCGCGGTCGATGTTATCGACGCCGACCCCGGCACGGCCGATGGCCTTGAGATTGGTCGCAGCAGCGAGAACCTCTCGAGTGACCTTTGTCTGAGAGCGGACCACCAAGGCATCGTATTCTCCGATGATTGAGATCAATTCCTCGGGGGAGAGGCCCACTTTAAAGTCGGCGATGATGTCAGGATGGGCATTGAGAAGCTCAACACCTTTTTCGGAGATTGGGTCGGAAACCAGAACGCGTTTTGGCATAACGATTGGAGCGGTAACGCACCAATGGCATTAACGCAAGAGTTGGCGCTTGAAAAATGCTCTCTACTCTGAAATGTCATTCGTTCTATGTGCGACAATCCTGATATGCGGAAGTTCTCCTCGAAGGTTCTTGATGGCCCTGACCGTGCGCCCAGCCGGGCGATGCTTTATCCAGTAGGCTTTGAGAAAGAAGATTTCAGCAAGCCCAAGGTCGGAGTTGCTTCGACCTGGAGTCAAGTGACGCCTTGCAATTTCCATATCGATGTTCTTGCTAAGGAATCGGCCAAAGGAGTAGACGTGGCTGGTGGGAAGTCCGTCATTTTTAACACCATCACGATTTCCGATGGCATCTCGATGGGAACCGAGGGGATGAAATACTCGCTCGTGAGCCGGGAAGTGATCGCGGACTCCATTGAGACGGTAGTCGGTTGTGAAGGAATTGATGGCTACGTCGCGATCGGGGGCTGCGATAAGAATATGCCGGGTTGTATCATGGCGATGGCGCGCATGAATCGGCCTTCTGTTTTTGTATACGGCGGCACCATTTTGCCGGGATGCGCCACGCTCAAAGGTGAAAAAAAAGACCTCGATATTGTTTCTGTTTTCGAGGCAGTTGGAAAGCACGCTAGCGGCGAGTTTTCAGACGAGGAACTTCAAGAGATTGAGGAAAAAGCCGTTCCCGGACCTGGTTCCTGTGGTGGCATGTATACCGCGAACACGATGGCCAGTGCAATTGAAGCACTTGGAATGAGCCTCCCGAATAGCTCGGCACAGGCCGCAATTAGCAACGATAAGATGCGCGACTCTTTCGATGCCGGCGTGGCGGTGCTACACCTTTTGGAGAAGGGGATCAAACCACGTGACATCATGACTCGTGAGGCTTTTGAAAATGCCATCACGGTAGTCATCACGCTCGGCGGATCGACCAATGCTGTTCTTCACCTTTTGGCGATGGCACATTCAGCCGACGTCGAACTGAGTATTGATGATTTCACTGAGATTGGGAAGAGGGTCCCTGTGCTTGCGGACCTCAAGCCGAGCGGGAAATATGTCATGGCTGAGTTGGTTAAGATTGGTGGGCTCATCCCGTTGATGAAACTTCTTTTGAAGGAAGGTCTTCTTCATGGCGATTGCATGACCGTGACCGGAAAGACGATCGCTGAGAACCTTGCCAATTCACCACTAGAGTATCCGGAAGGACAGGACGTTGTTCGTCCTATCGACAATCCCGTTAAAAAGGACAGCCACCTTCGTATTCTCTACGGGAATCTCGCTCCGACTGGATCTGTTGCCAAGATTTCTGGAAAAGAGGGGCTCACCTTTACCGGGCGTGCCCGCGTTTTTGATTCTGAAGAAGAAGCGATGAAGGCGATTCTTAGTGGGGGAATTGAATCCGGTGATGTTATCGTGATTCGTCGTGAGGGACCAAAAGGTGGTCCTGGAATGCGTGAGATGCTCGGGCCGACAGCTGCCGTAATGGGCCGTGGTTTAGGTGATAAAGTAGCCCTCATTACCGACGGGCGTTTCTCGGGGGGAGGCCATGGTTTCGTGGTGGGACATATTACTCCGGAGGCCTTTGACGGTGGACCCATCGGTCTTTTGGCAGAAGGGGACACGATTACGATTGATGCGGAAAACAACGAAATTTCGACGGACGCCGATCTGGAGTCACGGCGTGCTGCTTGGAGACAGCCGGAGCCTCACTACACGCGTGGGGTTTTAGCGAAATACGCCAAGCTTGTGACAAGCGCGAGCGAGGGTGCGGTGACCGACAAGTAAGCTACCTAAAGATATAGTCTGCGATGACCATGCGGTGATCCGATCCTGCCAAGCGCACCGCTCTGGAACGGATCGGGATCAATTGTTTTGAGGAATAGAGATGATCGATCCTGAGTAAGGGAAGTGCGCGGTGGAAGGTATTTCCCCAGCCGGTACCTACTTCTTTGAAGGCATCGGTAAAGTCCTTCCCGATAAGCTTGTAAACGGCGTCATTGGCCGGCGCATTGAAGTCTCCTGCGATGAGAGCAGGGATGCGAGGATAGGCTGTCTTTTGTCGGAGGAGACCCATCTCGTAGGTGAGTTCAGTCTGGCGCGCCTCGCGATTGATCCGATGTTCTCGCCAAGCTTCCCGCTCCCAAAGTCGGAGATTGGTAGCGGCCCCATTGAGGTGGAGATTCATAAGTTGCACGGACTCTCCCGTTGCGAGCTTCACGGTAAGTAACTGACATCGGAATTTAGGAACCGAAACTTCAAATTCGATGGTGCCATTGACTACGACGGCGCACGATTTGGAGACGTTGTAGCGATAATCTCCTTTCCCATCGTAGATCTCATCGATGAATCTCTTGAGTCGATAGGTATGTGGGATCTCTTGAAGGAATACGATATCGGGCTGGAAGGGGGCGACGGCTTCGTAGGGATCGGTGCGCCGGGCGCAGTTAAGGGTGACAACCCGGAGGACGCGTCCCCGGGCATGCGGCTTGGCTTTTCCGGCCTGCAGTTCAGGCTGGCCAATCCGTCCAAGAGAACTCGATTCATCAGAAAAAATCAGAATGGTAAAGGACCAAATTAAGCTGACCACTAGAGAGAGACGTCCCCGATAGCAGACAAATGAGATGGCGGCGACGAAGAGACCAATCAGTCCCCAAACCCAGATTGGGAATACGGTGAAGGCGGCAAAGCGATTCGGAAGTCTTACGTAGAGGACAAGTGTGAAAAGATGCAAAGCTAAGGAGAGGCCAAGCAACGTCAACGACACGGGGTGCCATGGACGACGGTAAATCATCTTTTAACGGTGAGGGAGGGTGCGTCTTTAAGTAATGAGTCGCCCTTTAAAGACTTCGAGGGCGGCTTTGATGAGTGGGTCATCATGAAAATCGTTTTTCGGGGGCTCCTCTGTCTTTTTTTCTTCCTTCCCCACGGGCTCAGGATTTAACATGGGAGCTGGAGAGGGGGTCGGTTCTGGAGAGGAATCTGGGGCGGCCTCAATGAGGGCATCGATCCCGATAGGCTTCGTTTGGTCTCCGGGTGCTTTCGGAATTACTTTTTCCACGAGAGGTGCCAGAGTTTTCTCGGGTGCTGGAAGAGAAGGAGCAGAAACAGGAGCAGCTAAGATGTTGGGGTCGGCATTGCCCATCGCCTTGATGACATCACTGAGGCGAATTTCCTGAAGCTTTTGAATGGATTTGAGGCAGGCAATCTCGAGGTGGAGGCGCTTGTTGGAGGCCCACTTCATGCGGCTTTCGGCTTCCGCGAAAACGTCGATGAGGGCGAGTAGACGATTTGAAGGGAAGGGATCGGCTGCTTTGCTCAGATCCGCCCAGAGTGCTTCTGGGAAACCTTCCCGGGATGCTTCAGGATCCAGTTTGACCACAACAAGAGCACGAATGGTGGCTACCACTTCGCCAAGAAGCTGGGAGAGATCCTTACCGCCTTCGAACTGTTCGTGGACGACTGCGAGTGATTTGGTGGGTTCCTTATCCAAGAGACCCTGGAGGAGAGTTGCGACCGTTTCACGGGAGGTGAAGCCAAAGACATCGAGGACGTTTTTCTCGGTGATTTCGGCACCGCAAAATGCCACCAGCTGGTCCATCATGGATTGGGCATCACGCATGCCTCCATCGGCGCCCTTAGCGATCGCCCAAGCTGCAGCGTCATCGAGTTTTACATTTTCCTCCTCCGCGATGTGCTGGAGATGGGCCGCGATGATATCGGTGGGGATGGGGCGCAGATCAAAGCGCTGACAACGCGAGATGATGGTTGGGAGAATCTTGTTTGGCTCGGTCGTAGCGAAGATGAACTTCACGTGATCGGGAGGCTCCTCGAGAGTTTTAAGGAGAGCGTTGAAGGCCGCATTGCTGAGCATGTGGACCTCGTCGATGTAGTAAATCTTAAAGCGACCACTTGCGGGCGCAAATTTCACGGTGTCGCGGAGTTCGCGAACCTGCTCGACACCATTGTTCGAGGCACCATCGATTTCGAGGACGTCGAGCGCCCGACCTTCGGCGATTTCGATGCACATGGGATCGTCGGGATCGAAGTCAATCATCGGTCCCCCGGGACAGTTGAGGGCTTTGGACAGGATTCGTGCGGTGGACGTCTTACCGGTGCCTCTTGGTCCTACAAAGAGGTAGGCGTGGGCAAGGCGTTCTTGTTCGATAGCATTTCGAAGAGTGCGAACGACATGATCTTGTCCCAAGACATCAGCGAAGGTGCGGGGGCGATACTTGCGTGCAAAGACCTGGTAACTCACGTGGGCAAGTGTAGGGAGGATTGTGAATTTGTCATGACAGACTTTTCAAAATAGCGTCTTGGGTATGTTTGCAGAAAAATCTGAACGTTATGCCCGTGCTCGTAAGCGAATTTCAGCTCTTTGTGAGGGGGAATCGGACGAGATTGCCTTGATGGCTTCAATCGTCACCGTGCTCCATCACGAAATGGCTGATTTCTACTGGACAGGATTCTATCGCGTGATCGATGGGGGTCTCGTGATTGGGCCTTATCAAGGGACAGTTGGTTGCCTGAGAATCGCCTTTGGAAAAGGGGTCTGCGGAACGGCGGCGCAAACTGAAGAAACCCAAGTGGTTCCGGATGTTCATCGCTTTCCTGGCCATATTTCCTGCGATGCGAGATCAAAGAGTGAAATTGTGGTGCCCGTTAGAAATAGGGAGGGAGACCTTATCGGGGTGCTCGATATCGATTCTGAAGAGAAAGGGACTTTTGACGACGTCGACCGGGAAGCCCTTGAGGGGATTCTCAAGACCATTTGGCAGGGCTGATCTTCCTAAGCTCCGAGAAGCCAGAGGATGGGTTGGGGAAAGAAACCCAGAAAGATGATGAGTCCAGTAAGAACGGCGATGACGTAGAATGAAAGTAACCGCACTTTGACGGGGCTCGTTTTTAATGATTTTCGCCAATACATCGCACGGATAATCTTGAAGTAGTAAAAGAATCCAGCGGCAACTCCCACGAATCCAAGGGAGATCGGAATCCAGAGGCTAGCTCCCACGGCGGCCTGGAAGGCGAAGAGCTTGCCGAAGAACCCCGCGGTCAGGGGAAGTCCGGCAAGGGCGCCGATCACGATCGTGGTGAGGAAGGCCAGAGCAGGGTTCCGGGTTCCGAGACCTTCGAAAGCGGCAATTTCATCAGAACCACTATCACGATGGATAGCGCCAAGGATGAAGAAGGCAGCAAAGGTCATGAGAAAGTAGACCGAGAGGTAAAATCCCGTCACCTGAAAAGCACTGAGATCGCTCTTGCTGTTCCATGCTGCGATACCGAGGAGGATGAAACCAGCATTGGCGATGGATGAATAGGCAAGAAGGCGCTTAAAGTTGGTTTGAGGAATTGCTGCGAGGTTCCCAACAAGAATGGTCGCGCCGGCGAGGACGGCAACGATGAAGGTCGTTTTCTCGGCCGTGATGCTGTTTTCAAAGAAAGGTTGAAGGACACGCAGTGCGACAGCAAAGCCGGAAGCTTTGGAAGCGACGGAAAGGAAAGCGGTCGTGGGAGTCGGGGCTCCTTGGTAAACATCGGGGATCCAAAGGTGCATGGGGACTGCTCCAACCTTGAAGGCCAGAGAGATTAGAATCAGGGCGAGGCCGAAGAGGAGGTAAGTTGAGTTCTCCTCAGACATCGTTTCGCCGATGGCGGCGAGACTGGTGGTGCCCGTTGCGCCGTAGATCCATGAGATCCCGTAGACAAGGAATCCAGTAGAGATCGCGCCGAGGATCAAGAATTTCACACCCGCTTCGAGGGAGCCCACATTACGACGCATGTAGGCTACTAGAATATAGAGCGTGATGGTGGTGAGCTCGAGTGAGACGAAAAGGGAAACGAGATCTTTGGCGGAGGCCATCCACATCATTCCCGCCACGGCGAAAAGGATAAGGCAGTAATATTCTCCGGTGGAATCGTCGGAGTCAGGATTCGCAGTGAACTTTGCCAAGATCTTGCGGTAATCAAGGCAGAGTGTAAGGGTCATGATGCCTGCGAGGAGAGCGAAGCCCTTGAAGAATTTTGCCTGGGAATCCCACGCGTAGAAGCGCGTCATTTCCTTGTTGTTCTCGGGAGCTTCCGCCCAGAAAAGGAGGACTAAACCGAAGATCAAGGCCCCAATGCCGAGGCAGCCGATGAGGAATTTTTCTTTACGAGGAAGAAAGGCTTCCAGCATTAGGAGGACGATCCCGGCGAGGACGACGTAGGCTTCTAACCAGTGAGCAGGCATGAGAATTAGTGTCGAAAGTTAAGAGGGAAAATTAGTTATCCGATTGTTCGGTGGCGTCGGACGAGACTTGGTAGCCGCAGCCTTCAAGGAGACTGAGGAGGCTGTTGGGATAAAGTCCGACGATCAAGAGTGCGGCCGCGAGGATCATCGCTGGCATCTTCTCCATAAAGGTGAGGTCGGCGACGCCCGTTGAGTTTTTCACGGCTGGCCCTTGGAAGGTTCCACGGAAGGCGCGAAGCATGTAAACGGCGCTGATCACCACCCCCCAAAGAGCGAGAATCGTGGCAACCTGGACGCAACCCAGAGGGCCGCCCTTGTAGGATTCGAATCCAGAGAGGAAGACGAGCACCTCGCCCGAGAAGTTGGCCAATCCGGGAAGTCCAATGGAGGCCATTCCGGCAAGTCCAAAGAGGAAGGCGAGTTTCGGGGCCGCTTTTGCGAGGCCACCAAGTTCGGTTAGTTCGAGGGTGTTGGTGCGCTTTTGGATGGAATCAGAAAGGCAGAAGAGCATCGCGATACTGATGCCGTGTGCGAACATAAGGACAACTGCCGCGGGAATAGCTATGGTATTGGCTGAGGCACTTCCGGCTTCGATCAAGGCGGCAAAGGCAAGGAAGATGTAGCCCATGTGCATCACGGACGAGTTACCGAGGAGAGTGTCCATCCGCTTTTGGTTGATCGTGACGAAGCCAACCCAGAGAATGTTGCCTAGGAGAAGAACAATGAGGAGGCCGAGCCAATCTTGCATTCCTTCGGAAACCATGGGGTAGAAACGAATGAGGCCGTAGAGGCCAAACTTCTTGAGAACTCCCGCATGGAGCATGGCAACGGGAGTGGGAGCCGAGGCATATGCGGGAGCGGCCCAAGAGTGGAAGGGGAAGAGGGAAACGAGAGTTCCAAATCCGACGATGAGAAGAGCTGCGATTCCTTTTTGTGCTGAGGGATCAATTTCGGAAGCGAGGAGATCCTTAAATAGCCAGGATTCCGAGCCGGAAGCATTGACGAGCCAAAGCAATCCGGCGAGAAGAACAATCGAACCAAAGGCGAGGTAGATTGTGATCTTCCAGGCAGCTTCTTTGCGTTCGCCCTTACCCAGAATTCCAATCATGAGGAAGGTGGGAATGAGGGCCAACTCGTGGAAGGCGTAGAAGAAGAAAAGGTCAGTCGAGAGAAAGGCGCCAATGGCTCCTGCTCCGATCAAAAGGCTCGAACCATACCAGAGCCTCTCGCTGCCCTCAGGAGCACCTCCATGGAGGATGGCGGCATAGAGAACGATGACGCTGAGAAGCAGCATAATGACGCTGATGCCATCGTAGAATCCCATAGCGAGATGGATGCTGGGAGTCGTGAGAACTTCAAAGGACATCGACCAAACATCGGCCTGCCAGCAGAAGACTGAGCCGAGTCCGAGGAAAAGGATAAGACCGGACGCGATGAGCGCCGTGATACGAGCCTTAACACCGCTAAAAATGGCGATGGCTGCGAGGAGGGGGATCAGAACAAAAATGACACTCATGAGACGAAGACCGTGAGATAGATGACAATGATGACCCCGAGGCCAAAGAGAGAAGCATACGCCTGGAGGTTTCCAGACTGCATGCGGGTGAAGATGCGACCGACACCGCCGGCAGCGCGCGAGAACCCACCGACGAGGAGACCGCCGATGACCAACTCATCAATAAAGTGAATGATGGCAGCAACGGTGTCTTGAAGATAGGTTATCAACTTGGCGTAGAACTCATCGACGTAGAACTTGTTGCGGAAGATCTTGGCGATCTTGTGGTCGGCAAGAGGATCCTTTTCGGCGTTAAAGTAGAGTTTCCATGCGAAGAAGGCTCCTATCGCGAAGGAAAGTAGAGATGCGATGAGTGCAGGACCAAAATGGAACTGAAATTCGTTATGCAGTGGAGAAAGTTTTGCGCCGATTGGGTTCCACCCTGAAAAAAGTGCCATAACCGTCAACGCAATCAGGGGAATGAGCATCAAGGCGCCAACTTCTTTGGCATGACCTGCTTTCTCACTTCGGTTCTTGCCGAGGAAGGCAATGAAGAAGAGGCGGAACATGTAGAAGGTGGTTAAGCAGGCAACAAATGCAGCGATCAAAAACAGAGCCATGTTTTTGTGAAGAGCTGCTTCGAGGATTCCTTCCTTGGAGAAGAAACCAGCGGTAAGGGGGAATCCGCAGAGAGCAAGTGTCCCGATGAAAAAAGTGACTGTGGTGATGGGCATTTTGCTCCTCAGGTCACCCATTTTCCAAATGTTTTGCTCGTGATGGCAAGCGTAGATCACCGCACCTGATCCGAGGAAGAGGAGAGCCTTGAACCAGGCATGAGTGAAGAGGTGAAACATCCCGGCATTTGGATCGAGAAGGCCGACGGCCATAACCATGTAGCCGAGTTGTGAAAGGGTGGAGTAGGCGAGGATTTTTTTGATATCGTCCTGCTGGGTTGCCATGAGAGCGGCGAGCAGGGAAGTGATCCCCCCGATCCAGGCGATGGTATTGACGCCCCAGAGAGCTTCAATGGTTTCGGTGCCTATGGAAAGATAAAGGCGGGCCATCATGAAGACACCGGCCGCAACCATGGTGGCGGCGTGGATGAGGGCGGAAACCGGAGTAGGTCCTTCCATGGCGTCTGGAAGCCAGACATGGAGAGGTGCTTGAGCTGATTTTCCCATCGCTCCCATGAAGATGAGGAGGACGGCGGTGCCGAGGAAGAAGGGGGAATACTCGGGCTTTCCAACAAAGAACTCGCTAATACCATCGAAAGTGAGAGCTGCTGACGTTCCGCCCGCGATCCCCCAAAGCATAAGAATGCCGATCATGAAGCCAAAGTCACCGATCCGGTTAGTCAAGAACGCCTTCTTTGCGGCATCAGCAGCGGATTCCTTTTCATACCAATGTCCAATCAGGAGGAAGGAGCTGAGTCCCACCAGCTCCCAGAAGACGAACATCATAATGAAGTTCGAGGCGAGGACAATGCCGGTCATGGAGAACATGAACAACGAAAGAGCACCAAAGTATCGGGCCTTCGCTGAGTCCTCCTTCATGTAGGCGAGGGAGAAAAGGTGAACGAGGAAACCGACTCCGGTGACCACGAGCATCATGTTCTTCGCAAAAAAGTCGAGCTTCAGTCCAATTTCAATCTCGATATCAGGGAGCGTGGCCCAACTGAAGGAAACGTCCGTCGTTTCAGAGGAGATCAGGAAGATTGTGATGAGCAGAATCGCTCCCGCGACCGCTGTTGACAAGAGGGCGGAGACGTTTTGGAGATTTTTCAGTCCAAGATGAATCGTCGCTGCCGACAAAAGTGGCAGGGCGAGAAGTAGCCAGGCGAGGGTATCCATGGTTCGAAAAAGTTAGCCGCGCATTGAGGTGAGGTCCTCGACGTCAATCGTCTGTCGAGCACGGTAAAGGGCCACGATGATGGCCAGACCCACCGCAACTTCGGCTGCGGCGACGGTAATAATAAAGAAGACCAGGACTTGGCCGTCGTAATCAGGAAGGCCATTTGCTGAAATGTGAAGTCTCGAAAAGGCAACCAAGGTGATGTTGGCGGCAGCGAGCATCAGCTCAAGACTCATGAAGATGACAATGATGTTTCGGCGGATCATCACGCCGCCGAGTCCGATTGCAAAGAGCAGTCCGGAGACGAAAAGGTAGTCGTTGAGCGAAGCCATATTTGGAGAAATTAAGATTTAGATGATTTCGAACTGCGCTTTGAGAGGACCACGACGCCGATCGTGGCGACGAGGAGGAGGATACCCATTACTTGGAGGGGGAAGTTGAAGTCACGGAAGATCGTCATTCCGATGAGGTTGGTATCGGGAAGTTGTGGAGACGTTGGGTGCGTGAGGATCTCCCTAATCTTTTCCTGTCCAGCAAGCGCTTCACTTTCAGCGGCGGCGGCTAGGACTTCTCTCGTGATGGGAGTGAAGGAATCATCTTCAGGTCCCATTTGAATGACACCGAGCACTTGAATCACGAGCATCAGAGGGATGATCACACCGGCAATTACGGTGGAAGACTTGAAGCGGATCTTTGTTTCATCGTTCAGATCAAGAAGCATGATGATGAAGATGAAGAGGACCATGATAGCTCCGGCATACACGAGGATTTGGATGATCCCGACGAAGTAGGCATTGAGTCCAATGAAGAGCCCTGCCATTCCCACGAAGGAAAGGACCATGGAAAGAGCGCTCGAAACGGGGTTTCGAAAGGTCACTAGCATCACCCCGCCAACGACAGCAAGGAGGCTAAAGAAGTAGAAGATATAGATTTCCATGGCTTACTTCAGGTCGTTCCATTTGTTGACAAGGCCCACGCGCGTTCCGCCAATCTCGTAGAGGCGCTCTTTATCGTGAACCATGTCGGAGCGCTTGGTGCCGGTGACGATGTAGTCGGGGCGGAGATATATGGCCTGTTCGGGACAGACTTCCTCGCACATGCCGCAGTAGATGCAGCGGATCATATCGATTTCAAATTTCTTGGGGCGCTTTTCCACCTTGGCCCATTCGTCATCGGATGGGATTTCGGAGGGAATAATCTTGATGGCCTTAGGAGGGCAGATGAATTCGCAAAGCTGACAGGAGACACAGCGCTCACGCTGTTGCTCATCGGTGACGAGCGCAGGAACACCACGGTAGTATTCAGGGAGATGCTCGTCCCATTTTTGCTCGGGATACTGCATCGTGATTCCCATCCCAGATGAAGCGAGTTCGTCGGCTCCCACGCTCTTTCCAAAGAGAGTTTTGAATGCGTGTCGAAGGGTGATCGCCATTCCCTTGAAGATCGATCCAAAATAGATCTTCTCTCCGGCGGAGAGCTTTGGGCGGTTGACTTTGATTGTAGCCATGGGAAAATATTTAAACCGAACGAACGGAGGAGGGTTTGGTTACTGATTTAGCGATCGAGACTAGAATGATCGTCGCTACGATCAAGATGGTTGCTCCGAAGAGGGTTCCGAGAATGCCGATGCTAGGAGCGGCCATGAGGAGGGCCATGAGGAAGATGTTGATGAGGGCTGCTTCAAAGAAGACGATCCAACCGAGATCCATGAGCTGATCGTAACGGAAACGAGGAACGGTCCAGCGAACGAGGACGAAGAAGAGGATGAAGATGGTGACCTTAGTCAGGAAGCATCCGAGATGAATGAGACTTACCCACCACGCGCCAGTGGGGAGGAGCCCATCGATTCCGAAGCCGATGGACCAGCCTCCGAAGAAGAGCGTTACGATGAGAGCCGAGCCGATAATCATTGCGGCATATTCTCCCAGGAAGAAGAGGGCGAATTTCATCGAGGAATATTCCGTGTGGTAGCCGCCGACGAGTTCGGTTTCACATTCGGGCAAGTCGAAAGGAGTTCGGTTGGTTTCCGCGAAGATGGAAGTGGTGAAAATGAAGAAGGTAATCACCAGTGGAATCATGAGAAGCCAGCGGAGAAGAAGTCCTTCCTGACCCCAGTAGCCCGAGCCGATGATGAATCCTCCTTCATTCCAGAGCGGCAGAAGAAGCCAGCCATTTTTGACTTGGTCCTCGACAATGTGGCCCAGATTTAAGTCTCCGAAATACATCAGGACCGGAATGAGCGACAAACCGAGCGCAATCTCGTAGGAGATCATTTGCGCACAGGAGCGGACGCCGCCGAAGAAGGGATACTTCGAATTGGAAGACCAACCCGCGAGCGTGATCCCGTAGACCGAGAGAGAAGCGATAGCAAAGATAAAAAGGGGGCCAACGCTGAGATCGGCGACCGCAAGAGGGATGATGTGCTCACCAATCTCCATTGGGCTTCCAAAGGGAATGACAGCCATTGTGATCAAGGCTGGGACCATCGTCATGCAGGGAGCGAGCCAAAAGAAGGCCTTGCGGACATAACTCGGAGTGAAATCTTCCTTGAGGATGAACTTTAAGCCATCGGCCATCGGCTGGGTCAATCCGCCAATGGGAAGCGCGAAGTCTTTCTTAAATCCAAGAATGGTAAGAGGAATACCTGTTCGGTTGGGGCCGACGCGATCTTGAATCATCGCGGAAAAGCGCCGCTCAAAAATCACGCAGATACTGACGAAGGTCAGGGTCAGGCCGAGGAACGCGCCAATTTTAATGGCGGTGGCGATGAGGAGGGTGGTATCCATGGTGTGATGCAGGATAGGAAAACTTAGCCGTTGATCAGGCCGCTTTCGACACGCGCCTTTTCTTGTTCGAGGAGGGGAATGGTGACGCCCGTCTCAGTAATCTGAACACCGAGGTCGCCGATGCTTCCGAAGGATTGGCCTTCGAAGGCTGGAATCTCGGAAGCAAGAGCTTTGATGACTCCGTCTACCGAGGCAGGGGTTTCGAATGTTTTTTCAACCGCGCTCAAGAGAGATGCGAGAGTTTCCCAGTCTTCGCGAGCATCGCCAGGAGCGAGCGTGGCTTGGAAAGCGCGCTGCAACCGTCCGGTTACATTTACGTAAGTGGCGCGCTTTTCAGCGAAACCAGCGCCAGGAAGGACCACCTTACTAGCGGCCGCAGTGGGATTGGCTAGGATGTGAGAGGAGACGAGATGCTCGAGGCCTAAGAGGTTACTCTGATCGAACCCGGCTTCTTCGAGGAGATCTTCCTGAAGAACGATGAGTGCCTTGATACGGCCAGAGGAGACTCCTTCACGGATGGCATCGAGCTTTTCCGAGGGGTCTTCATTTCCAAAAATAAGGGCCGCGCCGGTCGAGTTGGGATTGCGGTCAGCAGAGATGAGCTTGCTATCTGAGTCACCTTTTCGGGCGACGGTGCTGATGAGGTCAGTTCCCAAGGCATCCGCGAGTTTCTTGGCGAGATAGAGTTCCTCATTGCTCATCCGCGCGGAAGCAATGATGGCGACTTCCTTCGGTTGGCGCATGTTTAGGCCTTCCGCGGCTTTCGAAATTGCTTCGGTCCAGGTGGATGAAGAATGAGCGCCATCTTTTCGAATCAGAGGAGCTGTCAGGCGGGCATCGGATTCTAGATGGTGGAAAGCGAGACGATGACTGTCGGGCATCCAGTCCGAGTTAACGTCGTTGTTCTGCCGGGGTGTGACGCGGAAGACTTCATTGGCACGTGTCCAAATCGTGGTGTTGCAGCCCGTGCCGCAATTGAGATCGATACTTTTGGTCTCTTTCAGGAACCAAACGCGCATCTGGAAGCGAAAATCATTGGAGGTGAGGGCTCCGACCGGGCAGATGTCAGCGGTATTCAGTGCGTAGTTATTATCTAGACGGCGACCGGGATGAACGGTGACTGAAGTGTGGGTGCCGCGTTGGGAGAATCCGAGAACAGGCTCCTCCGCAACTTCTTCCATAAAGCGGATGCAGCGGCTGCACATGATGCAGCGTTCGTCGTCGAGGCGGATGTTTTTGCCAATGTCGACGTTTTTGGGTTTCTTGATCTTGGTTTCTTGGAAGCGGGATTGGCCACGTCCGTGCTGAACCGAAAATTCCTGAAGCTTGCACTCACCAGCTTGGTCGCAAATCGGGCAATCGAGAGGGTGGTTGATGAGAAGGAACTCCATCACTCCTTCGCGGCAGCTTTCAACGAGCTCTCCGGTGGTGCGGATGCCCATGTTCTCGGCCACGGTGTTAGCGCAGGCGATAACGGGACGTGGCATCCAACCAATTTGTTGGTAGCCATCGTCTCCAAAAGTCGGTGCTTCGCCTGGAACGGGGCGGGGAGGCATGCCCATTTGCACAAGGCACATGCGGCAATTTCCAGGAGAGGAAAGTTTGGGATGGTAGCAATAGTGGGGGATTTCCTTCTCCGCAATTTTAGCTGCTTCAATCATTCGAGTGCCACGGGGGACTTGAATCCAGTGGCCATCAATCTGCACATTAACCAAGCCCTTTTCAGCGGCAAGGTCCTTCGGAAGCTTTAGTTCGGCAGTGGCCGTTGCATCTTCGCTCATGGTCAGCGCGGGTTAAATGAGCAAGATTTGCTCTTCGCTCCCGCACTATGCAAGGATGGTCCTACCCCGTAAAGCGACTTTGTGAAATTTTTCACAAAGTCTCTCAGGTTCCCAAATTTCACTTCTTTTGGAGGCGCCGAGGAACCTCCTCCAAAAGGACCGATTTTGCCAGATCCGAGGGGGCAACGACGGGTTCGTTCTTGGGGAAATCTTCAAGGCTTCCATAGCGAGCTTGAATTATTTTGGACACTTTCGGATTTTGAAGGAAGTAGGCTTGAAAGGTCTTGGGTTCACACGATTTAATCCTCGTTCCGTGCTTGTAAATTTTCCAGACAAGTTCCGAACAGGAGAGTTTTTCGTCTCCCCACTTGAAAAGGAGATCATAATCTTTGCCGATTTGTCGTTTCCCCCATTTAACGGATTTTTCGAAGGCCGCGTCGTCTAGGGCAGTTCGATCCCTCAGCCTCCGGGCGTGAAAGATCTTAGATCGAGCTTTCCATGTTTTCAGAGGAGTTGTTCTCACTGGTTAGATCGCTTTCAGGACCTAGATTTTCTCTTCGGATTCAAATACGACTCCGCAATGCGTGAATTTAGATTGGGCCGCCTCTTGGATTACGGCACCTTGTGCCCCGCCGGTGTCTTGGAAAACAATATCGCCCGTTTGGAGGGTTTCATATTGGGGAGGGTTGGTCTTTTTGAAGAGCCATCCTGCCTGGCTCGTGAGAACGGCTATGACAGTAAGGAACAGGAAGTGAATCTTCAACTTTTGAATGTAGCACCGGCTCCCGGGCAGTTTTAATCGATCATCCTGATGCTCTCATCATTTCAAGTGATGCAGAAAGTTTTAAATTTATTCTTGCAAGGGATTGTCCCCAGCCTTATTTCACCGCCACTGTCGCAAGACAGTCCACGAACAACATTCCGATGTTATATTGGGTAGGTGGCCGAGTGGTTAAAGGCGGCAGACTGTAAATCTGCTCACGTAAGTGTACGAAGGTTCGAATCCTTCCCTGCCCACCAGCTTTCCTAAAAGGAGTTACGAGATATCGTAGCTCCTTTTTCTTTGGTGGAAAATCTTCACGGTCAATTGTGGGCCTTGGGGAGAGTGTGTTGGTTGTTCCAGCAAACCCTGCGAGAGTAAATCTAAGGATCGGGACTATAATTTTGAGATCCTCTCGCTCAATATGGACGACTTTTTCTGGCTGCGACCAAAGATAGAGGTCTGGTATTGTGAATATCGTGACGATTGCTGCTTGGAATTTACCTTTGGGGTTGATTACCACTTTCTAATTGACGCTTTGTAAGCGGTCCTTATAAACGTGATTGATGACTGTTTCCCCGGTGGCTTCTGAGTTGCTTTCAAAGATCAACGAACGCCGTGTCCTGGAATTCGTGCAGCGGAATGGGCCAGCCTCGCGCGCTGTGATGGCACGGGGCAGCGGGATGAGCGCGCCGACGGTTTCGAAGGCGGTTGTCTCTCTGATTCGAAACGGATTTCTAGAGGAAACGGAGGCGTCGGAAGCCGGGTTCGGTCGTCCTGGGAAGTTGCTGCAACTGTCGGAGCATAAGGCCAATGTGCTCGGAGTTGTCATTGATGCCGAAGCCTGTTGGATCGGAAGTGCCCGACTCGACGGTGCCGTGGCAGAGGAGCAATCCATTTCCTTTAGCACTCCCAAATCCTATGACGACCTACTACAGGCGATAATCAATGGGCTTGGTGCGATTACCGGGCATGTGAAGGATGATCTGAGCGAGCGGTATCGGGGAGTTGGACTCAGTGTTCCTGGACTCTTCAACTCTCGGGTCGGAGAAACGGTGATGTCGCCGAATCTCCACCTATTGGACGGACAACGGCTCGCCTCCGATCTCTCCATTGAAATCGGCCTGCAATGCATCGCATTGCAGGAATCCCATGCCCTTTGTGTGGGCGAACGCATGTATGGGGCGGCCCGGGGAATGAATGATTTTGCGATGCTCGATGTCAGCACGGGGTTGGGGCTTGGTATCGTGAGCGGAGGCCACCTTCTCACCGGGAACAGTGGCATGGCGGGTGAGCTTGGGCACATCACGGTCGTTCCTGACGGGCAGCGATGCGGCTGCGGCAATCGTGGTTGCCTCGAAACCGTCGCCACCGACACCGCCTTTGCGCGGCTGATTTCGAAAGAGCTCGGCCGGAAGGTTGGGGTTCAGGAAGCGCTCGCGGCACTCGCTGTCAATGGCGCCGAAAAGTTGATTGAGCAGACTGTCGATTATCTCGCGATTGCGGTCGGGGCGGTGATCAACATTTTCAACCCTGCAACCCTCTTTCTCCATGGGCAGCTCATGAATTCCGACCCGGCGATTTTCAAACGTGTGATGAAGCAGGCGAAGAAACGAACTCTTTCGCCTTCGTTCAAAGATTGTCGGATCCTCCAGTCGCAGGGAAATAAGCGCCTCGGAGCTGTCGCCGGAATCATCGATCATTTAGCCAATGAGTTGGCTCCTGCATTTGCCACGATCGACAATGGAAATGCCGAACTCTCATGATGGGGAATCTCCGAACTCGAGAAGAGGGTGGGCGGCATGGTCGACGATCTCCCCTCAGTCTAACCCGCCATACGGCCAACCCCATGATCCGCCTCCCACTTGCTCTTCTCGTCATCTGCCTTGTCTCAAGCGCCGTCGCAGCTCCACTACTCGACAAGCGAAAACAACTCGATGCCCAGACCTTCTGGGCGAACCGCGACTTCGATTGGTTCGAAGCCAACATCCCCTTCTTCGAGTGCCCGGACGCTGAGATCAACACCACCTACTACTACCGTTGGGAGCTCGTCACCCGCCACATTATCTACGGTTCGCCCAACAGCGGCTACTCCTTCACGGAGTTCGCCAACCGCCCGTTCTGGTCCGGCGCCTACGGGGGGATCGCCTGCCCCTCGGGCCACCAGATCTACGAGATCCGCTGGCTCAAGGATCCCGAATTCGCGCGCGACTTCCTGCACTACTGGTTCCGCACCCCGGGTGCCCAACCGCTTAACTACTCATCATGGCTCGCCGACTGCGCGGTCGCCGTCGACCGCGTACACCCGAATAAGGCCTTCCTCGTCGACCTATTGCCCGACCTCGAGAAACACCACGAGGCCTGGCGGGGGCGGCAGTGGGTCGATGAGATGGGCATGTTCTGGCAGACCGGCCACGACGACGGGATGGAGTTCAACATCAACAGCCGCCAGACCAAAGACATCCTCCGCGGCGACCGCGCCTTCCGCCCCACGTTCAATACCTACATGTGGGCCGACTTGAACGCCCTCGCCGAAATCGCCGAGATGGCAGGTGATCCCGACAAAGCCTCCAGCTACCGTAAACAGGCAGCCGCCCTGAAGACCCTCGTGCAGGAGAAGCTGTGGGATCCGAAGCGGCAGTTCTTTTTCCCGATGTCCTCGCGCGAGGAAATCGACAAGGAAGGTAACGTCGTCAAAGCGCACACCCTGACCTACGAGAGCGGGCAATTCGCCGGCAGCCCCCACGGGCGCGAGCTCCACGGTTACGTCCCCTGGGCCTTCAACCTGCCTGACCCAGGCAAGGAGTCCGCGTGGAAGTTCCTCATGGACCCCGAGTATTTCCAAGCGCCCTTCGGGCCGTCCACCACCGAACGAAACGACCCGATGTTCCTCCTGCAGAAAGGTTGCTGCTGGTGGAGCGGACAATCGTGGCCCTTCGCCACCACCCAGACGCTCAAGGCGATGGCCAACGTCCTGCACAACTACCCGCAAGAGTTCATCTCCCGGACGGACTACGCCGATCTACTGCACACCTTCGCCATCTCCCACCGCAAGGACGGCAAGCCCTACATCGCCGAGGCACTCCACCCCGACACAGGATCGTGGCAGGGACACGACATGCGCAATCGCAGCGAGCACTACTTCCACTCCAACTTCAACGACCTCGTCATCACCGGCCTCGCCGGCTTGAAAGCGGATGGTGGCGACACTTTGATCGTCGATCCGCTCGCACCCGACTCGTGGGACTACTTTGCGCTCGATTCGATTCCCTACCAGGGACACGAGGTGGCGATTTGCTGGGACAAAAAGGGTGATCGTTACGGTCACGGCGCCGGCCTGCACGTGCTCGTCGACGGCAAAAAGGTCGCCAGCTCGCCGAAACTTGGGAAGCTCGAAGTCAAACTCCCCGCCGTCCGCGAGGTGCCTCTGAATGACGAAACGCGTTTCAACTACGCGGTGAACAACGACGGCGACTACTTCCCGTCCTACGACGCATCACATACCGGACCCGGAAGTTCCCTGGCAATGATCCACGATGGCCAATACCGCTACGACGCCCCACCGACCAACCGCTGGACCAGCGTCGGATCCACCGACGAGGCCGATTGGGTCTCGGTCGATCTGGGGATGCCCCGCTCAATCGACACCATCAAGCTGTTCCTCCTCGACGATGGCGAAGGCGTCGTCGCCCCCTCACGCTTCGAACTGCAGCACTGGGACGGCAAGGCCTGGATAGAAATCCCAAATCAGAAACGCAACCCGAAGACCCCGGCCGGTGGTCGCCCCAATACAATCTCGTTCCCAGAGTCCCAGCTGCAGCGCCTGCGTGTCGTCCTGCACCGCCCGGAAGGGGCAAGCGGCACCGGGATCACTGAGTTCCAAACCTGGGGATCGGGAACAGCTCCATTCCAACCGCCTCCGCCAGCTGTGGGCAACCTCTCCGCCAACACCAACGGCGCAGAATTCCCCAAGGCGTCCGCCTCCTTCCACGACCGGTACGGTGGGGTTCCAAAGTCGGCCATCGACGGCAGGATCATTTTCCTCTCCAACCCGGTGAACCGCTGGACTAGCTACGGATCGCCCAACGAGACCGATTGGCTGGAGGTCGACTTTGGAAAATCCAAGACATTTTCCCGGGTCGAACTCCATATCTACGACGACCGCGGGGGCGTCCAGGCACCAATCAGCTACAAGGTCCAATTCCAATCCGGCGACCAATGGGTCGATGTTAAAGACGTGAAGAAGTCGCCAGAAAAACCAAAGGGAAGCGCCAAAAATAGTGCGACTTTCGAGAAAGTGACCTCACCGAAGATCCGCGTCGTCTTCACCAACTCCGGCAAAGCCCGCAGCGGCCTGACCGAGTTCGAAGTCTGGGAGAAATGAACTCCCAATGAGAAGGAGCAAACCTGATCACCATGAAATTACTTACCATTTCAATTCAGCGACATGCAATCCAGGTCGCGCTCTGGCTGCAGGAATTTGCTCTTCGGGTGGGGCGCTTGGGGGCGCTGTTGAGGGGGGGAGGAATCACAAAGATACCCAGACGGATACTGCCGACCGTGCTGGTCGGGTGTTTCTTGCAAGCCGGCGTCAACGGCGCTGCTCCCAATATCCTCTTTATCGCGGTCGATGATCTTAACGACTGGGTGAACTGCATGGGGGGCAGGGAGGGGGTGCATACACCAAACATCGATCGCCTGGCAAAGCGCGGCGTATTGTTCACCAACGCCCATTGCTCGGCGCCGTCGTGTAATCCGTCACGGGTCAGTATCATGACCGGGGTCAGTCCATCGACCTCGGGTGTTTACAACAACGGTCAGGATTGGCGCAGCTCTCCGGCTCTGGCAACGGCCGTCACCATCCCCGAGCACTTGCGCACCAACGGCTACAGTGCCTATGGAGGCGGCAAAATCTTTCACAGCCTGTCGTGGATCGTCAATCGCTATGGTAAACAGCAGAACGAGGCGAAGCTGTGGGATCACTATTTCCCGGAAGCGACCAAGCCGCTGCCGCCGTCGCTCTGGCCGGACTCGATCAAGGCCAAAACGTCGCCGAAGGGCTATGTGGGGTGGAAGCGTCTCGCCAAAGGTAAAGGAGTCGGTAAGCCGCCATCGCATTTCCTCGACTGGGGGCCGATCCACAAGGACGAGAGCGGTATGGCAGACTACAAAGTGGTCGATTGGGCGACCGCCGAGCTGGCCAAAACGCATCCCAAGCCGTTCTTCCACGCCGTCGGCATATTCCGGCCGCATATTCCCTGGTTTGTGCCGCAGAAGTACTTCGACCTATATCCACCGGACAAGGTGTTCCTTCCGCCGATCAAGGCTGGCGACCTGGATGACGTTGCCCCGACGCACAGAAAGTGGCTGCGCCGGAAGTGGCATCAATGGGTGGTGGATAACGATGAATGGAAGCCGGCGGTGCGGGGCTATCTGGCAAGCATCAGCTTTGCCGACGCCCAGGTGGGGCGACTGCTCGACGCGCTCGACGCCAGCCCGCATGCCGCCAACACGATCATCGTCTTGTGGTCGGACCACGGCATGCACATCGGCGAGAAGGAACACTGGGAAAAATTCACGCTCTGGGAAGAATCGTCGCGAGTGCCGCTGATCATCGTCGCGCCGGGTATCACTAAAGCGGGGACACGATGCAGCCAACCTGTCAGCCTCCTTGATGTTTTCCCGACGCTCAACGAGCTGTGCGGCGTGGCGCAGCACGGCCAGTTGGAAGGTCAGAGTCTGGTGCCGCTGCTGCGCGACCCCGGCGCTCATCGCGCCCGCCCGGCGGTCACCACCTGGGGACGAAACAATCATGCGGTTCGCGACCAACGCTATCGCTACATTCGCATGTCGAATGGTGAGGTTGAGCTCTACGATCATCAGACTGACCCCGACGAGTTTACCAACATCGCCAAGCGGCCCGAAGCCGCCGCCGTCATCGATCGGCTCGAAGCGTTCTTGCCGACCGTGAACGCCATCAAGACGCAGTAAAATCACAAGCTCTCTCAATTCAACAATTTTAAGATCATCCAATCATGAAAACAGCCCGTATTCTGTCCCTTACCGTCGCCTTGTTCATTGGCGCCCTTGCCATAGCCGCGCGTGTCGCTCCGACTTCAATCCCGAAGGAAGGCGCGATCCGCGTGCTGTTCCTCGGCCACGAGAGCGAGCACCACAACAGCAACAAGTTCTACCCGATGTTGGCCAAGGGGCTTGGGCGGGATGCCATCTACTTTGATTATGTCACCAATGTTGAGGAGGCGCTTGGCGACGCGGCGTATCTAAGCAAGTTCGACGCGGTGCTGCTGTATGCGAACCATGGGACGATCACGCCCGGGCAGTGGGGGAATTTGAAGGGCTACGTCGAGAACGGAGGAGGCTTCGTGCCGGTGCATTGTGCGAGCTGGTGCTTCGGCAATGAACCGGGTTTCGACCAATTGGTGGGCGGCCGCTTCGATAGTCACAAGACCAATACGTTTACCGCCAAGGTGGTTGATGCGAAGCACCCGGCGATGGCTGGAGTGGAGGAGTTCGAAGCCTGGGACGAAACCTATAAACACAAGAACCATAACGAAAAGGACCGCACGGTATTGATGGTGCGTGAGATGGCAGGGAAGGATGACAACATCACGGAGCCCGAGCCGTGGACCTGGGTGCGGACCCAAGGGAAGGGGCGCGTTTTTTACACTGCTTCGGGACACGACGAGCGAGTGTGGAAACAGCCGGCCTTCCACCAGTTGCTTAAAGCGGGGATCCTGTGGTCGGTGGGCGATGCGAGGAAGCAGTCGTATGAAAAGTTCATCGCCGACCGCGCACCGCTGAAATATGAGAAGCGCGATAACATCGCCAATTACGAGAAGCGCCCCGAGCCGCTGCCCTACCAATTTCCGCTCTCCGCGAAGGACAGCATGGACTACACTCAGGCGCCGGTCGGCTTTCGGCTGGAGCTCTTCGCCAGCGAGCCGGACATCATCAATCCGATCGGTCTCGCCTGGGACGAGCGCGGTCGCCTTTGGGTCGCCGAGACGGTCGACTACCCGAACGAGATGACGCCCGACCGGGTCGGCAATGACAAGATCAAGATCCTCGAAGACACCAACGGCGATGGCAAATGCGACAAGGTGACCGTCTTCGCCGAGGGCTTGAATATCCCGACTTCGCTAACCTTCTCGCGTGGCGGGATCATCGTCGCCCATGTGCCCGATTTTCTATTCCTGAAGGACACCGACGGGGATGACAAAGCCGACGTGCGCGAGGTTCTGACGACGGGGTGGGGGATCGGCGACACGCATGCCGGTCCGTCGAACTTGCGCTATGGATTCGACAACTGGATCTGGGGCACCGTGGGATACTCGTCCTTTAACGGCGCGGTCGGCGGCGAGCAAAAGCGCTTTGGATCCGGGGTGTTCCGCATGAAGCCGGACGGATCGCAGTTGGAGTTTATGCACCAATTCAACAACAACACTTGGGGGCTCGGTTTCAACTCGGCCGGCGACGTATTTGGCTCGACCGCCAACAACAACCCGAGCTTCTTCTGCGGCATCCGCGCCACCGCCTACGGCGAGGGAAAGAAGGGCATGAGTGCGAAGATGATCGCGCCCGACCGCTCGTTTCACCCGATCACGCCCAACATTCGGCAGGTGGACGCTTTCAATAACTACACCGCAGGTGCCGGCCAGACTGTGGCGACTTCGGCGGGATTCCCGGAGTCGTTCCGCGAAAAGGTGGCGTTCATTGGCGGGCCGACCGGGCATCTGCTCGGGAAATACCATCTCTCGAGGGACGGGGCGGGCTACAAGGCCAAGAACGGATATGCCTTTCTGGCCTCGGCCGATGAGTGGTTCTCGCCAGTGTCGGCGGAGGTCGGTCCGGACGGGAACCTGTGGGTGGCGGACTGGTACAACTTCATCATCCAGCACAACCCTACGCCGAGCAAAGGGCGTGCCGGCTATGACGCGAAGAATGGCAAAGGCAACGCGCACATCAACCCGAACCGCGACCGCGGCCACGGGCGGATCTACCGCGTGGTCTGGGACAAGGCGCCGGAGGCGAAAATCAAATCGCTCGCCGGCGCGAGCGAGGCCCAACTGGTGGCGGCGATGGACAGCGATAATTTGTTCTGGCGCCAGACCGCGCAACGGCTCTTGGTCGATGGCGGCAAGAAGGATGCTGCTGCCGCGCTGAAGTCGAAGGTTAAGGCTGGCGGTGCCGGGGCGATCCAGGCGCTTTGGAGCTTGCACGCGCTCGGCGTGCTCGACACCGAAACGCACCAGCTGGCGCTATTGAGCAAAGACCCCGCGCTACGCCGCAACGCGATCACCGCCTTGGGCAACGACGCGGCGGCGCTGCAGTTGTTCTTCGATACTGCGGTCGTGCAGGACTCGGATCTGATCGTGCGCCTCGCCGCCTTTAACAAGATGGTGGAGTTTGAGAATAAGGAGACGGTCGCGCTGGCGGCTCAACAGCTGATCACCGACCCGGCCAATGCCGATGACGTGTGGCTCTCGCAGAGCCTTCGCAACGCCGGTGCCGGCACGGTGAAGAAAGGGCCTTCGTCGTTTGGCAAGGAGCTGATTCCCAACGGTTCGTTCGAGGAGCTGGCTGGCGATATGCCTGCCGGATGGGGCGTCCGCACCTTTCGGGGAACGGCGCAACATCGGGTGGCGGACATGGCCCGGACGGGCAAGCGCTCGATCGAAATCTCCGCCGAAAAGGCCGCTGAGTTTGGCGTCCGTATCGATGTTCCGGTGGATCAGAACGCGGAGTACGAACTCAGCGCCTGGATCAAGACCGAAAAGGTGGCAGGGGGAGGGCGCGGCGCACAGTTGTACATCAGTGACCATCCAGGCAGTAAGGCCGTGAAAGGGACGCAAGATTGGACGCAAGTGACAATGCGGATCGAGACGGGCTCCTCCAAATCGATCAGCATCAATTGCCTGCTCGGCGGCTGGGGCACTGCGACGGGCAAGGCGTGGTGGGACGACGTCAGCCTGCGCAAGGTCAAGTATGAGATCATCGCGAGCAACGAGCCTGAGGTCGTCAAAGGCGATGTTGGACGCGGTAAGAATATTTTCATGACCCATCCGATCGCCGCCTGCATCCGCTGCCACGCCGTGAACGGAGTTGGTGGTCCAATTGGGCCCGCTTTGGACACCATCGCGACGCGCAAACAAGAGGACTATATTTTGCAGAGCCTCGTCGATCCGGGTGCGACAATCGCCGAGGGTTTTCAGGGCAAAGTGTCGCCGATGCCGCCGATGGGTGTGCTCTTGAAGCCGCAGGAGTTAGCCGACGTGATGGCCTACATCCTGACCCTGAAGTAAAGAAACCATCCAGGCCCGTGAACTGCGAAAATCTACGAGGAACATGAAAACGAATACGAACATCACCTTTTACTTCCTGGCACTGATTATGTCAGTTGCAGCCGCTGGCGCACGACCCAACATCATCGTTTTATTCGCCGACGACCTCGGCTACGGAGAACTAAGCTGCCAGGGAAATCCGGAAATCCCGACGCCGCATATCGATTCAATCGCAAAGAATGGCGTGCGCTTTACCGCAGGCTACGTGGCGGGCCCCAACTGCAGCCCCTCCCGGGCAGGTCTCCTCACCGGGCGCACCCCGACTCGCTTCGGCTACGAGTTCAACCCCACCGGACCGCTCAATGAAGAACCCGGATTCGGCTTGCCCGCCGGAGAGATCACGATTGCCGAAGCCCTCCACGACGGAGGTTACAGCACCGGCTTGATCGGCAAATGGCACCAGGGCGGCACCGCAAAGTTTCACCCCTTTCGACATGGCTTCGATGAGTTCTTTGGCTTCACTCACGAAGGCCACTACTTTGTTTCCCCGCCCTGGGATGGTGTGGAAACCTTGCTTCGCCGCAAGACCCTTCCCGGCGGCGGCAAAGGCACCTGGACTGGGAAAAAGGGCCTGAGCTACCACACGTTATTGAACTCCAATGAGCCTGACTACGACGCCAACAACCCCATCGTCCGTGGCGGCCAACCGGTGGAGGAAACCGAGTACCTCACCGACGCGCTCACTCGCGAAGCAGTCGACTTCATTGATCGTCACGACGACAAACCGTTCTTTCTCTACCTCGCTTACAACGCGGTCCACAGCCCCCTTCAGGGAGCGGACGCTTACATGGAGAAGTTCGCCCACATCAAGGATCTCCACCGTCGCATCTTCGCCGCCATGCTGGCGAACATGGACGACAGCGTCGGTGCGGTCATGGAGCAACTTCGAAAATCCGGGCTCGAAGAAAACACAATCGTCTTTTTCCTCAGCGACAACGGCGGTCCAACCAAAGAACTCACCTCCTCGAACCTTCCCTTGCGCGGTTCCAAAGGGCAGATGTATGAAGGTGCGATCCGAGTGCCGTTCATGGTTCAGTGGAAAGGCAAAATTCCTGCCGGCGGGGTTTATGAAAAGCCCGTCAGCTCCTTCGATATCTTTGCGACCGCGGCAGCAAACAGCGCTGGAGTTACCGCCCCGAAGCAAGTCGAAGGGGTGGATCTGATTCCTTATCTTACCGGCGAAAACGAAGGGACTCCCCACGAAACCCTCTTCTGGCGTCAGGGCGGAAGGACGGCGCTGAGACACGGCGATTGGAAGCTGGTTCGAATGGGCGGAAAATTCGCCCCCGGCAAGGCGAAATGGGAACTCTACGATCTCTCGAAAGACATCTCTGAAGAGAACAACCTAGCCGCCGCCGAGCCTGGGCGCCTCGCTGAATTGGTCGAACTCTGGGAGAAGCAGAACAGTGAAATGAGCGAACCTTTGTTCCAAAATCGTTAGACCGAGGGCGGGGCTGACATCCCTTAAAATAAAGTGAAGGCATTGAAAATGAAAAAGAATCACGATCATCGTCTCGAATCCTGAATTACCACAACTAGTGGAATCCCATATAATCAAAAAAATTAGCATGATCTACCGAAAGCTTAGCCTGATAGGGCTCCTTCTAAGTCTTACCTCACAAGTTTCCATTGCAGGAGACAGACCCAACATCCTCCTCATCATGGCGGATGACCTTGGGTTTTCAGATTTAGGTTGCTACGGTGGTGAAATAGCGACCCCTAATCTCGACTCCGTCGCCGAAAATGGACTTCGCTATACTCAGTTTTATAATACGGCTCGATGCTGGCCGACGCGTGCCGCGTTGCTAACCGGGTTTTATGCGCAGCAAGTTCGACGCGATAGCATCCCTGGTGCGGTGTCAATCAACCAGGGAACAAGGCCCGACTGGGCTCCGCTTCTGCCTCGGTATTTAAAACCAGCGGGCTATCGCTCTCATCAAACGGGGAAGTGGCATATCGATGGCTTGCCTATAAACGAGGGATTTGATCGCTCCTACTACCTACAAGATCAGGACCGTTTCTTTTCACCCAGTAAACACTGGAAGGATGATGTTCCCTTACCTGTAGTGAAAAAAGAAGACGGTTACTACAGCACCATAGCACTCGCCGATCATGTGATCGAAGTCCTCGACGAGCATCATACAAAACATAGCGAACAGCCCTTTTTTCACTACCTGGCCTTTTCCGCACCCCACTTCCCGCTCCATGCGCTGCCGGAGGATATCGCGAAGTATCAGGAACTCTACCAAGTCGGATGGGATGTCATTCGAGAAAAACGATGGGAAAAGATTCGCGAACTGGGACTACCTGTGGGGGATAAACTCTCGGAGGTGGAACGCGAAATCGGCCCTCCCTACCACCGTGACGAACCCTTCGAGATTCTAGGATCAGGGGAAGTCAACAAGCCAGTCCCGTGGAATTCACTCACCGAGCAACAAAAGAAATTTCAGACTAACAAAATGGCGATTCACGCCGCGATGATCCATCGGATGGACATCGAGATAGGCCGCGTTTTTGAGCAGATCAAAAAAATGGGTCAGTGGGAAAACACCCTCGTAATGTTCCTGTCTGATAATGGCGCTTCGGCCGAGATCATGGTCCGCGGCGACGGACATGATCCGGCCGCCGCGCCAGGTTCCGCAGAGACTTACCTCTGTCTTGGCCCCGGTTGGTCGACCGCGTGTAACACTCCCTTTCGGCGCCACAAAACCTGGACCCACGAAGGTGGAATATCGACTCCAATGATCATCTCCTGGCCTAAAGGTATTGCCTCTCGCGGAGAGCTGCGAACAACTCCAGGGCACGTCATCGATGTCGTGCCTACGATCCTGGATATCACTGGAGCGAAAGACGTTGCTACCGATGGCCCTGATTCTCCGGGAAAAAGTCTCGTCGCCACTTTTACTGAGAATTCTATCGTCGAGAGAAGCCATCTCTGGTGGTTTCACGATGGTCACAAAGCGGTCATGAAAGACGGATGGAAAGCGGTAGCTGCCAACGGAGGTAAATGGGATCTCTATGATCTTCGCGCCAATCGCGCTGAGGCCATTGACCATTCGGGCGAAGAACCCGAAAAGGTCATTGAACTAGTCAAGATTTGGGATGATCAACTCGCCGAATTTAAAGCCTTGGCCCTTTCTTCGATGTCAGAAGAAGAAAGCGAAGCCCAAAGACAAGCAATGGCTCGAGGTCGAAGAAATAGTTCCGCTCAAAGAGATGCTCTACCTCCAAGGAAGCAGTCTCTGTTCAATGCACAAAGCTTCAAAATCAAGGGGCATCCAGCGTTTGTGATGAACCCGGAGAAGCCCGCTCCCGGCAAGCCGTGGATTTTCTATGGACCAACTCTTCCTAGCTCTCCCGACCGTGCCGAGAGCTGGATGCATCAGCAATTTTTGAAAGCCGGTATCGCTGTCGCTGGAGTCGATGTCGGTGAAGCTTACGGAAGTCCTGTGGTAATCCCTGTATTCGACGCTCTATACACGAAAATGCAGGAACTCGGTTTTGCAAAAAAACCGATCCTACTGGGGAGAAGCCGTGGAGGGCTTTGGGTAAGTAGCTGGGCGGTGAATAATCCAGAGCTCGTCACCGCGATCGCAGGTATTTATCCCGTGTATGACGTATCGACCTACCCCGGCTTGAAACGGGCCGCGTCGGCCTATGAAATGACGGCTGAGGAGCTGGAGACAAAATTGCCGGAAGTGAACCCTGTCGAGAAAGCTTCTATTCTGGCGAAGCATAAAATACCGGTTTTCATTATCCACGGCGAAGAAGATACGGTCGTTCCGCTCGCAGAAAACTCCGGTCGCCTCGAACAAATCTATCGGCAAAACCAGGTTGGAGATCTGCTCACCTTGGTACGAATCAAAGATCAGGGGCATAGTTTTTGGCCTGGCTATTTTAATAGCCAGGAACTGGTCGATTTCGTCATTAAGCAGGCCCTAACTAACAAACACCTGTCCGCCGAATCCGATGTGGTCGTCTACGGCGGGACCCCCGGCGGCATCACGGCGTCCATTTCCGCGGCCCGGGAAGGGGCGTCGGTCATCCTGCTGGAGCAGACCCGACACGTCGGCGGGCTGGCCACGAGCGGCTTGAACCGCGACGAATGCAACCACCTGGATCGCCAAACATTGGGTGGCCTTTGTGAGCAGTTTCTTGAAGAGGCCGTCAAACGGAGCGACGGCAGGTGGACGGAGGGCAGTAGCCGCACCTGGCAGTCCGGAATCGCCGAGCAGGTTTTCCTCGAAATGCTGAAGGAAGCCGGTGTCGAGGTGCGATACGAGCAGCTGCTGGATCACGTAAAGAAAGACGGCACCCGAATCACCGAGCTTCGCGTTCAGGGCGGCGAGAGTTACCAAGCGAAGGTCTTCATCGACGCGACCTACGAAGGAGACTTGATGGCCGGGGCCGGGGTGTCCTATGCCATCGGGCGCGAGTCCGCAGAGCAATACGGCGAATCGATTGCCGGGGTTCGCTACCTCGACGACAAGGTCGCGATCTCACCCTTCGATGACGACGGCAAACGGCTCTTTGGCGTGATGCCAGGCAAGCCGCCGGAAGCTGGTTCTGCGAGCGAGGTGCCGATCTGCTACAACGTCCGCATGAATCTTACCACAAACGAGGCCACCAGGGTCCCGATCGAGAAACCGACCAGCTACGATGCGATGCAGCACGAATTGCTGGCTCGCGCTCTCGAGGCGGGCCTGTTTAAAAATCTCACGGCCATCATCGGCCTCTACCCGATGGGCGACAGCGACAAGCGAGAGCTGAACAATCGCCAGTTTTCGATCGTGTCCATGAGCATCCCGGGCGCGCAGACCCCCTGGGCTGAGGCCAGCTTCGAAGAGCGGGAAGCGATTCACCAGAAATACCGGGACTACACCCACGGCATGCTCTGGTTCCTGAAATCGGATCCCCGGGTCCCCGAACACATTCGCGGCGAGATGGCGCCGTATGGGTTCTGCAAAGACGAGTGGGCCGACAACGACCATTGGCCCTACTATCTCTATATCCGCGCGGCCCGTCGGATGC
>Ga0115001_10000233_pt1 | contig 39525 bp, 29 predicted proteins | sample ArcticOcean_MG_C_12_FD_89869 | JGI IMG/M metagenome (GOLD analysis project Ga0115001, IMG submission 89869) | Marine microbial communities from western Arctic Ocean - ArcticOcean_MG_CB8_130 | ecosystem: Environmental > Aquatic > Marine > Oceanic | place: Arctic Ocean: Canada Basin | collected... | reverse complement strand
TCGGGTTTTGGGTTAAAGGGTGAAGGGATTATTGAAAAGGGAATGGATCGAAGGGGCACGAAAAAACATCAATCCATCGGGCGGAACCTTTTTCGAACATCCGATGAATTACCTTAGGTTTTCGAAGGGCTTGGCATTCGTTTTGGGGATCCATTCGGCATGCTCTTCCATGACCTTCTTGTATTGTGGTTCATCCGCCAGGTTTTTCCATTCGTTGGGATCTCGCTTGTGATCGTAAAGCTCTTCCGTTCCGTCCGCATAACGAACATAGCGCCAGCGTTCCGTCCGTACCGCATGGTTACCGAACCCGTAGGTCATGAGAGCCGGTCTTGGGATTGCCCGGGCCGGGTCGCTCACCTGATCCGCAATACTGATTCCATCATTTGCGGAGTTGGCAGGCAAACCGCACAATTCAAGCAAGGTCGGATACATGCTTGTAAGATCAACCGGACTGGAGCACACCATGCCCGCGCTCTTGGGCTTTCTCGGATCAACGATGATCAAAGGAATATGATTGGCCTTTTCCCAAAGAGCGAACTTCTCAATATGCTCCTTCTCCCCGAGATGGAACCCATGATCGGACCAAAGAACGATGATCGTGTTCCCTGCCTGCCCGCTCCGGTCAAGGGCCTCGATCAACCGGCCGACTGAGGCATCGCCGAAGGTGCAGCATGCGGCATAGGCCTTCACGAATCTACGGTAGGAACCGGGTTGCTTTTCCTCCAAGCTTTCCATCCCTTTCCAAAACCACTTCTTTGCATTCATCAGCTTGCTTGCTCCCGCAGGCAAATCGTCCCAATCGCCCTTTTTGAGAAGGGGCATGTCGACCCCACCTTCATAGAGGGCATGGTACTTGGGCGGAGCGAAGAAGGGGGAATGGGGCTTGAAGATTCCGCAGGCCAAAAAGAAGGGCTTGCCCTGTTTGCGGGCAAGGGCCTCCTCAGCATAGCTCACCGATTTAAAATCGATGGTCTTGCTCTCTTCTTCATCTTTCGGCCAAGGCCCCCAGTCGGTGTTACGCGAACCATATCTCTTGGCCCCGTTCAGCTTGGCCACGGGCATAAATTGAGAATCCATCTTACGGAACTTGTCCCAGGCCTTGGGGTCGTTGAACTCTCCGTTCCCATGATGATGATACACCTTTCCATAGCCCTCCGTATGGTAACCGTAGCTACGGAAGTACTCGGGTAAGGTAGCGACCTCACGGCAGGCCTTTCTCCAGTTCGTCTTGTTGCCATATACGCCGCTTAGGTGGGGGCGCTTGCCGGTTAGGACGGAGGCTCGGGAAGGGTTACAGGCAGGTGACGAGCAGTAGGCCCGGGAAAAGAACACCCCCCGTTTAGCCAGTTTTTCGAGGTTCGGGGTCTTGAAGGGCCTGTCCTTGCCAAAAAGAGTAATGCCGTCGTTCATGTCGTCGATGGCGATAAAGAGGACGTTCGGTTTTCGAACCTCCTTGGCTTGAAGGAACGCACTGAGCACAAACATGAGAAGGACGGGTAAGTTCTTCATGGCTTTGAGGTATCTGGGGGAAGCGCCCCGCGCCAACCATTGACTAGAACTTCGGCCAATTTGGCAACGGTCTCCTTGTTCTGCTCGAGGCCGCCGAGGTTCTTCATCTCCTGCGGATCCTTCCGGTGGTCGTAGAGTTCGCAATGCAAAACCTTTCCATCCAATCCCTCGCGCCACTCGACGTAACGATGGGTATCCTTACGGACGGCATAGCCCATGACGTCCCCCGATCCGCGATGCCGGTGAGACTTCAACGAACGGGGATACTGGGTAAAGGCAGCATTTTTCCAAATCAGCCCAGGATTTTCCATCAAGGGCGTCAGGCTTATTCCCTCTAGGCCGGCCGGTGCCTTCAGCCCGCAAAGTCGGACCAAGGTAGGATAAACGTCCACTAATTCGACCAAGGCCCCGGATCTTTTGCCCGCTTTGATTTTTTCGGGATAGCGCAAGAGCAAGGGGACCCGGGCGGACAGCTCGTAGTTATTGGCCTTGGTCCACAAGCCCTGTTCCCCCAGATGAAAACCATGATCCCCCCATAGACAAACGACCGTATTTTCAGCAAGGCCGGAAGCTTCCAATTGCTTGAGGAGGCGTCCGACCAAGGCGTCGACGTAGCTCACGCAGGCATAGTAACCATGCCTGAGCTCCCTGATCTTTTTTTCGCTCAACTTACCGTCTTGCGGAACGTCGGTGTATCCTTCCAGTTCTCTCCAACTTCGGGTCGCCAACTCGGGGCCCCCCTCGGGATGTCCGGGGTTTGCCGGGAAGGGAATCTTCTGCCGGTCGTAAAGGTCCCAATATTTCTTCGGGGCGCAAAAGGGAAGGTGTGGCTTCTTGAACCCAACCGCCAGAAAGAAGGGGGAGGAATTTTCACCATGTTGCCTCAAGACTTTTTCTGCCTCCTCGCAGATCAGACCATCCATATAGGTCCCGTCGGGCACCTCCGCGCTTTCCGATGCGCTTCTCTTCAATCCCTTGCCCTTGAGGTTCCTTGCGGTCGCATAGCGGAATCTCGGATCGCGGTTTACCTCATGGACAGGATCGACGCTCCAGGAGACCGGATCCTTGGAAGGGGAACCGCTCCCATGGAGAATCTTTCCGATCGACCGAGTATGGTAACCGTTTTGCTTGAAGAGCTGAGGAAGGGTGACCGCATCGGGAACGGCCTTCCTAAAATGGGTGCCCAGGTCCCATACCCGGATCGAGTCCGGACGACGGCCGGTCATCAGCGAGAGACGGGATGGACTGCAAACGGCCAATTGACAATAGGCCCGCTCGAAAAGGATGCCCTCCCGGGCAAGCTTGTCCAGATTCGGAGTGACCGCGGTCTTGTCACCATAGGACCCCAAAGCCGGACGCAGATCATCGACCGCAACAAACAAGATGTTGGGTCGCTCGCTCGCCCACAAGGTCGCCGACAGGAAAATCGATAGGCTGTGAGCGGCGGTTTTTAGGAAGCCAATCATCGTAAGTTTTTACTCTGGTGTGCGCTGTGAAAAATTTGCGGCTTGGAATCAAGGGGAAGGCGAGCACGACCCCATACCTTTGATGATGAGAGTGTCGCGACCTCAGCTTTGGAATCAAGACAAAGCGGCCGTTCAAAGTGGGGGTGCAGCGCGACTGAGATTGCTCACAGTGGCATGCTTCGGATCAGCTCAAGCTCACCATCCCAGTGCTGTCACCGATGCGGTTGCGCTTGACTCCCATCACCTTGGCCATCGACCTCCAGAGATTGGCGATCGGCGTGCCTGCGGGTGACTTGAGATGGCGATCCGGTGTGATGGCGCCGCCGGCGCCTCCTGCGATCACGACCGGGAGGTCAGTGCAGATGTGCAGCGCTGCGTCGCTCAAGCCAGAGCCAAGCAGGAACATCGAGTTGTCTAACAAGGTGGTGCCGTCACCGTCTTCGACCGCATCCATCTTCGCTACGAGCCGGGCAAACTGCTCGACATGAAAGCGGTCGAGGCGCTCGAGATCTTGCCGCACGTTCTCATTTCCCTGCCCGTGGGTCATGCCGTGATGTTGGATGGGCTTGTCAAACAGGCCGTGCACCATCAGCGGCGTCCCCCAGCGTTCAGGCGAGCTCATGATAGAGGCGACTCGGGTGAGGTCGGTGCGCAGGGCGAGAATCATGAGATCGCCCATCACTTGGATAAACTCGTCGCGCGCCATCGCCTGCCACGGCCTGGTCGGCGGGGCGAGCTCGAGCTTGTCGAATTCCGCCTGGCGTTTGGTGACGCGTTCGATCTGGCGTTCGACGGTCCTGACACTTTCCAAATACTCGTCGAGCTTCTCCTGATCGCCGCGGCCGAGTTCGCGGTCAAGGGACTTAGCGTCATTCAGGACGACGTCGAGAACGCTACGGTGCGCGGCGTTTTCTCTGACTGAGAAAAGGCGGTCGAACACGCGCTGCGGGTCGCGCAGGGAGCGGGCGACGTGGCCGTGGCCATACCACGAAATGTTGTCGAAGTAGACCGATTCTCTGTTGTCCTCGTACGGGTTACAGCTGAGTTCGAGCGAGCGGAAAGCGGTGTGTTTGCCGGCCTCGGCGGCGATGATCTGATCGATGGTCGTCTTCAGTGGGTAGCCGGCGGGCGAGAGCTCGTCTGGTGCCGCGCTACTGAGCCAGCAGGCGCCGGCTTGCGCATGGCCATCGGTGCCGGCGACTTTGATGCGGTCGAGATTGGTGAACAGCGTGCACTTCTCTCGGACGGGTGCTAGCGGCTTGAGAGTTGGGCTCAGAGTGTAACCTTTACCTTCGTCCTGCGGGTGCCACGAGCGTTGGACGACGCCGTTGGGAATGTAGAAAAATGCGGTACGGATCGGTGGCTTCGCTTCCAATTTTGCAGCCTGCCCACGGCCGCTCATGATCTCAAGGAAGGGCAGTGTTAATGTCGCCCCGGCTCCGCGGAGGACGGAGCGCCGGGATAGGTTTCTCAGTTTGGCCATTATTCAGATTCTAATGCGTTTGATCGGTGGAGGAAAGGGTAGCTTTTTGCGATTGCCCCGACAACGACCGAGAATTGCCCGCGCGCGTCGAGCACCTCGCGCAGGATGTCATCGACCGCCGGTTTGTCGGCCAGTTCGAGTTCGCGACCTAGTGCATACGATAACAGGTGCTCGCTGAAGGCGCGCATGAACCATTTGGGGTTGGCCAAAATTGCGTCCTTGAGCCCGACGGCGTCGTCGAACTTCTCCCGTCCGAAGAGCTGTCCGCTGGAGTCGATTGGTAGACCGGATGGGTATTTGTCGCGCCAGCGCCCGACGGCGTCGAAGTTTTCCAAGGCGAATCCGAGCGGGTCGATCTTCTGGTGACACGCGACGCAGCTCTGGTTGACTTGGTGTGCGATGAGGCGCTGCCGCAAGGTCTGACCGGAAGCCTCGATTTTGGCATCATCCGACTCGATCTCGGGAATGTTGTCGGGCGGCGGCGGCGGCGGTTTGTTGAAAATCACACCCGCGACCCAAGCGCCACGCGTGATGGGGGTGGTGCGCAGCGGCGAGGAGTTCATGGTCAAGGTAGCGGCACAGGTGATGACGCCGCCCTCGCGACGGTTGTTCACAGGGACCCGGTGGTAGACCACGCCCATGGTGCTGAAACGATTGGGATTTGCTTTACCTCTAAATGGAACACCTGGGGCATACCAAGATGACATGTCACCTGTGCGGTAGGAGTAGTTCGAGTCTACCAGCAACATGATGGATCGGTCCTCGACCATGATGCTCTCGAACAACAGCAGAGGTTCGACCATTGTCTGGAGACCGAGTTTCCATTGTTCACATCCGATGCGGGCGTAGTAGGGCTCAAAGCGTTCGAAGTCGGGCACGGCGGTGATCAATCGATCGAGCCGCAGCCACTGTCGGGCAAAGTTTTCGGAAAGGGATTTCGACCGCCGGTCGAGCAGCATGCGCTCGACTTGCATGGAATAAATTTCTTGATCCGCGAGCGTGCCATCGCGCGCGGCGGCGAGCAGTTGTTCGTCCGGGATGCTACTCCAGAGGAAAAAGGAGAGGCGTCCCGCCAGCTCGTAGGGCGCGAGCGGTTTTGCCTCGTCCTGCTTTCGCTCAAGCAAATAGAGGAAGCGCGGGGAGGCTAAGATCGCAGCAACCGTGGTTTTCATGGCAGCGCTGAAGTCGCCGCGCTCCGCCTCGCGATCGAAGAGGCGCGCGTAGCGCTCGAGCGTTTCGGATTCGATGGGCTTGCGGAAGGCGCGCTCGAGGAAAGGTGCGAGACGTTCTCGTGCGGTCGCCGACCACTTGGCGAGATCGCTGCCCGCGCGGAAGAGCGTGCCCGTTCGCGCCGAGTATCTATCGAACTCTGGGCTCTCGACGACCGAGCGAGAGAGATTAAGAAAGCTCTCCATTAGGATGGGCGAGAAACCGAGTTCGTCTCCGCGGTTGTTGAAGCCGTGTTCGGACTGCAGGTCAATCGCGAACGGCACGACTCCGGTGAGAAGAGGCTGTTCAATCTGGTTTTTTCCGAGCGCGCGGTTCCCAAGATGGATTGAGTCGGGCAGGCTGCCAGACGCGGGATCGTAGTAGGCGCGATACGCCCGGATGGTCTTCTCGGGCAGCGGATAGATGTCGCCCTTGAGCTGGAGTAGGTCGCGCACCGCGTTGTTGTACTCATACCGGTTCATTCGCCGCATCACGATTGGCGGTAACGACTGTTCCTTCTGCAGGTGCTCGCCAAGGTAACCCGAAAACAGCGATACTAGCTTGGAATATTCTTTTTCATCGGGTTGCGTCTCGTCTTCCGGGGGCATCTCGCGAAATTCCAGCACGTCGTTCAACTGGCGTAGTAACTCGGGCTGAGCGAGAAAATCGTCTTTCGATTTCAGCCGCAATAGGTCGACTTTTCCTTTGATTTTTCCTTTCTCGCCATGGCAACGATAGCAATGCTCTGCTAGCAACGGCTGCAGGAATTCAAAGGTCGCGGTATGAAGCGCAGCCGGAGTATCCACGGCTGGCGGCAACACTTTTTCAGGCTCTGGCGGCGGGTCGAGCTCCATTACTTTGAGATAGTCGATTCCCAACAGGTAGCGATTGTCCTGGAAAGCTTTCGCTCTCGGATTCTTTCCAGTCAGCTCGCAACGCAGCTTCTGTTCGCCGGCAGCCAACTCCATCTCGCCCAGCTTGATCAGCTCCGTCGGTTCAACTTTGTGCCCGAACAGATCGACTCCCTTGCGCAGTTCCTTGCCGTTCACCCGAATCGTGAACACACCGTAGTCGACCGCCTTTGTCATCTTCAACGAGAGCGAGTAACGCCCGCCACGCTTGACGCTGAATTGTGTCTCCATCGCATGACCAGGCTCGCCGTGCCACAGCAGATGCGCGTCGCCGCTCCACCCACCCCCGAAGACCTTCATGTCTTGGCTCCGCGCGTCTTTTGCGAACGGCAACCACTCACCCTCGATGATTCCATCGCTCACCACTGCCGGCAACCGACCGCGCACGCTATGGTAGTCGGCACCCGCATGAAACGCCATGGCTATCATACAGAGGAGAATCCAAAATTTCACATCGGTGATTTTACCATCGATTAGTTCATCGGTAAAGCTCGTTGAGAAGCTCGAGGCGAGCGTGTAGAGCCAATGAACAACCCCCTTTCTCCCCCCTCCGCTCCGGTCCGAAGGCGCCTTCAAGGCCCTCCCGCCAAAAGCAATTTCCTAGCAGTTAAATATGAATTGGATCAGGCGTCTCGTTCCACGAGACCAGTTGATCTAGAGAAACAAGTGTGTCAGCAGGCCAATCAGCCCGCCAAAGACACCACCCCAGACGACCAGCCAGCCAAGGTGTTTCTGAATCATGTCTTGCACAATGGTCTTCACCATCTGTGGCGTGAGTTCTTCGAGGCGACGATTGACGATGGCTTCCACCTTAGCGGTGACGTCTGCAGCATTGTTACCGTTGTCAGATTGCATGCTTTCTTGAATGGCATCCGTCAACTTGGGCGATTCAACAATGGCTGTCAGCTCATTGTTCATGTTCTCTTTAAAAGGCTCTTTGAGTGGGTCCAGGGCGGCCGCACCACCAAGCATGCCTAACATGCCACCCATCGGCGAAGCCATGACAGCATCGACGAGCGCACTGAACAGACGCTCATGATCGACCAAGGCGAGGATGGGCTCGGGCTTGAGTTGGATGCTGGTGTCATTGCTCTGAGTCTTGAAGAAGCTCTCCACGTTCTGCACGGTGAAGAACTCATTCATGATCAAATTGCGAATGCCGCCTTTGAATTCCTCGAAGCGGCTCGGCACCACACCAGAGCCATAGAGACCCGGTACTTTCTCGAACAGCATGTGAATGGCCAACCAATTCGTCATGGCACCAGACGCTGCGAACAGGCCAATGGCGCGTAAAGGTCCAGCTAGGGCATGATCACCCGGTAAGACGAAGCCAATGATGATGACGACGATGGATAGAAGATTGGTAGCTAGGCTCTTGTTCACTTCAGGGTTTGGATGACACAACACCTCTCAAGGTGCAAGATGAGTTTCGCCGCGAAATCCTGACATCGTGCTTAGATTGACCAAGCACGCAGTCTGGATACAGTAATCGGGTTATGAACATGCCCCCTATCTTCATTCTTGCTGGGCTTCTGTGCTCAGTGCTTGGTCTCATGCCGCTCCAGGCTCATCTCAAGGCTCGGCGTGGCCTCAGCCAACCAGAAAGCGAGCCGTCCGTCTTCTGTGAGTGCTTCACCCAAGGTTTGGAAAAATTGTGGGGTGTAGAGCCGCTCGTTGCTCTTGGTGACATGCATGTCAGGGGCGGCGTCGATATCGATCAAGATCGCGTCGTAGTGCGTCTCACTGCCGCGATTGGCGAGGCAGCCGAACAAATCGCCCTGATAGATCTCGGTGCGTGAGTCGTCTAACAAAGGGCCTTTGTGCTCGACCAAGAAGGTACGGTTCCACTCGATGATTTCGGGCACTAGCTCAGCGATTTCAATAGTGGCTGGGCTACCGACCAGCTCCAGTGCACGTTTGAGAGTGAAGCCCATACCGAGCCCGCCGATGAGGGCGTGATGGGGCGTCTGCTAGGAGCGTTGCGCACCCCTTCTCGGCCAGGATTTGTTCAGAAAATGTCAGAGCCGGGCTCATCAAATCCACGCGATCGTTCTTGAGATAGACCTTACAAACAACCCCCTTTCGCCCCCCTTCGCTCCGGTCCAAATGCGCCTTCAAGGCCCTCCCGCCAAAAGCAAATTCCTAGCAGTTCAAACTTAGACCATGAACTGTTGAATCGCGCCGGTTTGTTTGAGGCGATTGCGCTGCATGGTCAGGTCGAGGTCACCGTAGTGCTCGATTGGATTGCCGTAGGCGTTGAGCAGGGTGGTGAACCAGTTGCTTTGGGTCATGTGTCCCTCGGTGCCGTGGAATGGCAGACGGATGTATCGGCCGGCGATGTCGAGCTTGGAGTTCTTGCCAGTCAGCACGACCATGGGGGCCTCGGTGTCCGGGGAGTGGTGGCCGGCGCCGGTCTCGGGCATGTAGATGATGGTGGTGTTGTCGAACATCGTGCCCTTGCCCTCGGGGATGGCCTTGAGTTTGGTCACCAAGGTGTTCACCTGCTTCATGTGATGGGTTTTGATGACGTCACGCATGAACGCCGAACGACCACCCTGTCCGTGACCGACAGCGTGAATATTGGTCTTCTCCTCATTTTCAGGAAGCGAGGTGATGTCGGTGCCTAAGTCATCAATGGTGTAGGTCACCACGTTGGTCAGGCCTGATGCGAGCGCGGAGATGATGATGTCGGTGTAGGCGGCTTGCTTTTGCATAAGAGTGGCATCGGAACCACCATTGGCGTGGATCGGATCGATTTTGGGCAAGTGCTTGGTGATGACATCACCCAGCGCGGCGACTTTCGTGTTGCGGTCACGGATCGATTGGAGTGAGTCGACCTGGTCACTGATCTTCAGCCGCTCTTCATCCTTGAGTCCGGTGAGCCGGCGGGACTCCTGATCGTAGAGGTAATTGAGCAGGGAGTTGTCGGAAGCCACTTCATCGGTGTTGGTGACTGACTTAAACAACTCGTTGTAGGCCGTCATGGGGTCGGCATAGCAGTAGTTGCGCTGCTTGGGAGCAGGCGCTGAATACCCTGAGACAATCCCCGTGCGGTGGTCACGTCCGTGAGGCACCGCTAGCGACATTTCCACATGGCCGAAGGGCGAAGGGAAAAGTTTCGCGAGTTCGAAGTCCACGGTGGCCCACTTGATGTTGCTGAGGATATTGCGTCCCGCCTTGTAGGCTCCCATGCAGCCGGAGTAAGAATAATGTCCGCCGCCTGAGATCGACATTGAGATGCCGTGGAGGATGGTCATGTTCTCCTTGTGTCCGTCGAGCGCATTGAGCCAATCGGGCAGCTCGTGTTGGTCCAGATCCAGCTCGAAGGCCTGTTTCTCATCGTGCTTCTTTTTCTGCTCCGATGAAAAGGATTTCAACCCGAACTGATTGGCCAGGTTCCCGTTCGACTTACGAACAAAGACAAAACGATGCGGGAAGCCAGCCGAATTGACCGGAGCGGCCTGTGCCGGAGCGGCAAGCAGATTACTGAATGATGGGGTGAGCGCCAGACCTGTGGCCCCCAGCGTGGTTTTCTTAAAGAATTCGCGGCGATTGGTAGTCATATCAGTTTTTGGTGGTGGCTTTACGGTAGATGAAGGAGTCGGAAGTGAGCAGGGAAACGATCACCTCATCAAAGCTTCCCTCGTTTTCAAGGTAAGCTTTTTCGGCATCGATCAGGGTTTTGGAGTCGGAGAGTGTTTCGTTGCGGCCCATGAAGAAACGGAAGGCGTGACGGATGATGGACTGTCGTGCTTTGTCGGATTTTGCCAAGCGGTCGATCAGGTCAAACGCATCATCAACATCCCCGTCTAGTTTAGGGTCGCCGGTGCCATCTAGCACACCTTTTGGATTGATCGGCAGGGTTTTGTAAACCGACAGTTTGGCTCCGTAGATCAACTCAGTGAGCGGCGCTCTATGGTCCGGAGCTTTTTTGATGAGGTTTTCAGGGTGCTCAAGGTTTTCCTCGGTTCGGAATCTTCCGAAGTCGTCGTAGATTTCAAAGGGGAAGCCAAGCGGATCCATTTTCTGATGACAGCGCCAGCAAGCTTCGGCACCGGTCTTGATCTCCATTCGCTGTCGCATGGTCTTGGCATGGTCGGGATCAATCACCGCATCGACGGTGATCGGCACATCGGGGATGGTCCCGGCGAGGAGTTTTTCCTGAACCCATTTGCCACGGTGGATGGGGTCGGTCTCGAGATTCTGGGAATGTGCGATCAGCCAGGCGGGGTGGGTGAGAATGCCCTTGCGATTCGGCATCTTCGCCGGCTGCTGTGCCGGATAATCCCAGCTCCGCCAGTCAACATTCCAGTATGAGGTAACTTCTTCGCCCCGCATCTGCTGTCCGGACCGGCCAAGCACTGGCCCGCCGTTCCAGAATCCCATACCGTTTTTCATATAAGGAAGAGCGCCGGATTGGCCATCGCTAAAGTGCAGCTCAAGCCCGGCCATCATCTTCTGGAGCTTCCTGAGGATTTTGGGGTGATCGCCCTTTTTCTCACGCTGAAACTCCCAATGGGTTCTCAAGAAAGCCTCGTGCGGGGCGACGTCTTCCGGCTTCCATTCCTGCCACTCTTGGTCCTTGAAGTGGTCGTAAATCTCTTTCAGGGCATCGGAAGCAGCCGTCATCGAGGCGTTATCGCCGTTGTGAAAAATGTAGAACTTGTCGGTGGTCAACAACTCTTCAAGCACCCGCTCATCCTTGTCGAGAATATGTTCGACCAGCATGTCTGCCTCTTCGATCAGTCTACTGACCGCAGGTTCGTGGCGACCGGCCCCAAACCGGCTGTCGTCCTTGAAGACCTTGAGAGCCTTGGGATAGCCGAAGAACTCACGAAAGAAACGCAACTTCCGGATCGGCTGGTTCGTCACGCTGGGGTTAATGTTGGCGGCCTGCACCGCTTCGTCGATGATCGTCCACTGGTCGCGGCGTTTGAGCATCCGGCGCACCTCGCGCGCGTAATCCTCACGCGTATTAAGCCGACCTTCTCGTGCAACCTTTGCCAGTTCCTCGTCCGGACTTGAGTCGGTCAGCGCGTAGGCAAGGGCATAACTCGCATCTCTCGGCGAGATCATCCGTCGGCCATGCTCATCTGCGGCACCCGCTCCAAATTCGTGGCGGTAGGCAAATTCGGTATTCAAGATCAAGGACTCGATCAACTTAGTAATCGCCTGCTGCTGCTCGAGTTTGACCATGAACTTCTTGAGCAGCTCCCGGTTCTCGGCACGCTCCATATCACTCGGCGGACGCTCAAAAATCTTGGCATACAACTCATCGATCATTGCGTTGATCCGGGCATCATCCGCACCAAGCGCTAACTCGCGTTCCTGCTTGAACGACTTGGTCCAGTCGGACACGCATTTTTCAATGATCGCCTGATAGCTGTCACCCTTCTCACGATGCTTCTTAATCGACGCAACGATCACTTGCATCTCCCCATCATTTAATGGCTTATGCGTTGGTGCTGGTCTACGTTTCTTGGCTTCCCGGTATATAAGATCCATGTCCCAGTGATCCCAGAACACCTTCATCATCGTGATACGGTTCTCAATACGATAAGCGGAGACGCCTTGCCTGACCCAGTCGCCTTCGGCTAGCAGGATGATCTTTTCATAGTCTGCGCGCTGGTCATCCAAGTAAGGCATCCAGAGCGAGCCCTTGTCATCCTTCATCACCTTGGTCGTATCCTCCGAGACTTCGTGTGGGGATTTCTTGTGAGTCACAATGCTTCGGAGCACCGCGTCGAGGTCTTGTTTGTCCTGTGAGTTGAGGAACTCGGGGCGTAGAATACGATAGGTTTTCTGTCCAGGAAACTTTCTTTTGCGCATGCCTGGGAAAGGGATATCAACACGCTCAAGCTTGGGCAAAAGCGCCTCATGCTTGTCGCCATAAATCTCCTGAAGCAGGCGATCCATGTATGTGTCGGTGGCCAGGAAGTCTTTGCGTGACCGCAGTATTTCCCGGTGCTGCAGCTCGTCCTGCATCAAGGCATACATCGCCGGGTAGTGCGCCTTCATCACCGACGCGGACGCCATGTGTCCGGCGATCCGCTTGGCGTTGCCGACCATCGTCAGCAGGTGACCGGTCGTCAACGCATCATTGCCGAAGTAGCGAACGCCGACCTTCTCAGGCAGGAGGTAGGGATTGGTGATCGTTCGACGGAATTTGTTGCCATGCTCGGTCTTCGGGCTCCAATGGATGCCGCTATCGCCTGCGACCGTGTAATTGTTGCCGTAAATTTCCCTCTTAGGTTCGTAGTCAAGCAGGCGGTTCACTTTTTCACTGAAAATAAATTCGCTCACCAGCCAACGGCGGTCTGCGGTGAACCCGGGAAGGTCGGCATGCTTTCCAGAAAATAGTTCTTCATGTTTGACGACGTTCCCGTATTCGGAGCGCCTGAGTTTTTCGGCCAAAGCTTTCGCCGCATCGCCCGTCACCTGGGTCTCAAGCCATTTGATGAGAATTTTGCGTTCGGCCTTGGTCGGCTGTTTCTCATCCTCAGGGGGCATGTCTTCGAAAAGCACCGCTTCATTTGCATCGCTGTAGAGCGTTTTCAAATCGACAGGATCGATGGTCTCAAGCTGATCCAAGCGGATATCACCCTTCTGTTTGTCAACACCATGGCAAGAATAGCAATGCTTCTCCATGATCTTCATCGCCTTGTCCTTCAGGACGGTGGGGTCGAACTCGGGCTCCGAAGTGTCGCTTTTCGACAACACGTTTTCTGCAGCGGCTCCTGATTGCCCGAGACAGAAAGACCCTGCCGCGATCGCGATGAACGCTCTGGAAAGGAATTTTGAAACAACGAATTGCATTTTCACTGGATTAATTACTCTAGCAAGCCTCAGACCTTACAACCAACCCCCTTTCACCCCCCTCTGCTCCGCTCCACGGCGGCTTCAAAGCCCTCCCGCCAAAAGCAATTTCCTAGCAGTCAGACTCGATCCGCAGTCGCCACCTTTCGAGCCCGATCCATCTCGAGATCCCGAACAATCAGGATAGACGTCCCGTCCGCGAAGTCGATAATCACCATCGAGTCGCCCACGACGAACTGGGTTCGATGAAACAGAGAGGCCTTACTCCCGGCATTGCCGGCGAGGACGGTAGCACGATTGGAACTCGTGCAGGGAGAGGAAAGCCGATTATGAGATCTCTTCCAGCTGCGAAATATTCGCTAAGGAAAATCTCCAAGGCTTCAACCAACGGTCGAGAATCTCGAAGGTCCCCACTCTCCGTTGATCTTGTGTGGATCACCGAGTAGAAACCAGCATGGATAAACACCGTTCATCGGGCTAACTTCCTCTCTTCTACCCCAAAATGGTGCAGCACGTTCCTAACCAGCGTGCTCAGTTTTTCATCGTGGTATAAACCCCAGGAAGTTGCAATCGATCCGGAATGGAACACGCGTCCGCCTTCGGGGCGTTCCCAGTAGATGATCTCCGCGATCGTCTGCTCATCCCCAGTCCGTGCCTTGTGTGCTTCGGCATTAAAATCGAGAACGTTTCGCTTGGCGTGGCTGCGCGCCAAGGTGGTGATCCCCTCGGGCTCAACCAGTCCATTTATCGCCGGATTTTCGGTCGCCCTCAGCAAAGTCGAGAGCCGCACATCATACTCGTGTCCGACCGCACCGATCGTCTTGTTGACGAACCCAAACTCTTCCCCCTTTTTGAGTTCGACCTTGTGGGGCTCATTAAAGAGGAAGTGGTCCGGCAGATCGGCCTGATAAGGTTTGAAGGCTCCGCCGCCCCATCCGATGCAGCTCAGCCCGACCAGCTTCCATGCGGGGTAGCCGCAAAAGCGCATCAGGCTGCCGCGTTTGAAATCGTGGCTGTGATAAAGCTCGCCCACTTTGGCGCGCGCCCGACCGCCGATGCTCTTGCCGAACTTTCGGCACTCCATCACCTCGCCGGACTCGTCGAAGCTCACCCGCCAAAACATGGTATTGCCCGACATCACCACCGCCGCGCCACCGGCTTTCAGATAGTGGTCAAGCCCGTCGTAGGCACGCGCCGACCAATATTCACTATGCCCGTTAATACAGACGGCCTTGTATCCCTTCAACACTTCAGGATTTCGATCCAGGTCGTGGTCGGTGATGACGTCGTAGTCATACCCGTGCTTATCCAACCACAGATGTAGAAAGCGTTCGCCGCGGAGGAGGTGGCTATATCCTCCACCAATGTAGGTCTTGTTTGGTCCGGCGGCTGGCCAGGGCACCTTCATCCCAATCTTGTAGGTTGGCTGACCGTTGTGGTGATCGCTGTAACAGCTGTACTTTGGAGCGCCCGGGTGACTGCTGCCCAATCCACTCGTCCCCATGTTGATCAATCCCGGCTCGTGATTGACCGGAAAAGGAGTCGAATTGTAGGCCAGCCAGGTATTGGATGAAACGAGAACAAGCAAGGGTGCCTTGGGTCGCGATTCGGGCCGGCGCACAATGAAGGTGGTATAGTAGCGCATGGGTTTACCCTCGATCTGGAAATCGAAGCGTCCCGCGTAAACTCCGGACTTGGTATCGGCGGGGACACGGAACCGGTGGTTGACACCCCAGCGCGCATTATAGAGTTCGTCGCCTGCCAATCTCAAGCCGTGACCACGTTGCGGATCTGTGGCTGGATCGTAATCAGAATCGTGTCGGCCGACCGCCGCGGCATCAAAGCTCGGCCCGCCTACCATCCAGGTTCCACGGTTGATGATCTGCCCGTCGCGTCCATCCGATCCCGCATCGGCGATGCGCGTGCCACGCTCCTCGGTAAACGGCCAGCAACCCAGCACAGATTCTCCTTCCGGTATCGTCAGACCACGATCAGCAAGGTGTTTCTGGATTTGCTCTCCATCGAGCGCCCGCCCGTGCATGGTGCACATTGCGATGTCGCCGTTGTAAAAACTCGCTGCCACACCATCGCTTCCGTACGCGCCGATTCGTATCGCGGTTCGCCCGGGTCTTACTACACCGGAAAAAGGAAACTCGGCCGCCAACTTGCCGTCGATATAGATGTGCTTCTTCTTCCCGTCCCAACTCGCCGCGAGGTGATGCCACTGTTGGACTTTAATCAGTCCCTGCTTAGTTTGGTGAAGCGAGGCTGGATCGTGAGCTCCACCCGCTCCGGTCATGAAGACAATCCGATCGCCGCTAAGAAACAAGCCGATCCCGCAACTGTTCGGATAATCGTGCTGGGTGAGCAAGCCCTGCCAACCGTTGAGGTTGAACGGACGGATCCAGCATTCCAAAGTCAGCTCGCTCAGCCGTCTCTCATCGGGCAAGCCCTTGCTCACGTGCACATAAGAACCCGGATGGATCGGCTGCGTCTTCGGCACCTCGACGCGGAAAGCTTTCAGCACCGGATCCTGATCCCTGCTCTCGGGATCTTCTCCCAGTTTCACCACGCTCAAATCATAGGGACCGCTGCTGCTAACCCGGAATTCGATTTCCTCGCCGGCGGCGATACTCTTTTGCGCGTAGGCATGCAGGCCGGGTAAATCCACCGCTTGATGGGCGGGAATCTCCTGCTGATCGGATAATTCCTCCGCAGCCGAACCAGTCGCGCCCGGCAACTTAGCTGATCTCAAAAAAGCTACCAGGTCGGCGATTTCGCCAGGCTTTAAAAGTCCATCCGCAAGCGGAGGCATGAGCGAGGCGCTGGCATACTTTGCCGCTTTGATATCCCGGAGGAAAACCGCTTCCTCAATTCCCGGAGCTGGCGATAGAATCATCTGATCTACGGTGTCACTAAGAATCAGTCCCCCGCTCTCTCCTGCCTCCGTCCGGACACTTACCATTTCGAAATTTCGGGCGATCGACGAACTGGGATAGACGATGGCTTCCAACAAATCCATCTCACTGCGGATTGATCCGATCCCGGTCAGGTCAGGCCCAAATTTCACGCCTTGATCCCCCATGACATGACAGGTGATACACAAGGATTTCGTCGCATTTTGGAATAGTTTCCTCCCGCGCGCCGAATCTCCCATCGGTAACAATGCCGCAAGCTTCTTGAGGCGTGCCTGTTGGTGGGTCAGTGAGGCTGGATCCGGCTCGACGAGGTCAGCCAACTCGATCTTCGGCATGGCATGCGGCGACGCGTTGCGTTGTTCGACCTCGTGCATGAGGCGAACCTGTTTCGCCAGTGGATCGTCCGCTGGAAGGTTCTCGTGATCGCCGATCTCGTGGAGCGCAAAGATAAGCGCGTGACGCAAAAATGCGTCCACTTCTTCATCCCCCGCACTCAGCAGCGGCTTCACCGCCCGCCGATCGCCGATCCTCCCCAGCGCCATCGCGGCGAGCCGACAATGGTGTTTATCATTCGAGGCAAGCAGCGCGATCAAAGAATCAACCGCAGCGGCATCACGCCGCAAGCCCACGCTATGGATCGCCGCTGTTCGCACTCCAGCATTGTCATCATTCAGAAATTCCCGCACCGCCCGCTGCGCCGACTCACTCGCGATGCGATGCAGTGCCCACAGAGCCGGAACATTCTTCGCAGACCGAAGCGCATCGATATTTTCCTCCTTAGCTAAAGCATTGATGGCTCGTTTCACGACAGCCGGTCGCTCATCCGAAAGCCAACTGATGTCAGGTTTTCCCCAGTCCAACCCAAGACCACGTGGATCGCTCGGTGTCGGCGAAATCTTCTTTTGAAGCCGATAGATCGCGCCGAGAATGTGCGGCTTGGCGACCTTCGAAGTCGGACAACAGATCATGTACCAGCTGCCCGTGTCCGCCACAAGCACACTGCCGTCGGCATCTTCGATCACGTCAGTGGGATGAAAATCGTTTTGATCGCTCTCGATCAACGCACTTGTCGCGGCGCCGTAACTCGAACCCTTTCGGCTCAGTTCATGCCTGGAGATCCGGCGCAGGTTGAAATCGGCACAAAGCAAATCCCCGCGCAGCCCCAGCGCATCATTCTTCGGCATCACGAGTCCCGACGGAGCAGCAGGCCCCATCTGTGCCAGGATCGGAAGCAAGTCGCCGGTACGGGGATGAGGCGAGAGAACACGGTCGTGTTTTTTGCCCCACATGCCGCCATAGACCGCATGTAAAATGCCGTCGCGCCTCCCGGGCTTGGAGAGATCAAAGAAGGTGCCGCTCACAAATCGCTCCCCACTTTCGCTAAAGGCCACCCCGACGGGATTGTCCATCCCTCCGGTAATCACCACATCCAGATCGCTGCCGTCAGGCTTGGAACGAAAGAGATGGGCCGCGCTCGTGTTGAAGGTCTTTCCATTTCCGAGCACGTGGCTCTGCGGCGCGAACGCCCCCTTACACCAGTAAAAATATCCATCCGGGCCGAGGTAGGGTCCGTGCAAGTCGTTGCCACAACCTGTGATTGAACCGCCGTCGAACCAGACACTCCGTTCATCCGCGACGTGGTCGCCATTAGTATCGCGGAGCTTCCAAATGTGAGGCGGAGCAGTGACATAGACGGCACCTTCATGGACGAGAATGCCTTCCGGGAAAGGAAGACGCTCGGCGAAGACGCTCGACTCATCAAACACCCCATCGCCGTCCCGGTCGACCAACCTCAACACACGATGCTTCGGATCTTTCAACTGAACCGGCGCCTTGTCGGTGTTGCCGGAGCTGTCGGTGACATAGAGCACGCCGCCGTTATCGAAAGCCATGTGAATCGGCCTCTGCACCAGCGGCGGCGCGGCGACACGCTTCAGAACATAGCCCTCAGGAATCGTAAAGGTATGGGGCGCGATCGTGACTTTTTCAGCCCCAAGCTCGGGCGGACAGAATAAGAAATCCAAGCAACAAAGAAAGAGAACGCGAGAGAATCTCATGAGTGAACTCTCGCAGGAAACTATCTTGTAAACAATCCCATTACTGAGCCATAAAATCAGCCTCCTGGAATTCTTCAACCTCAGGAATCCATCGATTTTCGACGAACTCGACGTGGCGCGGGTGTTCGCAATAACCTTGGAATGCTTCTTCGCTGTCGAAGTGCATCGAGATGCCAACGGTATGGATGTTCTTCGGACTGATCTGGCGGAGAATCTGAAAATCCTTCACCCCGGGAGGCGAAGTCAGCTCTGCAGCAGCCGAGAGAAACTCCGCCTCCGCTTCGGAGCCTGTGGTGAAGGCCAGCGCCTTCGCCGATGATCTCATCAAGGAGTAGGGGTGCGGAGCCCATGAACGTAGCGGTATCTAATCACCTTTCCGATGCTCGGGGAAATCCTTCGCGTAGCGCTCCAACAAGGCTGGCACATCATTCCCCACCAGATAGATCTTGCCACGGATCTGCTTGTTCTCGCCGGGCTGCAATCCGCCGATGCGCAAGTCCGAATGCAGGCAGCGCGCGACGCCTTGGAATAATTCCTGATACGGCTCCCAGGCCGTCGCAAAGACCAGCTTCTCGTCGCCGCTGAAACAGCCGATCAGGCCGTTGCTCGGCACGGTCGAACTCAGCGGCCGCGGGTTCACGTCACTGCGCGGCACGCCCTTCGGTGCCCACACTTGGCCCGGCGTGTAGCGCGCCTCTTTCGCCCAGTTTGCGGTCGGCATGCGCGTTAATTTGCCATCGATGAACACGAAACACTTCGGCAAGTAGTCGTCCAATTGCTCGCGCACTAACTTGGTTCCAAAGCCGGTGAACTCGCCGAGACGCACACAGGGTTGTGCCCAGTGCGCCTGCGAGACGGTCTGTCTCGGATTGTGGGCATTGAGGGAAAAACTCACCTCGTCCGCGCCGGCGGTGATCGTGTGGTCGACCGTGACGCCGTCCGCCAAGATGTCGCGCAGCTTGATCCCCTTGCCATCGTCGCTGACAGAGATCAGCTCGCTCCTGTGCTTGATCACGGTGTGCTCGACCCAATCGGCATCGGTCGAACCGGGCCGGCAGTAGGCCTCGAGGTAGTTGATGCGGATCTCGCCGCCGGGCAGGCGCGCGTCGCGGATCACCAGCCAGTGGCCGTCGCGCTCCAGCCGGATGCCCGCGCGCTTGTCGGCCTTTTTCTGCGCCAGCTGTTTCTCGATCGCCGGGCGGATGATCCTCGTCCACAGCTTGTAGCCGTCCCTGTTCAGGTGCAGTTGGTCGTCGCGGAAGAGTTCGGTCTTTGGCGTGCCATCCTCCTTGAGGAACTGTTGCTCCGTGGCGATGAAATGCACATTGTCCTGCGCCTCGCAGACCGCCTGCATCGCCGCGTTGGCTTTTTTGATCTCGGGCCAGGCCTTCCAGCGGCTCTGTGTCGGTGTGATCGCGATCAGGAACACCGGCGCCTTGGCGTTTTTCTCGCGCACTGTTTTAACCACATCCGCGTAGAGCGCCGCGACCTCATCAGGCATTAGGTCGCTGTCGTTTTTCCCGACGATGTCGTTGGCGACAAAGATGGCCACCGCCCTGAACTCGTGCGGGTGCACGATGCGCTCCGCAAACACCGCGAGGTCCTGGAACTTGGCACCGCCATAACCGCGCTGTATCACCGGGTGTGGCGCCATATCTTGCGCCAGCGTGCTCCACAGGCGGATGCTCGAACTGCCCATGAAGAGGATCGATTCCGCCGGGTAGTCCGTCGTCCGGTCGAGTTGCTCGAACTCCTTGATCGTGTCTTCCCACTTCTTTTTGGCAGCGGTTTCATACTTGTCCGCGACTTGCGCATGGGTCGCAGTGAGGCAGAGTAAAAAAATCAGCAGCTGTTTCATAGGACAAGTTCTAACACGGATCGGCCTATGCGAGGCAATTAGATATTGCGACCATCCAGTGCAGCGCCTCAGCGCGGCCGAGCGTGGCCTTTGAGGCAATGCCATTAAGATTATTACTAGGAATTTGCTTTTTGCGTGGGGCGCTTGAGGGCGCCGTTGAAGGAATCGGAGACAGGGAGAACGGGGGGGATCAGCTACGGCCGGGCGATCTCCACCTTGTGAAACTTCCTGTCCCCCGAGGCGTCGAGGTCGGTCACGGTGCGCTCGCGGTGGTGCCGGTCAGGGTGATCCAGCTGGGCGAGAGCAGCGTCGTGCTCGTCATGACCGCGTAGCTGCGGTCGACCAGGTGCGGGCTGAAGATGATGCGCGTCTGCCCCGGCTGGCCGGGCACCGCCTCGAGGCGCTGGTCGAAGAAGGACGCGCCATCCGTCGGCACCAACCCCCTTTCGCCCCACTCCGCTCCGGTCCAAAGGCACCTTCAAAGCCCTCCCGCCAAAAGTAAATTCCTAGCAGAGCCGAGATCACCAAAATTGCACAAACTCTCCCCAAGACGGGTGTGGCCTCTTCAACAGGATTCAAGACCATGGACCGCTGGCATTTCGATTCCACAAGCATGATCACCCTCGGCGAACGCTACGCAGCCGAAATGCTCAAACTCCAGAAAAAGAGGTAATGCCAGTTGCGCCACAGCCGCTTCACTAGTTCCGCTTGATAATAAAAAACGCCTTGGCTGACAGGTCTCCACCCGGATCATCATCCGCCCTCGGAATCGGGAAGGTATACGATGTGATATTCTCCACCGCATTCGCATCGATTCCGTCATCAATTTCGACGTAATCCGGCCCATTTTGGAAATCAGTTGTCCAGAGGAGAGCGTAGCTCCGACCCGGCCTGGATGTAAAAGTGAGAGTCACGTTGCCACTCTCGCTATCGTAGTCGATCGACCTAACTTCCAGACTTAATGCTTTTGACCCTTCGCCGGGAAGCATCGCTGCATTCACTTGCTCGATCGTAAGCGCTTCACCATAAATTCGGACTTCATCAATGGACCCGTTAAAACTATTGCCCGGAGCATCATCGACGTCACGGCCGTGACCTCCAATGATCACGTTTAGAGCAGGATTGGTGATGTTATTACCTGCAACTCTTGAGGTTTCCTCGCCATCGACATAGACGACCTTCTCGGTTCCGTCATACTGCCATGCCACGTGCGTCCAAGTGTCGACCGGGACGACACCCGCATCTGAGATATCCTGAGGACCGCCCCAGCCACCGAAGTGAATGTTGGCAACACTATCATCGCGGATACCGTGGTGAAGCTGGGCATTATTACCAGCTCCATCATCCTGACCGAAGACCATATGGTCACCGTTGCCGCTTCCGCCGCTCCAATTAATCCAAGCCATCGCGGTGTAGACATCAGCGGCGCCAAATCCGAGATCGGCTCCCGTGAATCCGGTTTGAATGAGGGCATCATTATCACCGGTCCGGTTTCCGACGAAGGCGGTTCCAAAGGAGGCATCCTTACCGTCACCATAAGTCACGCCACCGGAAGTCATTCCTTCAGTCGTCAGTGACCCAAGGTTCTCGACGGAGGTTCCGTCCTCAACATCAAAAGAGTAGTAGAGGAGAGGTGCGGGAAGATCTGCAGGATCTGGAAAACTGCTGGAATCGTTGGGATTACTCCCCTCGACAACTTCAAACCCATCTTTGGCGCCGTCTCCATCGGTGTCTTCCTTGTTCGGGTCGGAGCCTGTCTGGGTGGCACTCACGAAAATCCCGCTACCATCTTCGAGCCCATCTGCGAGTCCATCTTCATCGGTGTCAGCCACAAGAGGATCGGTTCCAGTTTCGGTCGCGCTGACAAAGGTGCCTCCTCCATCTTCATTCCCATCCAAAACGCCATCATCGTCGGTGTCATCGTTATTGGGATCGGTCCCTCGGATATATTCTTCCAGATTCGTCGAGTTGTCTGAATCCAGATCACCTGCCGAATCGTCGACATTCTTATCAAGAGAATTGGCATCTTCGTAGGCGTCATCCATCCCATCATTGTCGGCATCAGTAAGAGTCTCGACTTTGACCGAATCAATCTCCCAGTTTGGATTACCCGGTCCCTTTGCGCCTTCGTCGAAGGCACCCATAAAACGGACCTGAATACTGGATCCAGCGTCTACAACGCCCACTTTTGCGATACTCGTAATAAAAGTTCCGTCTCCATATCCAGCGGAATCCGTACTAAACCCATCAAGACCAATCAAAACATGATTACCGATCAAAGGAAGCGAGTTGGTATACCCATTCTGCGTGAAGGCTGAGGATGGAACATTTGTAAATGCGCCTCCATCAATCGAAATTTGCAGACCGGCTCCATCCCAATTGCCTCCCTCGATACTGTATCGATGATCAAAGCTCACCTGAATCCCGTGAGTCGTGGGAACTGCAATTGAGGGACTTGTAATGGTATTAGTGGCCGGACCAGAATCATCTCCTTCCATCGACCAGGTTCCGCTTGCGGAATTGTAGATGGAATCAATCGGCGTGTTTCCGGTCGCTTCTTGGAAAAAACCACCGTCATTGGCGGCAAAGTCTTCGACAAGTAGGTCGACGGCTCCCGCGGAGGAGACCATCGCAACCGCCAAAAAAGGGGCCACAGGTAGGTCACAAAATAAATATTTTAACATAATTACATACTCATTAGAGTAACCACCTTACTAAATAAATATAGCATCCCCGGTCAAGAACCTTCTGATTAAGCAAAGGGAAAATGAATATTCTCGATGGTTTAATGATCGAGCTTCGAATTGTCTCCCACATCAATCAAGACAAGGTTCTGCGCCCCTCATGAGCTGCCAAGGAACCCCCGCCGGAGAGACTCAAAAAGGTCGGGGACTTCTCTCGAAAGTTTCTCGTGTTCAAACAATTGGAGATCCCGAAGACCTAAAAAATCGCCCTCTTTCCCAAGAAGATCGGCCTTCGTGTTTCCTTGTAGTAAGAAACAGGGCTCAAAGGATCCCGGCATTCGCAGTAATCCTCGGCCTCCAAGATCTTGGCCTTGATAAGCTAGCTTGGACAAGTTTGATCCAAGAGAATTTGCGCGGTTTGTTGGACTCGCTCGGCATCGGCGTGATCGAGGCCGCTGAGAAGAGGGAGAGGCGGGCCGGTTTGGGCGATCCTGACTTCTGCGACAGCTCCATGGAGGACGCGGATGGGGTTGATTTCGTTGCGGAGATCTTCGAGGGGTTGGAAGATTCCGCGGATTTTTTCGGCTTGCTCAAGGTCACCGCTGTTGATGGCGGTGAGCATTTTTTGGGAGAGGTCGGGGCGGACACAGACGCAACCGGAGGTGAAGCCGTTGATTTTGAATTTGGTGAGGTGAATGATCGCAGGTTGCTCACCGATCCCACTCACGATAAGGCGCGGATCGACAAGTTCGATGAGGCGGGAGAGGTAATCGTCCTGGGCCGTATCCTTGCGGACAATGGCGTATTTGATCCAGGAGACAAGGCCGTCATCAACAAGGGAGGCCACGGTTTCGGGTTCGAGGTAGCCTTCGAACTTAATGTAGAGAACTGCAGGTTTTCCAAGGGCTTCGACGAACTTTCGGAAGCCAGCCGCCACTCCATCATCAGTGGTAAGGCCTTGCATGGGCAGGACCATGACGGAGGGGAAATCGAAGTCTTGAAGGACTTTGGCTTGATCCATCATGGTGCCGTAAGCCGGACCAACGGAGGGAACGACAAGGGTGCTTTCGGCACTTTCGGTCGCAATGATTTCTAGCGCGTCTGCGTATTCGCTGGGAGCGATGTGGTAGAAGTTCGCGTTGCCCCCATAGAGGAGGGTGGAGACGCCTCCGGCTTCGATGTGGCGAATGATTTTGGCGTTTTCCTCGCGATCGATTTTAAGATCGGAATCGCGGGCTAAAGGTGGGACCGCGATGACGGAGGCGTTGAGTTGCTCGGTTTGCATGGTAGCGAAAGATTGTTGGTTTAGTGAATTCCGGGCTCGGGGGTGCAGGAGCCGTCGTTGTGGAGGAATTTAAAATCGCAGCCTTCGTTGGCCTGGGTAATTTCCTCTTCGAAGAGTTTTCCGTAGCCCCGGGAGAAACGTTTTTCGGGAGGCGTCCAGACAGCGCGACGGGTCGCGAGTTCTTCTTCGCTGACGTGAAGAGTGAGGGCGCGATTGGCGGTATCAAGTTCGATCATGTCGCCGTCCTGCACGAGGGCGAGAGGGCCGCCAACCGAGGCTTCGGGCGAAACGTGGAGGACGCAAGTCCCGTATGAGGTGCCGGACATGCGGGCATCGGAGACGCGGAGGAGATCGCGGACGCCTTTTTCGAGAAGATACTTTGGAATCGGCAACATCCCGGATTCGGGAATACCGGGCGCACCGATGGGGCCGGCGTTTTGCATGACGAGAACGTGCTTCTCGGTGATACCGAGAGCGGGATCGTGGATGCGTGATTGAACGTCGGGGTAGTCTTTAAAGACGATAGCCGGGCCCTTGTGTTGGAGAAATTCTTCGGTAGCGGCGGCGGTCTTGATGACCGCACCATCGGGGGCGAGGTTGCCACGGAGAATGGCGGTTCCGCCCTGCTTGGAGAGTGGTTTATCGAGGGGGAAGATGACGTCATCGTTATAAACTTCGGAGCCGTCGAGACATTCGCCGAGGGTCTTTCCGAAGACCGTGGGGACGTCGAGATGGAGAAGGTGTCGGACGCGGTTGAGGAGGCCCGGGAGGCCGCCGGCGTCGAAGAAGTCGGCCATAACGTATTTGCCGGCCGGTCGAAGATTGGCGAGGACGGGAGTCTTGCGCGAAATCTCGTCGAAGAGCTCAAGCGGAAGATCGACGCGCGCGCGTTTTGCGAGAGCGGTGATGTGGATGATGGCGTTGGTGGAACCGCCGATGGCCATGTCAGCGGTGATGGCGTTTTCGAAGGACTCGCGCGTGAGGTAGAGAGAGGGCTTGAGGTCCTCCCAGACCATGTCAACGATGCGGAGTCCACAAGCGGCGGCCATGCGTGAATGCGCGGCGTGAACGGCGGGGATAGACGACGCTCCGGGGAGAGTGAGGCCGAGGGTCTCGGTGATCGAGGTCATGGTGGAAGCCGTGCCCATCGTCATGCAATGGCCGGGGCCGGGGGTGATGTGGTCTTCGAAATCCTCCCAGTCTTCGCAGGAAAGATTACCCGCTCCTCGTTCGGCCCAATACTTCCAGACGTCGGATCCCGAAGCGAGGGGTTCGCCGCGCCAAGAGGCCCGCATCATCGCTCCGCCAGGCATGAAGATGACAGGGATGTCGACCATGATCGCGCCCATGAGAAGGGCGGGAACGGTTTTATCGCATCCTCCCATCAGGACGGCACCATCGATGGGATGGGCGCGAAGGGTTTCCTCGACTTCCATCGCGAGAAGATTGCGATAAAACATCGAGGTGGGCTTCATGAAGGTTTCGCTGAGACCCATGACGGGCATTTCAACGGGGTAGCCACCGGCCTGCCAGATGCCACGTTTAATTTCTTCGGCGCGTTGACGAAAGTGAGAGTGGCACGGGAGGAGATCGTTCCAGGTGTTGAGAATCGCAATGACCGGCTTGCCCTGGTATTCCTCGTTGTTGATGCCGAGTTGTTTGTGACGGGAACGATGGCCGAAGGAGCGAAGGTCATCGCGACCGAAGAAGCGGTAGGAGCGAAGTTGATCGGGAGTGAGGCGACTCATGGTGTCATCGGAGATTGCCGGAAAGAGAGGGTCAGGGAAAGAGAGGAATTTTTGAATGGCTCCCCCTTGCTCAATTGGAGAGGATGAAGGGATGGGTGCGATTGAAATTTGCCTGGTGGGTTTGGCGGTAGTGATCGTCTCGATTCTGTTGCTTCGCTTGCATGCTTTTTTAGGGCTCCTTTTGGGAGCCTTTGTGGTGTCGGTGCTGACTCCCGGAATGGGGACGGAGGCGATGAACCAAGTGGCGGAAGGATTTGGGGAAGGCTGTCGCAAAATCGGAATTCTCATCGCGCTGGCGGCAATCATTGGACAATGCCTTTTGGTGAGTGGGGCGGCGGAGCGGATTGTGCGGGGGCTGCTTTCGCTCTTCGGGGTCAAGCGAGCGCCCTTGGCCTTCCTTGGAAGCGGATTCTTTCTAGGGATTCCGGTCTATTTCGACACCGTGTTTTATCTCATGCTTCCGCTGGTGCGCTCGTTCGCCCGGACAAATCCCAAGGTCTATCTTCTCGCCCTTCTCAGTGTCGTTGCGGGAGCGAGCATGGCGCACTCCCTGGTTCCGCCGACCCCGGGGCCATTGTTAGTTGCGGCCCGGCTTGAGGTCAGTTTGGGCGTGCTCATTCCGGCAGGATTACTGCTGGGGCTCGTTACGATTTCCGTGGGATACGCCTACGCTTACTGGGCGAATGGACGGTTTGAAATCACCTACCAAGAAGGGGATTTTCCCACCGTCGAAAGTGAGACTGAGAGAGCGCTTCCCGCTTTGGGATGGTCCTTGTTGCCCATTTTGTTGCCTCTCGTTTTAATCAGCGTGGGAACTTTCTTGAAGGTGCAGGGAGAGCTGCCGGATTGGTTGGCGACCTTGAGTGATAAAAATATTGCAATGGCTCTCGGAGCGGGAGCGGCCATGATTTTGGCCTCGCGATTCTGTGAGTTGAAGAAAGTGGTTCACGAAGCGCTCTCGAGTGGCGGGGTGATCATTCTCATCACGGCAGCGGGAGCAGCCTTTGGAGCTGTCTTGAAGGATACCGGAATTGGCGGAGAACTCTCGGGGAAGGTGGGCGATGGAGGTGGAGTTCTTCTCTTAGCCTTCGTCCTCACCGCGCTCGTCCGTTTCGCACAGGGATCCGCGACGGTGGCGATGGTGACGGCGGTAGGCATCGTCGCTCCCATGGTGTTAGAGGCTGATCTCGGATTTCACACGGTCTATGTGGCCCTCGCGATCGGTTGCGGTTCGAAGCCCCTTCCCTGGATGAATGACAGTGGTTTTTGGATCGTCTCCAAGATGTCGGGGATGAATGAAACGGAAACTCTCAAGACCTTCTCGGTGATGCTGTCCTTGATGGGGGTCGTGGGCTTCGCGGTGGTATGGCTGGCGAGTCTTGTTCTTCCGATGGTTTGAGCTGTTCTGCCGGTGTCCTTTAATCGCCTGGATGCTTCACGAACCAGTTCGCGCGGTTGATAGGCACCGAAAAAGAATCGATCCTCACACCCATGAAGCTTCTCTTCGCCCTCTTCCTTTCTATCACGATCCTCAAGGCGGCACCCACTTCGAGTCCTCCGATGAAACCCTCAACCGCATCTGGGATTCTCCAAAAAAGTAACCCCCCCTCCGCTCCGGTCCAAAGGCGGCTTCAAAGCCCTCCCTCTAAAAGCAAATTCCTAGCAGTAGTCCGGTCACCGACCACGACATCCACGCCACCATCCTCCACCTACTCGGCTTCGATCACGAGCACCTCACCCATCGCTACGCCGGTCGCGATTTCCGCCTCACCGACGTTTACGGAAAAGTTGTCCATGGGATCCTGGCGTAGGGACGGCGTCCGGTTCATCAAAGCCCCCTTGATCGAGGACCGGGAAAACCGCGAGAAGCATGTCAGGGCTTCGGCTCGGGTTGACTGAGAAACACACTGAGTTTTTCGAACTGATCAGTGTTGATGAAATCGACTTCATGCTCGTGCAGCAATTTCCACGCTTCCGGCTTGTCCGGGATGGCCCAGAAGCGGACTTGTAACTTACGTGTGTGCGCTTGCGTGATCAGGGCTTTGAGTTTGTCGCGATCCGCTTGAGGGACCTCGCCTTGGCCTTTCCATTGAAAATGTTTTTGCCAGTTATCGCTGATCCAAGGGGTGAAGCGGGGATCAGCGGTGGCGAGATCGCTGAGTCGGCCATCGCGGCCGGCGAGACGTGGTTTGAGAGATTTTAAGAGTTCTTTCGGGCGGTTCCCGGAGATAATGATCGTGACTGCTTTGCGTTCGACTGCGGTGTCTTGGAACTCGGTCAGCATCTCTCGATATTGGATGAGAACCTGGTGCAGCGCGCGGTAGGTTGATTCTCCGTCTGACTTGAGATCGATGAGTAAGTAAAAGGGTTCCTTGCTCTCGGCGTAGACCTTTCCGCCATGTTTCTTTACCCGTGCCTGAAGCGGATCGAGGTAGAGCGCTTGCAGGGTGTTTGCGGGCTTCGCTTCGTCTAGATCATGGGCAACCAAGAGCTTTCCTTTGATGAGGAGAATATCGGCCTCGACACTTTGAAAGCCGTGAGAGAGGGCATCGGTGAGAGGATGCGGATGCCGGTAATCATTGTGGGCGTGGGCGCTCGGGAGGAGTTTTGGTGAGTCCTGGGCACTACTTGATATGATGCCGAAGGCGAGGCATGAAAGGAGAAGAAAACGCATGACTACACTTTGTCGAGTGGTTGGGGAACTGTCCAGTCGGCCCTCCGTCTCTGCGCGAGAAATCATCCCCCTTTCATCCCCCTTTCGCCCCCCTTCGCTCCGGTCCGATCCAAATACGGCTTCAAGGCCCTCCCGCCAAAAGCAAATTCCTAGCAGACGCTCCAGCGCCGCGCCGGGCAGTTCTTTTTCATCGATCTCCGCGAACTGGCGCTCGAGCACCGAGTCGATCCGCGCCCAGAGTTCCTCCAGCGGGACATTTCGCCGCGCCCGGCGCAGGTGATCGCGGATCCTTTGGGCATCTAGGGCTGGTGAGGGCTCCATACTGGATAGTGTCAGGAACCGGGGACGAAGTGTCGCGCGATTTTCATTTTTTCCTCCTTTCGCCGACCATCCCTAGCCATCTTCTCGCCTACATGACCATCCGACTCACGATCACAGCCGCGCTGTCACTCCTTCTCGCATCAATCTGCCTCGCGGCTGAGGACGAAAAGGAAGCTGTCCGAGTCTTCATCTTCGCGGGGCAATCGAACATGGTCGGATCCGATTCAAAGGTAGCGGACATTGTGCGCTTCCCGCCCTTCGTGGGATTGGAGGCGCCGCAACCCAAGGTGAAGTTCACTTACAACCTCGGTCGGGAGAACAAGCAAACGTCTGAGGGCTGGGTCGATCTGCAACCGGTCAACAACATCGTCGGTCCAGAGCTGAGTTTCGCAAGGAAAGTCACCCAGAAGATCGATGGGCCCATCGCGATCATAAAAGTGGCGGCAGGCGGCACGCACCTCGGAGGAGATTGGAACCCCGACAATCCAGATGGGTTCAAGATGTACCCGCTCGCGCTGGAGTGGATCCGCGCCGCGCTCGCGGACTTCGATTCGAAGAAAATCCCCTACCGGATCGAGGGTTTCATGTGGCACCAGGGCGAGAACGATATGTTCGAGGAGGACTACATGGCGAACTACGGCAAGAACCTGGCGAACCTCCTAGCAAGTTGGCGAAGGGATCTGAAAACGCCCGACCTGAAGTTCTACATCGGGGAACTCTGCACCAAGACGATCTGGGGCATGGATCTGCGCCCGCGGATGGATGCGATCAGCAAAGGCCAAAGGGCCGTCACGAAGACCGATCCTCTCGCCGAGTACATTCCGACCGCCCACGTCGGCGTCGAGATCGGTGGCGGCGGCGGTCTGCACTATCACTACGGGACGCTGGGCCAGCTCGAACACGGCGTAAACTACGCTGACGCCTACCTCCGGAACATCGGTAAGTCTCCCGAAAAATCAAAGCCTCTGGAGCCCTGGCCCTACGCGAAGGGGAGCAAAGTAAAACTATTTATCATGGCGGGCCATCGCAACATGGAGGGCGAGCGTGCGTTCGTTCAAGAGCTCGAGAAACTGAAACCAGAGCTTCTCAAAGAGGAGCCGCGCATCGCCTACAAGTATCACATCGGTGGAGGCTACAAAGTATCGGATGGGTGGGAGCCGCTTCGCCCGGCGGGATTCTACGACACCTTTGGTCCGGAGTTGAGCCTGGGTCGCATGTTGCAGGAGAAGACGAAAGACGCATTTGCTATCGCCAAGTTCACGCACAGCGGATCGCAGATCATCGACTGGACGCCGGAGGGAAGCATGGCCAAATCGCGGCACCTCTACCCAAAGTTCATCCGTTTCATCAATGACTCCATCAAAGAACTGGAAGCGAAAGGGAACGAGGTGGAACTCGCGGGCGTGTTCTATCACGTCGGCGAAAACGACATGTCATTCTCCCCCTACAGAGAAAAAGCGGCAGAGCGCCTCCAGTCGATCGTGAAACAGTCTCGCGAAGATCTGGCGCTTCCGAAGTTGAAATGGTTCGTCAGCCAACAGCCCCCAACTGACGACGAAGGCGTCAACAAAATCGATGTCACCGCGGCAATCGAAAAGGTCGCCGCTCCAGACGATCGGCTCATCCACATCAAGGCTTTCGATTTGCCGAAGCAGGAGAAGAAACTCGTCATCGACACCGAGGGAATCGTGCGGCTGGGAGAGGTGATTGCGAAGGCGTATCTCGACGATCTGCCGCGGGTCTCTCTTCAGCTGGAGATTCTGCCAGCGATCTCCGGCCGTTCCACCGATTGGGATTGGTGGCAAGCGCGCACTGCGTTTGTGCCAGTGTCAGGGGAAAAACCGCTCTGGGTGACAACTATGTCGGAAACGGGGCGTGAAGGTACCCACAACTTCCACGATATCTACCAAGTGATCAGCCGCGACGGCGGGAAGACGTGGACTGAGCCAGCGATCATTCCATCATTGAAGCGCGCTCGACACGCGGACGGGTTTGACGTGGCGCCCGGTGATCTGTGGCCGACTTGGCATGCGAACTCCGGTAAGGTGATCGCCACTGGTAAGACCTTCAACTTCGAGGGCGGAAAGCGCGAGATCCGCGTGCGAGAGAAGGTCTCGTATGCGGTCATGGATCCAACAGGTGGCGAGTGGAAATCGATGAAATTCCTCGCGATGCCGGACAAGGATCACTCCGGGAAAACCATCTCGGCGGCGAATGCTGGCAACACGCAGCGCGTCGATTTGCCCGACGGCGACATTCTTCTTCCGGTGCGGTATCAAAGGCATCCCGAGAGTTACAATTACACCAGCGTGGTGGTGCGTTGTGGATTCGACGGCGAGACCCTGACCTACAAAAAACATGGCTCGGAACTGAACATCCCGCAGGACCGCGGCCTCTATGAGCCGTCGCTTACAGAGTTCGGTGGCCGGTTCTTCCTGACGCTGCGCGCCGATCATTCGGCGTTCGTGACTTCGGGAACGGACGGGATCCATTTTGACCCGATCCAAGAATGGAAGTTCGACGACGGAGAACCACTCGGCAACTACAACACCCAACAGCACTGGGTCACGGTTGGCGGCGGCCTCTTTCTCATTTACACGCGCAAGGGAGCCGACAACGATCACGTCTTCCGGCATCGCGCCCCGTTGTTCATCGGCCAGGTGAACCCGAAGACACTGCGCGTCATGCGTGCCACCGAGCGAGTCGTCTTGCCCGAGAATCACGCCACGCTGGGGAATTCGGGAGTGTGTCGGATCAGTGACAAGGAATCGTGGATTACATGTGGCGAGGGCTTGCTTCGGCTAGGAAAGCGGAAGGGGGAGAAGAACCAAGTGCTCTTTGTTCGGATTCTGGCGGAGTAGCGAATCGAGGTAGGTCGCGTCCTCCACGCGAGATGGCCCCATCGCGCTGGCGTGCAGTCAGATCTGGCATTCCGACGGGAACTGGATACAGTTCAAGAGAAAGGGAGCGGAGAAGTGAGGCAATTGGACTCCTGCTAAAAAAACCACAAAGATGAACAGGCGAATCAAGTTGCTACTCTTCGGTTGCCTGGTCGTAGCGGTCTACGTCATTGGGCTTTCGGCGATCCGAAAGATGACCGCTCCGGGAAACTTGAAGGATAGCGTCGGGGCCGAGGTAGCCCGGGCCCAAGCCCAGCAAACGACGCCAGCCATTCCTAGGCCTAGCGACAGACGGCAACGATCGTTCCGAAGGCAGAACATCACCACGGTTTCGGAGGAGAACAAGAACACGCCCATCAGGAGTCTTCACACCCTCAGAGAACGCGGGTCTGAGGACGGAGACCTCAGCTCACTGATCCTGCAGAATGAACTGATCAAGAAGGATCTGTAACTGGCCTGGCAACAACACGATATCGACGACTGCAACGTTATGGTTTTGGCCTACGTGGAAAAGGGAGTTCGAGAGAACAAGAACTACTATCTGCGCCGCAGGCTGGTGGAGACGTTTGGGAAAACCAACCGGACCGTACTGATCAACCGACTAAGGTTGGTCGCCGTGCTCCTGGGTGGCCAGAAAGGGGCGGGCGGCATGGATCCAGTCTTCACCCCTATCCGCGAGGAGGCGCGTCGCATTTCACCCTATGTCCTAGTCATGGTCCAGAACTACATAGCCGATCTGGAGAAAGCGATGAATCGAAGGAGCATCGATCATGGAGTCGACGAGAGCTTCAAGAAATTCGTCGACTCGCTAGGAGACAGCTACGAGAGCGAACGCGACATCGCCAATATCGGCACCCGCAATCGCAACCAGTCGGCCAGGGAATTGCATGCCTTGAAAGTCCTGTACACAGATCTCAGGGATTACTATGGCGAGCGCGCGAATGGCGCCCGTCCCTACGAGGTGGTTTTTTCTAACCCTGGCTCTTTCAGGAGCAGCACGCTGTCAGAATTGAATCGGCGTCACTCCGCGATGCGCCTTCAAAGCCCTCCCGCCAAAAGCAAATTCCTAGCAGACGTTCACTGATCGCCTGGAACGCATTACCAATCGCGACGGAAGCATTGGTTGGTATCTTGCCAGCAAGCATCCCATCTACGATTCCGACCGTGCTACCGTGGTAAAGCTCATCGGTGTCTCGCAGAATTTGCACGCACCCAACACTGGAGATTTGAAGCTCTCACGCCTCGCAGAAGTAGTTGAACACATTCACACACACCTCGACGATCCCCTGCGCGTTGATGATCTTGCCAGGCTCGCAGGCCTCACTCTTCCACAATTCGATCGACGCATTCGCAAAGTATTCCGCTTATCCGCAAAACAATTTGTGATGAAGTGCCGCATCGAAGAGACCACTTGCTTGCTTGCTGAATCGGATCATCAACCTATCGGTGAGATCGCACTAGCCTGCGGGTTCTCCGATCAAAGCGCGTTTACCCGCCAGTTCAAAGTCACCACGGGACTTCCGCCTGGAGAGTTCCGCATTCAGATGTAACTCTTGCAGCGAATGAACGTCAGTTCTTCGCGAAACCGATGTCCTTGAGCCATGCGATAAAACTATCTGGCCACAGTGCAGCTGATTCGGCACGTCCGGTCGCGAGATCGAAGCCGTGATTGCCTTTGTTGTAAATGTGCAACTCAACGCTGGTTCCAGCCTTGAGTAGATTCAGAAAATACTCCGTGCACTTGTCGGCTGGAGTCACTTTGTCATCGGCGGCATTCATAATAAACGTTGGAGGAAACTTGACTCCAGCGGGATCTTTCAGCGGTGGGCCGCCGATCCACGGATAGAGCAAGCCTGCAAAATCAGGACGCGCGGTGGCATCTGCTTCGGCCGCATGCAGAACGGCGCTGAGAGCGAGATGGCCGCCAGCAGAGAAACCACAGATGCCGATGCGTTTGGGATCGACTCTCAGTTCATCGGCCTGGAGTCGCAATGTGCGCAAAGCCTGATGGGCATCCGCGACGACTTCGGGCAAGTAGGTGTCCCAGGGAAATGCCCGCGCATCATGCAGGCCCCCGGTGTTGGTGCGATACTTCAGAACCAGCGACGTGACTCCGTGTTCTTTCAGGCGGAGTGCGAGATCATGCCCTTCGCGATCCAGCCATACGTCTGTGTATCCGCCCCCAGGGCAGATCACCAATCCAACACCGTTGGCCTTCTCCGGATCTGGTCGATGAATCGAAAACGTTGCTTTTGAGACATTACGAAATACCCGATTCTTTTCGGAAGGCGAACCAGGCGCTGGATCGTTGGCGCGTGTTCCCTCGGCTTTTTCGTATTGAATCGGGTTTCCCCGCGCGCCTTCGGGCCACAGGGGTTTTTCTTCCGGAAGTTCTGCAGAGCTCACGGGCTGGACAGTCGCGAGGACCAACAAGATGCAACCCTTTACGGATGCTGTATTCAGCTTCTTTAGTGACAACATGCCGTCAGAATGCTTGTCGGGCGCAAATTGGGAAAGAGCTATTATTGTGAGTCTGGCGAGAACTTTGGGTGAACTATCGGGGCAGCTGGGCAAAAAAGAAGCTCGAAAGCACGGGGATTTCGGGGTTCCAGCTCAGGATTCGCTAAACAACTAAGGGAACCAAACCCCTTTCGCCCCCCCTCCGCTCCGTTCCAAATGCGCCTTCAAAGCCCTCCCGCCAAAAGCAAATTCCTAGCAGACAAGCGACTTCGTCACTTGGTAGTTGGTCGATGGGCTGGCACGGAAGCCCATGGCAAAATCACCCGATCCCAATATCAGCGTATTGGTAATCACCGGATCACCCGAAAACGTGGCGACCTCATTGGTGAGACCATTGAGATGAAAACTCCCGCTCGCACCGAGAGCACCCGGGTGGATTCCGGCCTCGATCTGAAGCTCAGTGGCCTGCGCAGTATATTGGTAATTCGAGTAGTAAGCGTCCAAGTCATTGCCGGTTTCCAAGATAATCCCTGGACGATCTTCCGCAAGAGCCCCAAAGGGAACCATCACCTCATCACCATTGGTGAAAGTGAGATCGATGTTTCGGCCAGACCCTTCCGTATCCCAAGCCCGGATATAAAGACCCAGGTCATAAGTTTGACCAATTGCCAGCCTCGAGAGCGTATAGGTTTGAACTGACCCAACAAAGGCGCCGTTCCCAGAGTAAGTGAAATCGTCGAGAAAACCGACCAGCTCGGTCTCGGACGCCAAGGTCCCCTAAGGAATCCAGTCTCCGTTGTTATTAGCGATGCTTCTCTTGTTAAAACCTCCGGTATCCCAAGCGAAATTCAGCGGAGTCTCGGTTGCGTTGAGAGGATCGTCCGGAGAGCAGTCGATTGAGAGATTGGAGAGGCTCAATTCAAGTGCTACCATCGCCATACGCCTTTCATGAAAAATTTTCTCCCCTGCTTGCTTATCTTCGCCTTTCTTCTTCCGCTCGCAGCGGAAGTGCCAAGCCCCAAGCCGCTCCAGTTCACAAAATGGACACCCGACTTCCTCGTCCCGGACCCGGTCGCTATTTCATTCGATAACCAAGGCCGCGCTTATGTCACTCAGACTCAGCGCCGCAAGGCCAACGATCTCGACATCCGCTCAAACCGCGACTGGATTCCTGACGACCTCAGCTTCCAATCCCCCGATAACAAACGGGCCTTTTATCGCAAAGTCTTCACGCCTGAAAACAGCGACGCCAACAAACACCGCGTCAAAGACTACAACAAGGACGGCAAAAACGACCTCGCAGACCTCCAGTTTCTTTCCGAACGCATCCACCTCATCGAAGACACCGATGCCGACGGCCTAGCCGACAAAACCTCCATCTACGCCGAAGGATTCACCGATGAAATCGCTGGCATTGCCGCCGGAGTCCTCCATCACGATGGCGACGTCTACACCACCATCGTGCCCGACGTTTGGAAACTAAGAGACACCAACAACGACGGCAAAGCCGACACCCGCAAAATCCTCGCCACTGGATTCGGCGCCCACCTCGCCTATGCCGGCCACGACATGCACGGCCTCACCGTCGGCCCCGATGGCCGCATCTACTGGACCATCGGCGACAAAGGCGTGGGAGCTACCTCCAAGGAAGGCCACCATTTCAAATATCCTAATCAAGGAGCTCTCCTCCGTTGCGATCCCGATGGCAGCAACTTCGAAGTCTACGCACGCGGCCTCCGCAACGTGCAGGAAATCGCCTTCGATCAATTCGGCAATATCTTCGGCGTCGACAACGACTCGGACCGCCCCGGCGAAAAAGAACGCTTCGTCTACATCGTGCAACACATGGACGCCGGCTGGCGTTCCAACTGGCAGTATCGCCAAGGCACCTTCAACCCCTGGATGGATGAAAATCTCAGCATCCCCTACCACGAAGGACAGCCCGCCTACATCCTCCCGCCCATCTCACTTTATGAAAATGGTCCCGCCGGAATGGCCTTCAACCCCGGCACCGCTTTGAGCGAAGAGTGGAAAAATTACTTCTTCCACACAAGCGCCCCCAACGGCCAACAGTGGGCCTTCCAAGTTGAACAAAACGGAGCCGCCTACAAGATGGTCAACGACATGCAAATCGGCAACGGCGTCCCCATCGTTGGCATCAACTTTGGACCCGATGGCGCCCTCTATGGCGTCGACTGGGGCGGCGGCTACCCGCTCAACAAAAAAGGGGCTGTCTGGAAATGGGATGTCAAAAACAAGGATCCACTTCGTCAGAAAACCGCCGAAATACTGCGCTCAGATATCTCTTCGGAATCAACAGACCAAATTGTAAAACAGCTAGATCATCCCGATCAACGAGTCCGTCTCAAAGCCCAATTCGAATTGGTGAAACGTAATCTCCGTCATGAGTTAGTTCTGGCAACCCAGCAATCCACCCGTCTTGGACGCATCCACGCCATCTGGGGAATCGGCCAGCTCAATCGCCAATCAAAATCACCCAACTTTAAATATCTCCTCGGCCTCCTCAACCATCCCGATGAAGAAATCCGAACCCAAGCCATCAAAACCATCGGCGACCAGTTCGGCACCCAACTTGCGCTACACCAAGCTCCCGCTCCATCCGGCTCCTCTTCTCTCACGGAGTCTCTTATTCCGCTTCTTAGAGACCCATCCGACCGAGTAAAGTTCCACGCCGCCATTGCCCTCGGAAATATCGGAAATTCCTCAGCCGAATCCAAGATTCACGAATTTAGTAAAGCTATTTCAAAAGAAGACACCTACCTCCGCCATGCCTCTATCGTTGCAACGGTCGGATGCGCTAGCGACGGATACCTCATGCAAATGGCGAAGCATGAGTCTGATCTTGTTCAACAAATCGCCGTCGTCACCTCACGTCGTCGTGCATCGCCTGAGATTGCCCGTTACCTCAACTCGCCCTACGAACACGTCGTCGCCGAAGCCGCCCGCGCCATCCACGACGACTGGACCATTCCTGAAGCGATGCCCGCCTTAGCCGCCTCCTTGAAAACCACTCCCTGGATCAATAACGAATCCATCATCCTACGAGCAATCAACGCCAACTTCCACCTCGGAACTCCCATAGCCGCCCAACGTGTCGCCGCCTTCTCAACCCGCACGACCGTCCCCTTAAAGCTCCGCCTCGACGCGCTCGACGCTCTCTCAAAGTGGACTCAACCCGAAAAACTCGACCGCGTGGTCGGTCGCTATCGCCCCCTTAAAGAACGTGACCCCGCCATCACCAAAGACGCCCTTTCCCCACAGCTCTCCAAGCTCCTCACCGACCCAGAGCAAGCGGTCCAAAGCAAAGCGATGAACCTCACTCGCAGTCTCGAGATAGAACTTCCCTCTGGTGCCCTCGTCTTGCTTGCGAAAAACGAAAAGTCACTTCCCGAACTCAGAATTGAAACCCTCCGCGCGCTCCAAAGCCAAGAGCATCCCCAGCTCCAGGAACTCCTCTCCTCAGCTCTCCAAGCCAAGAAAATCGACGTCCGTATCGAAGCACTCGTGCTCCTTTCCAAATCCAATCCCGAACTCGCCCTCAAGACCGCTTCCAAAATCCTCCAAAATAAGGACGGTAACCTCACCGAAAAACAAGCCACCGTCGCACTGCTCAGCGGCACCTTCGCCTCCGAAAAAGGAGACCAACTCCTTACCCAACTCGTCGCCTCCTTCGACACAATCCCCGCCGGGCTCCAACTCGATCTCGCGGAAGCTGCCGCGATCCGAAAGCTCACTGGCCCCGCTCCCGACTTCGCCCACACCCTCCAAGGCGGCAGCGCAACACGCGGAAAAGACCTCTTCATGAACCACCTCGCCGCCCAGTGCATCCGCTGCCACAAGGTCGATAAGCGCAAGGGAAGCGACATCGGCCCCAACCTCAAATCCATCGGCCTCCAACGCACCCGCACCCACCTCCTCCAGTCCCTCACCGAACCCCAAGCCGTCATCACCGATGGCTACGGCTCCATTTCCCTCACCCTCAAAAATGGCACCTCCATCGTCGGCCAATTCCGCAAAGAAAAGAACGGCACCGTCGAAGTCGCCAACCCCGAAGGAAAAGTAACCAAGGTGAAAATAGCCGACATCAAAGAGCGCTCCCCCGTCGTCTCCACCATGCCCCCCGTGGGCCTCATTCTCAAAAAACGCGAAGTCCGCGATCTCATCGAATATCTCTCCACTCTCAAAGCTAAAAAATGATCTCATATAAAGATCTCCTCCCAAGTTTAGGGTTTTCCTCCTCTCGAATTTAGGATTTTCCGCCGACAAGTCTGCTGAAGCCTTGGCGAAGGAGGAGAGCAGGCTAAACGTCCTCTTCATCGCCGTCTACGACCTCCAAACCGACCCCCACGAACGCCACAACCTCATCAATATCCCCGCCTTCACCGAAAAAAAAGAAGTCCTCAAAAAACAACTCTTCGCCGAGCACGAAGCCTCCGGAGCCCTAGAAATCCCCATCCGCCCACCCAAAGGCGAACCGCTGCATGACCGGAAGCTGAGGAGGTAGTTTCTTCTTCAATCGCGCAGGAATTGATCCGCCTCATTGGGGCTGCCTGAGTGATCTTACCCTCATCCCCAGATCAGCAAAAAATCATCGTCACGATATGGTGAATGCCAAGGCCATACAGCGCATCGCTTATGGTGGCTTTAGGCTTCTATCAGGCTCCCAGTCAGTTCACGATTCGTCGCATGAACGACCGGAGAAATTTTCTCAAAAGCTGTGCCGTGGCAGCGGGTGCCGCTGGCATCAGTAATCAATCTGCGCAAGCCGAGGCCCCAATAAATCCTTCCGGAGTCAGTGGTTATCACTATCTTAAACCTTCCTTTAAAAAGGGCTCCCGTCTGCTTTTCCAAGGCGACTCTATCACCGACATGAAATGGGGGCGCAACCAGAAAGACCGCAATCATTACCTGGGCCATAGTTACGTCTATCTCATCGCCGCCCGACTCGGAATCGAAATTCCCGGGGACCAATTGGACTTCTACAATCGAGGAATGAGCGGCCATTCGGTCGCAAACCTCCGCGGGCGATGGCAGAAAGACGCGCTCGAAATGAAGCCAGATCTACTCAGTATTTTAATTGGGACGAATGATGTGAACCAAGGCGCAACGCCCGAGGCATTTGAGTCCGACTATCGCTACATCTTAGATGCCAGCCTGAAGGCGAATTCTGAATTACGACTGGTGCTACTCGACCCCTTTGTCTTG
>Ga0115001_10000229_pt1 | contig 39795 bp, 19 predicted proteins | sample ArcticOcean_MG_C_12_FD_89869 | JGI IMG/M metagenome (GOLD analysis project Ga0115001, IMG submission 89869) | Marine microbial communities from western Arctic Ocean - ArcticOcean_MG_CB8_130 | ecosystem: Environmental > Aquatic > Marine > Oceanic | place: Arctic Ocean: Canada Basin | collected... | reverse complement strand
GTCGTCGTCGTCGTCGTATCGTTAACGACAGCAATGAAGACGTCTTCTAAAGAAAAGTCGCGAATTGAAGCGTCGATTATTTGTTTCTCAGAAGAAGAAGTAAACAAATTTTCAAACGAACTCGAACGGTTACGCGATTCGACGCGACGAACGGCCCTTTCGTTGTTCAAAGCTCTGTAAGATAACGAAAACGCGTTTTTGGAAAAGTCACTTTTGATTTTGTCCGTGTTTCCGCACAATAAAAACTTGCCGTCTCTGAGAAGACCGATCGATGAGCATACTTTTTCGCATTCGAAGATATCGTGCGAAGTGATGACGACGGCGCAGCCTTTGTCTTTTTTCATCACCGCTTGCACGGCTTTCCATAGCTTGGTTTTCGCGAACGGGTCGACACCAGCCGTAGGTTCGTCCAAAAGTACGAGCGAGGAAGATTCGGACGTTTCGGCGACGGAGAGCGCGAGAGCGACGCAGAGTTCACGCTTCGCTCCCCCGCTCAAGTTTTTCGTGAGAACGTTTTTGTGCTTCTCCAATGATTGAAATTTTTCGCACCAGATCGCCGCCGCGGCCGATGAAGATGAAGATGAAGTCTTCTTTGTCGACGTCTTTGTCGTAACGTTAGCGAAAAGTTCGAGATGTTCGACTGGTGTGAGGTAATTTTCCACGCCGTTCGTTTGAGCGCAATAGCCGAACGTTTTGTTCCTACTCGACCAAAACACTCGTCCATCAGATTTTGGGATTAAACCAGTTAACATCGCGAACGATGTTGTTTTTCCAGCTCCGTTAACACCGCATAACGCGAAAGCCTCTTTTGCTTCAACCGTGAATGAAATAGAATCGACTGAAGGCGTTTGCTCTTTTCGATATTGCTTTTTTAATTGAACGACCGATAGAGTATTAGTAAATTCCTCTTCAGCGGAAGAAGATGTAGTAGTGGAAACGGTTGTTTCTTCTTCTTCAAACGCGTTTTTGATGCGATAATGCGAACGCATTTCCATCACAAGAAAGATAAACCAATATAAAAGTCCAAAAAGAAACATGAAAAGTAACTCGCGGCCGTTATTATCCCACTCAAAAAACGAGCGCGTCTGTTCTGTTTTCGTGAGCATAAAACTTTCAGTATCTTCTTCTGCACCTTTCTTCCGCTCGATTCGAGTAGTATCGCTAGGTCTCGATAGGTTGTAAAACATTCTCGCAAACCCGTACTGCGGAGATGCGCAAAATAGAATACCAACAATATTCCAAATTATCGAAACTATTGACACGGACGAACCGGCTACGATTAAACCGTCTAGAACAATAGCGGCGATGATAAAAAATACGCTCAAAGCAAAACTCCCAGCAGCCTGTGTGGCGAAAGACGCGACGTCGTCAGAAAAAACGAGCGACGAAAGGTATGCTATTGGAGTCGATTGGAATGTAAATGCCATGAATCCGAGAACGATTGTCACCGCGTAATATTTAGCGTCACCGTCTTGTAAAGCTACGCACATAACGAACGAAAGGAGCAAGGACGGCAAAGTTTTTGCGACAAAATCAAACGTTGCAGTGGCGAACCAGTACGCTTTCGTGGACAAACCGGCACATAACAGAGCGTGCTTAAACCCCAAAGTTCTCTCGCGAACGAGCGATGGAGTTAGAATACTACTAGTGACGCTCAAACCAAGAACTGCACACATTGCAACGAACGCAGAAGACATGGATTGCGAACTGAACGCAACGGCGGCAGCGTCAACTTTTGATAACGGTAACGGCTTGTTGATCAAAGTGAGCGTGAGACGCTCTTGATTAAACTTTTGAGCAAATATCGACTCTTGAAAGAGCTTTAAAGCGGCTGGAAGCGCGTGATAAGCCGTCGGCGACGCAGCGATTGTTATCGTATTTTTGACCGCGTCCATGTGGTAAAATGCGCACGGCGCCGGTTCTTGAGAATTTCGCCCTCTTTTAGATCCACAAGATCGCGTTGAGGTAAAATCTGAGCGTTTCATCATTTCGTAATCAATCGTGTTCTTTTCGATATCTGTTTCGTTTGTGCATTGATGGTTTTCTACGCATGCAGTAACGTTCCTGCACGTCGGTAACAAAAATGAAGTTTCTTGACACTCGTATTGCGCGGTTTGTTCAGTCGCTCTGACTGAAGCGTAAAACGACATCGGAAGCGGTGCCGATTTCATCAAAGAAGATGGAGAAGACATTGAAAGCAAAGGTTTTGCTTCTCCAAGGAACAATATTGGTTGCATATCGGACGAATATGCAGAGAACGTCGATGTTTGTTCTTTTGGCGTCGATTTGGCAAGCGCGAGGCCAATCGTAAAGAATATCGCACACCCAATAATGCAAAAAAGTGCGAGTAACGGTTGACGCTTCCAAACGAGGAAGCGAGCTCGGAAAAGCGCCTTCCATTGATGCATGAACTCGTTTTGAAAATACTTAGTAGTAGTTGTAGTAGTTTCTTCTTCTACTGTATCTTGTTCTCCCGTCTCGCCCAAAATAACTTGGACTTCTCGTTTGTTTTCTTCTTCCTTTTCTTTCTCTAAAGCGATAAAGTTCAAAAACGCCTCTTCGAGTGAAGGCTCGTTCACGGAAACGAGATCAAATTCACATTCACTAGCCGCATCGTCTTTGTGATGAACCAAAACCTCTTTGTGCGCTCGTAAAGCCATATCTAAATTCGGAGCGTTAAACGTTTCTCCGTTCGAATAGGTCATTTTGTAACCGCTGCCGTATTTTTTCATCTCTTCAACAGATACGCTGTCAATCATCGATCGACCGTTATGCAACACGACGAGTTCATCGGCTAACGTTTCCACTTCGTCCATGCCGTGCGTCGCGAGAACGACTGTATTATTTTTAGATTTCGTAAACTCGGAGATCATCTTCCACGCTAAGCGCTTTGATACTGGATCCATGTTCGACGTCGGTTCGTCTAAAATTGCAATCGAAGAATTTAATAACGAGAGCAATAGAGAAACTTTCCTCTTTTGACCACCTGAGAGCGTTTGGATTTGTTCGTCGATTTTCTCGGCAAAGCCGAGTTTGGATACGAGCGCTTCAATCGTATCCACATCGTCGTCATCGTCGTTAATGTTCTTTTTGCGAGACCATGCGAGACGTAAATTTAAATGTTCGCGAACGGTTAGCATTGGCCACAAAAAGTCAAATTGAGGACAAAACCCGACGGAACCGGAAGTTTCAATAAACGTTTCTTTCTCACCTTCGCACGACTCTAAACCGGTCAAAACTGAAACTAAAGTAGTTTTACCAGCGCCGTTGTGTCCAAGCAACGCGCAAACACTACCTTTCTTTGCTCGAAAATTGACATCTTTTAAGATTCTCTTTTTAATACCAGTAACGCGAATAGCGTATTCGTCGCGGTCATCGATTTGTTTGTATTTCGTCGTAACATTTTTCCTTCTCGCGAAGAAAATGTACAAAAGTAGTCCAAACGCAAAGAAATTTACGATAACGAGAAGAAAGACCCCTCGCACAGTAACGTTAAAGAACATGTCATCGTCAGCGAACGTATCCCAGGACATTTCTCTACCATGACGTTCGCACGCGGATACGATTTCACCAAAAACGTGCAAAGCCGAGGCTGGGCTTAAGAAGCACGCAAAGAGCCAGGCGCTCGATCCATCTGCGTTTTTTGTCGTCGCGGTGACTCCAGACACCCAAGTGACAACGTACGCAAAAACGCTCACGAGCGATGCGACTGAAGCGGATGAGGACGAGATTCCAAACGAGGAATCATCGCGAGAGAGTTTGTTTAACATAGCTCCGACTGAAGCGGATAAGAATAAACCAAAAACCACTAACTGTGCGCTCCATATTGCAAAGAAAAGAAAAGTAATAGAGGATTCCAGAAGCGGAAAAGCATTTTTCCCAACGAGCGCAATGATTGCCGAGACTACTAACAATGGCAAGTAATGCGCTAGAAACCATGAAGTCCAATATACGTATCGAGAACACCCTAATATCTCGCTTTGCAGTTTCAAATTATTTGAAGACTCGTAAGCGGTGGATTTTGCAATACTCGAGAGCGGTACGGCGAATGCAAGTACGAAAGCGAGTGAAAAAAATGCGCTCGCAATCGTAGCAGCGATGTTTGTATCGTGCTTTGGAAACGCAGAAGCTTTCACTTCAACCGTGAGACTTTTATTTTCTTCTACGTCGCCTCCGCCGCCGCCTCCAGCTTTCTTCTTGGAAGAAAAATAGTCCGTAAACGCGGCATTGAAGCAACTTTGAACATTTAAGAATCCATAATATTTCGTAAAGTCATAACTCACACCACTAACCCATTTTTGAAACGGAAAAGCGAACGGGTCGTTTCTATCTTCAGCCGAACCGCCCGTATTAGCCGAACCGCTAAAGAGTTGTTTACCGCTAGCGATACCCGATGTCGCGTTTGCTCTAATCTCATAACGAACATCGTTTCCTTTAATATTCAAAACATTAACAACCATGAGAATTTTGTTCTTTGGATCCATCGCGAGAGATTCTGCGAGTTGCGCGTTTGAAACTGGATATAAAATCGCCTCCGCTGACTTTTCGTCGCAAGAAAGAAAATTAACGTCATCGACATCTTCGCGTTCAACAAAACTTTCAGGAAGTACTTCTGAGAGCACTTCGTATACCTCAGCCATGGATGACGAGGAGGAAGTGCTACTATTTTTGAGAAGTTCCGGTATTTCGTTCAAGGCGGTACTTCCAGTACGAAAAACGTACTTTGCGTTCAAAGAAACGACCGCTCCGAAAGAAATCGGCGCGTTATCGCACACGAGCTTCATCGCCGCGCGTTTCGCAACATCTCTCACCTCTAAATCAGCGCTCGGTGTATACGCGATGCGATATTTTCCTCCCTCCATGGCATCGAGCGCTCTCGGAAATGCCCAAGAGGGATCCTCTATCGGCCTCGAAGTAAACAACTGCTCCAGAACGTGCTTTTCCTCTATTAACAAACTCGGAACGACCATCAGCGCGACGAAGAAAACTGGCACTAACGATTCCATTACGAACCAAAACATCCTCCCTCTCGCTCTTACCTTAAAGTTCTTCGCAATCGCGCATTTAAACGCGGCTCTATCGCTCTCGTTCTCGTTCCTCTTTCTTGGCCTCGAAGTCATATTTTTCGGTACGTTTCTCCTCCTGATGTGATCAAAACAAATACTTTACCTGATGTATAGATAGTTCGGTTGAATATCAAAACATTAACACGAGCGCGACGAGCTGTAACACGAACACCACTAAAGATACAATAACCTTCAATTGCATCATCCAGATCGCGCCGTTGTTGTTTTTTCGTTGTTGTTTTATCGGTAACGGATTTATTTATATATATAATGTGTGGAAGAATATTTCTTTTTGGCAGCCTCTTAAATTTTTTTCAATGTCCCAATCAAGTGCCCTGTGCTCGTTGCAACAAATTCTGCACGTGGTTCCTTCAAAGCAGCGGCACGGGCATCGAGAGCGGCACATATTTTCTAAGCATACTCAAAACGCGAGATGGCAACAAATCTAATTCGTTCGCAGTCTCTGTCATCTCTGTCTGTCTGTCTGTCTGTCTGTCTGTGTCTGTAAAGGATCATGTATATAACTTGTGGAAGAAAAGGAGAGTGTGTTGCTTCATCAGATCAGCGAGTGCTTCTTCTTTTTGAGTAATCAAACGAAGCAACAAATCTGTTTCAAGCGCCTTCTGTTTGCCTCTCTCTCTCTCTCTCTGTGCGTGTGTGTGTGTGTCTGTAAAGGACGTATGTGTGTATGTATGTACGTAACGCGTGGAAGAAAAGGGAGAGTTTTCGTTTTTGGCAGCCTCTTAAATTTTTTACACCTCGTCAGCAAAACCAGAGCTCTCTTCCAAAAAACAAAACTCTGCATTCGCAAGCGGCACATATCTTCTTTAAGCAATCAAAACGCGCAGAGAATGCAAACGCAGAATCTGATTCAATCGCAGCAAAGCGAGCGATTGAAACAACCTTTCATCGCAAGTGTTTCGTTCATTCGTAGCTCAAAAAATAATCTCGATCGAAGAACAAAGAGCTTTCGCAAGGATTGGAATTCGCGAAGAACGATGACGGCTAGGTCATCGAAATCGGAGACTAGGTTGCCAAGTGATCGAGCAGTGAAGTTAAAAGATGAAGACGAGGAGGAGGAGAAGAAGATGATGACGACGACGATGACGAAGAAGAAGAAGAAGATCTCGTTAGTCGGCCTTGGATGTCCAAAGAACACGGTCGACGCAGAAGTGATCCTTGGGGATATGAAGAGGAATGATTTCGAGATTGTCGAAAATCACGAAGACGCGGATGCGATAATCATAAACTCGTGTGGGTTTATAGACGATGCGAAGAGCGAGTCGGTGCAAGCGATATTGGAAGCTGCGAGGTTGAACGATGGTTTAGATGGGAAGAGGAAGAAGAAGATTGTGGTTACCGGGTGCTTGGCGCAGAGGTACGGCGAGGATTTGCAGAAGGAGTTGCCAGAGGCTGATTTCGTGGTTGGGTTTGAGAATTATGCAATGTTGCCTGATTTAATTGGTGATGCATTAGGGCGTACTAGGAATTCTTCGTCCACTTCTACTACTACTGCTACTACTACTACGTCGTCTACGATTGTGAGTCCGTTTGCGCTGAAAAATACTAACGTCATTACGAATACCGATTTATTGATTCCGAAGAAGAAGACGTTCATTGGGACGAACTCGCCACCGTTTCGTTCGGAAATTGAAAGACATAGGATTACGCCGAAACATTCGGCATATTTAAGAGTCGCAGAGGGGTGCGATCATAAGTGCACGTTTTGCGCGATTCCATCGTTTCGTGGGAAATTTCGTTCCAAAAAGTTTGATCCAATAATCGACGAAGCAAAGGCGTTAGGTCAATTGGGCGCGAAAGAGCTTTGTTTAATTGCCGAAGATACAAATCAGTGGGGGATGGATTTACGTCAGCAAGATGGGAGAGGATTAGCAGAGCTTTTAGAAAAGTTAGCCGAAGTCGACGGTATTGAATGGATTAGGATTTTATACGCGTACCCGAGTTATTTTTCCGAAGAGTTAATCACGGCCATTGCGGATATCCCAGAAGTGTGTAAATATATTGACATTCCTTTACAACACATAACGAACTTATCGTTGTTAAGAATGAACAGACCGCCGAGACAGCACGCGGAGGATTTATTATACAAGTTAAGAGATCGAATACCTAACTTAGCTCTAAGGACGACGTTTATTTCCGGTTTCCCTGGAGAAACTGAAGAAGAGCACGAGGAATTAATGCGATTTTGCCGCGAGTTCAAATTCGAGCGTCTCGGCGCTTTCGCGTACTCCGAAGAAGACGGCACACCGGCGGCTCAATACCCCGATCAAGTCAATAACGACACTCGCGCCTTGCGCAGGGACCAACTCGTCGCGCAACAACAAGAAATCTCCGAACAATTCGCAGTCTCGCGCGTCGGTGAAACCATGAACGTGCTCATCGATAACTGGGACGAAGACATGCAAGCCTGGGTCGGTCGCTCTTCGTTAGAAGCGCCCGATATAGACCCAGTCGTGTTCGTCAGCGAAGACGCTGATTCGAAAACGTCCTCGTCCGCGTCTGAGAAAATTGAACCCGGCCAAATGAGGAAATGTAAAATCGTCGGCAGTAGCTTATTCGACCTCGAAGCCGTCTGTTTGTAATACCTTTCCGTTTCGTTGTTCCGTAATCGTGCGAGAAGAAGTGCGTACTACTACGTTGTAATTTGTATACAATAGGACTCTACTCCCTTCCTCGTCCCTCATAAAAAAGCGCTTCATTATACTTCGCATTATTATTACATTAGGTAAATAAGAACTCATTAATTCATTCATTTCTATATCTGATAAACGCGAACAAAAAAGAAAACTGCAGCATCAGCAATAAAAATGAAACTCTTCTTCCTGTCTTCGCATGCTTTGATCTTATTCTCGATCTGTGCGGCCTCGTTCACTTCATCATCGCTCGTAAACATGGCCAAATCCCATCAAGATGTACCTTGGCAGAACAAGGAGCATAAACACGAAAGATGGGAGAGCGAGTTCGAGTTATGCAACGCAGAAGGCGAAAAAAAGCAAGAAAAAGCGGTGTTTGATGTCTTAGACGCCGTTGCATCGCCTGGATCGTTCGCTGGGAGAACAGGGCACTCCGGCAGTACGAAGTTCGTGATCGATTGCAATAACTCGAATGTTGGGGAGTATACCAAAGCGAAGATGTTCAGGCAAGCTTTTTTTAGGGCAATTGGAGGGAGGACGGATGCGGACGCGGACGCAGGCGATGATCGAAGGGAAACGGCCGGGGTGAAAGAAGCGATCGCTATGTGCGAATGGACCGAGGACTGTCCAATTGGTGGTCATGGGAGGCAGACTATTAGCGGGAGACGTACGAAAGTTCCATGGTATACGCCGTCGGGGAAGTATCGGTATAGGTACGAATTGAGGGCCGGCGTCGATGGGCGAGGGGAGTTGTTGTTCTGCGCCGACGTGTTCGTTAAAGTCCAGTGTCCGGATTTGACATGTCCTGGGTTACCTATCGTGTAGTTTTTAGTTTTTAGTTTTTAGTATGCGTGTATAGTTGTGTAGTACATAGATGGGCGAGGGCGATTGTTTTGTTCTGCGCCGACGCGTTCGTTTAAAGTCGAGCGTCCGGATTTGACATGTCCTGGGTTAGCTATTGTGTAGTTTTTAGTTTTTAGTTTTTAGTATGTCAATATATCAACTCGCGCGTTTGTATTCGTATACTCCGTTCCAAGAGCCGCCCTTTTTGAGCTCGAGGTAGACCTTGCGGAACATCTTTACTTCGCCTGACTCTGTCTTTAAAGAAAATTCTTCTCTCATTTGCCCTGCTAATGAGTCGTCCCACCTCGATTCTAAGATTATCTTTTCATTCGCTAAAGAGACTTTACCGAACTGCCCGCCAGATCTCGCGTCTCGTCTCGTTTGCTTTGTTTCTTCTTTACCGTCTATTGGATACGTTTCGTTCACCGATATTATGCCATAACGCGCACTAATCTTAAATAAATTCTTCGAGGACGTGTCTACGTTCAATTGATTCAGCGCGATATTCGCTGCTCGAAACGCCATGTTCATCTCCATCAAATCCATAGCCTTTTTATCGTCCAACGAGTCAGACCTTTTCCATGTTCCGTTGAATTCGTTCAAAAAGTCCACATTACTGTTGCTACTAGTTGTTTTTGTTGTTGTTGGCCTTGTCGTCGCAGGTTCAACAACGCCCACGCTAGTAGAAGAATAGTACTTCTTTGAGTATTCCTCGATCGTTTTCGGCGGCTCATTAATTTCTTTCATTTCCATCGAACGTTTTTTCGAAGCGGAGATCGTAGCCGTTTCCATGACGACATTTGATAAGTTATCTTCGATTGCAAACTCTGCAGCCTGTGGTGAAAGACCATTAACATTTCTCTGTCTCGATGCGCTTTCGGCGATTATGTTCAATCTCTCTAATTTAATACCGTTCTTATTCATATCTTCCGCTCCTTCTTCTTTGTTATTATTATTACTATATAAATCCGCTAAGTCCAACCCGCTCAACGCATTCGCGACATCATTCGCGGCTCGCTCAACTTCATCATCAACTCCGGTATCTTTACTCGCATCATAAAACCCATCACTGTCACTGTCACCATCATTCGCACCACCATCCTCCTCCTCCTCATCGCGAAACTCGAAATACTTCTCGTAAATCGCCTCGTCCAAAATCGGCTTCACGATTTGCTCCCTCAAAGGCTTCGCATATTTTGCCCCTTTCCTCTCCAATCTCTCAAACTCTCTCTCCATTTCCATCAACAAATCATCGATCTTACCGTCGTTGAACGCCTTTGCTACGTTTTTTTGAACAGAATCGATTAAATCCGAAGCGTCGAAGTTCTTCTCGTTCACTAATTCACTGAAGCCGCCTAGTGCGATCCTCGGGACGCTGACGAACACGCGCGCGATGTCTTCCCCCAATCTCTCTCTCAACGAAGACGACGACGACGACGACGACTCGTTCGTTACTCCTTCGTAATCGTCTTCATCGTTTCGTTCCCTCTCTCGTGACAAGGACGACGACGATTTCTCATCTGTCCTCCCAATCGTTCGCTCGATCGTTCGCCTCGCTCGTTTTTTCCGTTCGCGCCTCTCCACGCGCTCGATCGAGTTCCTCGCTAACAAAACCGACCGTTTCGAATCCTTCGTCTTCTTCGAGCTCGAAGAAGCGATCGTGATTTTCGTTGCACCAAAAATCATCGTCAATCGCAGCCTTGAAGAGGAAAGAAGAAGCCAGAAGAAGAAGAAGAGGAAGCTTCGACCACTGAATACCTAACCTATCAAATATCACGCTCGATAAAGGTCTTTATTCGTGCGCGATTGATGAGAGAGTAGAGAACTTTGTTTTAATAAGATTTGTACTGGTACGTAAAAGATGGAAAATGGAAGCTTTTCGTCTCCCTGAAAACGCGAGCAGTAGAGTAAAACAGAGAGCGCGAAATCGAGATTTTAGTACTCTTCAGGAGCCCTGTGGATTTTCTCTCGATGAGAAGAGAACTCTTGTTCTAGGATTTCGCGCGTTATATAGATATGAGCTAATTAAATACACTTATCATTACTAAAAAAACTCACGAAACCCTAAATTGATGGATTGTCTAGGGTTTCATGACTTTAGATATTTTTTTTAGCCTTGCTGGTAATTCATTAAAAGAACATAAAAGTGATGGGTTTTGTTTGTATTGCTCGTGGCAACGCCGTTACGGCGAAGAGTATCTTTATCAGTAGTAGCAGTAGTAGTCGTGGTAGTAATCGGGGTTCTGCGAGGAGTAGGAGTAGTAGGAGTAGTAGTACGACGACGACGACGACGACGACGGAGAAGAAGAAGAAGAAGAAAAGCTTTGACGATGATTGCGATGGAGATGAAGACGAGGGAAAGGGAACTGGGCGAAGGGTTTTGATATCGAGCGCTGTTTCATTCTCTGCTTCGATGATCTCTTCTTCTTCTTCTTTTTGTGATAACGATAGAAATAATAAGAATAATCGTGACAGTATGTTTGTTGCGTATGCCGATGGATTGGGAGATCAGACGAGCGTTGATGAGGCGGCCGAACTATCTGCATGTAACGGCGTATCGAATACATATAAAGAAGCGTTTCCGAACTTATGTAAGTACAAAGTCACCGATAAAGTATTCTTCGACTGCGCGATCGCAGGCGAATCGATCGGGAGGATAACGATCGGCCTGTTCGGGAACGAGGTCCCAAAAACGGTCGAGAACTTTAAGGAGTTATGCGCGAACGAGCGAGGATTCGGGTACCAAAACTCCGTTTTCCACAGGGTCATCCCGAACTTCATGTTACAAGGCGGAGACTTCGAGCGCTCGAACGGCACCGGGGGGTACTCGATTTACGGTCGGAACTTCCCCGACGAATCGTTCGAAATCCCGTTCACTGGGCCCGGCTGCTTAGCAATGGCAAACGCCGGTCCGAACACGAACGGCTCGCAGTTCTTTCTAACGACCGCGCAAACGCCTTGGTTAACTGGCAAACACGTCGTCTTCGGTAACGTCATCGACGGTTTCGACGTCGTCAAAAGGATCGAGGCGAACCCGACCGGTAGAGGAGATCGTCCGAAACTCGAAGTCTCCATCAATCGAAGCGGCGTCGTCTAATCTTTTCCTTCGTCTACGAGTACTTTAACCAAACTATTTATGTAATCTCATCGCGCACACACGCGCAAGCGTGAACGTGCTTTGATAGCAACAGAGTGCGTCGCAGAACGCCGTCTCTCTCCCTTCTGTCTCTCCTAAAACTCTCTCCTAAAACTCTCTCCTAAAACTCTCTCCTAAATCTCTCTCAAAACTCTCTCCGAGTAGCAATTCTGAAAACCAGTGGCGAAATTCTCTACAACATACTTCCATAGCTTTTATTGGCCAGAAGTTGTTTGCGATTAATTCTTCTGTTCTCAAAACTCTCTCTGTCAGTCTGTTAAAACTCTCTCTGTTAAAACTCTCTCACGAGCAAAAAAACTCTCTCTGTTAAAACTCTCTCACAAGCAAAAACTCTCTAAACTCTCTCTGTTAAAACTCTCTCTGTTAAAACTCTCTCTGTTAAAACTCTCTCTGTTAAACCTCTCTCACAGCAAGCAAAACTGTTCATAAAAAAAACCACTACGACAGACCAGATATTATAAAATAAACACGCGCGCATCCGCTTTAAATAAATGTCGCAACAACGCAAACAACAACAACAACAACTGCGCGCACTTAAACTCGCTCGCGAACAACAGCAAGAGCTTAAAGGCCTCCTCTCAGCAAACTCGGCTGACTTAGCCGAGCACGTTTTAGCGCGCGAACAAAAAGGCCTGATTGGCCCGCAGAGGATAACCAGGCAAAGTACGAAGCAGCGAGCGCAGGAAAAGGTCAACGATACATCGAAGATCAAAAGTAGTACTACTCGTGCTCCTGCTTCTACCACTACTGCGCAGAAGAAGCAGAAGATGATGAAGATGATCGCTTCGAGCGAACCTGGGAAGGCGATGATCGGCGTTGGGCGAGGGAATCATCATCGCGCGAAGAGAACGGATGATGAGGGGATCTCGGCAGAACAACGGACGAGCGATGGAGGTCTTCCGAGCTCGAGGAAAGCGAAAGCCGATGAGAAGAAGAAAAAGCGAGCGAGCGAGGAAGATGAGGAGGAAACGGGACAAGGAGAGGACGGTGTAGGTCGCGAAGCTTCTATTGGTGATTTTGAGGATGATTACGATGAACGAAGGCGAGATGATTTGAAGAGAAGGAAGAAGATGGACGATTGCGACGAAAGGAAGAAGTCAAAGTCGAAGAGTAGCGATGATGATGAGGATGATGATGCGAAGAAGAAGAGGAAGAAAAATGAGAAGAAGAGGAAGAATAAGAATTCCGTTTTCGTTGTTGTTAATGATGATGATGATGACGACGAAGACGCGGTTAAAAATGATTCTATTAATAATAATAATAATAATAAGAAGAAGAATAAGAAGAAGAAGAGTGCAGGAAAACGAGAGTCTCTTTTGGTCTCGAAGGATGACGAGGACGACGAGGACGAGGACGATGATGATGTTGAGAAACGCGTCTCAAAGAAATCAACTGACGGTAGTGGTGGAGAAAAAGCGGCAACGACGACAGATTGTGGCGATGAAGCTCCTCAAGACGTATCGATGATGCACGACGACAACGACGACGACGACGACGATGAAGATGAAGACATTGACGATGTAGATCCTGACGATATCGATGAAGACGAAGAAGATTTCGACGACGACGACGACAATCATGACGACAACGACGACGACGACGACGACGACGACGAAGAAGACGAAGAAGAATATTCAGATGATGATGATGATGATAATTCGGATGACGAGGAAGAAAGAGCGCACAGAGAACGCCAAGATGGCGGACTTCACGCCTTACTGTCTCGTCTAGGTGGTTCAGTCGAAGCGTTAGGGGGAGGATCTCGCAGCGGTATTTCCGCGCGTCTCAAAGACATCTTGAAAGCTTTAACGTTCAACAGAGAGAGCGAAGATTTTGGCGGTATCGACGATACAGCGATTGTCATAGCCTTGAACGAATTATGCGAAATAGTCGTCACGTCTTCTGAAGAGCTTTTGGCCACGAGCTTATCACCAGAACCTTTTGCCTTGGCGTTAATCAACTGCTGTAATTTAGAACATAATCCAGAATTGATGCTTTTGGCAGTTCGCGCGATGACTTCTATGGCAGATATTTTACCAAACACACGGGGTGCTTTCGTGCGCAATGGTGCTTTGGCAACGTTGTGTCAGAAACTCTTCGCCATAGAATACATTGACGTCGCGGAACAATCATTATCTGCGCTTGAAAAGCTTACTAGAGGGTATTACGGAGCGAAAGCTGCCGAAGCTGGCGCTTTGACCGCCGCCTTGGCGCATTTGGATTTCTTCGGCGTCGGTATGCAAGGCGTATCCATGCAAATGGCCGCGAATGTTTGCGCTGAATTTCCAACGAAAAGTTTATCGATCGGTGCAGTCGATGCAATTCCAACATTATTATCTTTACTCACTAGAGATGATAAAAAAGTCGCTAGCTTGGCGTGCACTTGCTTAGTTTCGTTGTCCCTAAAGGCGAAGAAATTGGCCGATCGACGAATACAGTTTCTTCGAGATGCAGCAAAAAAAGCAACGACGACAACAACGACGACGACGATAGCAACAGCAACATCAACAGCAACAGCGACGGCGGCGAATGATACTAGCATCAGACAAAAGAAGAAGAAAGAAAAATCCTCTACGGAATCCATGGACCCAGTCGCGGTGAACAAAACTGTTTCACTCATCTTATCAGACGCGCTTTGCGAGCGATGCTTAGAAATAATCCGCGAAGCGGCTGGAAATAGCAATACTGAAAGTGTAACGAATAGCCGTTTGCTCTATCGAGGATGCGTGAAAATCATCGCGACGATTTTAGAAGCTAGACCGGAGATGTCTGTTTTCTTGTTGAAAAATGGAATCGCACAAATATTGGCCGAGCATCTAGAAAGGTGTAAAATTGTTCGAGCGTCAGTGGAAGTTTCAGAATACAGTCCATTACAATCGATGGATGACTTACACGACGCCATAGGTTTGCTTTGGTCATTGTTACCACAGCAAGGTGAGACGAATGTTGATAAACTTGAGGTTCGAAAACTCTTCTCGAAAGCTGAAAACTTGCAACTCATCGCAATTTTTGGTGAATATCTGGTCCCCACTCTCTGTCACGTCGCCGAGTCACCATCAGATGTGACCATCAAACGCAAGGCGCTATCGACGTTAGCTTCGTGGACGTACTTGGTCGATTTCGAAACATTCGAGCGCGTAGCGAAAGAAGAGGCACCAATCGCAGCCGTTATCGCCCGCTCTTTGATCGACCCGCAAGGCGATTTGTTAAGAGAAGCCGCCAAGTTATGTGCAGTTGCTTTAGAGAAATCGTCGTCGATCGATGAAAGCGAGGAAGAAAGTGAGTTTATAAAGAGGTTTGCAAAAGAGGGAGGTGCGCACGCACTCGAGGTTCGCACGAAAGAGTACAACTTTTTAATCTCCGAAGCTTCAGAAAAGATTGCACCCTCTGAAAAAACGCTCGTGCAACAAACGACTACTACTACTACTACGACGACGACAACGCCGACGATGATGATGCAAATGGTAACGAACCCGAAAGAAGATGGTCTGAGAATGTGTTCAGAAGTACGAAACACGTACTTTGGTCCGGGAAAAGCACACTTGATTGCATCGGAAGGACTTGACAGGCTTCGCAAGGCGTGCGCAAAGCTCAAAGCGGCGCCACTTTCTGATGCCAGCAGCAAGTCTGCAATGAACCCAAGGGATGCTAGAGACTTTTCATCTGCATTTGCAAAAATCTTCGAAGCTCTTGCTACGAGCGAAATATCTGCGTTTGAACTCTCGGAATGCGGCGCGGCATCGACGTTGCGCAAGTTTCTTTGCTCCACCGAATCGCCGGCAGAGACGAAGAGTAAAAGTAAAATAGATGCAGCTTTGACAGTCGATTGCGAAGAAGCAACAGAACGTCTCGCCATATTTGCGCGAGCGGCTGGCGATGCTCCAAACGGTGCGTTTGAAACGCTCGTCCGTCTTCTTGTTGAGACTTTGCAAACACGCGAACGCTTGCCTATATCCGTTTCAGAACATATCTCAAACTCTGATTCTTCTCGATCCCGCGATGCTAATGGAGGTGTCGGTTCATCATCTTTAGTTTTATCTGCATCTGCCTCTGGCGATCTTGGATTGAATTTGCTAGCAAGACCACTTAAAGTTCGCTTAAAACGTGCTTCCAAATGCGATGCTAACATTGTTGAAGATTACGGTAACGCGGTTGTCATGATTGAACCCTTGGCGCAATTGAGTGCCATCGAAGCATTTTTATGGTCGCGAGTGAAGAAGCAGTCCGCACGATCAACTCCTACTCCTTCAAATAATATTGCAGCAACAGCAGCAGCAGCGGCAACCGAAGGAGCTGTAACTGAAACTGCAGGCGGGGCGAATGCTCCTACTACCGCTCCTGATGCTACAGCTCCTGCTGATGAAACGACCGATCGCGCGAGGGAAATGGATGAAGAAGAAGAGGACGAGTTCAATGAAGAAGACTACGATGATATGGATGAGGATGACATGGATGACATGGACGAAGAAGACTACATGGACGAAGAAGAAGACGAGGAGAACTTGTTAGGTCCAGAAGGAGAGAACCACATGTCTCACCCGCCGGCATCGGTGAGAGATATTTCCACACCTCCGCCGTCAACATCTGCGCAACCGCACGAACAACAAGAACTACAGCAACAACAAGCTCCTCCGCCGACATCGGCTGCTGCTGCTGCTGCGAGAAGTTTTGCTTCAGTTGCAGCCAGTATCGATGCCTCTCGTCCGAGACTTGCTTTTTCTGTGAATGATGGCGAATCGTTCATTCCAGATATAAAGAACGTTCTCGCCGCAGTTACGCAAGTTTCAATTGGTGATGGTATAAAGCCCTTGAGTGGAAGGTTATGGGAACAACCGTGCATCATTTACTACGATATCGTTGATAAAAAGAATCCGAAATTTGAAGGCATCATCAGTGATCCTTCTGCTGAGAGTAGTGGTGTGACGAAAGATGACGAGTCTTCCGCGATTGGGAAGTTGTTGGAGCAAAACCTATTTGCAAACCCTTCGATTAAGAGCGGCGTCAAAGCTTTGTTAGGACCAGTGGCAACGACTGTTTTTAGTGTACAATTTGGATCTCCGAAAATAGTCGCAGGTTTAGAGGATGAAGCCGTGCGCGATGCATTGGCAACGCTGACGTTGTGCCATCTCGTGACTGAAGATTCAAAGAAGATTCTTCGCACTGCGGGACCAGAGACGGCGACAGGAACAAAATCTGAAATGTTATCCATCGATGAAGATGCTGAAGAAAATATGCTTCTTAGCGCAGATAGAATGCGCGTTGCGAATATTTCCTCTGTGAAACGTAACGTCGAAAGCTTGTTCTTGGCGCCAAAAATTTCCGGGAAGCTTCGCACGCAACTTCGCGACACGCTATCAGTCTGCGCTCGCAGAGTCCCAGAATGGACATCGGTGCTCGCAAGGACTTGTCCCTGGTTACTCACGCTTGAAGAGCGCGTTTTGTTGTTTCATTGCTCATCTTTTTCGGTAGCAAGAGCATTGCACCAGCTCCATGGCGATGCCAACGCTGGAGGGAACGGAGGCGGTGATCCCAGAGCGGGAGCTCGCGTCGGCCGCTTACAGCGTCAAAAAGTGCGCATTAAGCGAGATCACGCACTAGCATCAGCGATGAAAGTTTTTGCTTCTCCACTGACGCTTAAACATGTTTTGGAAGTTGAATTTTACGAAGAGGTTGGTACCGGTATCGGACCTACGAACGAATTCTACGCGTTGTTTTCGAAAGATTTGCAAAAGTCTAATCTCGGCATTTTTCGAAGTGAGAATACTAATAGTACTAATAATAGTAAAGTCGTTGAAGACGATGAGCTCGTGAATTGTCCTCACGGATTGTTTCCGAAACCACTTCGCCCTACAATAGGAGCGAATTCTTTGGAACCGATTGAGATTTTCCGTTGCGTTGGACGCGCAATTGGGAAAGTACTGCAGGATGGCCGTCTTTTAGATTGTAAATTCAATCCGAATTTTTTCAAAAAGCTTTTGGGATTACCACTCGGACTTGACGACCTTGAATTGATTGAGCCTGAGTTATTTTCAACTCTTAAGAAGCTTGAAACAGCGGTGAGAGATGGATCGGGGAGAGTCGATGGGGCTAAAATTGAAGATTTGTGTCTCGAATTCGCGCTTCCGGATGGTGCTAGAATTCCAAGCACTGGTGCCGCCAGCGTCGATATTTTGGACCCTTATCCCCTGGATATTGTAACGCAAAAAAATGCGATGGAATATATCAACGCAGTCGTGGATGATATCTTGGGAAAAGGCGTCGAACCGTTGTTTAAAGCTTGTCGCGAAGGGTTTTCAGACGTCGTCTCAGACCCCTCTAATCTTGCCATTTTCACAGTTGCAGAGATTGATATGCTCACGTGCGGCATGGATGAACAGACGAAATGGACCGATCGAGATTTGCGCGAGCATATTTTATGCGATCACGGATATCAAGTCAACTCCAAGCCAGTGGTGAACTTGCGCGAGATTCTCGTTGGTATGACGGATGTCGAAAGAAGGTCATTTTTAAAATTTACAACGGGCTCGCCGAGATTACCTGTTGGAGGCTTAGCTTCATTGAAGCCAAAATTGAAGGTTGTATGCAAGCAACCCACTATATTGAATGAAACCGGTGGTGGCATGAATAGTGCGGAAATGGTTAGCGAAGGCACGGAGTTGGCGGATGGAGATTTGCCGAGTGCGATGACGTGCGCGAATTATCTTAAACTCCCTCCTTACTCAACGAAACTAGCGATGGAGAATAAACTGAAACTTGCAATAACAGAAGGCGTTGGAAGTTTTGATTTGAGTTAGTAAAAAGTAGTAGCATTTAAATTTAGTACAAGTGTGTGTTTGTGCGCGTGTGTGTATGTGTAGCTATTGCACTTCGAAAAAGTTTTAAGACAAACACCTAATAAAAAAGAATGAAGAATCCAAACACCCCCTACATATCCCTTCTCGAATCTCGCGGCGCATCGGGTAAATCGCTCGGTCGAAAGCCGCCAAACGAATAATAAGTATCATTCGCTGCATTTGATGATGGCGGAGGTGGTGGTGGTTGATTAGTATATCTATTATCTTGCGAGTAATATCCTCCCTGTGGCTGCCGCTGCTGCTGAGCGTGAGGCGGTGGGTAATAATGATGTTGTTGTTGTTGTTGGGCGTTTTGATGCGGAGGGTAATCTGGAGGATAATAATGACTCGCAGAAGCGGCAGCGGCGCGACTTTCGTTTTCTATACGCATTTGCTCAGTCTTTAATCTGACTTCTTCAGCCATTTTGATTCGTTGCGCTTCTTCTTCCTCCTCTCTTCTGAGCCTTTCGACGATGCGTTTGCGTTCGTTTGTTCTATTTTCACACCACGTTCTCACTTCGTTTTTTAAACCATCAATGGCGTCAGAAAACCCACCGTAAAACCGGACGCCTTGCTGAATACCTCTGGAAAGTTCCACAGCAATTCTTAACGCTTCGCGAAGCGTATTATCGCGTTTCCTTTCCCTCTCGCGAAGACTCGAAACGTTATACATTTCGCTAAATTGAGAATATTTTTTGCGAAGCGCCGCGAGCGCATCCGCTTGCGCAAACGTATTATTCTGTGCCGCTGCGACTAATTCGTCGTACTTACTAAGCTGTTCGCGAAATATTTTCTCTTCGTTCAAATTGTTACTACTCGAACTTTTCAGTTTCCCAACTAACATCGGTAAGATGTCATCCGAAGCTTTCACGGCTTTCATAGCGTCTTCGATTTCTTCGCGTTCTCGTCCTATGTTTTCAATTCTTTCTAAACCTAATCTAACTTGTTTCGCTAAACTTTCTGCATCTTCAACCAAAAGCATTGGCGGCTCTAACTTTGGTGCGTTTCGTGCTATACTTTCGCTCGTCGTGAGCTGGAGCATTGGCTCGCAACGTTCAAACTCGTTTCTTAATTTTTCATCCGATTGCATGGCGATTTTTGAATTGTTCACGAATGTCTCCAAGTCGCGTCGCCATCGCGTGGTTTCGGCATCTGAAGGTAACGCGCGATATTTTTGCCCATATGCGTTTCGAGCCGCAGTATCGGCCTTCATTTCAATATCTAAAAGAGATGAGATTTCGTTCAGTTCGTTTTCGCAATGTTTCGAAACGTCCTTGGAGTACGAAAGCGTCTCTCGCATGGCATCAATACCACCATCTCTCTCTCGAAATACTTTCACTTCTTCGTCTAAACTCGCTGAAAGTGCTATAGGGCGATTTAAGGCGTTGAACGTTTCTGGAAGTTCCAATTCGCGCAAAGCAACGCGAGCTTCGTCGGATGCAAACGCGAGCTGTTCGAGTTGTTCGCGAACGAGTCTATCAACCTTGTCTGCGTATAGCGACGCCGAATTCGCGCAATCTTCAGGAACTATTCTCGAAAATAAGGACGAAATATCATCTTTATTAGAAGGATCGAGGAAAACTTCGATATCAGCACTCGAAGTCGGTTTCACCATTTTCGCGCCGTATTTTGAATCTAAAGGGTTTGTCAATTTTTCGTTCGCGTCTTCGTGCAAACGCTGTAAGTGTTCGTACGATGGTACTTTTGCCATGTAAACGCATTCATTATCTCTCACGGCTTTTCCAAGTTCGACTTTTATGGAGTCGCGCAATATTTTTTCCGCTTTATCGACGACTGCTTTTGGAGGTTTTGGCCCAGGCATTTCCGCGCGTTTAAGAGCAGATTCTAGTCGTTCTTTTGATCTCGTCAATAAAGTAATCGCTGATCCAATCGTTTCTTCGTCGTTTACTAAGGTGTCACAAATTCTAACCGAAGCTTCCGCGTTGAAAATGGCAGCTTTAATGTAAGTAGTCGTCGCCCACATCTTCGGAATGTATCGTTCCTGAGTCAGCGGCGCTTGCATACTTCCTCGTAGGGATCCATCCAGTTTTTCGTACGTTTCTTCGTATAAATCTGCACATGCAATAGCTAGCTTTCCGAGCACACCAGCGGATTTATCGCTTAACTTTGCTGCTTCAAATACAGACTCTTGCGCTTGTGCCAAACATAAAGTGACTAAAATCGAAGCAATCTTTTCGCTCACGTCCGATTCGATCCTTTCGCTCGTTACGTCGCTCACGAAAGTCTCTCGAACTTTCCTAGTATCTTCTGAGCTATTTTCTAATATATACTGAAAGTACCCAGCCGCTCGTTGAAACGAAGCGCTCGCCTTCTTCAACCCTTCCAACGAACTTCGTTCGCTCTTCGCCGCTCTGGCGCTTTCGCACGCGCCTAGATTAAACAACATCGAAAGCTTCTCGTGCGCGACGCTCTGGAAAACTTTCGCACGTTCATTCGGCGCAAACGCGTCTCTCCATTCAAACGGTAATCTCAATTTATTACTCTCATTATCGCCATCGTTATCATTATCGCCATCATCATCTTTACTCTTCCCCCCTTGCGTAGTATACGAATCGCATATACGAAACCTACTCGCGAGCACGCTTACGCTCGCGTAATATCTCGTATAATTCTCCATGTGTTCCCCATACATCCTATCCATATCATCCGAATCACTACCATTCCTTTGTTCTTGCACTTGTTGCTCCTTCACGCTCAAAAACACCGCATTCGTTGACGCGATCGCTAAATCCCTGATCTTCGCGAATGCGCTAATCGACGCATTCGCGAATTCCAGTTCCCGATCACCGAACGAGCTCGAGACGTATTTCTCGATACAGCTTTGGCAGTCAACGAACTCGCCCTATTAAACGCGCGTTTCGACGCAAAGTTTTTAAAAAAAAGAACGCAGTCTTTTGTCAGTAAACGAATCACTCAAAGTCAGACCGTAAGATGAGTCGTGGCATTTATAGTATTCGTAGGAGTAGTAAACATTTTTCTTTAAAGAGGTTGCCCAGTCAAGTTCTCAGAACGAGCAAAAGCGATATAAAATAATTTCATATCGCGCGATATGAACAAAGAAATATGTATGGCATAGAAGTAAACGCACTCGTTTCGATGGGATCGCGAGCATAACAGTCGCTGGATTGTTACTATCGTTAGTAGTAGTGGTAGCACTAGTGCTCATGGAAGACGTTTTGGTGAGTTATTCTCTCGTCTTGTTTGTTCGAGTGATTGATTTTATGAATTATATGTAAAGATCGAATTACAAAGACAGGGGGGCTAATTTTGTTTAGAGCTGTGAAGAACTATACTTCTTTGTTTTGCGATTGCTTTTTTAACTTACCGCGCGGTAGTTTTTTAGTGGTGTGATAAAAAACGTACTATATACATCAGTAATTTAAATAATTTAATACTTCCCGGTCCATTTCTCTGCTTTTAAACATTCTCGAACGACTTCGGCCCAGCTTTCCACGCTTGGATCTTCCGGATGCCAAACGTCCGGTAACTCTAATTCTTCGCAAGCCGTAGCGGATGTTTGTCCAATGCACGCATAGGTTGGATGTATTCCATCTCTCTCTTCTTCTATCATTACATGTGTCAAAGCCTTCCACGCTTTTACAGCTGATGGGCTACCGAATGTTACGCAATCTGCTTCGATCGCTTTTTCTAAAACCTCCTTCGTAATCGTTCTAACTTGTTCGGTGCTATAGGTATTCAATCGAGTGACCTTAAAGCCGCGTTTGGATAACCCGTTTTCTATCGTTTTCGCAGCTTTTTTCGAACATGGGTATAAAACTTCTCTATTATTATCATTATTTTTATCATCATCATCGCTGTTATCATTTATCGCAAGCGGAAGCTCCTCGGCTAAGACTTCCCCGAGCGCCTTCGATGGCGTAAAAAACGCCCCCCCTAACTCCTCTCTCTTCGGTAACGACTTACTCGTCCCACCTCCAACAGATGCGACGTTCACTTTAGGCTTCCCAGCCTTTCGCCATTGCTCGGTGAATACCTTCGCTGCTTCCGGTGAAGTCACGCAAATCCATTGATATCTCGCGCCGCGTTCGTCGTCATTTTTAAGTCTCTCGCAAAGCATCGAAACCTCTTCCTCGTTTGCAACCGATTCGACCAACGGCATTTCTAGAACTTCTATTTCAAACGAAGAAGATTCAGAAGAAGTTTCAGCAGAACGTTCCGTCGATTGTAACATATCTCGCATTTGCTTATTCTTCCCTTCTTCGCGCGTTAAAACGACGACCATTTTCTTCTTCTTCCCCTTCTTCGCCTGCTTGGCTTCTGCATCTTCATCATCAAATCTCGTCGCATTTGTTCCGTTTCCATTCATTCTTCTCCTTCGCCTGACCATGACTACGTTCTTACGCGCACACTTATCACCACTAACAATCAGACTTCCTCCTCCTCCTCCTCCTCCTCTGCCCGCTGCTACTGTCGTCGTCGTCGTTCTCATAGTGATCATCTTCATTCGAATAAAGTGAATATAAATTTCATCAAGGGATAAAATATGCTCTTCCAATGAAACCCTAAACAAACCCTAAACAATCCAGCAGAAAGAAAAAAAAAAAAAAGAAAGAGGACTATGAAGATATTTTTTGTTGCCACATCATAAGCGTGCGCATTGCGAGACAGAGCGAAAAGGAAAGAAAATAACGAACAGAGAGAGAGAGAGACACAGACAGGGAGAGAATTTGTCCGCACGTACTTTAATTAATCCGTTTCGAGTGTGAGTAATTCGCAAAAGCGCAGAAAATTCGTTTTTGGATAATTTGTTTTTTACGTACTGTACACGTTACGCGTAAAAAAGGAAGACGATGAATGATTCCAGCACGGCCGGTGAGACGCGCGCGAAGACGAAGATGAAGACGAGCGAGTCTTTTTACTTCGCAACCGCGGCGTCGATTAATCGAACGCTGTTAATAAGGGAAGTGTTATCTTCTAATCGATTGAACGAAGGAAATTTCGGCGTTGCGGAGAAATCCGTCCAACGAAGAATACAGAAAATGTATCAGCACAGAAAATTAGTGTTCTTTGGCGTCTCGCACGCTGTAATAACGTTAGTCGTCTGGGCTCATTTCTTCCTGCAGAAATATAGAATACAGGAACATATTCCAATACAAGCGAACTTATATTGGTGGAAGCGATTAACGCCACCGTTTGAATTCGGTGCAATGCACGCGATTTTGTTTCAAATGGCTTTGCTGCCGTTAACGATGTCGAGGGCGACCGTAGCGAAACTATCGACGACGAAGTTCGGGAAGTTCGTACCGTTGGATAAAATAGTCGGCATGCATATTCATTTAGGATATTGTATGTGTTCGTTCGTGTTCGCGTCGACGATTTTGTTCTTTGTATTTTTTGGTCAAGCTTGCGCTGATCAACACAAAGGGCGAGAACCGACGCCTGGAGGGAAAAAAACGTTTTGTATTAAAATGAAATCCGAGATCATGCTCACTGGTTATGGGATCATGGCTCTATTATTAATCGTTGCGATAACATCATTCTTAAGAAATCGAATTAAATACGAAACGTTTTATATCGTACATCATTTGGTGTTTACGATGTTTGCTCTGGCAATCGCGCATACGATGGACGACGCGTTTCGAAGAGGTCAAGTCCGATCACAGAATTTCAAATGGTTTACCGCATCGTTGGTTTTGTATTTGACCGATAGGATTAACTCGCTCTTTAATGCGCACGCGTGTAAAGTAGCTGAAATCACTTCATTCGGCGATGTCGATTCTGCTTCGCGAAAAGTTGTGCATTTGAAAATCTCGCGTCCAGTGGCGTTCACATTCCGTCCTGGACAGTATGTATATTTAAGAATTAACGCAATCGATCCGCATTGGCATCCGTTCTCAATTGCGTCTTCACCGAACGAAGATACTTTGGATTTCTTCATCGAAGTCATGTCAAAGAGTAGAACTGATCAAAATAATTCTTGGACGCAACAATTGTGGGCATTACAACGCGAGAAAGGAGTTCAAAAAATTGAGACCAACATCGTTGTCGACATAAATGGCGCGTACGGTACTGGCTTCAACGAAGCCGAAGATTACATGCAAATCTGCGCGATTGGAAGTGGAACCGGTATCGTGCCCATGCTCTCGCTCGCAAAGTCAAAGATCGATCTCTTAGTGAATAACTTAAATCCGAATTCACATCAAAAGTCGCTCGCACAAATTGACGAAATATCGCGCGATTACGCGTCTGTTTACGAAAAAAAGAAGAGCGTCTTTGACTTGCTTTCAAATCTTGCATACAATAAAGAGCGTTTTGAGAGCTCGAGATTTAAAGCTAAACATGGTACCGCTCCAGTATCGATAAAGGATATTAAGGACACAGCTATCGGTGCGCTCTTCAAGTCCAAAATATATAACTTCCGATTGAAGCAGATCTGTAAGAATAACAACAACGCTTCTTCAACGAACGCGACACAAAAATTCTACCAGAATCAATCGTTAAAGAATATGTGGCAAACTTCCGCTCAGGTGTTGATGTTGTTCCCTTTATTCGTTGAAGTCATATCGCTCTCGCTTCTCATTTCTTTTTCTGTGAACAGAAGTGAAACGACCGATGCAATGCACAGCCTCTTAATTTGGTTGTTCGTTGGCAATACGTGCGTTTACACACTGTATTGGATGACGAGGAAAATTGCCGTAGGCACTTGGATTCTTGATCTATTAGTTAACGTCGTTTCTTGGATTGCATGTGGCTTTTGGATTCACATCATCAACGACGAACGTTCGAGATGGAACGTATATCAAATATACTGTTTTTCTGCGCTTTCGTTATACCGCATCTATAATGGCTTAGACGTCATCGTCTCTTCGGGCACCCCTCAATCGAGAGCGTGTCAAAATCATCTTGCGTCGACTAAAGCGACTCATATCAAGACGATTGAGAAATTAACCTTGGTGTTTATCAGCCCGCAAGCCGATCTTATTGAGTACGTGTGGGCCGATTTAACGCGTGAGTATGAACGTTTATTGGAAGTTTATGGCACTCGCGCCGATAGCGTGTTTGACATTCAAGTCTATTGCACGGCGAAATCGGTCAAAGAACAGAACGAACTATCGAATACGATAAGAAATACTTTATTGGCAAAACGTGCAAAGCCCGTATTATTTTTCCGACGTCCAGACCTAAACGCAATCGCAATCGCGCCTGCGTTTGATCAAGTCATCAAAGACGAATTGACCGGAGGTGGATTACCGACATTCTCTGCGTCATTAATCGCATTCTGCGGTTCAACGCAACTCGGATCTCAAATTTTCCAAGCAGTGATGCTTGCAAACTCGCGATTGAAAGCAATAAGTCCGAATCATACGTTAGATTTCTTCCAAGAAAACTATGGTCAAACGACCCCGGCAAAACAGCGAGGAGACGCTTCGGCTTTAAAAGAAGTCGAAGTCAAAAAGTAAAATGTATTTACACAAATAATACAAGCAAGGAATATAAATCCATCATTACTAATAGGGTACTGCTTGGTAAGGTATACATACCATAATAATAATAATATGATATAATATGAAAGAAGTTATTGAGTTTAATCTAATAATATAGGATACGAGTAGTATCAACAAAATCTATCAATGTGTATGTTTTTCTAAAAATATCGTGCGCGAATACTACTCTAAAAAACTCGCGGATTTGTATAATCGACCACATTTCAGTAACTCGCCAGCTAAATTCAAAGCCTCGATGAAGCTATCGATGTCTTTAATGTTATCTAACCTCAATTGTTCGATTAAAGCGTGAAGTTCACCGATGGAGAAATAAGCGTTTCCTTTATTTTTTGACGCGGCGTTAACCGCGTCGATGAAAATTCGAAAGTTTTTACGTTTTCCAGAGACGCCGGTTTGTTTACCGAAAGTGCCTAGATTGCCCGAACTGTCGCGCATGACGTCGGCCATGGAGAGAGAGTACAGTTCGACTGCGTCCATTGCGTCGCGGTCGGTGACGACTGGGCGCAAATCGACACGCGCTCTGGCTTCGGCGAGACGAACTAAGGACTCGAGTTGACGCGCGGTCACTGGAGGCGAGTCGTTCATGGGCGCATTTTTGCGCAAATCGAGGTAAAACGCTTTAATGACTTCTTTCGCGTCTGCCGATAACGTCGGGTGGACGTATTTTTTTGCGTATCGAACGTACTTACGCATGAATGACGTGGACACGATTTCGTCAGCCGCCAAGCCGGCGCCGCCGAAGTTTGTATTATTTTTCGTCAACAACAAAGATTCGTAGCTCGTTTGTCTGTAATCATGGTCGTAGAAGTTTGCTTCGCCGTTATTCTTAGTCGTCGTTGCTTTTTTACGCTCGAGGTATTCTCTTAAACCAACTCTTTCAACAAATGCTCGATCATTATGGTTAAAATTAGGTGTCCCAGGCGAAGCGTCTGAAACCATGCCGATGTGGTTTACTCGTTGCGACGCTTGCTTTTGCGCCGAAGCTAAAACCATTCCATTTGCAGATGCTTCGCTTTGATTTTTTTGTTTCTGTTGTTGCTCTTGAGTAAAAACCATCATAGCCGCCACATGTTCGGCGTCGCGTCGTTTCTTTCGTTCCAAATGAAACTTCTCCGCAAACGTCAGCTCCATTGTCTTCCCAGTCTTATCGTCTACCTTTCGTCCGCCGCATAATCTCGTCACGTTATCGCCGATACGCTTATCGCGTTCTTCGTCTGGATCATCCGTGAGAACAAAGACTAAATCGAAGCGCGATAATAGAGGCGCGGACATTTTCAAATTTTCTCTCACGCTTTTACTTCTATCGTACCTCCCCTTATGTGGATTTGCCGCTGCTAATATCGTCGTTCTCGCGGGAAGAGACGCGCGAGCGCCACCTTTGTTAATCGAGACTCTTTGCTGCTCCATTGCTTCGAGCAAACTCGCATGTTCGGACTTCATCTTATCAAACTCATCAACGCAGCACACTCCGCCATGCGCTAAAGCTACTGCGCCAGCTTCAAACGTTGGCGCGCCAGAAGACGGGTCGCGAGAAACCGTAGCCGTTAAACCGGCGGTAGAGGCTGATTTCCCACTGACATGTATTGCGAGCGGTGCGACGCGAGAAGCCGCGCGGAGCATTTGTGATTTGCCCATACCAGGATCACCGACGATGAGGCAATGTGAGGTACCTCGAGCGAACGTCTCGTTACCGCCGACTTTTTGCTGCTCACTTCTTCGTCTCTTTTTTTCTTGTTGTTGTTGTCGTTGGCTATTGCTTTCATTCTTATCTTCTTCGTTCCCGAAGAAGCTTGGACCATCCTCATCAACGCTTGCGCCATTTTTTTTAGAACTCTTATCTACTTTTCGAACGCCACCGAATAGGCACAAAAGTAAACCACATTTAACGATTTCGTGGCCGTAAATCGATGGACAGAGCGATTTGACCAACACGCGGAGTCGATCGTCGGCGACTTGTTCGCTAAATTTAGCAATCTCTTCAATGGTCTCAGTCTTGCGAGACTTGCCCGAGTCTTGAGCGGTTTCACCAGCAGAGGCTATGACGGACACGGCATCGACGTACAGTTTCTGAATAGACGCGCCCGTTTTTTTACCGCCCAACGTTCCTCGTTGTTCTTCGCACTCTTCTCTTCTCACGATACCGCATATTTGCACGCGTTCTCCGGCTGTCTCGATACGATCGACGAGCGTTTCTGAGAGCTCGACTTCAACATATTTCGGCGCCTGCCCGTTTCGCGCGTCTATTTCGTCCGATGTTCGTCTTCTTTTTTTACTATTTTTCTTCTCGTCGTTAGTTCTGTTCCTTCTTCGTCTTCTTCTTTTTTGTTGTAAAACGTCTGCTTCGTTGTTATTGTTTATGTCGTTTTCGTCCAACGAAGGTGGTCGCCTATCATCATCGTCATCATCGTTCTCCTGAAAGTCTTCGTCCGAACTTAGATCTTCATCATCGTCATCGTCATCGTCGTCGTCAGAATCCGATAAATTGCCAAAATTTGGTTCTTCTCTTAAAGTCACGCGTCTCCAATCTTCCGTCGTCGCCCTCGCGAAATCGGGCGTGAAGCCTTTCTTTCCTTTACATTTCGGCGTCTCGCAGTTCACTGGCGCCTTGAAATTCCCACTCTTATCCAAAGTCACCAAAATCGACTCTCTGCACTGTTCGCAAGTAAAAACGATCGATTTACAAATCGGTTTCGTCTGTTCGGCTTTCTGAATCACGCCTTTGATTGCGACGACTCGTCCTAACAAATTCGACTTCAAATCGCGAAAATCTTTAACTTTAAACTTTGCCGGTAAATTATAAACGTGGCAACTCACTTTAAAATCTCTCCCAAACCTCGCATCAACCGCTGTATTATTATTATTATTATTATTACCGTTACTATTTTCATTCGCTTCTTCTTCTAAAAAACTACCATCCTTGAACGCTCGCGCTAAAATCTCTTTCCTATTTTCCCTCTCATAAAACACGCACTCATGCACTGCGCACGCTAAAGCCTGAAACGCTTCATCTGGGGCTAAATCAAGCGCCATGAACAAATCCGGTACTTCGTCCCCTAACAACTCCTTCATTAGTTTATAATCCATCGCGACGACAATCGTCTTATCGTTCAAAGCTTTCGTCTGCGTTATGCAAGTATGTATGTACGTGTATGTATACATATAATACATATACATAATAAATAAATAAAGAACGAAAGAATGAAAGAAAGAAGCACACGTAAGCGGTCAGATAAAAAACAACGCACGATTAAGCATGAACGAGATCACATTCCTCATAACCTCCCTGTTGCACAAAGTACTCGAACAAAAAGAGGGTGCTCACATTACGCCACTCTCGCGCCTCTTGCGACGACGACGACGAAAACAAAGAAAACAACACGCGCAAACACGCACACACACGCACACACACGCACGCGATAACCTCCCAAAAACGCGCGCCGTATCAGTCGTGCGCCCTATCGCGCTTTCTTTGAAAGTAAACGAGACTTTCCTCTCCGTGTCTAAAAAATGCCCACAACCAACTTTGAGCGAAAACAAAAACTCTCAAAATCCATAAAAAATTCAAAAATCACGAAGAAGAAGAAGAAGACAGAAGAAGACAGAAGAAGACAGAAGAAAACGACTAGAGTTCTGGAGGAACGCACGATTATTAAACGCGCGATGGGAAAAGAAACTTTCTAAAACGAAAGGAAACGAGAGAGAGAGAGAGAGAGAACGAACCTGCTCGAATAAGCGCTCGCATTTGCTCGCTAAGAGTCCATCGATCAACTGCTGCGAGAGCTCGCACCTTCGGTCTTGAAATCTGTACAAAGTCTTCGGGAAATACTTCGACCATTCATTCGGCGCGATTTGTTTATCCCTTTGGGTGTCTTTTTGTCCATTTCCGAGTTCGATTGCGTTGCGCGTGTTTAATTGAGTGACGTGCTCCATTAGTAATCGAATTAATTGACTTCAATGTCGTTAAATGAAGTTTAGCAGGGAAGTTTCCCTGCTGATTTCTCTTTGACTTCATTTTCTCTGCATTTTTGTGTTGTTGCCGTGTTTGGGTTGAATAATTACATTCAAAGCGAGCGAAGTGATACAGATACAAGCTGCAAACCATGACCGTCGTATGCATAGCCGGATGCTGCGTCCCGATCGAGTCTTTACTTCCATTTTTATTACTAACGGCCGCGAAGTTCGGGAGACGGATTTTAGACTTTGTGTGGCGTTGGTTTCCATTCGTAGAACGCGTTCCTTTAATCGGTGGAAAGTTCGTGCCAATGATAGAGCGTGCGAAGAGGAGGAAGAGGGAGTTGAAGAAGGAATAGAAAGGAGTATTGGTCGTTCGTTCGTTGGGGTCGTTTCGTGACGAATGGTTGTTTAGAGAAGAGAGAAGGGGAGAATATGAACAAACGCGAAACGAACGAGATCGCGATTGGAGAATGTACTAATGATGATGATAGTGTGTATGCGTGTGCGTGAGCAGCTTCGTTGTTTTTGTTGATGATGATGACAAAACAAACGTGGCAACGGCCGGCGGCGCGAATATATTTTTTTCCGAACGAACGAACGAACGAATGGGGATGCGCGTTTTATTGAATGGCTTTGCGCGTTGCAAAAAAGCCTTCGACAAAGTCTCTCAAAACCTCTCTTTTCGCTAATCGAACGGTTATGATTTATGACTTTGTCGACAATATACTTCGACTCTTTTATATAGATTCATATATGAACATGATAGAAAAGTCTTTTAAAAGTATATCTCCGCTTATATAAAATCTTTGTTTTATACATCGGGAACTCTCTCTCTCTCTCTATAAATTTATTCTCTCTTTGCGTTCCTTTACGCACACACACACACACACACACTCTCTATATACCACTTTCACTCTCACAGGCTAAACTAACTAACGTTTTTAATAAAAGTTATCAGAATATTCTTTAATCGGCGGATTCCATTTGGGCGTCAGCGCTCGAGCCTTTTCTCTCCAAAATTGCCTTACGTGACTTGTCCATCTTGAGCTTCGTGATTACGACTTTGGATGGGTCAATGCCGACTTGTACGGAAGCACCTATATATATATATATATATATAGTAATAATAATAATAATATTAATAACAAAGAAGAAGAAGAAGAAGAAGATTGTTAGCGTAAGCATATATAAAAGATCAAAATCATAGTCAGACCCGAAAGACCTAAAACAGAAGAAGAACAAACGAAAATCATAAATCGTACCATTAACTTTATCGCGCACAACCTTATCGATATGAATCACCCACTTCTTACGATACACTTGCACAACCTTCCCTTCCTTCCCCTTAAACGTCCCTCTCACGACTCTCACTTCGTCCTCTTTCCTGATCGGAATAGCCCTGCAGTTATGTTGTTTCTTTAACTCGTTCGAGAGTGGGGAGGACATGATTTTTCGGCGCTCGGATGATGGCGCCGAGAAGTGCGCTTTCCGCGTCTTGCGTCTGGACGACGTCACGTTCGGGTTGAATTTCATTTTTCTCCGTTCGTTTCTTTCGTTCGCGTTTGTTTATAAACTTCGCAAAGGGTTGCGTTTAATTTAATGCGCTTCTTTTACCGATGCGTATTATAGAACTTTTAGTATTTATTCTGAAGCCAAGTTTTCTTCACGCTTTTGCTGCTGTGTTTCATATATGTCTAAATAAAACACAGGCAAAAATTCTATATGCTGTCTAAATAAAACACGGGCAAAAATTCTACATGTCGAAATAAAACACAGGCAAAAATTCTATATGTCTAAATAAAACACAGGCAAGAAATCCTACTAAAAAAATATCTAAAAGAACCAAACGAAGGGGACGATATTTCTTGACTTTTTTAAGCATCAAAACTGAAGAAAACTATCGGATCGATATAAAGCGAGATCGCGTGCGTGGTTGTTCATCGAGTGAGACATACGCAGACCATGGTTAGTTAGTCGTGTTTTGTTTTTTGCTCCCTTTTTAAGTGCATCATCTGTACGCATCGTTTTTTAGAATCGAGTCAGCATTGATGGAGCTTTTTATATATATGTATGTATATATCTCGAGTTACGAAGAAGATGGATCGCGTGGCTCTGTTTGTGTTCGATCGAATGAAAATTCTTGAGCGATTGTTTGCTATGTTTTGAAGAGAGATCGTGTGTGATTTCATTTCTTCTTCTTCATCTCGTGCTCACTAAATAAGAACGGTTTCGTTTTTATCACAAAACACACAGGCAAGTGATGATGATGGACGCTCGAGCCTTTATTTCGCGAAAGAAGACGACACCGTTTTCGCGAAAGAGGTCGTATTAAACAACGGCGAAACGGTCTATAGAAACATAACACGACAGAACGAGCTGATGACTGGGTTCAAGTTCCCTGATGATGATATAAAGACGTTAGGAGATTGTTGGGAACGAGCGTTTCGGAAGTATCCGAAGAAGAATTTTCTAGGAACGAGGGCGATGGATAAAATGACCGGGGAACCGGGGATGACGTATGAATTCGAGACTTACGAGGATTTTGAACAAAAGAGAACGAAGATCGCGAGCGGGTTCGAAGCTCTAGGGATTTCTAAGAAACAAACGTTCGGGTTATATTCCATTAATCAACCTGAATGGGTCGTATGCGAAGCGGCTTGCGCGAGACAAAATATCGTTTCAGTGCCTTTATACGATACTTTAGGTGCAGACGCGGTGGAATATATTTTAAATCATGCTGAGTGCGTCGGCGTCGCGTGTTCGAAAGCAGTTTTGCGAACGCTTTTGAACGTAATAAGTAGGTGCGATACGGTTAAATTCATAGTCGTCTATGGTTCGAAAAATTCCCCCGGATCGATACCAGCTAAAGCGGCAAACGGTAGAGTAACGATTAAGACGTTCGAGGAAGTCCTTTTGCTTGGAACGACGAGACCGTGTCAAGCTATACGAGCGATGGAAAACGATATAGCGACGATTTGTTACACTTCAGGGACGACTGGAAACCCAAAAGGGGTCGTTTTGACGCATTTGAATTTAATATCAAATGCAGCCGGGTATTCGTACGATTTGAACATTGGAAAAGACGACGTGCACGTTTCGTATTTGCCGTTGGCGCATATCTATGAACGCGTGACGTTCATGGTCTGCGTCTTAGGCGGTGCCGCCGTTGGGTTTTATCGAGGCGACGTGCTCGGATTATTGGACGATATTCAAGCGTTAAGACCGACGGTATTTTGCTCCGTGCCTCGATTATGGAATAGGATTTACGATAAAGTAAACGCTGGTATCGCTGAAGGCTCGCCTCTGGCGAGAATGTTATTCGCCAAAGCGTATGCGAGTAAGAAATACGCGTTTGAAAACGGGAAAGCACCAAATCCGTTTTGGGAAAAGCTCGTGTTTTCAAAATTAAAAGCAAAACTCGGCGGTAAAGTTCGATATATGTCATCCGGATCTGCACCAATAAGTGGACACGTGATTGAATTTCTGAGGATATGTTTCGGGGCGACCGTTTTTGAAGGATATGGAATGACCGAAAGTGCGTGCGTGATATCGAAAACAAACGCGAGAGACTTTTCAACCGGCCACGTCGGCGCTCCCGCTCCGTGCTGCGAAATCAAATTAGACGACGTTCCAGAGATGAATTATAGAAAAAGCGATAAACCGTATCCGCGAGGCGAAGTATGCGTAAGGGGACCTTCCGTTTTCGTTGGTTATTTCAAATCTCCCGAACAAACTAAAGAATGTTTCGATGAAAGAACTGGATGGCTATCGACTGGCGATATTGGGATGATCTTGCCTGGAGGCGTTTTAAAGATCATCGATAGGAAGAAGAACATTTTTAAACTCGCACAAGGTGAATATGTTGCGCCGGAGAAAATAGAAGCCGCGTACGGTCGTTCGCCTCTCGTCGCGCAGACGTTTGTTTATGGTGATTCATTGAAGGCGAGTTTGGTCGCTATAGTTGTTCCGGACGAAGAAGTCTTGCTCGCATACGCAAAAGCAAACGGGATTATTAATAGTAGTAATGGTAGTAGTTTGAGGGCGTTGTGTGACGACGAAAATATTAAGCGCGCGGTTTTCAATTCTATGAATAAAGCCGCGAATGAGGCAAAGCTCAATTCTTTCGAACGCGCAAAAAAAATTCATTTACACGGCGAGTTGTTCTCCGTAGAAAACGGTTTGATGACGCCAACTTTTAAGCTCAAACGGCCGCAAGCGCGAGAGGCTTTCCAGAAACAAATCGTAGAAATGTACAACAGCTTGCAATAATGTAGTATGTGTAGTTGTATATATATCATACCAGTACGTTGAAATAAATAAATAAAATCTGAATCTGATGAAGTGATGATGATGAATCGACTCGTTAAAAACCAATAGTAAACACGCAACTGACGAGAACGATTAAGAGAGGCGAGATAATCCCTCTCATTGCTGGAGAAGCGCTCGTAGATGGCTTGACAAAAACTGTAGTCGATAACCCGCTTGCGCTCGGTTTAGACGAAGCAGTTTCGCTCTTGCCGTTTTTTGCAGTGAAAGTGGTATTCTCGAAATAGCCAATCGCTGTGTTAGAGATTTTCGTCTCACATTTCGAGTTTGGATTCGAAGTCATAAGACCTTTTGTTCCTGCCGCGACGATCATCGAATACTCGCATAACGCGGTGTAATTAAAGCCGTTAATCGTATCAACAGAGACGTGTTCGCTGACGTAATACGTCTTGTTAACATGACCAATCGTTGCTCCGTGCATGAACGTTACACCCCGCAATCCAGCGTTGCTGTACAAAAATCCATCGCGTAACCACGACGTTGTAGCGTACTCGCTCGCACCAAATTTATACCCACGTTTTGGTGCGACACCCAAGAGATCAGCAATAATGTTTCCCCAATTATCTGCCGTAACCGATGCCGTTGCAAATTCAACGGCAACTGGCGATCCGGTTCCGAAAACTTCAGAATCAATCGTACCTATCCAGCCATTGTGCGAATCGCCGGCGTTGATAATCGGTGTGTTGCCAGCGGCTAAAGCATCGACTAATTGGAGTCGCTCGTAAGAAAAGCCGTCCCATGAATCGACGTTGTACGCGATGCCAGCCTTTGCTTGTAAGCACGCAAAGCAGAATTCAACATTGGCACAAGAGCAAATGTACGAACCAGTCGTAGCAAATGTAGCCGCAGTAGCTGTCATTCCCCCGGCACCGAGTTCCCAATCAGGCATCGCCAAGTGTTGTACTGGCGATTGTGAAACATAAATTTGGAAAGGGATTCCTGCAGCCTTTGAAGCGGCGAAATCAGATTTTAAATTCGCGATGTCATAACTACCCATGATGTGCTGAGTTTTGTTTCCATAATAAGTTTCGGAGGTTTGCATCGATAAACATGCAGCGCGAACACCTGCTATTTGTTGAGTAGTCCACCCCGAGGAACCGACGGCGGGATTTGTGAGGCCGTTTTGAAAGATGACGCCAGCCATGGCTTGTCCACACGGAGTGGAAAGATCTGTCGGAGCGATCGGAGAAGATACAGACTCGGAAGAGGTTGAATTCTTATTCAATGGCGCAGAAGCAGATGTACGATACGCGATTCGAGCATCTGCGACTGAAATCGTAATCAAGCCGCCAAAGTCAAACTTGCGCGACAGCTTTTTCAACATCGCACGAGTGGTCGCTGTGAGTTCCGGAACGGGAGAACCTGGAACGCCGACAGTTTGATCTTTCGTAGCAGAGCTCATAGCCGCAATTTCCGCAGCCGATGGGTCTTCTATTGGCATATATTCAAACCACGCTTTCATCGCGACGTTTACGCGGTCATAAAAAGAACCTTCGGGATAAGGTGTCAAATCAAAGCCAGCGCCTTGATTTGATTTTGACTCGTATGTGCCAAATGGTTGATGGTTTTCGGCGCCAGTTTGCCAAGAGTCATTCGTGACGTCGTGATCATCCTGCATCGCAATCATCGGCACACGCGCGGCTAAATTCTGCATTGATTTATCATTGCGATATTGACGATGTCTTCGACGATAATCATCCAAAGTAACAATTTCATTCGGAGGATCTAATACTTCTTTTCTCAGTTTCGCGCTATACGCCGGGTAGTAGTTATCTTTATATTCATAAATGTTATCACCGGCGTGCACGTAGAAATCTAATTCAGTTTTCGAGAGCATATCGTAGACGTTGAATTGCCCAAAACCGAAATTAGAACACGAAACGGTCGCATAAGATAACTTATCAAAAACATTCGCAGTCGTAATCGCTTTAAACGACCCTAACGCTGACGTATACTCGACGTCGTTATGCTTTGCGTAAAAGCCGTAGTACAAAGTTTGTCTCGCAGAAATCCCAGTGGCGCTCGTATAATTCGCGAGAACTTTCACTGTCCAATCGCGCGATCCATCGGTCGTAAACGAACCCTCAGTAAGCGGGCTCGTACCATTCGCAAACGCAGATAAGAACCAATACACCTTAACGGACGTCCCCGAAGCGTTATGATTGAACGTATACGCTTTATTCGCGGGATTCCCGGCGGCATGTTCAAGAACTGGTGCGAAGCGCGTCCATAGTATGATCTTCCCCGGCCTTGGCTCGCCAGAGGCAACTCTGTGTATAAAAATATGTAAATAATCATGCGCGTATTTAAATCGTGTCGACTTCGTAACTATTATTACGAAGAGACCAAACTCTCATCACTCGTTCTTTGAAAATGGAATATAAAAAGTGCCAATAAAAAATAAAATATTCCAAGAATATATTAAAAAACTTGTGCATAAACGCGAAACGCGATTACGATCACACGATTTGATTAGGAAAGCGTACCCCGACGAAAAACCTGCCGCATAGGTCACGAATTCATCCCCTTCCCTGAATGGAGATCCGTCGCTTCGCATCGTAACGTTCACGGTCGTACTCGGGAATTGCCCAGAAGGTACTTGCAAGTTTGCCGAACTATTCGTCCATCTGTACGATTTCGTGGCATTGAAAACGGCCTCGGCTGCATCGGATTCATACGGTGGGTATAAATTGTCAATAGGCTTCGCGAGTGCACAGAGCGCGCTCGTTGCTGCGATCAATAGCGCGCAGATGAAGCAGAGGACGTTTTTAATGCGCATCATCGTATTTCTGCTTGTTGTTGTTTTTAATGCGGGAATATTATTTCTAAGCACCTTGTGCTGCTCCTTTTTTTTCTGAAAAAAGGGCACAACATTTTCCGTAAAATTTATTCCTTGCGTGTTGCTGCCGACTGACCGCGAAAAGCGTATTAATTTCAAGACGCGAAAGAAAAGCTTTCGTGAGAGGATATTTTCAAAGCGCGCACGCGCGGCCTCTCTCTCTCTCGAGCACGCTTCTGCATTGGACCGTTCTTTTCAAGCGCTCAACGCTCCCACGGTTTTTGTTGTTCTCCGCCGTAGCCGTGGATCGTGTAGGAGTTTGAGAAATCCTTTGAAAAATCGAAAACCTCCCAACGCGACGCTGGAAATATGTGCTTGTTCTTGTCGTACCACGATCTGTGGAAGATCTTCCCCGGGTGCGAATCTTCCTTTTCTTTCGTCGCGTCGTTCAGTACTCTCACGTCTTCTTGCGCGTCGAAGCGAAATAATGGCCCAGACTTCCCCCTCGCCTTTCTCGATATTAACTCATAAAAAGTCATCTCGTGCGGAATAATGCAATCTTCCTTCACGTACATCATTTGCTCTACACTAATCGACTTCAACTCTCTAAACTCGTCTTTTAAATTATTCATCGCTCTCTTCAAAAACTCTCGCACGGTATCTTTCTGCTTCACTAAAACTTTCCTTCTCCCACCACCGCCGCTCCAATAACTGAACGATATCGCTATATCTTCCTCCATTTGCTTTCGTTTCTTCTCCAAAAACTCTTCGCGCAATCGCTCTCGAAGAATAACTTCTTCCTTCTCGATCTCGATCTTTCCGTTCGGAACGTGTTCGATTAACGCGTCTGGATTTAACCCAATCTTTTGTTTCTTCTTCTCCTTCTTCTTCGCCCATCCTTCCTCTTCATTTCCTTCTTCTTCTTCTTCGCAATCTTCTTCGCAATCTTCATCGCACGCGAACGATAGCAAATCCTTCCGTTTCCTCTGCCTTTTCTGCTCCCTCTGCTTCCTCCTCTCCCTCTTCTCTTTCTTCAAGAGCTCGTCTCTCTTAAGCTCTTCCTCCAGTTTCTGTCTCACGACCTCTTGCGTCTTCGCATACTCCTCCCTTGTAAGCAAACCGACGGATTCGTTCTGGATCTGTTTCTCTTCCTCTTGCATTTGCGAAGCCTGGAACAGTAATAACGAGGACTTATTATTAAATCCACTCTTTTGCGAGTCGTTCTTGTTTTGTTGCAGGATTTGCTCCTGTTTAAGTTGTAACTTTTGCGTGAGCAGTTGGGTCTCGAACGAACCGACGTATCCATCGAGTCCCATTCAGTACAGAGCAGTACGAGCAAAACAGTAGAGCGCGTTGAAGTGTTCTTTATTGCGGAAAGGCGTTCGTTTTTTAGATGATGTTTTACAACGCTGATGTAAACTTTTTATGATACTGATGTATCTCTTTTCTTTGTTTTGATTCTCTGCTATATAATTTTTGCTATTTATTGACAAGGTATGCGGTACGAAATTGACGTTATCTGCGAGAGCGTTTTCGACCTCGCGCGTTCATTTGACCGGCTGGAGGCGAGTCCGGTCTTTGCCTCGCGGGAATGTTTACGTTCTTGCGACGTTCTAGGCGTTCGGGGGCGATTCCTGAGTTTTGTTTTACTGCTACGTTTGCCGTCGTCGGCGGCGACGTCGGTTTGTCGCGCGCGATTTGTTGTTGTTGTTGTTGTTGTTTTGCGATTGCGTTAGATGTTCCGTGTTCCATGTTTTGCGTTGATGTTATTATTTGTTGTTGTTGTTGTCCTGGTCTGCCTGGTGGCATTGGTGGTAGACCGGCCTGCGCTATAGTCATAGTATTAATACTCGGCTGCTGCTGCTGAAGCTTCGCTTTCATTTTTTGCTGCATCATTAACAATTTCATTTTTTGTTGCGTTTGTAAAGCTAACAAAGTCCTGTCTCCAACGACGCCGCCTGTGCTAGCGATATTATTATTATTGTTATTATTACTACTATTCATCATCATAAGAGTTCCAGCCACGGCTCCTTTAGTAGTTTTCATTGGCACCGGTCCTTTCCAAGCAGTATCCGGCGGCGGCGGCAAAGGCTCAGCCGGCCTCAAAATCGAACTCGATTTCGAAGGCGCCATAGTGACCACGCACGATTTCCCTCCAATAGCGCGTTTGTTCAAATTCTCTACGCACATCACAGCCTGTTCGGACTTCATGAACTCAACTAACGCACATCCCTTACTTTTCCCATTCTTCTTCTCCGTGAAGAACGAAACTTGTTTCACTTCTCCAAACTCTTTACAGAGTTGTTCGACTTCGCGGTCGGTCGTCCACCATGTCAAATTCGCAACGTATACTGCCGCGCTGCTATTAGCATCGTAATCATCTTTCGTCGTTGCTGTCGTTGTTCCTAATGTTGATTTTGTTTTTATCTCATCCACGTTCGTCCTCGCATCTTCATCGCTATCGTCTTCGTCAACATCATCATCTCCTCTACTACCGTTCTTCTTCTTCTTCTTCTTCTTCTTCATTTCTTCCCCTAAGACTTCTTTACCGTTCTTAGTAATATCAACAGCGCTAGTACTGACGACAACGGTAGCGTTCTTAGTCATCGCGTTCAACTCATCATCCGAGTCCCCTACGTCGCCGTATAACAAAGCGTCCTCGTCTTCCTCCTTCCCCATCGCTTTTAGAACTGATT
>Ga0115001_10000228_pt1 | contig 39874 bp, 22 predicted proteins | sample ArcticOcean_MG_C_12_FD_89869 | JGI IMG/M metagenome (GOLD analysis project Ga0115001, IMG submission 89869) | Marine microbial communities from western Arctic Ocean - ArcticOcean_MG_CB8_130 | ecosystem: Environmental > Aquatic > Marine > Oceanic | place: Arctic Ocean: Canada Basin | collected... | reverse complement strand
CTCGTCCCCGTCATCGCACGTTCCTTGGCTCGCTCGCTCGCGCTCTTACGTACGCCGTCAAATCTTTAAAGACTTTTGAAAAATCTTTCCTCTGTGGTACAAAGGCACCCTACATATTACCCTTTGACTGCTTAAAAAGAAGAAATTGCCTCACAAAAAGTCTCCACTGAAGAAAAAGGGATCATAATAAAACAATGGGCCGACGAAGATCTTCTGCTCCGATGGGCTCTCAATCGCGCTCTCGTTCATCGCTCGCGCGCTCGCAATCACAGCAAACGCTGGCGACTGGATCATCTGCGCAACCAACTTCTCTCTTAGGCGGCGTCGCTTCGATGATCTCACAGGTTAGTTTCTCTTTGCGGCCTGATGAGCGAGATTTTTTTCGTTTTCTTCCGTTTTGGAAAAACCGACGCGTTCATCAGTTCTTCTTTCTGTTCTGTTCTTTCTTTCGTTTAGTTCTGTTCTTTTGAGTGATCGCTCTGACGAATCAGTGAATCAGTCGTGAACGCGTGTTATGAACTTAAATGAAACCGCGGATGACGAGTTTCTCTTTTTTTTTTGATGGAAAAACGACGCAGAGCGTTCTTTCTTCTCCGTTCCTTTCGTTCGAGTAAATGTACTAACGAATCAGTGCACTTCATGGATTATGGTCACGAACATCAATAAAAGGGAATAATGTGGGGCGCAGGATCGTCCGTTGGACACAGAATGGTCGATGGAGTCATGGGACCAAGAACGATGCACTACGAAGCTAACGATGCGAACGAAGGAAATACGGCTCAAAGGAGCTCGCCGAGCGCGGCGAACGCGTGCGCCGGACCGATGGAGTTGTTCTCGAAGTGTTTAGAGCAAAACACGAACGACGTCGCGCAGTGCCAAGCGTTTGCGGATTTATTGACGTCTTGTAAGAGAGATCAAATGCAATAATACGCGTCGTTCGTCGTCGTCGTCGTTCGTCGTCGAGTACTGAGCGCAGACGCCGCGCCGCGGTTGATTTAGTCTATACCGTCGTCGCGCGAGAGAGTTCTGAAGCGACTAAAACAAACAACGATAATAATACGTATATATATATATATATATACATAGTCTAGCAAAAGAAGGGAACGTGAAGACGGTTTTAGAAACCAACGAGGTCGCCGTTTATATCTACTACAAAACATAACGATTCGTAACTTACAAAATCTGCGCTCTCTTAGTCTACTTTCTAAAATCGGATCACATCAGCAATCAATCGCTTTGCGTCTTTTTTCACTTCGTCGAGTTCACGTCGGCCGGTAAAACTTCCGTGATCACTGCCTTCTCCGGAACGCCTTTGACGTATTTCGTTTGTTTATAGTACACCGCATCTCTCGCTCGAGCCTGTTCGATTTAAGTAAATATTCATGGTCAGTACGCGTTTTTGGAAAACGAATATAGAAAGAGATAAATGGGCTACGGAGATGATCAGAAAGAGATCAGAAACGCGAAACGAATAAGGGCGTACTTTAGATAAATGCGGTTCTTTCAAAGCACCACGAACGATCTCGGCGCACGCGTTTGCGTATTTTAAGTACGACATGCCAGCTATGCGCCAATACGCGGCAGAGTTCGCGGCCGCTGACATTTTTTTTTGCCAATGTCGAACGAATTAATGAGGAAGGGGTTTTCTTTGAAAGAAGAAAGGGGAGTGCGTGATTTGTGGTATTGTCGTTTTTAGGGAGCGCGGTATAGCGTTACGCGTGAGAAGCGTATTGGAAGAATGCGCTTTAAAGGAGCTTTGAGAGCGATTGTTTCGTATCTGTTTTAATGAGTATGGGCTAATAAGGTCCGATGTGTACGTATGTACAGTGACTAATCGAACCGGTAGAGCTTGACGGCGCCGTCGCCGCCACACGACAAGAAGCCTTTCGGTAGAGAGATTAACTTGGATAAGGCAACGGAGACGGTTGCGCCACCAGTTCTAGGAGCCACGAACGCGTGTTTCTCGTGCGCTTTCTCGACGAGTTGTAATTGTTTGCCACTGTTTTGGCAAATGACTGCGATGTCGCCTTTATCGTCACCGGAGCATAGGATCGATCGAGCAGAGGTAGCGTGGTGGTGTATGAGTGATGTTATTTTGGACGTTGATTGCTTGATCGAAGTGCGCCAGATCAAAGTCGTTGGATATGGCGAAGAAGTTAGTTGCCGTTGCGAGAGCTTGCGTAAATCGTGTAAACAGACTTCACCGTTGCGGTTCCCTAACGCGAGAAGATGAGAAATGCCGCCCGCAGCATTAATACCACCGTGACTACTACTACTATTATTATTATTATTATTTTGATCGAAATCAATAGTAGTACTTAATAGTGAAACGACGTTTGTGACGCCATAGTTATCTTGTACGACACCGCACCTAGACGCGTTTGGTTGCGCGGCGTCCCAAAGTAAAACGCCATTTCCATCCGCACCAGCTTTTTCTAACGAACGAGGCATAATGCCAGCAGTTTTCGTTTCACATGCAATCGCGCAAACTAAGTTTGACAGAAACACTAAATGTACAGGTTTTGCAGTCACGAACGCAGAAGAACTGCTTGAATGACTATCAAAAACGCACAAACGCGTCGCCAAAGTTTGAAGAGAAGATGACGAATCATATAACGATACTCTCCCATCAGTCGTCGCGCAAGCTAAACGTTCACCTGAACGATTAAACGCAAGCGCAACTGGTAAAGCGGTCGATCCTAAAAGTTTCAACTCGTCGGAGTTACCACCACTACCACCACGATTATTCGATTTTGGAATCTCGAGTTGAAGTCTTTTCTTCGTCTCCTCAAATCCAAAGCGCCAAATTTGCAAACCTCGATTTGCGCTTCCGCACGCGAAAATTGGAAGTGATGGATGCGAACAAACAACCCTCGCAGAAACATCGGACGGAGCATCGTTACTCTTACCAGAACTAAACCTTGGCGAAGATCCAGGAGATGATGAGTACGAGTCTTGACGCGATAAAGCAGCCGCGGCTGGGATGACGACGCCGAGCTCGTGGCCCCAATCGTGGAGATGCGGCGTTTTTGGCGCCGAAGAAGGAGTTTCCGGACGCTTCGATGCATCAGGAGATGAAGGTTCTCGATCATCGCCAATGAAAGTATTAGAAGAAGATAATCGCTTACTTCTCTTAGCGTACTTTGGTGCGTACAAAACGTTCCAATCTTCAATCGGAGCCGAGGCTTCCTCCCAAAGATTTTGCTTTTTTGGAAACCCGAAAAGCTCCGTCAACGAAAGAAAATCCGAAGCAATACTATAGCCTCCTTTATTATGATCACTAGAAGCTCTAAGAATGGCTTCTGCGGCCGATAAAACTCCAGCTGCACGCTTTCCATCGCCAGATTTAGATAGCTCTCTCAAGTCTACCGTTACTAATCCGCGACGGACCGAAGCGATTGCTAATTCTGATACCTCTCTCGAGTTACAACAAATATCCACAAATCCGTCACCGCCAAGTCGAGCGAGCTCGAATGATTTCTTCAAAATCGTCGTACTGCTAATGTTGTTTTCATCTTCGTAATTAATAGTCGGCGACTTTTCGCTTTTTGTTCGATTATTATTAACAGACGTTTCGGCGATTTTCCGTTTCACTGAAGATCGAAAGAATTCTTCCAAACCGTCTCTTTTCGACGTGGACATACTGTTACTATTTTCATTCACCCATTTGATGTTACTATTTCGCAGTGTAAACGCGCGCCTTGTTAGATTTTTTTCCAATAAGTCGTTATCTACTTCAAACGGTGCTCTCGAGAGCATTTCTGTGCATGCCTGAGCGTCGTCGGGTACGTCGCTATCTTTTGCTATGAACACACCATTATCATCGAATTCAACCAACAGGGCACTTGCAGCTAGCCTAGCTGCAGTACTTTTACCTACATATTTGATTCCATTTTGCCTCAACGAATGCAAATGTGAGATACTACGATGTGTTTGTGCTTCGTCATTGTTTGAAAAACTTCCATTATGTTGAACCTTCTTCGTAATTTCATCATTATTGGCCTGCATCGAAGAAGAAGAGCCAGAGCTCTCGTCTTCCTCTGGGATGGTGACATTATCATTCCAGCCAAACGCTCCATCAAAATCGAACTGACCAGTGCTGACGAGCTGAGAAACAGAACGCCGAAGTGGCGAAACTACATCATTCAAACCAAAATTTTCAACCACCGTCGAAGCGAGTTCCATAGCGTGATCGATGCTGTCTTTTTCTCTCAAGGATGAGCTTGAATAAGACCTATTATATTCTTCAAAAGTGGGCACGTCATCATCATCATCATCAACACCAACAACAACACCATTATCGCTACTATTATGCTTACGCAGCGACGTTAATCTTTCTAAAGCTGCCAAGGGCATTCCCGCAAGTTCAAACGCGCGAGAAACGCTCGCGCCTTTTGTTTTCACCACATTTTCACAGTCTGCAAGAACATCTGATCGAACATGTTTCCGTTTTTTTGTGGTGATATGCGAAAGAAGATCTAAAGCTGAAGACTTTGATTCGTGGCTTATCTTTTTATCAAAGTTACTTTCGTCTACACCACACACGAGGTGTGAAAGCAGACTAACGCTTTTTTCAAAATCACCAGATATCCATCGAAAAGCAGCGATTCGCCATTTTTCGTCAAGCGACATATCTTTAGAACGCTTCAAATCGTTCTCACGATCTTCAAAGATTTCTGCTCGAATAAACTTAGAAACCTCGCTATCGGCGTTATATGAACCGTCAATATTTATCTTGGACGATATCGGAGAGAAACATCTTAAAATAGCCACTGATAAGCTCACATCGTTCAAATGCTTTAAGCAAATATTAGCGGCGTCTTCGAACTGCCCGGCGAGTGCAAAAAAGGTTGCAGCAAGTTCGTATCGATGTTTTGAAAGTAAAGCGTATGCATTTTTCAAAGCAGCCTCTTGATGTCGTTTCTCTTTGAAATCTCGCGATAGAAATTCAAACATCTTTTGATCCTTTTTAGCTTTGTATAAACCAGCTAGCACGGACGTTCTTCCAAGAGAGACGAATAGGAGAGCGCAAGATTCTGGATCTTTCGTTCTAGCAAACGAATCTCGGGCTGCTTTATCAAGAAGGGATTTCAAAGTTACGTCGTTGCGAAGCCATATTGGAACCCCGAGCACGCGCAAATCTCGCCAAGTCACAGAGGAAGAGGAAGATTGCCCGCTGATTTTACCATCTGTTCGATTAAGAATCGCGTCAATAATCGCATCACCGGTCTCGCAATGCGTCGCCCATAATAACTCTTCTCCACTAACGTCGATTGCAATATTAGCTCGTTTTTCTAATTCTCTAACGCGATGGAGTGCGTGAAGCCGCCTACCAGCTTGGTCGACAGTGGCCTCAATACCTACGTCACTATCTCTTAATGCATCGAGACATCCCAAAACTTCAACAGCTTCATGCGAATTGAGACCAAGATAGTGCGCGTGACGAGAAAACATGTCCGCAGCAGTTTCCGCTTCTCTCTCAGTGAACGAAACAGACGAACCTGTAATAGCGGTCGGAAACCTTGTTGACATCGACGAAGCCGTCTCATCAAAACTATTGGAATTTTGTCTAAACAATGTATCGGAAGACGCAGCAGATACTTCGGATACGAAACTATCCTTTCGAGATAGATTTTCAGGCGCGAACATGTTTGGACTCGTCTGATCTTTCTGAAAACTTGTTGGTGCACCACCAAAATTTCCACCAAAGGCGCCCATATCGAACTCCGGCACCATTGAAGGAACATTGTTTGTTATATTACTACTAAAAATTGACACGTTCGATGATGAAGTTCCTTTGGGTGATACTATTTTCCCTCGAGGAGTCGAAGGGCGATCGTCCGTAAACGAAGACTCGAGTTCTAAAATACATGAAATCGTACTCCTCGCTGATTCTGTCGAAGGTATAATCTCGTTGCTATTCGTATCTTCTATCATTTCGAGATGTGAAATGACTTTTCTAACTGCAGCTCTAGCGCGATGAGCTTTTCGTCTAACGATCCAATCTTGCAAAACTGCCGGATGATAACATGGAAGCGGTGCGGAAAACTTTGCGATTGCGCGAGCGAAAGACAAACATCCTGCCGTTCCTTCGTTCGCGACGAGTAATATGATTTCGCCATCTTCGAACGAAACAAATATAGTATCGCCGTTCGATTTCCACGCCGCGTGAGTTATTGTTTTCTCAAACGTGCGAGAGTACGCAATTGTCCAATCGCCAAGTTTTGAATTTGGAGCAATGACCATAATTAGATTCCCCACTGCCACAAAGACTGCCAAAGTGCCACCGCCTATATCGAGCCATTCTACTGTAGCAGAGCTCTCTATTGATTTGTCATCACCGTAAGTGAATGTTGCAACAGTTGATAATTTACCATCACGTTCACCAGACGCATCGAGTACCTCAATCGTTTTTGAAGAACTGTTTAAGAGGCACGCTCTCGATCCACATGGCGAAATACCTACTGTACAGTTCATCGTACAAGAGATATTTCCGAAAAGATCGAATGATTGCCTTTTTTCATTAAAACGCCAGAAGTTTGTTCGTGAGTTTCCATCGTGGCAGGTAATGATTGAGCCAGAAACAGTGCTTTTTATCGAATCGTATTTCCCTCTCGGTTTCTTTTTAGCGCTAACATTGATATCGTCATTACAGAAGTACGCTACCGAGCTTCCATTTTCACAACGCTCGTTCACCGAGCAAGCGTAGATACTTCCAGAAATGCGCGGTGATAAGATCAAAACATCATCATTTTTATTTATCAGAACATTTATACAATCATAATTCGCGAATCCAACATGACCCGATGCTGGAGCAATTGTGCACATTTTCTTGATCCTATCGTCGTCAGAGAACGAGACGCGAACGAGCTCATCATCTCGATTCAAAACGTACATCACGGCATCGTAAGTTTGAGACCAAGCAAATGATTCGACGTTCTCTATTCTTTCTATTGCAATTAAAGTTCTCCCATTATTTTTGCTATTGTTTCTATAATAACTATTATTATTAGTATTGTTATCACGACCGTCTCTGCAAGACCAAAATTTGAGTTTACCGCCCTCGTCGAGCGTGGCGACTTTGTTTCCACCAATGTTTGTTAGAATTTTCTTCAGCTTAGTAGAATGTCCACTTGAAATAGATATCGATCGTGAAGTCGTGGATGTTCCAGACGAGCGTTCTATGCGCTCTTTGTTATACGCAATTGCGTCTACGGAAACGCGATTTTGCGAGCTGATAACAGAACACCTAGCAAACAATTGCGTTCGCATTTTAGGTGAATGAAACCTAGAATTGAAAAGTGAGAATCGTCTACGAACGCGCGTTATCGTTGGAACTGTATCGCCAAGCATGTTAGAAATCAACCATACGATGGCATAACCGCTCGCATCGACGGCGATAAGAAAATTATTTGAAATATCAAACGATATAAAGTTCTTTTCTTCGTCGTGACTTACATATTCATCATTCGTTACACAAAACTTGAGCGAATACGTCGTTCCATCGTTTGAACTATTTTTATCGTGCTTCGCGGACGATGAAACACTCCAAAATCGTATGCAATCATCAGAGGCTAACGTAGCGATCAAAGCACGAGATTTCTCGCACGTCGTCGTGTTAGTACAATCATCGATGATTTGAAAATCGATTATTGTACTCGAGTTCGGTTGCTTAATGCGCACAATTTTGGATCGATTTCTCGTCAATTGCAAGTATACAGATTCTCGAATACTTATCGCGAGCATATCGTTCCCATATTTCATTCTTATATCTTCTATCATCAAATCATTCTTGATGTTATCATCGAATACTTGAAACGACGACGACTTCTCTACTAAACGCAACAACTTCTTCTCGTCTTCGTCCCAAACGTGCTCGACTCTAACGGCCGTCCCTGAAGAAGACAAAACAGCGATTTCATCTCCTCGTTTACTCCACGCCAAAGATACAGAAGAACAACGAGAAACATCATCGCTCGAGAACAAAGAAAGTTCAATCGACTCCGTTTCCACCCATTCGTACTCGTTCCCATTTCTCCCGCGCCTCGACGCTCGCCTTCTATCCACGACGACGTCGTCGTCTTCGTCTTCATCAACGCTCATCAAAACGCGATGATAAACGACCAATGAAACCCCATCAGTGACTGCCAAACAATCGCCCATAAAACTAAACTCGCACGTGATATTATCGGCACTACTACTACTACCATAATCGTCGCGCATACGAAACCGACTTCTCTTCGCCTCGCTCGTCTCGTTCTTCATCGATCCGTCGTCATCGAATCGATATTGACAAATCTCGAACCGTTTAAACCGATCTCCAACGCACGTGAACACGGTACCACGCGTCGCATATTCCTTTCCACAAAAACCACTCGTTGCGCTCGCTCGATCACCGCTCAATCTCTTCGCGATCCCGATCCCGTACTCTCCAACTCCTTCTTCTTCTTCTTCTTCGTTCTCCGAGCTTCGGTTTTCCCTGCGCTGGCCTTCATTCGCACTCGCACTCATTCTCACGAGACCGAGAGACTCGTTCGACGGACAAAGAAGGACAACGACTTTAGAAGGTGCGAGAGTCCGAAGCTTCTTCGATTCGTGCGCTTGTTTTGTTGTTTACTTGGACGTAACCATAAATTTCATTCCTCTCGCTCTTGTTAAGGTGAGGAGTTTGTTGGTTAAAACTTTTGGTGTTTGGAGTTGTTTGTAGGGTTTAGGGTTTTAGGCAGTTGTGAAGTTTTTCTTCATTTTTATAAAATGCCTCATTGAAATTAAATATAAATAAAACGCGCATATTTAAGCAATTAACGCAAAGAAGAAGAAGAAGAAGAGTGTGTGTGTGTGCGCGCGTGTGTTTGTGATTGTGATTATAGAAGAGAGAGAGAGTGAGAGAGAAGTTAAAGTGGTTAAATAAAAGAAGATGGGGAAGAACGCGATGATCATTTTGGTCACCGCGATGATTACTTTAAGCAATACTGTGTACGAAGTGAAAGCTGAATCGGGGGATGATACGGGCGATAAGGTCGCACCGTTCTTCGGGTTCATGGGCGCGGCGTCGGCGCTCGTGTTTTCGTGCATTGGAGCCGCGTATGGGACCGCGAAATCTGGAGTCGGCATCGCATCGATGGGCGTCATGAGACCAGAGCTCGTGATGAAGAGCATATTGCCGGTCGTAATGGCCGGCGTGCTCGGGATCTACGGGTTAATCATCGCGGTTATTATATCGACGAATATTACACCCAGTGGATATACTTTGTTTCAAGGGTATGCGCATTTGTCTTCTGGATTAGCGTGCGGTTTATCCGGTTTGGCCGCCGGGATGGCGATTGGGATAATCGGCGACGCCGGTGTTAGGGCGAACGCGCAACAACCGAAGTTGTTTGTCGGCATGGTTTTAATGTTGATCTTTTGCGAGGCTTTGGCTTTGTACGGTTTAATCGTTGGAATTATTTTGAGTTCCGCCGGTGCGAGTACTGGCGGTGCGAAGTAAATAATAATACTAATTATTTGAAGTGCGCTCTTTTGACGTTATTTTATATATACTCTCGCGAGCGCATATCACACGCAAACATAAACATATACTATAATATACTACATACACACACAAAATATTCGTAGCAATCTTTGTTATTATTAAAACTATCGATCTGATTAAATAATTGTAACGTATGCATGTTTACTCAAACGAAATCACGTTTACGTACTACTTTCACTAGGCAAACAACAAATAAGGGTTCGAATCACATTCTCAAACATCATACGTCTTCGTTGTAAAAAAGGTCGTTTTGTTCACAAGAAAGATGTCATCAAGCGATGACGACGACGACGACGATTTATTCTACGCCCCATCGTTCAAGAAACGGAACGCTAGCGTAACACCTCGTAAGCATGGTCCAGGAGGAAGCGACGCGGACGACGCGGGTGATGTAAAAAATAACGATTTGGAAAAAGTTGTTGAAATCGAAAACGAAGAAGAAGAAGAAGAAGAAGCGAACGAGCGAAGAAGGAAACGAAGTAGATTAGGTGGAACACCATCGAGCGATGATGGAGACGATGACGATGATCAAAATCAAAACGCGAACGATGACGATGATTCCGATGATGGAGAAATGAATCCATTGACTGGATCTCAACGAAAGAAACCTACTGCGAAACAGACGTCGTTGGATATTCAAAAAATGTTGGAAGATTCGGATTCGGACGACGTGGTCTTACCGAGCAAGGTCGTAATGATAGAAAAACAGAATGAACGAGATTTAGAGAAGAAGAGTGAAGGTGGCAGTGCGTCTGCGAGAGGGAAAAAGACGAAAGCGAGGAGGAATAGTAAAGGAGGGAAATTAGATATGGACGCCGCGAAGGTCATGATGCAGAAGTTGCTCGAACAAGATACGACGAAGATCGTAGCGCAGGAAGTTGTGTTCGACGATAATGATGATGATACCAATGATAGAGATTTAGGTGAAGAGAGGAATGGTGTTTCCGGCGAGGATGATTTAGGAACTGGTTATTCGCCAATACAGTTAGTGTTTCAGAGCGGTAAAGTTAAAGTAGAATTTGAGTGCTCGAAGAGATATACGTTTAAGCGGATATGGGAAGATTTCATTTTCGAGAATAAAACATTTTCGAGAGATTCGACGAAATTGAATCAGCTTAAATTTGATGGAGATAAAATAGATTGGGAAACTGATACTCCGAACAGCTTAGAGATGGATGACGGAGATTGCATAGATGTTATTCTTTCTTAAGTAATAATATAATTATTAAGCCGCTGAAAGAAGATGAGCGAGAAGATGAGCAAAAATCTCGCTTGGAACAAATGAATTTGAGAAAACGAGAGAATGAATATCATTTCCTCGCCGAAAGAGCTCATCTTCTCGCTCATCTTCTTTCGCGTGATCTTCACCTAAGCCGCTGCTACAAAAATCCACCGTCTCTCTCTCTTCCTTTCTCTCTCTCTCTCTCTCTTTCGCTAGTTTTAATTGATATCGCCTGTCTAGTTGTTGCTTCTGCCAAAGACGTTTTCGGTTTTACCCTCTCTCGTACCTTTCAAAAACGCTTTCGCCGACTCTGAGAGTTCCGGGGCGGCTTCCCATCCGTCTTGCTCGCACTTTTTCCCCGCGTGTCGCAAAATGAAAGTGAACGCAAACATCAAAGCCGCCGCTCCGTATAAGATAGCCGTCATGCCCGGTCTATTTCCTAACATTTGATAATATCTAGCCGAAAAGAACATGGCAACTGTGCTAATCATGTTTGTAAAAACGGCGAGACCGCCAACGCCCCAATATTGAACGTCTCTATCGTGTTGTTCCTTCGACTTTCGCTTAAACACAAATCGCGACCCGCGTCCGCCCAATCCCAATCGAACGCGGTTGTCAATATACGTCGTCGCTAAAATGACTTCAGACTTTGGTCCAATTGGGATCGCAGGTAATCCTGAAATTCTAAACGTTGGCTTATTGAATTGCGCGCGCACGGTTTTCCCGTCGTTATCGTGATCTTTCGATTGCTCAAACGTCCCTTGCAACTTCACTTCACCAGGTAGACACCCAAAAAGCTCAAATGCCACTCGATTTTCCACGAAATTCGGTTCTACTAAGTTTTGTTCTAAACCTTCCGTTTTAAAAATCATTTGCCCTAATTTCGAACGAAACAAACCACCCGCCGGAGCACCGTCTTGTCTACTCCCAGCTTTCGTATACGCAACGTCATAATACCCAAAAATCTTCGGATTCGATAGAGGTTTGATTTGATTCACTGTTTCCAACTCCTTTATGTTCTCAAACGTCCTCAAATCTTCGTCTTTGGACATCTTCGTCCCAAACGCTCCGTCCGCGACGGTTTCCAAAATCTCCGAAACTCTTCGTTCGTTCTCTTCGTTCGCTACTGATGTAAACGTGCTCGTCGCAGTCGCAGTCACGCTCGTTTGCTCGTTATCCGCAATCGCTTTGTTTTCAATCGCTAACGTTCGATTACGATCGCGACTATCGCGAGCCGCCGTCGCGTATTCGTTCGCCTACAAAACAGAGAGAATCTTGGTCAACAAAAAGTTTGTTATAAAAATAGAAAATCGATATCTAAAAACTCTCCAACTCCCTGCCCGTGCGCGCGCGGATCACTTAATAAATAATCTACAAAATCAATATCGCACGAGTAAGAAAGAACTGAGTACACTGACTCACACGTCTCGAACTATGAAATCGTTTGTTCTGTGATCCATTCGTAATCAACGATCGATTTGTGGCAGTAGTTGTCGTAGTAAAATGTTCATTTTGATTCGTGATTGGGATTGCCGAAGTTTTACGAGCAGTACTGTTTGACTGCTTGTTCGTGTTTAGCTTCTGTTGTTGTTGACGCGCAGCGATCGATGATGCGTGAGCGAAGGCGTTCGGTTGTTGGAATGAAAACGATATCATCGCAATGATTACGATTAAGGAGCTCGCGCAAAAAGTTTGTGCCGTTTTTTAAAGTGAAAACTTTTTATGTGATGAAGAGACTTTCGTGGGTGTGATTTTGCAAGTGCAGCGGCTTGGTAAATAAATAGCACAACGTACTCGTTCTACTCTCTCTTCTCGTACTTTTTCTTCTCAGAAACTAATTCAAAACGATAACGACGCATGTCTCTCCCCTCTCTCTCTCTTTTCGTTCGTTCTTACGTGTGTGTGTGTCTGTGTGTGTGTTCTTCTCCTTTTTGTCTTTGGTTCTAAGCGGCGGAACGCGGCGCTCGTTGTCTTTTTGTTTGTACGAAAACGTTACTTCGTCCAAACGCACCAGTCGTCGCCGAACGCTTTGACTTTCCACCCATCGCCTTTCGGTTCCCAGTGTTCGCGACCGAGTTTGATTGCGACTTTGTCATCGACCTTTGCGGCGTATAATCCGTCTTTCGCTTGTTCGATCTTCAACACCGAACGCGCGTGGATTTTCATCGATTTTCTGACTTCGAGCAAACTATTAATCTGCGTTCTTAAGTTGTCGCCCCAATCGAAGTAGTGATCCCAGAAAACGCACGGCGTCCCTGGATGGGTTAAGATGTAAGCATATCCTTGACCAACTTTTTTACCCGGGAACGGCCAATGCGCTTGAGTGCTTCCTGTGTCGTGATTATCCAAGAAAGTAACCGCTCGCGCCGGCCATAAACCAATAACGCCAGGTGCTCGACCTTTTGCATCGACGAGTCGCCAATACTCGCCACGTCCACACGCTTCTTGTAAAATACCCTTAGTCGTGAAATCAAAAGCCGTACAGCATCCGCCAGTTTGGTCAACCCAATTAACGATTGCTTGACGGTGTGAATCTTGATTGTATTCCAAACCGACGCCGTAGTTCATGGTGTCCCAGAATTCACCAACTGCAAACTCGACATTATCATCGCACGCTCGAACGTACTCTCCAGTGAATGATCCTCCATATCCTTTAGAGAAATCAAATCGAATGCCACCAAATCCAACTTCATCAGATGTTAAATATTTCATATATTGACATAAGTCTTTTCGAACCTTGTCTTGCGTATGGTCAATGTTCGGAGCGCCATGGAATACGTCTCCAGTGGGTGCATTTCCAGAGCCAGCAAAATCAGGTTGCTCGTTAGATATAGCCCACTCTCCCCAGTCGATTCCAGTTCCTTCCCAACGATTCCATTTACCTCCAGCGCCTTGATGCGTTGCACAACGATGGTTCAAAACGGCATCTAAAACTGGAAGGACGTTATTTTCCTTCAACTTGCGGGTCAACGATTTAAGCTTTTCTGCAGAGCCGTACTTCGAATCGAGTTTATACAAATTTCTTGGTAAGTATCCCTGCGGTGCGAGCGAATCTGCACATGGTGGGAGCCACACTTGCGTGAATCCAGCATCTCTAATTTGTTCCACGCGGTCGTTCAAGATGTCGTACCATTTCTCAGTCTTGTGAGATTCCCAGTGGAAACCTTGCAACATCACCTCGCGACCAGTAGCCATGCGCTTCGGGATGCCAGTTTCATAAACCTTTTCTAATAATTCTTCTTGTTCTTGGACTTGAGGAGACGCAACAGGTGGTGCTATGGGAATGACAACTACAGGCGCAGCCGGTGCCTCGAAGAGACTCTCGAGTTGTCGTTTTTGCTCCTCGACGACAACTTCTTGTTCTTCCTCGACATCGATTTCAAGTTCCTCTAATGTATCAACTTCGGTATACATAGCCGATGATGAAGGAATAATGACTGTTTCCTCCTCTCTTTCTTCTACAACTGTTTCTTCTTCTTCTTCAACTACAACTTTTTCTTTCTCGATGACTATCGAGGCGGCGGCGGCGGCTAAACTACTCGATACAACTGCTTGCAAGCTCGCCTCTAATCGATCAATCTGCGCCTGCAAGCGCTCGATTTCCGAACCGGCACCTGATTGAACGTCAAGCAACGCATTCTCTAAAGACTCCATTTTTGCATAGGCGAGATCCGCTCGGACATCTACTTTTGTTGATGCCAACGAAGCTTCCAACTGTTTGTTCAACTTTTCTTCAAACGATTGCAACTTTGCGGTGACATCGTTCTTAACGCTTGATAATGCCATTGTAACTTCACCAATGGTGTCGAGCTCGTCCAAATTTGACCCTGCCTCTTTCATCGCCAATTCGAGTCTCTCGACATCGATTATGAGTTGTTCGAATTTACGTGCAGCAGCTGTTTCTAGATTTTCAAATTTTTCTTGCAAAGAGTTGTTCACGAACAACTCCAACTCATCGATTCGGCCTACTAAACCTTGAATCTTCGTCCCTTCGTTTACTTGCATAGAATTAAGTTTCTCTTGAATCTCTTTAATTCTCTGTTCGTGAGAATCTGCAACGTACGAAGCTTGTCGAGCAATTCTGGAAACTTCCAAGAGCTCGGATTTTTGTTTCGCAAACGCTTCCTGCGCTTTGTGCTTCTCCGCTCGCTCGTTCTCGGCAATTCTGCGCGCTTCCTCGATCGATGCTTCTAATTCGCGCTCTTTAATAGCACGAGCTGAGAATTCGCTCGGGGCAAAAAAGTTTGGAACTTTGCTTGGAATTTCTCTAAGAAAGTCCAAGCCTTGGACATAAAGTGGTCCACGACTATTATTTTCTTCTCCGCCTGCGCCGGCGGTATTGGAGCTGCTATTGTTGTTGTTCTTTCCATTCTTTCCATATTCACCAAATCCATCACTCGCTTGACCTCGTTTCTCGATAGTTTGCGTTTGAGGCTTCGCTTGAATCGGTTCCATAATAGCGTCTCTCGATCCAAAACCCGTTCTTGATTTTGTCGTCGAATTTTCGTTGTTATATTTCGCAAAAGCTTGGCTCGCGTTTTGTCTCGTGATTTCCTTACGAAGCGCGTTCATTTCCTTCACGCTCATATTCGAAGCAGAAACGACATTATTTTTCATTTGTGCAAACGCTGGCGAGCTTCTAGGGGTCGACCCTGGAGTGTTTGAAGGAGGAACAAAACTTGATGATCCGCTTGAGGCAATAGTAGCACCACCTTGTTGATATTCTTGCAACATCCGTGCAGTGCGCCCAGTTTGCCAATATGGAACTGGTTGCGAGGACGACGACTTGTTTGAGGAAGATTTACCTGATGATGAATTAGACATCGGGCCACGCCTTTGTTGTTGATGATTTTGATTTTGTTGTCTGCTACTACTCGAAGAAGAAGAAGAAGGGGAAGAAGAGGCGAACGCCATGCCTCGCTCGAGAGCGTTTCCATTTCCTTGTTTCTGTCCAAAAGCGCGATTGATTCTATTCGTTCTTCTGCCGCCAAAGAAGCTCCCATCGTCTTCGACGTTAGAATACTGTTCTCGACGACGCTCATCGTTATTCTTTCGTTTATCACCAGCATTCGGTTGTATGTATGTCTCAAAAATATCATTTGCAAACGAAACCATGCTCGCCACGCCTGCGCCCCAAACCAAGCCGGTTATTACGTCTCCAGAGAACCCTGGCTGGACGATCCTTGCCCCTCTATCTATCATCTTCCCCATCACATTCGTACTATCAACACTTGTATAATACATCTGTGCGTTCTCTAACGCTCGTTTTCCTCTCGCTGTTGGCGGCGCCAACGCTTGATTCTTCGCCACAGTAGAAGTAGTAGTTCCTTGAAATACCAGGCGTTCGAGTTCGGTCCACTCTCCAGTCACCGGTAACCCAAACTGCTGCTGCAAAGTCGCAATAGCTTCGGTTGTTTGACCATTGAAATGCCTTTATATAATGAAACAAACAAAGAAAGAAAGAAAGAAATATATATATATATACATGTGAGTGGTGAGAAAAAAGCGCAAAGTCATCGTCGGCTTCACGCATACGCGCGCGCGCGAATAAAAACGAAACCGAAACCAAACGCTTAAAAAGCGCACCCGTTCGCAAACTTCACATCGAGCAATCCTTCTTCGACTAGATCTCTCTGTAAAGACTGCACATCCGAACCACGATCGCCCTCTGCTAAATCTCTCTCACTACTTTCGTTCACTCGCGAAGAAGAAGAAGAAGAAGAAGATCTCGCCGCGACGACGACGACGACCGCTCTTCGTTTTCTCGCCATCTTCATCATCGAGTGCATTTTACAAGTAGAAAACGAGAGACCGGGAAATCCAATCACATTCTTCCGAAACCGCATGCGCGATCCAAAACGACTCTCGTTCGTGTACGTATTCACAGAATGACTCGCAACGATCATCGCGCGTGTTTTCTCGTGATCGATTGAAGATCAAACTCGATCTCGGATCACTTTCGTTCGCTCTTAAACAGAGAAGAGTTCTTTAAGACGATTTTCTCCAACGGACAAATTCAAAAATGCAAAACAGAGCAGTTTTAAAAGAGCTCAGTTTTAAGTATCGAGTGCAGTACGCGTACTCGAATAGTTAATAGATACTTATAAAGTCTGTCTGTGTGTCCGTGCGCGTGCTTTTGGTGTCGATGTGTGCGACGAAGTCGAGAGTCAGAGCGATTAATTAAATACTTTTAGGGAGTCTTTTCTTTGTGGGGATATTTTCTGAAGCCAGGAATCCAAGCCAAGCACACAAATATGAACACCTTTTTACGGTAAATAAAACTCGTTTCGCGAAAGTACGCTCGTTTAATCGACTGCGTAAAGGACTCAAAAATGAGCCGATTTCAAAAAAAAAGAGACCAATGAGCACGTGCGCACGACGGTTCGTTTTTTTGTCGCATCAGTTTTCGATGAACGAGAACGCATCGATCGTTATCGTAATCATTGCGCGGATTTTTTTTGACTCTTTTGTGTGAAACCGTAAATTTGTGGTCCTTTTGCTGCTGTGGTAGTAAAAAATGATGCGAGAGAGATTATGATAAAAACGACCAGATTTTCATCGCTCTCGCTCTCTGTGACATGAAAATGAACCATTCAATGCGAACAAAACAGCGCAAACAACTCGCCGCTCTTCTCTTAGTCATCGTTCTATCGCCCACGGTCTCGTTCGATGCAGTAGTAACAGTGCGAGCGGAGATAGCCTTGCCAATCCCGTTCCAATCGAACTCTGGTGAAACGAAACCGAAACCGACCACTTTCTCGTGCGAGTTCACGAGTAGCACGACTACTGCGAAGAACTTCGCGCAGGAGATGAAAGAAGTGGCGAAGAAAGTGATCGAGGGCGTGCCCGAGCGAGTTTTACCGAAACCGTCGATGATATTTAGAACGATCGAGAGCGATAGTTCAACGTTAGAAAGTAATAACGAGAATAGTGATACGAACAATAAGGGAGTACCTGAGCGCATAGCGAGGAAAGTGAAGTTTAGGAGATGCGCGGTGGTTGGGAACGGTGGGGTTTTAAAATCGGCCGAGTTCGGGGAAGCCATTGATGCGCACGATGTCGTGTTCAGGCAGAATCAAGCGCCGACGGCTACTTATGAAGCGTTCGTTGGAGAGAAGACGACTTTTAGGGTGTTGAATAAGAAGTGGACGCAGCAATATTCTAGGGGCGATAAGGAGTATTTGCCTTTGGAGAAGGATGTGTATTTAATCGCGAGCAGAGGAGTTGATAAGATTGCGAGGAATTTAGTTAAAGCGTATCCACGGAGACCGGATGTGCGAATAGTCGGGTTAGAGAGCGCCGTGAGAGGCGCCGTTGGTAGGTTGTTGAGAGAGTTCAAATCAAAAGTGGATCGGTGTCTACGGAAAGGGTTCAAACCGAAAGGTGGGAATACTCCATCGTCTGGGATGATATCGACCGTTTTGGCAATGTCCTTATGCGATGAGGTGAACTTATACGGTTTTGGTATCGACGATAGGAACGTCGGCAGAGGGTGGAGGAACAAGCTTCCAGGAAATTTACCCGAAGAGGCGAAATATCAATATTACGTTTTAAGAGGCACCGAAAGAAATGGAGTAGATGCGGTACATTCCATGGAGCTCGAGCACGCGGTTTTAGATGCGTTAGTTAGTGCGGGATATATTAATAAGTGTGGCGCCGGGAAAAATGCGTGCGGTCTAACTGCGCGGAAAAAACCTGGTAAGCTCGGCGAACGAAAAGATTTATTAAAGGCTGAAACGATGTATGATGCGACTAATATATTAATGCGCGAGAAAGCAAATGTTGGGAAAGACGACGACGACGACAGTGAACATTCTACTACTAACAATTTTAGTGGAGAATCCGTATCAGCAACGGTCAAGGCTTTATACGGCGACGACGACGATAATAAGAAGAACAAAGAACACGGCGGCGATAAAATCGAAGAAGCTGGAGAGTTGGACGAACTCGTACACGACGACGACCTCGATGAAGACGATACGTTAACAAAAATGTGGAATCTCGCCGCTTCTGGAGTTAAATTCGTTTCCGATTCGTTCGGGTTTTCTTCTGATACGGCTTCTCACGAAAACAAATACGATGAAGACGATCCTTTACGAACATATTAACAATAATAATAATAGTAATAATAATAATAATAATCTCTCTCGCTCGCTCTCGCTATCGCTCTAGAAATGAAATGAAACGAAATAAACTTTAACTTTCTCTCTCTCTCTCTCTCTCTCTCTCTCGTCTCTCTCTAAATAGCCCCCGAATCTCTCACGCTCTCTAATTCGCTCTCCCATTGTTGCTGTAAACTCATAATCTGCTGTTCTAACCTATGCGTGGCCTCCTTCATCGCCCTCACTGGCGTCGAATTCGCGTTCGTGTGTACTTTAATAATAATCCTATGATCGGTCGGGTGCGGGTGTTGATACCCAGCAAAAACGACGTCTCGATCGTTATGTAACTCCATGCGTAACATGTTCCCTAGAGTATGGTCCTCTCGCATCAGCACGAATTCGCCAGCGTTTGGGAGCTTCGTATCGGCCGTGTACGTTAACTTACGCGACCCGATGGGCATTAGGAACTTCTCCGCCCTCGAAGGTTGATTCATTTTCGCGCCGTCGTGTGTGTTCGTTCAGTTCTTTCGGTCCCTTTCTTTTCCCGTCTTATTTAAATTACTATATGCGCACTAATTAATGATATGGGGAACAAAAGTGATTTTGCTCATAAACAGGTGCGTTTTAAAACAACAGGCGAGTTTTGTGCACGCGCTTAGTAATGTTTACGATAGCGACCGTTGCTAAACAAATCCATAAAAAAAAACGAACGAGCGCGAGCGAGTTCGACCTTTACTGCTCGAATATCCACATTTCTTCGCACGCGATTGAGCGTTAAGAACGGCATTCGTCGGATTAAAAAACGTAAACTCTCTTTACTCTTCCGAAGAAAAAACTCACTAAAAGAACGATTTCGTAAAGTCCTCATTTGTCGTTTGTACAAAAATTTTCCCACTTTCTGGAAACAATATGAGTACGCGAGATACAGACGACGACGACGACGTCGTCGCAGTCGCGCGGTTGATCGATGAACTGAAGGTCAGTACTTACTCCTTTTTTATGCGTTTGATCAGTTAATGTTCGTAAGCGCCTAAGCGTTGAACGAGCAAAGAAGATGATTGATTTCGTTTTCTACGATCGCAGATAGTAGGTCGTTTTTTGAGCGCAGTAGACAGTCTTCGTTTCTTCGCTAATTCGTTCACTGCGAAGTGCACTGCGATGACGATGAATGAACTGAATCGCGTTCTTTTTCTTTGTATTTTCGTGCGCACGTGTAATGAACAAATCAACGTGTTTATTAATGTATGTTTATTTATTTATTTATTTATTATAATGAAACAGAGCGAAGACGTTCGCCTACGCTTGAACTCTATTGAAAGGTTAAGCGCTATAGCGCGAGCGCTCGGGGCAGAGCGCACGAGAGATGAACTCGTACCGTTCTTATTGGACATCAACGACGACGACGATGAATGTTTGATGGCAGTCGCTGAGCACATACCGTCTTTAGTATCGTTCGTTGGCGGTAAAGAACACGCGCATTGTTTATTACGGCCTTTAGAGAATTTGAGTACGGTCGAGGAAACGGTCGTGAGACAAAAAGCGGTCGAGGCGTTAGTGAAGGTTGGAGAAGCGTGCGATGAAGAGAGTTTAGTGAAATTCTTTTGTCCTTTAGTGAAGAGATTGGCCGGTGGTGAATGGTTTACAGCTCGCGTGAGCGCGTGCGGGTTGTTTGCAACCGCTCTCGGGAAGTTGAGCGAGAGCGCAAAAGCGAACGCGGATATTAAGAAGCTCGTCGATCAGTTAAGAGCCGCGTTTGGGAATTTATGTGATGACGAGACGCCAATGGTGAGGAGAGCAGCGGCGAGTAATTTGGGGAAGGTTGCCGAAGCGAGCGTCGATGATAAGAATTTCATTAGCAAGGACGTTTTGATATGGTTTCAAAAGTTAACCGCCGATGAGCAAGATTCGGTGAGATTATTAGCCGTGGATGATTGCGTGAGTCTATCGAAATTGGTTTCGGAGGACGAACGATTGAAAAGTATCGTTCCAGTCGCGTTGAAGTTTTCTTCGGATACGTCTTGGAGAGTGAGATATGCCGTCGCGCAACAAATTTATGAGCTCTGCGAAATCATTGGCGCAGATTTTTCGAGGGAAGATTTGTTCCCAGCTTACGAAAACTTATTGGAAGATCAAGAAGCAGAGGTTCGCATCGCTGCTGCCGCCAAGGTTTCGAAATTCTGCGCGTTGGCAGGTCCAGAACGAAGCAGAGAAAACATTATCCCGCGCGTTCGCGAATTGGCGAAAGATCCGAGTCAACACGTCAGAGCAGCTTTGGCTTCTGTCGTGATGGAATCGGCGCCTACGCTCGGTAAGGAAGAGACAATCAGTCAACTCTTGCCAATATTTTTGGTCTTATTGAAGGATGAATTTCCAGATGTTCGATTAAACGTCATTGGAAAATTAGATCAAGTGAACGAAGTCATCGGCGTGGATACTTTGTCCAAAGAGCTTTTACCTGCGATTAAAGATTTAGCCGAAGATCGACATTGGAGAGTCAGGTTGGCGATCATCGAATACATTCCAATTTTAGCCACGCAGACCGGTGAAAGCTCCTTTTTGTTCTCCAAAGCCTCAACTTCTGCAGAGGGAACTACTAGTAACAGTAATAGCAACGACGATGGTTCGAGCACAGAAGATGTCTTGAATTCTCTCTGCCTTCGCTGGCTCGCCGATCCAGTTTCATCAATTCGACAAGCTGCTGGCCAAAATCTTCAAAATCTCACCGCTCTTTTTGGCTCTGCTTGGGCGAAAGCGCACGTTATTCCAAAACTAGAATCGTTGCTTAAAAACGAAAAGAACTACTTAGTTCGCGTCACCGTTGCGACGACGTTAGGATTATTGGCTGAAAAACTTGATGAGGACGACATTACTGGAACGCTTGTACCAGTAGCAGAAGCTGCCGCAGCTGACCCGGTTGCAAACGTTCGCTTTAACATCGCAAAATCGCTCGAAAAAATGGCAATGAATGTAAAAGCAAATGGAAAGATTTTAGAAATATTGGATACGTTGAAATCAGATAGCGACGTTGACGTTCAGTTTTACGCAGGCCAAGCGCGAGCGAAAATACTGGTATAATTATAATATTACTATTAATAATAATTAAAACGAATAAATGAATTAAATATTTAGATGCCGTTGCTTTGATGTATATTACAAAAATATTACAAATATAATTATATAATTAAGCGAAATCGTTTACAATCTGTGAGTTGGTATGCCGTACCCATTCGCGTTCCACGAATTCACCTCTTTTTCGACATCCTTCAAAATACCTTCTACTTGCTTTACAAAAATATCCGAAGCATACGGCGGCGTCAAACTCGGTTTCACCATCAAAACATGCGTCACTTTCGTTTCGGTTTCGGAAATTTTCTCAACCTCCCACGTCCCAACAAACTCTCTCAAAAATCCAAACTTCTTCTGATTCCCGCCTTCTAAAGAACACGCCATGTGCTTCTTCTCATCGTTCTCAACGACTCCTAGCTCGATGTTAAAATTCCCACCGAATATAAAAAACTTCCAATTACACGTTTGCCTAATCCTTTTTTGATCTCCGTTTTTCCCGAGATATTCGACTTTCTTCACCGTGCTCGGGAAAACCTTACTCGCGTTTTCGTAATCCGTGAGCATGTTATACACGTCTTCCGCACTCGTGCTCAATAAAACTATCGTCCCTTCTACTGTGAAGCAATTATCGATGTTTGATACTAATCTGCACTTTGTCGTGCTCGCAGTCGTCGTCGCGGTCATCGCGTCAATCTTTTGCGCTCGTTTTCTCGTCCCAGTCTCCTCACTCGTCCTTGCCTCGACTACAACATCCTCGGTGACAGATTCTTCCTCGTTCTTACTAATAACGTCTACATTCGCTCGTTCTTCGCTCATCGCTCGTACTCTCTTCGCGACTCCATTCCGTCGTTTATTGCTCGTTTTATTACTAGCATTTGCGTTCGCGTAGTTCTTCTGTTGCAACGATGAACGCGTCGACATCATGGCTTTGCTTTATAAAAAAGGTCTTCCCCGATCTTTTCAACGCAGCTGAGAAGTACAGAGTAACGGAAATATCTAAAACGCTTTTATGAATCAGCGCACGCTTTAGCGCGATACAAAATCACTCTCTCGCGTCTCTCTCTTCCTTTTAAGCGAGCGAGAGAGATCGAGAGCGAGAGAGAGACGCGGTCGTTTCTTAGGCGCAGTGAATAAACAGAGCACTGGCTCTGAAGAGTCAGGTTACGTAGTCGTTTTATTTATTGTATTTATTTTTTCTATGACGTGTTGTTTTGGAAAATTCCAAAATTCCAAATTCCACACAAAATCAGTTTGATCATCGTTCAGAATTCAGAAGAGAGCATTTAATAAAAAGTATTCCTCATCGCTTGGATCGTACGAATAAGGTACTGATAAGTAATCGTATATATATTCATAGAACGACGCGAGCGCGTTGTGGCAGAGTTTGAAGAGGGATTTTCGCGACCGCGCGCGCGCGAGGGGTTTACTTTTACTTTTACCGCGATATATATACTGGTACTGTACTTGTACTTGTACAACAGTCCTACTTAAAATAAATAATAGAATATATACGAGTAGGAAAACGATACCACGATGTTCGCAACCGCGAAGTCAGTTTTTGTGATTTATACTTTGTCGATCGCGATCGTGATAGCACGCGTGCGAGGAACGAAAGATGATGCAAGCAGTAGTACGTGTAAGAATACTGGTTCGATGGCGAAGAGAGAGTCGTTAACGTTTTGCGATGAATATCGAACTTTGACGTGTTGTAACTCTCAAGTCACGGATACGATGCTCGTACATCACGTGGAGATGCAACGTTCGAAGACTTCGGCGAAGTGTGCGGCGTTATGGTCCAGGTTTGAATGCAGTAAGTGCGATCATAGAAATGAAGGGAATGGGATAGTCGATGATAGTGCGCGATTTAAGGTTTGTTTTAGTTACGCGAAGCAGTTGTTCGAGGCGTGTAGAGAGGAGTATTTCATGGAGAGCGGAACGAAAATAGCCCCGTGTAAGTCGACCGATGCGATTTGCGCGAAATTAGAAGAGTATTCCGTAGATGTTATAGAAGCTGTTGAGTTAATGGGTGCCGAGGTCATCAAATCTAAACACAACGGTGTTACTAGCGAGGCGTTCGTGGACGACGAAGATGTATACGATTTTGATTTCAATGCAGAAAACGAAGAGGAAGATTCCGCGACGAACGTCGTTGAAGGTAAAAGTAATGCTTGGTGTTTCGACGGCTCGCTCCCGAAAAAGATCGCAACAACAATCGATAGAAAGGCTTCATCTTCAACAAAAGATAAAAAAAATGCTAACGCAACGACGAAAGCTTTGTTCAAGAACAAATATTTTAGAAAGTACAGAAAGTTCTTCACGGTTCGATGGTGGCAGAGAGATCATCGCGTGGCTAAAGCGGTCATGTTCTTTATTTATCCGCTGGTTCTCATTACAGTGATGTATAGGAAATACGCCACGAAAATTAAAGTGTTCCTATGGAAACGTAGAAGTTCAAAAATGCGCGAGAACGCCTTTAACGCCGCTCAAACGCGCATGAAGGTTGCATGAAGCAGTAGCAGTAGCGGTCTAGGCTTTATATAGGTTCAATGGTAGAACGGTATAGGCTTGTAATCATTATAGGATTGTTTTAATTGAAAACACTAAGGGACGAGTTTCCCTTTTTTTGTAGGTCGCAGTCGTCATAGTGCAACACGAACAACATAAAATGAATTCATTCATGCACAGACAAGTATCAAACGTCTTCGCATCATCATCATCATCATCATCATCATCACGACCACCAGTAATAAGTTTGCCTCGTAATCATCGACATAGGCGTTCTAATATCTCCACTAAACATTCAAGTCAGTTTTTTACGTCGATGCGTCCAAATCTTCGTCTTCGTCTTAGCCGTCAAAAAGAACATTCTTCGATATTAATTAAATCGTCCGCGTCTGCGTACGACGAGGGAAGATCGGAGAAACCGAAATCGAAGAAGAAGGGTGGACATAAGATCAACCCGTACACCGACGCCGATCTCGGTACGACTCCGTATAAGAACTGGAAGGACGATTCGCCGATCGTTGGGCCAAGGTTCGATTTGAAACTAAAAAATAAGCCGAAAGCGTATTTTGGAGAAGAAGAAGAAGGTAGTACTAAAAAAGGCGACGATGCCGACGAACAAAAGAAAGAGATCGATATGTCACCAGCGATGTTCGATAAGTTGATTAGTATTTTTAGGAAGAAGAAAGAGGAAGAATGGGTCGGGTTATTAGCGAGCTCGGAGAAGTGGTACGAGTTATCGGACGGGTTGTTTAAGAGGATCGAGGAACGCGTGAACATGGTCGAGAACGATCCGAAGGTGAATAATAAGGACGAAGAGGAGTTATTGTTGGCGAGGTTGTTAAGGAAACTAAAGGAGACGCATTTTAGGTGCATTAAGCATAGGGATTTGTTACGAGATCTTTTAGAGAAAGAGGACGAATTTCTGGAGGGGTTCGTGCCGCAACGAAGATCCGATTTCGATAATGAATTCTTCAGCTATTTGACGTTTAAGATCGAAAGATCGACTGAAGTAGACAAAACTGGCGCAGAGACCGCGAACTTAGCTCGCATTGCTTCGAGAGTTTTAGCGATCATTGAAACGTTCGACGAAGCTTCGAGGGACCAAGATATGTTAGACACCGCCGCTCAGAATTTCCAAGAGCTTTTAAAAGTAGAAACAGTGCAAGACATGGATGCGAGAATAGACGAACTCGCACAACAAGGAAAACTCGATCCAGCTCTAATGCTCACAGCTGCAAAAGCGTACATGAGCGTCAAAGAATCCCCTTTCGTCGAAGAAGAAGTAAAGGACGTAATGGTTCATTTATACACGAAAATGCGCGATACGGTCGGACGCCAACAACCAAAAGAAGTGCGCATCTTAAAGCTCATATTATCAATAGATGACCCAATCGAGCAACGTAACATGCTCGAGCAAGCTTTCACGCCAGGCCCCGAGCTCGAAGACGTCGGAGGTGATGACATGCTATGGTGTTCCCCCGAAAACCTATTACAAACCGTCGACGTTATTCTTAAAACTCGCGAACGCGCCGTCGTGAAACAATCGTTAGGCGGCGACGCCGCGCGGATGATGACGCCCGAGATTATCGAGCGCATGAAAGGCTTGAAATCCTTAATCGAAGATCAGTTCATGTAATTTTATTCTTGTATTATCATCTCGTCGCTCCGTTTTGCTATTACTACGGTAGTCATCAAAAGAAATTTTCATACCTTTTACCCTACTTTATCCATTTATTGGATTAATTCCTCGTCCAATCGGGACAACTTTTGCGCATATTTTTAGACGCGTACGTACAGTTTTCGATTAATTACATTAAAAAAGAAACTTCCGCGCTCAGAGTACGTGCTTGTGCGTATTCGTCATCTCTCACGCACTGTGCACCGAATCAGTTAGTACTACCTTGGTTCATAGTTCAACACGAAGAAGAAGAAGAAGAATTGGAAACCGTAATAAAATGTCCAGACTCTTCGCAACATCGATTTTCTCGAACACGTTGAGTGTAAGCGCCAGAGTGCACGCGAAGAGAACTACTAATCACTGCTTTATGTTCTCATCGCAGTCATCGCAGTTGAGATGTGTTGTTGGTACGGATAGAGTTAGTTGCGCGACTTCTTCGCAAAAAGAGCGAAGGACGGTCACAGTGCGAGGCCGAACCGCTTGCTTGGCCTTTTTCTGCTCAGCTTCTTCTTCGCAAGGAGTTGAACGGAGTACGAGTACGTCTTCATCAACGCAGACGAGTGATGAAGAGGATGAATATGAAAGAAAAAAGAACTCTGGACAAATGATTAGGAAACGATTTTTGAATTTCTATGAACGAAAAGGGCATAAGATTCTGCAATCCGCGAGCTTAGTGCCGGAAGATCCGACGGTGTTGTTAACGATAGCCGGTATGTTACAATTTAAGCCAGTTTTTATGGGGCAAAAAGAACGCGAGGTCGCTCGTGCGACGACGAGTCAGAAATGCGTGAGAACGAACGATATAGAGAACGTTGGAGTGACTGCGAGACATCACACGTTTTTTGAAATGCTCGGTAATTTTTCGTTTGGCGATTATTTTAAGAAAGAGGCGTGCGAATGGGCTTGGGAACTATCAACGAAAGAGCTTTTGATCGATCCGGGGAGGATTTGGGTATCCGTTTTCGAGAGCGATGACGAAGCGTTTACGATTTGGAGAGATGTCGTTGGTGTGCCAGAGAAGAGGATTTTGAGGATGGGCGCCGAGGATAACTTTTGGGCCGCCGGGCCGACTGGACCGTGCGGTCCGTGCTCGGAGCTTTATTACGATTTTAAACCAGAACTTGGAATGGATAACGTTTCGGATTTAAACGATGATTCGAGATTCGTAGAATTTTATAATCTCGTATTCATGGAACTTAGTCGAGATGTAGATGGGAAAACGACGCCGTTGAAGAATAAGAACATCGATACTGGCATGGGTTTAGAACGCGTCGCGCAGATTTTACAAAAGAAACCAAACAATTACGAAACCGATTTAATGATGCCAATTATCGCTAAAGCGTGTGAAATGGCTGATTTAAAATACGAAGAGTGCGATGAAAAACAGAAACGAATGCTTAAAGTAGCCGCGGATCATATTCGTGCGGTTACTTATTTGATTTCCGACGGCGTTTTCCCTTCAAACGTTGGACGAGGATACATCGTAAGACGTTTGATTCGACGCGTAGTTCGAAGTGGACGGTTATTAGGCATGAAAGAAAAAGGTGATTCGAAAGTATTTACAACGGCTATTGCTAAAGTCGCGATTGAACTCTCGAAAGAGTGCGATCCGAATGTTATGAAACGAAGCGAGAAAATTTATGACGAGTTGGAGCGCGAAGAATTAGGATTTAAAAAGACGCTTCAAAATGGCGAAGCTTTGTTGGCGGACATTATTACGCGCGCGAAAAAAGATAACAATGGCGTCACTGGTGCAGAAGCATTTCTGCTCTACGACACCTTTGGGTTTCCGTTGGATATTACAACAGATGTCGCGGGAGATAATAACGTCTCTGTCGACGTCGAAGGGTTTGAGACGGAGATGGAAAAAGCGAGGAATCTCGCGAGGTCGGCTGCCAAAACTGTCGATGTTACCACCGGTGATGCATTAGCGCGCGTCGCAGATGAGTTAAAAAACGACGTGCATTCAAAATTCGTTGGGTATGATAGTTTACTGTGCGAGAAATCCTTAGTCTTAGCGATCGTTTCCCCTAAAACGGGGGAAATGCTCGATCGAGCGGTCGAAGGAGATGAAGTCGATATCGTTTTGAGTCAGACGCCTTTTTATGCCGAATCTGGCGGCCAAATTGCTGATATTGGCATAATGGTTATAGAAAATAGTAACACCGTAGTGCACGTAATAGACGTTCAGAAAGCAGCTGGAGGGCGGATTATATCGCACCGAGTGAAAATTGAATCGGGAATTATTGAAGCAAAAACTTCTGTTTTAGAAACAAAGGTTGATAAGGAATCGCGTAGACGTGCGAGAGCAAACCATACGGCAACGCATCTTTTACAAAGCGCGTTGAAACAGGTCATGGGCGACGATGTCTCTCAAGCCGGTTCGCTCGTCAGCTTTGACCGATTACGTTTTGATTTCAATTCCTCTCGCGCGCCAAACGCGAAAGAGTTGGAGCGAATCGAAATTTTAGTCAACGAGTGGATCTTCGATGCTACTAGTTTAGAAGTCGCTGAAATGCCCATTGCAGCCGCAAAAGCAAAAGGTGCGACGATGATGTTCGGCGAGAAATATGGCGACATCGTTCGCGTAGTCGACGTCCCGAACGTCTCCATGGAACTTTGCGGCGGAACGCACGTAAGTAATACGTCCGAGATTTGCGGCTTTAAAATTCTTAGCGAGTCCGGCATCGCGAGTGGCGTTCGACGCATCGAAGCTTGCGCTGGTCCGGCCGTGATCGATCTCGTTAACAAAAACGCGCTCGTCGTGAACTCGTTATCGCAAAGTTTAAAAGTCAAGCCCGAGGAAATCTCCGACAGAGTGAAATCGTTGCAAAAAGATTTGCTCGAGCAACAAAAGCTCGCTGAAAAATTAAAAGGCGAAATAGCCGTCGCCAAAGCCTCGAGTTTAAAATCTCTCGCAGAGCAACACCCAACCGCGAAAACGAACGTCCTGATAGCGAAAATGGACGAATTCGTCTCCCCCGACGCCTTGAACGTCGCATGCCAATCGTTATTACAACATTTAGGCCCAGACGCAATCGTCCTCCTCGCCTCTACGACTGAAGATTTCCAAAAAGTGACCATCGTATGCGCAGTCGGCGACGAAGCTGTCAAAAAAGGCCTCAACGCTGGTAAAATCTGCGGCGCATGCGCGAAAGCGTGCGGTGGCGGCGGTGGCGGTAAACCGAACTTTGCGCAAGCCGGCGGTCGAGACGGCGCGAATTTACCGAACGTTCTCCTCGACGCTAAATCGATGGTCTTTGAATCTCTACACTAATCATACACACATCACACCACAAGAAAAACATTAGAGAAACAGAGTATGCGTACTAGTAGCTTTGTGATTTTATTTATTTATTCGTTATGTGTACGTTCGTCATCCATCGCGATTTTTTTGCGCATACTAACAAAAGGTAAATATTTTCCCATCAGCAATAACACTCGGTTCATTTTACATCATCAGCACAGCAGGAAATAAATCGTCACACATAAATAACAAAAATGCCGCAAATACAATACAGCGAAAAATACTACGACGACATTTACGAGTACAGGTATGACTTACGACATAGCCACCGCCCTCTCTCTCGATCTCTCTCGTTGATATGCGTATCATCAATCGAGCTTTTTCGTTTTCGTTCACGAGCCGCGAAAATCAATCTGTTTGAAATTTTCAAAAATGATCAACCGCTCTCTTAGTCGTTCAATGAACGATTGATTTCTGTTTTAAACAATAACTGACCCCGATGATCGATCGATACGTTTTAAATACGAACAAAATAGGCACGTCGTGCTACCGCCCGACATTGCGAAATGTTTACCGAAAGGGAGGTTATTGACCGAGGTATGTTTGTCATCGTTCGTTCTTAGTCCATGTTTGAGAGCATATTTTGTTCTCTCTGCTCTTGGTTTTTTTGGTTACCCCTCTCTCGGCTCGCTTTCGCTTTCGCGAGACGGCGCGACAGCGCGAATGATTCGATTTGAACGATGACCACACGTCTTTGAACGCGAATGATTCTGCGAAGTGATGATGACTTATGATATTTTACCGTTTATGCGTGTTATGATTAGGCGGAATGGCGAGGGTTAGGGGTACAACAATCCAGAGGATGGGTGCATTACGCAATTCACAGACCGGAACCGCATATTATGTTATACCGTAGGCCGTTGAATTACGGACAACCGCTCGGCGATGCGAATCAGTAATAATAATCTATCTATATATAGATAGATATACTACTGTTAAGAATAATATACGTACGAAAGCATCTACTACTGGGCTCACTTAGCACAATGAAGAGAGAGAACGAGAGAGAGAAATCTCGCGAGTGAAGAACGTTCTCTCTCTCTACTGTAACAACAACATAAATAAATAAAATAATTATTAGCGATGACTTATTAAAGAAAACAAAGTAAGATATACAACAAACACGCTATGTTATGCGAATTCAGACGGAGGTTGATACGGTGGTGGTGAACCAGTACCATTCGGTGTCGTCTCTACGTCGTCTAATCTCACGCCAACGCCAGGGCTCGAATATTGATCTCTCAACGTCGTCGTCGTTCCGCCTACGTTTCCTTGCTGCTCGCGCTCGTTTTCGCCAAAATCAGTCACCCACATCTTCGAATACACGAAGAACTGCGGTACTCGCATGAAGAACAGAAACAACACGCACGCTAACACCCACTTCGTTCGCGCCGTATCAGCCTCTTTCGCGTACGTCGCCATCCATACAATATCCAGCACAATCAAAGGCAAAATAGACATCGCGCAATACTTCATCAATCCAACACTCTTAACATCGAACGATATCAACGCAACGAAGCCGAACACGGTTGACACTAAAGCCCACTGCCCACCGAACCACCCTAAACATCCCAAAACGCCGATCCATACCTGCGCATTACTCATCAACTTTGAATATCCAACTAAATCGTCGTACGCAATCGCGGGCACGAATTGTGCGCATTGCTCCACGATCTTCGGCACCATGGAGTGAAAACAAAGTACTTAAAATTGATCCCGCGTTCTTCTCTCGTTCTTCTCTCGCGCAATGCGAACTTCTCTGTTGTTTTAAATGATGCCGAGTTTCCAATCAATTCAATAAAGAGAAAGTGGTCGATCGACCCAGAAATCCACACCCTAAACCCTATAGCATATCCATCACGATACAAACTCTAGCAACCACATCCTCATTTCTTCCCTATAATCTCTCTCTGGATATATAACACACACATAGTAAGCATGATCGAGAAAAGCGCGAGCATTAGTTGGACTAGCAGTAGTACGATCGATCGTTCGCATTCGATATTAAGAAGACAATCGAGTGCTTCGAAGAAGACGACTGCGACTGCGCAAGGACGACTGATTTGTTTTCTTGAACGCCCTGGCATCTTCTTGAAGAATAACAGTAGTAATAACACGAGTGCTAAAGTTCGTGTTAACGATGGCAATGGATCGAGTGTACCAGTTGAGAGAATCACGAGACGACGATGCGTGATTGTGAGTAATAATAATAGCAGTAGAACTTCTACTGCGAGAGATAGAAAAACAACTGCTTCTTTTGATGACGGTGCGAATAAGAACGAGCGAGAAACTTTCTTGACAAACAGTAACGAGAAATCGAGGAACATGATGAAGTTCTTGGGCGTATTCACGGTCGTTGCAATATCGGACGTGCTATTTTTCGGTTTAGGAGCGGGTTTACAATGGACCGGTACAGCGAGAGCTGCGTTTACGAGGAGCGCGTTCGCTTCGATCGTAACCGGCGTAGTGCTTCAATATTGGCGCGAAAGAGCGTTTTCGAGTAATTCGTTGTTCTCGTACTCTTTAGCGTGCGCCTCGTATGCGAGCGCGAGTTTGTTATCGATCGTATGCTTTCAAGCTGCGAAAGTGAGCTTTACGTTAGGGACGCCTTGGCAGTTTGTTGCAGGTTTTGGAGGCGTCGCGGCGGTGACGTTGGTGGCGTATTTAATCAAATTCGCGCAGAAATTAGCGAGAAGCGCTGCAAAGATTTCTAGAGACTCCTTGAATAACGAAGCGTTAAGCGCATCTGTGAATTTTGCGTCAGCAGTTGGGACGATAAAGAAAGCGATGGCGAAAGAGTTCGAGAAAGAAATGACACGATCGGTTGAGAAGATCGAGAAAGAGTTGGAAAAAGCTTTAGAGGCTAAGAAAACGGCTGAGGACAAATTGGCGAAAATTATAAGCGAACGCTCGGCTGAAGTTCAAAAGATGAACGCTCGATTTTCAAAAGCTTCCGCCGAGGAGGACACGAACGCGTTGAAGGAGGAAATGAAGACGATGAAAGCTACGTTTGAATCCGCTCAAGGAGCAGCGCAGTACGAATTCACTCGAGCTTTAAAACAAGAAAGAGCGTTGAACCGTGAAAAGATTACTGAAATCGATCGCTTAAACGCTAAAATGATGGAGAAACAACAAGTAGAAAAAATAAATGGATCATCGTTTACGATGAGCGATAACGATGTCATCGCTATTGTTTCAAAGTTACAAGAAGAGAAAGATCGAGAGATTCAAAGAGTTGTTCAAACGCTCTTATCTGAAAAATTTGAGCGCGAAGCTTCGTTTAAAGTTCAGAAAGCGACGAGTGAAAGTGCTTTATTAGCCGCACAGCAACAAATCGCGAAAGAGCTTAGTGAGTATCGAGCCAAAATTGAGAGCATTGAAGCGAAAAATAAATTTCAGCGCGCTGAACGCGACGCCTTATATCGACTTCAATCTTCTGAATACGCGAAATATGCCGAGCGAGATAGAGATTATTCCAAAGCCGATGCCGAAGATGCCGTGAAAGTTTTGTATGACTTAATTGAAGAACTGAAAGAAGAGCAAATGAAAATTGTCAGTGCGTTACAAACTGAAAACTTAGATTCGATTGCCGCGATTTTAGCCGAGAGAGATGAGGCCGTTAACGCGATTGAAAACGAATTGAAAAAGATGAAGGCTGCGTTTGAAACTTCGTTAGCGAGCGCGCAAGAAAATTTTAAAGTGGCTCAGATCGCGGACAAAGCTGTCGAGGAAAAAGCTTTGGAACTGCTCAAAAATGCGTTGGGCGATTTAAAAATGGCGAAACAAGAACGTGATTGTTTGTATACCATGCTACAAAGCGAATCCGCGAAAGGCGTTTCCTTGGCGTCGTTTGAGTCCGCGAATGAGAAAATCTCGAAACTTGAAGCTCGCGTTGAAGCGCTTTCGAAGTATTCTGCCGACGATAAACGTCATATGCGCGATATGTTCGTTTCCGAAGTTGCCAAAGCGAAGAAAACCGGACTCGAACAAATAAAGCCGATCGAAGACGCTTTAAAAAATGCTCGCAAAGAAAGAAACGCTCTTTACAAACTCGCTGCGCAGGAAAATTTGAAACTGAATCATCAGCAAGACATGGCTGCTTTAGATTTAGGGTCTTTTGAGAGAGAATTGGAAGCGATTGGAATAGAGCTTCGACAAAAGACGGCTATTATGGAAAGTGCGTTGAATGCGAATCAACAATTTTTTAGCACAGAGCAAGAAAAATGGAAAGCCGAGGAGACGAATTTAAACGATGCTATGAACAAATTGAAAAATGCTTTACAAATTGCAAAGAATGAACGAAATAATTTATACAAACTCGCGCAAAATGAAAGCAGGAAAGCTTCTGCGCGTTTGGAGGAAGTATTAAATTGCGACAGAAATTTTCAGAAAGAAATGGAGCGATTGGAAGGCGAACTATTGACACAAAAGAACAAATCGTCAGAATTAAGTGACAAGACGAAAAATCAAATGGAAACTTTGAAGAAACAAAACGAAAGCGACATTCTGCAAGCTAAACGAGAAACCGAACAAGCAAAAAAGGATGTGAAGGTTCAAATAGCAGAAATTGAACAAAAGCACGCAAAGCAACTGGAAAATGCAAAAGAGTCTGCTTTAAGAGCGGAGGAAATTTTACTCGGCAAAATTGCCTCTGTTCAACAAGAGCAGAAAAAAACTATTACAAAGTTGGAGCAAAACCACGAAAATTCTTTGAAAGAATCTAGAGCTGCCTCGGAATCGTCTCAATCCATTTTAGTCGCAAACGTTTCAAAATTACAAAAGCAAATCAATGAATCAAAAGACGCTTATGAAAAGACGATTGCTAAATTAGAATCGGATGCTAAGGCGATGAAAGAAATCAGCGATAGTGCTTCTTCTTTGAATGCTTATAAGAACGAGACCGAAAATATTCGCAAAGAGCTCGAAGAAGCTATTTCCAAAGCTAAGAAAACGGCCGATTTGATCGAACAGATTAAGAACGAAAGCGAAGGTCGTGTTATCGAAGCGCAAAAAGCTGCCAAAAAAGAAGCCGAAATTGCTCGAGTAGCGTTTCAGATTGAAATTGATGCAACCACGGAAGAATTGGAACGAAGAGCTCGTCAGTTTATTGAAGCTGAGAAGATCTTAAAAGAATATGCCGCAAAAAAGTAGTTTAATAGCAGTATATCTTTATATTTAATTTTACAACTTGTTTTTTGACTATTTTTAACTATTTTTGATTATATTTGATTTGGTTATTACCTGTAATTACCGCCACCTTGAGAAAGTAATGACATTCCAAGCATTTGTGGACGCGCTCGTCCAGCTCTCGCTCGCGGCGATGCGTTCATCTCCAAATGCATTCGTCTCGCCAACTCTTCGTCAGTCAACGGTTTCTCTTCTTCTGGTTCTTTTGTTATCATCGTCGTTTTAATGCGTTTTAATTTTTGTTTTTGTTCAGTTGTATTTGTTGTAATGGTCGTAGTTGTTGTTGTTGTTGTTGTGCGCTCGTTATCGGATGATGATGAATCCGAGGGCAAGCCCGATTTGATAGTTTGTTTCTTTTGTTGTTGTTTGAGTTCTGTAACAGCACTTAAAGTCGTCAAACTCGACTGCGACTTTTTCTGCGAAGCCGTCAACGAACGCGGTTTCTTTGGTGTTTTAATTTTTTCCTCCATTGCCTTCTTTTGCGGCGTCGACGACGCGCTTTCGTTGTTATTATTGATCTTGATCTTTTTGTTATTATTGTTAGTAGTAATCACTATATCGTTTGGATTAGTATTATTATTAGTATTATTCGTCAAGAGAATCATCTCTTTTTCTTTAGCATTTTGAATCATTTGTTGTTGTTGTTGCTGCTGCACGCTCTCGAGTTTCCTCTTATTCGCCTGCGTCTTTTTCTGCTCCGCCTCTCGTCTCTTCTCGATAGCTTTCTCTTCCGCCTCTAAAGCCTTCTTCTTCGCTTCTTCGATCAAAACCTCTCTCGATTTAATGTTCTCCGCGCCATCAGCGTATCTCCTCAATAAATCTCCAAGATCTACTTTCGAAATGTCCAAATAATTCTTCTCGATCGCGTATTGCGAATCCATGATCCTGTGCTTCTTTGACCCAAGGTCGAACGATGCCTTCACGCACGCTTCGTAGCGCTTCCTAGGAGGTAAGTGTTGCGTCGCGATTCGAACCGAGTTAATGTCGATCTTATCCGCGAATTGAGTCATTTTATTACGCCTGTTGCCTGTTTTTTATTATTATTATTAATATTAATAGGTATTAATTAATAGGTACTTCTTCTCTTCTCTTCTCTCTCGGGAGCCGCCAATGCGCCAATTCAAAATTATGTTGAATTAATAATGGACAACTTATAAAGACAGTAAATATGATCGATTGATTTATTGATTAGTGATCGATGTCAGTATATAAAAGAAAGAGAAAGAGAATGTAGTAATAAATGTGTGTTTTTGTGTGCGTGTGCGTGTGCGTGTGCAGTGAAGTGTTTTGATGTAGATTTTCTTTTAATTAAGAAAGAGCAACGCGCGCGATATTTTTATCAGAGAGCACATATGCGCAGATTTGGAACAAAAAAAATATGTTTAGGGTTTAGAAGTGTTTTATAAAGAAAAATAAGTTTATATATTATAAATCAACCTCTAAACCCTAATTGAATTCGCGCACTTGTGGTGTAGTGGTAACACATTACCTTCCCAAGGTAGATCCCTGGATTCGATTTCCAGCTAGTGTATCGTCTTTTTTTATATTTTCTTGTATTACGTTACGTACGCGGTACGGTATATCTTTTATTACATTAAGAAGCAGTTTTCATATCTACTATTACGAAATTACTGCCCTAATGCCGCTGCCCTAAACCCTAAACAAAGAAAACTCGGGGTTTAGGGTTTGATCAATAGGGTTGGACACCCTTAATATCAATCAAACGGCCCTTTTTAAATGATTAAACGCAGCTATGCTCTATTTACACGATTTACAAACTAATTACTAATAAAACTAGAACTACTGCCTCTCTTGTTCAGAAAAGTCCTCTTTGTCTTCTTACGAGCCGCTGTCTTATTATTATTATTATGTAATAAAACCGATCTTTCGTCATCGAAATCATCGAGAATTAACGTTGACGAATTTTTAACGTCTCCCGCGGACGCGAAAAGGCCGATACCGATCAGTTGCACTACGAAAGTGACGAAGAAAAATACGGCTTGTATGATCGTGAATCCGCCATCGAAGCCGCATACGCGAGCGATTCCAACTAAAAGTGATTGCTGCAACATGACCACGTTGAACGTCCCAGAGTCGATTATCGTCAATGCCTGATTGATCGTTTGGTATGAAAAGAACACAACTACTGCGAGAGAAATGTAAGTGAACCATTCGAGGACAGTTACGATCGATTTGAAGAACGCGTGCAGTTCATACACACTGAAATCGTATTGTATCAAGAGCGCGAGAAGCGAACATATACACCCATACACACCAAACGAGGTTAAAATTTCAAACTCGGTTGCTCCGTCTTGAATCAAAAATTCTTGCAAGACGTTCGAAATCGAATAAAACAGCGCAGCCGTAACGCCACAAATATCGCCAAGAACGGCGTTAATTTCTCCATCCGACGTTTTCGCGTACAAATCCGCGACGATCATGAAACCTAGACCACCGCAACATATCAAAGCGCCCGCAATGTGCATCGTTCTATACGTCCTACCCAAGAAGAAAAAGCCGAGTAACATCGAAATAGGAACAGTAGCTGATAAAAATAACGAACCACTAGTGACGCTTGTATAATAGTACGTCGAAAGTTGCGAATAGTTTCCAGAAAAGTCACACATGACCATGACGATTGCGCAGAACGACCTCCTCGTAGGCGCAAAAAACAATTGGTCTCTCACGTTTTCGAAGCATACGCGCCTCGAATTGAAGAACTCGCTCGCTTCCTTGCGCACATCGATACTCTCTTCCTTCTTCGTTTCCAACAAATCCTCTTTACTTTTTCTCTCAGAGTCTCTCAACGTACTCAAGCTCGACGCGATCGAGTTCTCTCTCGAAATCACTTGAGTCACTCTAATCGGCGCGAACACGCATAAGAGCAAGAAGTAACACATCAAAAGACCGAAGAAAATCGATAACTCTCTGTCGTTCAAAATCTCCGCGCATACAGCCGATAACGCTTGAAATGTCGCGGTTAAAAACGCAAAACCGATTCCTCGTAACCACAGTTTGTCCCTCATTGCCTGCTCCGGCGCCGATGATGACATCATAGTTTTATTTATTCATTCATTCGTTTCAAAAGGTCGTTAGCACTTTGAAAAAGCCGCGGCGGTCGCGCACTCATTAAATATTGATCAACTACACGTTCTGTATCGTCTTCGAATGCGAAAAAGAACGAACGAACTGTCGAGAGAGAGAGAAAGATGCTCTTCGCGATTGTTTTACTGCGCAGTGGTTGTCTATCTGTACGCGCGTGTTTGGAAAAAATGTGAACAAAATGTTGAAAGGCGAAACGACGCGAGCAAAAAAAAAGTGTGCCGATGCCAAAAAAGCGGAATAAAAAAAATCTATCTGGACAAGCTACGGGGCTACTATTTTAGTGCTTTGGAGACGCCGAACGTCGCGACGAACCGCCATCTTCTGAAAAATCTTCAACTTCGTCGTCGTCTCTTTCGTTCCCTCGCAATCTTCTACTACCACCGTCGCTACTTAAACCATCGAATGGCTTCCCGAAGAAGAAATCCTCCGCGCTTTCGCTGTTGTTCATATCATGATACGTCTCTTCGTCGTTATTTAAAAACCTCGCGAGCATTGGAGATTTCGGGCGATGGACAGAATTCTCTTCGGGCGTCATCTCAAGCGCGGGCGCGAATTTATATCTTGGAAGATCGCTGAACGACAAAGTATTTCCTTTTCCCGCCGATCCTCCGGCTTTCACAAATACGTTTGTATCGTTAAACGTAACATTTCCTACTGTCGCGGCATCCGATGAAATCTTCTTTGGCGGCGTAATATTACCGTCTTCGTCGTCGCTAATGTTATTGTTGTTATTAATAGTTTCGTTATCGTCCTCGTCATCTTCCTCGTCTTCGTACTCGATCGCATCAAACGCGACTGAAATGACGCCGAGTAAAACGAACAACACTCCGAAACCTGAGCCAAACGTCAACGCATCCCCTAAGACGATCCAACCGATAGATGAGCCGAGAACGACAGATCCACCGACGACGGTAGCCGTAGAAACAGATACGGGAACACCCAAACTTGATACGTAGAACGACAACATCTCAGCAGTTCCTACTGATAAACCTGCTAAACATGCCCAAAATACGCCTTTTTTATCGTATTGCAACGTAATCTCGCCGCTTAAAAGTAAAATCGTTAACAACGCAGTACCAAGAAGCATGGCGACAATTTGCAGGATAACTCCTCCGAGCAAGGGATTCATTGTATCAGATGCTTTTTTGATGAAGACGTTATAAAGAGCATACGCGAGCGCGCAAACGATGGCTGGGAAAATCCAATCTATCAAATCTAATTCCGTGCCGGCATTAAGAACGTCGTTCGTTTCGTGAAAGCCTAAAAAAGCTCCGATAGTAGTTCCTCCAGTTCCCGAAACCGATGACGCTACGGCTGCGATGCCACCAAAAACGAGAGGAACGCCAATCATTGCTTTCATACCTAAATTTTCTTTCAGAAATACCACGCCTAAGATAACGTCGAACAGGACTGATCCTCCAATGATAACCGGTATCGATTGCGAAGCTTGAACGCCTAATGATGAAACGAAAAAAGATAACATTTCCGCTATACCTACGCTCGCGCCAGCGGCACAAGCCCAAATGACACCTTCCCTATCCGCACTACGAATCTCTCTCAAAACGCCTTTGCCTTCTCCAGTCGATTGCGTGAAAAATAACAGTAATACACCCAAAAAGCACGCTACTAATTGCAAAATCACCCCACCGAGCACTGGAGATATGGAATAACTGCCAAGCTTAATGAACACGTTATACAAGGCATACGAAAGAGCGCACATGATTCCGGGTACTCCCCAAACGAATACGGTCGGCGCCGGCAATGTAGTGGTCGTAACACTCTCTCGTTTATCCTTATCGATCAATAGCGATTCTTCGTTCGTCGTCGATGAATACGACGATTCTCTTCTTCTCCTTCGTCTTCTTTCCATCGATGAATTCGCTGAACTGATCGATTCACATACGCCCTCTCTCGCTCGTCTCGAATATAGCGATTCGTTATCGATAGTATAGCCAAATGCACTTCTCTCTTCGCCATCTTCATCGTAATCATTATCGTTCACTTGAAACGAATGAATCGATCCAAACCGACCACCAACTCTCAGAACCGACCCTGATCGCCTCGACCTATTCGTACTCTTCGATACGCTCGAGTAATACGACATTTACTCTTCTTCTTCTCACGCGCGACGTTTGGTCTAATTCCGTAAAAGTAGTTAGTTTTCCCTTAT
>Ga0115001_10000222_pt1 | contig 40119 bp, 46 predicted proteins | sample ArcticOcean_MG_C_12_FD_89869 | JGI IMG/M metagenome (GOLD analysis project Ga0115001, IMG submission 89869) | Marine microbial communities from western Arctic Ocean - ArcticOcean_MG_CB8_130 | ecosystem: Environmental > Aquatic > Marine > Oceanic | place: Arctic Ocean: Canada Basin | collected... | reverse complement strand
TTTTTTATAAACTATCAATAATATGAATCCAGAATTTATCATTATTGATCCTAGACCATTGGAGGCATTCAAAGACAAGACATTTTCTGATTTTAAAAAGAAAGATGTTTTAAATAAATTATTCAAGTGTATTGAAGAAGGTAAGGTGGAGGAGGGTTGTTATTGGGTAACCGAGTGTCTTTGTTCTGGATATACGATAGAATTATTTGAAAAAATAATTCTATTCTCTTCAAAAATTGTTCATATCAATTCACCTAAGTTACCCGAATATTTATGGAGGAAATATTTAACATTTGTATCATCATATGATCATATTGGTAAAAAAGAAAGAAATCAGTTAATTCATTTGAGAAATACCCAAAGTGTGAGGAATGTATTTTTTGATTTGATTACGACGATAACCTCTTCCCCGAAAACAAAGAGATTTGATAAAATTACAAAAGTAAAGGAAGATGATTTTCAGTATAGTAATATTCAGAATAAATTAAAAGCAACCATGCAAGTTTTACCATCGCATATAATAAGATTTACTGATCCCGAAGAATTGAGGATTATTATGAATGAATTCTTATTTCATTTAAAAAATCGTAATGGGGGATATACTGATGCGATTTATTGGGTTGAATGGTTGGTACAATGGGAAAAGATTAATAAGAAGAAAAAAATTAAGTTTGAGATAGAATGTCGCGATATTAATGAAGTAGATCCGAAACATTGTAAGGATCCTATATGGTTAATATGGGAAATAATTTTTTATGAGTGTGTTGAGAGAGATGAGGATTCAAAAACACAGATACAGAGTTTATATCGTTTTTTTAGAAACGAATATACATGTGGTAAAAGAGGTTCAAGGATACCCTTAATCTATCATGCGATAGGATATTTGAGTCTACCTGTTAAATTTAATATACCAATAAGAAAAGATAAAAATATATTTATCCAATGTCAGTGTAATGTGAATCTAATGTTTAAGAGCAAGAAGGGAAACGAAATCAAATCCTATATTCCTCCACCCGAGAAGATTAAGAAAATCAATGGTCCAAAACAAGAAATAGCATTATCAAAATATAATAGTCTTTTAGATATAGATGAATTACACAGATAAATTATTTAACGTCTACGTCTAGTTCTTTTACGCCCGTGAGATTTACGCTTATGAGATTTACGCTTATGAGATTTACGCTTACGTCTTTTACCTCCACCACCTTGCTCTTCCAAAAATGGCACAGCAGCGCCAGCAGTCACCAGAATATTGATGAACCAATTGACTATTCCTATAGCTTCTTCTTTAGTTACGTATATCCCGGCAGAATGCCTTCCAGTAAGGTGTGTGAACACTAAGTAAATTCCTTCGTCTCGCGCCCCAGGTAGTCCATGGACATTTAGGGCGCGAAACGGATTCCGATGTGCACCCGCTCTTGCTGCTTTACCGACCGCACCCGCCGCCGCACCCGCCGCCGCACCCATCATACCCATAATCCCGCTTACCGCTTCATCTTGTGGAGCCGCCCCCGTCACCCCTCCTCTTCTTCCTCCCTCTCCAGAGAAGTTATCAGACGCATACATCCATTTAATGGGAATTAAATCTAATTGTTGTACGGAAGTGAGTTCACCACCCTGGCTTGCATCCATTGCCGCGCCATATCTGTCCACTAATCTTCTTACCGCATCCATATTACTTTTATATACTACATAATATTTTATTATTAAGGAAATTATAATTTTTTTTTATAATCTACTACTATAAATGAAAATATTAGGATTTCCTTCTGTCCCCGTGCCAGATATAATTATGAAAATGTGTAAACCGGCTCAGGTTTATTTGATCTTATCTTTGATAAGTATGACGCTTTATTTAATATCAATGTTAGATGTCCATGATAAAGTATTAGATGTAGAACCTGAGGGTGAAGGAATTCATTATTATACACTGAGTGGTTTAGTAATCAAAATAATCTTCACTATCTTATGGATATATTTATTGAATTATATCTGTCAATTCAAATATGGTAAAAAGATAGCATGGTTTATCGTATTGCTACCGTTCTTCTTTATGGGATTAATGTTAATAGGAGTGCTGTGTGCTGTTTCATTCATTGCTTTACAAAGCAGTAAGAATAAAGAATTACAACAAAAAATAGATGAAGGATCTAAGATGGCACCTAAGATGGCACCTAAGATGGCACCTAAGATGGCACCTAAGATGGCAAACGAATTATCAGAATTATTAAGATAAATTTATATTAAATTATTTATGCTGAACAGTTTTCACATTCAGTAGGATTCAGTGTAAACTGAATCGCTTTTGATGAAGGACGACTTCTTAAATAATAAATACCTGTTTTTAATCCATTTCTCCAAGAATAAGAGTGCATATTACTCATTGTTTTAATATTAGGGGATTCTAAGAATAAATTCATACTCTGACTTTGACAGATAAATTTACCTCTACTTACCGCCATATCAAGGATATTCTTCTGTTTAATTTCCCATACTGTTTTATATCTATTTTTAAGAATATCTGGAATCTCTGGAATATTTAGTACCGAACCATCATTCGCAATAATTTTATCTTTTAGATCTGATGACCAGATACCTAAGGATATTAAATCTTCTACTAAATAATCATTCATAACCATATATTCCCCTGATAAGACACGTCTCGTATAAATATTAGATAAGATGGGTTCAAAGCATTCATAATTACCCAGGATCTGAGCGGTTGATGCTGTTGGCATGGGAGCGACAAGGAGACTATTCCTGATACCATATCGCTTAATATCTTCTCTCAGTGAAGACCAATCGTGATTAATATCCGTAATAGTAGTTTGCCATAGATCAAATTGTAATTTACCATGATATATGGGAGATCCAATAAATGAGCTATAAGATCCTAAATATTCTTCTCTCTCAAGTTCTTCTGGTAAGATAGGACCAAGTTTATCTTTTAGAATCTTGATTTCATCAGATGATACAAAATCACTCATTTTCTCAGGAGGTCCTGTGACTTGCTTGTTCCATAATTGATATCGTTTCATTGAGACTTCTCGTTCTTTAGAAATTTCCATAGAGGCTTTCAGTGATCCATAATAAATACATTCAAAAATATCTTCATTGAGATCTTTGGCTTCCTGAGAATCAAACGCATAACCGAATTCAAAGAATACATTTGCTAATCCTTGGACACCAATACCAATTGGACGATGTCTAAGATTAGATGTTTTTGTTTCCTTAGTCGGATAATAATTATAATCAATAATATTATTAAGATTCTTAGTAATTCTCTCGGTAATATCTTGAAGACTCTTAAAATCATATTCTGGTTTTAGATATTCATAGAGTTCTGTATATCCACCGATATGATTACGATGATTATCGGTTTGATAAATCTGAGGAAATTTAACTTTCAGAGGATATTCTCCCGAAATACTAGTTAGTTCTCTGTAATCTTTTGTTTCGTAATTAATATTTCTTTTATTTAATAGACCCTTTGCTAATTCACAATAAACGCAATCCGATTTAGTATAAACTAAGAATTTCATATCTTTCGTTTCTTTATATTTTACAAATTTCTTGAGCGAGATTGAAGCAAGATTACATACAGCCGTTTCTTCGGGTGATGTAAATTCAATAATCTCAGTACACAGATTAGATGATTTAATCGTACCGAGATTATTCTGATTAGATTTCCGATTACATGTATCTTTATATAAGAGATAAGGAGTACCCACCTCAAGTTGAGAGGTTAGAATTGTTTGCCATAATTCTCTTGCCATAATTGTTTTCCGTTGTCTACCTTCTTTCACGTATTTTTCATATAATTTATTAAATTCTTCGCCCCAAGTATCGCTTAGCCCCGGACATTCATGAGGACAGAATAGAGACCATTCTCCATCAGATAATACTCTTTCCATAAATAAATCAGGAATCCATAAGGCGTAGAATAGATCGCGAGCACGTTCAAGTTCATTACCGTGATTTTTCTTAAGTTCAATAAATTCAAAAACATCCGCATGCCAGGGTTCTAAATACATCGCGAATGATCCATTCCTCTTCCCACCACCCTGATCAACGTATCGCGCTGTATCATTAAAGACTCGTAACATCGGAACTAAACCATTGCTTTGACCATTTGTTCCCGCAATATGTGAATCTTTTGCCCTAATATCATGGATACTTAATCCAATACCACCAGCATACTTTGAAATCAAGGCACAATCTTTAAGAGTATCATAAATGCCAGCGATAGAGTCTTCTTTCATTGTTAAGAGAAAACAACTCGCGAATTGTTCCCTATTGGAACCAGCATTATAGAGAGTGGGTGTCGCATGAGTGAAATAATGTTTACTCATTAAATCATAATTAATCAATGCTTCTTTTAGATTAGTGCGATGAATTGCTAATGAAACTCTCATCAGCATATCCTGAGGTCTCTCTACGATTTTACCATCGGTTTTATAAAGATAACTTTTCTCAAGAGTCTTGAATCCGAAGAAATCAAAATCATAATCTTTATGATAATCTATCGCGCTATCAATCTCTGTCCTATGTTTCATTACCAATTGATACATATACTCCGCGATGAGTGGCTTATGTTGCCCCTTTGAATGATAATTATATAATTCTTCTATTTTATCTGAAAAAGTATCCTTGGTGTTTTTATGATGATTTGATATCACAATCCTTGAAGCAAGGATCTTAAATTCTGGATTTTTACTATACATGGCAATAGATATTTGACTGGATAATTCATCTAATTCAGTGGTTTTTACGCCATCATATATTTCCTGAACAACTTTTTGAGCAATTAATGTTTCATCAATACTTAGTGGATTTTTAAATTCTGGACCTTGAGATAAAGACTTAATACGATTAAGGATTTTATCAAAGGAGACTTCTTCATATTGACCGTTTCTTTTAAGAACACGCATTTTAGGTTGTTGTACTTGATACATTTAATAGTTAATCAAATTTTTAAATAGAATGAATTTAAAATTGGGAAAAAATAAATTGATATTTAAAAATTAAAGTGATACTAATTTAAACTATGAGAATCGCTATTACAGGGAAGATGTGTTCAGGGAAAACAACTCTTTGTGATTATCTTTGTTCCGTTGAACCAAGATTTGAGGTATTTTCATTCGGTAGAAAAGTAAAAGACTGCGCTACAGACTTATTTGGAATGAATCCTTTAGTCAAAGATAGACCTTTATTAATATCTTTAGGTCAGAAGATGAGAGAAATTGATTCAGAAGTTTGGATTAATTATGTGATTAAACAATGTTCAGATAAAGAATTTTGTTTAGTTGATGATTTAAGATATCAAAATGAATATGAATCATTAATCAAAAATGGATTTAAAATAATCCAGTTGAATATTTCAGATGATTTACAAGAAAAAAGAATCAGAGAAATTTATCCTGATAATTATGAAGATCATCTTTCCTCTAGAACTCATTTATCCGAATTAAATAATTTTGAATGGTTATCAGATCATCCTCATTTAAGTATAGATTCCTCTGAAGATGTAAATGAAATACAAAATACAATAAAAAAATTTATCTCTTCTTAGATTTTACCTTGTATTTTGTTATATATAATCCTAACGCCGCTGATTACAAGAAGATCCACCCGGCTGCTTCAGTTTTCCCAATCGCCTCATACTCTTGGAGATATTTTTCTGCTTGCTATTCCTCGGACAACTACGCTTATTCCGATAGGCAGATTCTCGGCGAGTAAACTGTGATCGCCAGTCAATCACATAGATAAGAGTATACTCAATATCATATTCAGGATCATCATCATGATCATCCCCTCCATCTGATCGTGGGCTACAGGGTGGGGATACGGGTAAGTCAGCAATAACGTGAGGCACGAGAGTTTGATAATACAGCATCGTCCGTGGTCGTCCGTTACAAATCTCGTCGTGGTAAACAGGTCTGGTCTCATCGACGTGCTGCCCGTAATATGCCATCTCTTTTTTTTTTATATTGTATTGTTAAGAGAGAAACATCCTAAATCAAATTTTTAAACCGAAAGACGACGAACCGAAGAAAGTTTCCTTCCTTCCTTCTTCTTAGATTTCTTCTTCTTAGATTTCTTCTTCTTAGATTTTCTCTTCTTAGATTTCTTCTTCTTAGATTTTCTCTTAGATTTACGTCTCTTCTTTTTAGGTTTCTTGTGACCACCTGCCCTCGTCTCCAGTCCCTCTGTTAATAAATTTACTATTCTTTCAAACAAATCCACTGGTAACACCATTAACGGTGAATCTTCATTTAATCTTTCATTTAATCCTTTTGCAAAAGCTAGTCTTTGGTGGGAGGGGTTTATTTTAAATTCAAAATCTATATACAGGGACTCATAACTCCCAGAGCCGAGATCACCGACTTGATCTTCGTAAACCTCTCCTCTATAGTCCCCTTCTGAAATTATTATTTTCCCATACTGCTTGTTATCATTAGTAATTATGCTGTATAACAAAACAGGGAGAAATTCTCTCGCTTCCAGCAAGTAGCGCGTCCCCGATTTCAAGATCTTCACTTCTAATACCTGTTTTTGAGATGATTTACCCTCCGATTCAATTGTGATATAATCTCCAACTTTAACGCGAGATTTTAAAACACCTCCATCATCAAAATAATAAGGTAAAATATAGAAGTCTTCTTCTGCCATGTATAATATATAATATAATATAATATAATATATTAAAGAATTTATCTCTTCTTAGATTTCTTCTTCTTAGATTTCCTCTTAGATTTCTTCTTAGATTTTCTCTTCTTTTTAGGTTTCCCTGCCCTCGGTTCTGGTTCCGGTTCTGGTTCCGGGCCCATCCTTTCTTCGTATTCTAATATATCCATTAATTTTTTGCATCTTTCACGATGGTATCTGATCAGTGGTGTGGCCGATTCGTGGCTCAGGGCAGATACTGGACGAGACGTACTATGGGAGGATATTCTCTCTGCCAGGGCCAAATATCTATTCCTTGTGGCCCTGGCTACAATATCATTCATGTCATGCCTAGAATGACCATATTTATCAAAAAACACTTTCCATTCTAAGAAGATATTGCGACCAATACTCATATTGACCGCATCCCTCCCTCCCTCACTCCTATAATCACGGGTAGTTTGATTAATATAACTCATTAAAGGTGACCTTTGTACTTCTGGTCCACGGGTCCGCTGCTGACCTGGAGGCAGTGGATCAATTGTATCTTCTAATTCTCTAAATGTCAAATTGGATTCCATTCTATATATGATTCGTTTATAAAATAATATTATTTAATCATAAATTTATTATGAATCCTCCTCTACCAATTACAAGGTTAAAGATTACTAAAGAAAAATGGTTGAATACACCGATCAAATATGAAGAAGATAGAAAAGTAAAAGATATTGTAGAAGATATGGCATATAAATCATATGAATGGATAAATCAAAAATCTGATCTAGATGTTGTAACAGATTATGACACGTTTAAAAAAGATTTTATTAATTTACTATATGATAAATATCAAAAATGAGTATGATTCATATGACCGATTCAGAAGAAGATTTATTTGATCTTAAATATTTAGAAGAAATTAGTGATTTATTTGGTGAATTCGTAGAAATGAATAATTATTATGGTTTAAATTTATTCAGAGATGATTTTAATGAATACTTTGAATTTCTAAAACAGAATGTTGTAATTCATGAGTTCCCAGATGAAGAACTAAACGATGAGAACGATGATTTAAATATAAACTATTAATATAGATGGTCTCACTAGATAAATTTCTTGATGGGATACCCTTTTCTGCTTTTAAGGAAAATAAGAAAAAGAGAAAATCTAAGAGAGGTAAGAAGGTGAAGAAGATGAAGAAGATGAAGAGAACAAAGAAAAAGAAGAAGATGAGAACAGTTAAGAGAGGTAAGAGAACAAAGAATAAATATATTAAGAAAAGTCGGGTACCACCATCAGGTGTAATTCTTCGTAAGAATGGTCGCCTTTTCAAGAGCGATGGCAAGAATCTGAAAGCAATAGATTAATTTACGATCTCTTATAAACGAGTAAATAAGGTGAATATTTAGTTAATTTATCTTTAGGAACCCGAGAAACGTTGCTATCATTATATTCTGACCATTTTCCATCTAAATAATTTTTACAGACAGCATAATAATGACCACCATTTAAGGAACCATTATGAATCGCGAAACTATTCAGTGTATATTTATTACTTTTATTTTTGCTGTAATTGATATTATAATCTTGTAAATCTAAAGTTAGAGGATATTCTAAATATTTATCTATTTTCTGATTATTATTGTATCGCTTTAAGAGAATAAATAAGACATCGGAAGTTTTCCACAATCTGGTTTGTTTGAACGGTCTAACTTGATTTTTACATTGATCGCATTTCCACTCCTCACCCACATCCAATCTATATTTTTGTGTGTATTCTTTAAGACAGCAGTCCAAAGACTCGGCCTCCTCAGGTATCTCCAATGATAAGACTTGAATTGGATCATGATTGGTTGTATAATATTCACAATCTGTACAACTAGTTATCCCTAAGAGTTGAGAATAAAAATTCTCAACTATATATGAATAATCTTTTTCATAAAATCTTTGCCAAGTTTGATTACTCTTGAGATTGATTTTATCGGCTTCATCTTCTACTTTAGTATTATAAGTCATCTCAACTTTCCTACCGACTCCCTGATGCAATAAGTCTAAAAATAAGACTAAAAATTCATCAATATCATTTTGATTAAAATTACTGAAATATAGATCTTTTTCTATACATTTTGCTTGGAATGTCTTTAAAAGATTAATAGGATTAATCATATTATTATCTTCATTTTGCCACATCTGTCTTTGAAACTGAAACCATTCATAAAGCAAGGAGTTTTGATCTGCTCTCTTACATTCATCAAAAAACTTTTCATTGTTCGGATGAAAGGTAGTTAGATGACTTAGGCACTGTAAGGCTGAGTTCATGTAGCATGTATTTCCTAAATTCGCTAAACCCTTATTTCCCGCAAGAATTTGTTCTTTATGTTCTGGCATAACTTTATTTTAACTATCTATGATTTTTTTAAATAAATAAATATACTTAAAATTATTTTATTTATACTTATTATAAAATATGAGTGATACTGTTGATAATGTTATGAATACTGTTAGCGAAGCAGCTGAACCTGCTGATGTTGTTGTTGAGGAGACGCCTGTTGACAGCGCTAGCGAAGCAGTAGAAGTTGATGAAGCAGTAGAACCAGAACCTGTTGCTAGTGCTAGCGAAGCAGCAGAAGCAGAAGCAGCAGAAGCAGAAGCAGCAGAAGCAGCAGAAGAAGCTCCTGTGGTCCACCAACCCCAACCTGAACCTGAACCTGAACCTGAGCCGGTAGTAGAACCAGTCTCTACTCAGGAAGTTGTTCAGAATGTTCAGGAAATTTTATCATCTACTGAAACTAATGTATCAGGAAATGATTTAGAAAATCGTGTTAAAGTTTTAGAAGAAAGATTAGAAAGGTTAGTTCAGGTTCTAAAAGAATCGTGGATATGTGATAAAATTAATAATAAAGGTAGTAAAAGTGAATTATATAATACATTGATATTATAATTTATATATTTTTAACTCGTTTTAAAACTTTTAATAAACATTCCGTATAATTTATTAAACACACTTGTTTACGCTTATTTAATTGGAATAAGCAAGACCACCCATACCCGACATGATACGGAGAACATTGTAGTTAACGGCGTAAATGTTAAGGTCACTTGCCAGAGTCTGTACCGAAGCAACTAATTGCGCATTATCAATGCGAGAGAAATTACACGTTCCCGAAGGTTGATGTTCTTCTGGTTTGAGTGCGAAGGAATAAACAGCAATAGAATCTGCTAAAGGTGAGAGAAGGGTAGTCGGTATGTGTCCTCCATCTCCAGTATGATATTTAAGCACCTGATACCTAGTGAAATAAGTTAGAGGTCTGGCGGTCATACGATCATGTCCATTAAGTTTTAAGTTGAATTTAGTACCAGCCGTTATCGCACGAGCGGTAGCAATGGATGTTGCTGCCGCCGATGTAGTACCTACACCCGCCCATACAATTTCCTTTACTGGGTGATTGAAATTCAAATCAATGCTCTGGGATGCCGCGGATTGCTGGTGCTGAACCTGTTCAATAAGATATTCATGGGAAACCTGTGCGAATCTACGACGTTCATCGGTATCAAGGTAGATATAATCGGCCCATAATGTAATTCCACCATCTTGCGTATCATCAATAGTGATACTATTGGCAGCAGTTTCAAAAGTAAGCTGAACTTTAACTTCATGATACTGGAGGGCAATTAGAGGGAGAGCAAGACCCGGATTACGACAGAACCAAAATAGTAATGGGACATAATGCGGGACATCTGATGCGGTCGCCGCACCCAATACACCACCCGTCATTGTAGTAAGTTGATGTAAATTTCCAAGTGCATTACCAGCATCAGCAATACCTTGTGTAGCGGTTACCTGAGCCTCCATCGGTACAGTTAATTCGGTGAAAGCTTCCATCCAATGACCAAAATGTTTATCTATTTTTTGACCACCGATTTCTAATTCTACATTATCAATCATTGCATACCCTGGATTAGCACAGGCATCGGCCGTAAATGCCGCAGTACCTACTTGGAGGTGTAATCCCGATACCAAGTCCCCGTTGCGTGAAATGGTAGCAGAAACACGAGACCCATTAGAAACAGAACCGTTCCATGTCTGTTCAATAGACTCCATGGAGAAGTTCGTGTGCCGTCTGTAGACAACCTTGAAGAAAGTAATCTGCGGGTTACCCGTTAAGTAAATATCCTGAGCGCCATAAGCTACAAGTTGCATTAATCCTCCTCCCATATTATTTTTATACCTTAATATAGAAAAAAATTTTGGGGAAATTAACTCATTTAATTTTTCCGATTTTACGACTTAAATAATATTATTTATTATTTATTGAAAAAGATATCTTAGAAAATAGAGGTAAAGATATTTAATTAGAGTATGCTAAGCCACCCATACCAGACATTATCCGTAAGACATTGTAGTTGACAGCGTAGATATTTTCTGACGAGGTGAGCGCTGTTCCAGAACTGGCTGTATCTAGTTTGGCGTTATCAATGCGAGAGAAGTTACAGGTTCCAGAAGGCTGATGCTCTTCAGGTTTGAGGGCGAAGGAGTAAACATTGATCTTCTTGGTCATATTGCTTAATTTAGCACAAGCCACACGTGCCATTGAATTAATGGTGAAAGTAACACCGATAGCGGCACCCAAGGTATCTTCGGTAAGAAGGATATCCGTTTTAAAGCAGATAGGGCCACCCGTGGCGGTGCCGCCGATCTGTGTCGCACCGATGCCACCCGCATCTCTTCTGGAAGTAATCCGGGCAACGACAGTGGACTCAGTGGTCGCGTGATTAGATACACTTCCTAAGCCCGTTACCTTAAATTCAAACAATTCGCCTACTTCAGGTGCTACCCCATGAAGGTCTGATGAATTGATGACATAATATAATATATTCGTCGTAACTGCTTTTCCTGTGGTCGCGATACTCGTCCCAGCAAAGGAGGTATTTGAAGTAGCGGCATCTTCTGTGACACGACACTTTCCGCCAAGGACAGCCGTGGTCGCGTGAAACGCTTCTGAAACGATAGCCGCTCGGAGAATATTTTCATATCCCCACCTTAGTTTTTCTTCACAATTCTGTCCGGGTAATGATGTATGGTAATCAAAAGGTTGTCTTAACTGGAAATATTCTTCTTCTTGTGCTGCAAAACGATCATGTCCGTTTAATTTGAGTAGAGCAGTGCCATAAGCATTGGTCCGGGCGGAAGTCCAAATGAGTTCTTTAACTGGATGATTGAAATTTAATTTTGTGCTGTTATTTCCACTGCATGATTGTCTCTGGAGCTGTTCAATAAGATATTCATGAGATACCTGAGCGAAGCGTCGGCGTTCATCAGTGTCTAGGTAAATGTAATCTACCCATACTTGGGAAGCTGACTGCGCTGCACCACACGCCGCGTTCGACCCCCATGTTATCTTAAGTTTAACTTCATGATACTGAAGGGCAATTAATGGTAACGCAAGTCCAGGATTACGACAAAACCAAAAATTAAGGGGTACCTGTACCAGACTAGCGTCGCGCGTAGTCGCAGTGCCAGCGCCTTGTGCATAACCCGAACCGGTCAAAGTCCTAAAACCAGAAGCTTCCGAATGCGGTATAGTCAATTCATTCCAGATATCATTCCATTCAGCATAATGTCTATCAATTCTCTGCCCACCGATTTCAAGTTCAACTTCATTTACTAAACCTGGTCCATGTGTAAGTGAAGCACTGGTATTAGTCACATAAACTTTGTTTACTAAATCACCATTACGGGATATAGTTATGGTAGAGCTACCAGAAGCACTAGGAGTGCCATTAATGGTCTGCTGGATCGCCTCCATGGAGAAGTTCGTGTGTCGTCTGTAGACAACCTTGAAGAAAGTAATCTGAGGATTACCCGTTAAGTAAATATCCTGAGCACCATAAGCTACAAGTTGCATTAATCCTCCTCCCATATTATTTTATACCTTAGAATAGAAAAAAAATCTACTGAATTAAATTTAACATATTAATATTCAGATATTCATATTATGACTTAACTAATAATTTACTGAAATATTTTGAGTGTCTCGTCTTTATCCATCTCTAAGTCTAAGACTTGCTTCACAGGATTCATAATCTGATTCGTGATATAAAATTCATAATCTAAGACTAACTGTTTCTCCCTGATATAATCAATATGTTCAATGCGATCACCTTGTAGAATAGTTATCTTTTTATATTTCGGTTGATTTAAATCTTCAATCTGAAAGTTTTTATATTTAGGTTTACCGTTTTTGAATTCACCGATAACCCTTCTCTCTTTAATCTTTTTGTATCCGATAATTTCTTTGGTCTTGCCTTTATCAATATAAGCATAAGGAATTCTATCATTTGATTTGGGTTTGTTACCGGGATCGCGTTCAGCCATCCTATCGGCTAATACTTTATGAGCGATAGATTGTGGATTTTTATAATAACCTCTCAGTGCTTTTGTAATTACAAAATATCGTAGAGGAAATTCACCTTCTCTAATTTCTTTAAGAGTTTGTGTTAACCAATCTAAAGTTAATTTAAAATCTTTATCAATCATAATTTTCTCAATTACGTTTCCAAAGACATGTTTTACGATGTGAGCATTATCACGTCTTTTCAATACGATACCCATTGAGGTGCGTTTACAATCATTTGTATCAAATTCATATTTATCACCTGTATATCTTTTCTTAGAGATAAGAATAAATGGCCAGAATGTTTTCTCATATTCTAAATCTTGGGGTTTACATAGCAAGGGATCATAATATTCTTCATCTTGTGAGCCGTCCACGTTATCAACTACTAATTTACCATTCGTAATATAATCACCCGATTCTATACCACACTGAATACAATGCTTTAAGGCTTCTTTGCCTGTTAAGAGTTTTCCATCTTTGAGACGACTGAATTTAACAAAGACAGAGTCTGTGTCTCCATAAATTACATCGGGTTCAGGATAACCTTTCTTCTCAGCCCAATCTTTTACACCATAAGAAGCATCATCAATACGCGACCTACCCACACTTGTGGTGCATGCTGCTAATTTCATTTTATAAATAGTACTCGTTTTAGCACCTAATTGACCGTAGACGCTGTTCGCGGTGACTTTATATGCTAATTGGAGACCATCTAATACTTTTTTCTTAAATTCATTTGGTTCCTTCTTCATTCTTTTTTTAGTGGCATTTCTCGCATCAAGGAGGTGTTTTAATACAGCGGGGACGATACCCAATGGTTCTTCATCTTCTGATAAATTATCAATAAGATTTTTATCCTTCATAAATTCTTTCTTTAGGAAATGACAGGTTGTTTGACCGTCTCCTAATTGTTTCTCAATTGTATCGCCTTTGCCGGTACTGACATATTGCCAATTTTGATAATGAACTGTATCATAATTATCTTTTCCGATATGAGGTAACAATGAAACATCTTCAATAAGAGTTTCGTGTGAAATATTCTTTTCAATGATAGATGAAGGATATAGAGAGGCATAATCAAGGACTGAGATAGGATCATCTAGATAGATACCTGGTTTTGGATCTAATACGATGGCACCCTCAAACCCATCAATACCTTTTTCGGCTTGCATAATAATTCGGGCATACCATTCTTCTAGTTCATAATCTTTTGGTTTTTTATATTTTTCTTCTCCATCATTTGTTTCATCTTTGATGATTTGATTCAAGATATCTTCTTTAGGTAAATCATTATTATACATTTTGATATAATCATTGAGTCTAGGTATTTTTTTGAGTTCGGGGATTCTTGTATTTCTTTCTAAACATTTTTTTGAGACGACCGATGTAACCTTTACTCCTTGACCTCTTAGAAAGATAAAGGATGCTGGGACAGATGATACATTCGCCATACCTAAATTATTTGGAATAATATCCAGTAGTAGTAATAGATTAATACATAATTCACAATCTTGAACACAGTATTTAGCGACTTCTGCGCGACCAGATGGGCCTCCATATTTATGTTTATCAAAGATATCTTGGACAGATACATCGTCTTTATTTAAGCACCATTCTACTTTATGATAATCATCCAGATTTAAGATTATCGTTTCTACGAGTGTGATACATTTCTCTTTGATAGATGAAATTTCATATTTATTGCCATCGTTGAATAATTCTTCACCAATATTGCTATGTGTTCTAAATGAAATAAAATCGTGATCTTTTAGATTACCTGTATCCGAAACAGTAATAACGTTCTCTTTGATACTTTTAAGTTTTCCTCGCATGAAATGAGAGGCGACATTATCAAGTTTATATGATTCAAGATTATGACCTTTCTGGACTTCTTTTTGGATATCAAATAAGATACGACCATCCATAGTAATATAATTAAGAGTATTATCACCCAATGCTGAGCTACTTAGTTGTTGTTTTCTTATATTACACTTTTTAAATTTATGATCTTTTGCTTTAAACTGTGTCATATCAATTTTACCGAAATTTAAAAATTCTTTCATTTTACATCCTTTCCCATGCCACCAAGGCGAATTACAACGGTCGTTACAGGGGAATAATATTTCTGCTCTGTCATTAATATATTTAAAATCAAAACCGAAAATATTATATCCGGTAATAAAATCTGGATTCATTTTCTTGATAATGTTTTTCCATCCTAAGAGTAATTCTTTTTCATTCTTACATTGGGCGACATGAATACCATCAATCTTATCACATATTTCATTATCAGGTAAATTATCTTCATTGCCGATAACTAAGATATGGCGATATATATCACCGCTACTATAATCATAGAAAACTGTTCCGATCTGAATAATAGGATCACCTTGGATAACGATTAGATATTTATCACATTCTTTTTTTATAATTTCTTGTAAAAGATTAATCGTTGCTTCTCGCTCCTTGGTCTTGATATCTAAATTTTTGATATTCTCAATGATATCAGTTTTACGTACTTCTTCAATAATAGCATTATATATTTCATCGGAAGCGGGTATTTCATCGTTAATAATTTTAATCTGATTAACATCACTGTGTTTCCATATCCCTTCGCGTAAAGCGATGCCTGTAAATCCAGATTTTAGTAGTTTAAATATTTTCTTACCGAGATCATTTGTAAATTCATTTTTTCGGGATTCGGGTATATTTTTAAGAATACTTTGGATGCTATGAAAGATATCGGCGCTCAACTTCTTAAAATCCTTCTGTGCTTGTGGAAAGTCTCCGTGTAAACTATCACATTCAATATCAAAGGATGCGATCCTATAATTACTTAGGTCATCTTTTTTAAGATTTGTGATATCTGAAACATTTGTAAAATATTCGTGTTTTGTATTTGGGAATAGATTTGTTTTTTCATCAATCGTTTTTACATGTATCCAACCGCTAGGCTGAATATTTGTATCGTGAATGAAGCGAATAATAGGATGAATACTACTTTCATATAGATTAGAATTACAATCAACACATGTGGGAGTCATTCTCCATTCGTCCAATCTTTCTTTTGCTGTTCCAGATAGATTTTGATATACTTTACGATTATAATGTTTTGTTGTTGCATTAATGAATTTTTTCATACTATCGTGAGTTCTAAATGATAATTTTACAAAATTATATAGTTTTTTCTTATTATTTTTAATATCCCATTGTAATCCATAAAATTCATTACATATTTTAATTTCATAGTTCACAATATCTGAAAAGATCTTATCTTGTGTATGATCATCGGTCACTTTAAGATCACATACATCTTTGATAAACTTTCCCACATCAGTGCCATCCCAATGATCGGGAATTTTGATATAGAAATAAGGATTGTATTTTTTGACATGTAGAACGACCCTATCATTATTCTGATCTATACCGTAAATAGTTACTAAGAAAGATTTAATATTATAATCATTGGGTATATCGTCGCTGATAATATCAACGATTTGGAAAGTGATTGTATCATTCATTTCTATATTTAGTATGAAAGATATTTTTAGATAGTATCAAATTTAGTAAAATATCAAATTTTATTATTTGATAAATAATAGATGAAAGAATTAACAGTATTAATGATATGTATTTTATCTGTATTCTTTTATATGAATTTCATTAGGCAAAAATTATTTTTAGAAAAAATAAGAGCGAGCAACGGAATAGAATATTTAGTAAGAAATTTACCGAATAAAGTTGAAGCAGCGAATAAATTAGGAAAGATAAGCGATTCATTAAATAATCTAGTGAGTGGTTTAAGTGATTCAGGTAATAAGAGTGCAAACATTAGGAAATTAAAAGATTCATTTAATTACCAAAAGATAACTGAAAATATACCGGGTTCCATGTATGTTGCTTATTCTGTGAATAAGGGAGAAGAATTATCTTTATGTATTCGTGATAAAGATACAGAAAAATTCATAGATGATAATACGATAATCTTTGTAGCCATACATGAACTTACACATATTATGACTCCTGAAACAGGACATACTCCTTTATTTTGGGATAATATGAAATATTTATTAGAGAAGGCTTCATCTCAGGGTATTTATATGCCCATAGATTATAGTCAATCGCCAGTAGAATATTGTGGGATGGATATAAATTCTACACCTATGGATAGTTAAACCGATAATGTATATCTTAATTGTAATATGAAACAAACGTTCCGTAACGTCATATTAAATGGATCAATCCTCATTAATTTACCATATCGATTATAAAATTTAAATTTAATTTTTAAAATATATAATATAATAATTATGAGCGATCCTTATCACACGTATGAGAATCATAATATTCAGGTTAATGTGTTTCATGTTAAAGGACCCCTAGAAGGACCGGCTCAGGAAAAATATGTATTTACGAACGATTCAGAAAAACCTGCTGGGAATAGTAAGATAATCAAAGAATGTATCTATTTATCAGATACAAGTGAAATCGTTTTACATAAAATAGCCTCGTGTGTAAAATTAGATAGTAAATATATTTATGCGTGGATAGATCATAAGCCGGAAAAAGAACAGGACCCATTCTCCTTTAATAAACCGATCGGTATCAGTTATGCTGACTATGATTTAGATTATATGAATCCTTTTTTAGAGAAAAAGATTGATGATCGGTTTGTGAATATGGATGGTTCAGTAAAACTAAATAGTAAAACTTATTTAGACAAGTATAAGATATTAAATAGTCAATTTGTAAATGATCAATATAATATTTATTTTACGACTTTAGAAGATGTAACAAAATATGCCGAAAGTATCTTTAAAGAAGAAGAAACTATGATAAAAAATGGATATCTAAAAAAATATTTTCCCTTAATAGATGAAAAAAATAATTTGAGATTAGATGAAAAGATAGAAATAATAAATTCTCAGAAATCAATCTTAAAAGAATATACTGAATCGCCTGTGGATATTCGTCCTATTAATTTAGTTTATAAGAATCGTGATAAGAATATCGTTTTAGATTTATTTAAGATATTTCAGGAATATGAGGTATCTTTGTCTGTACCGATGATAAAGATACAAACTGATAATTATATGGATTCTTATATTAAATTCTATAAAGAGGGTATTCATAAATCATATACATCATCAAAGGATAAGACTATTACAAAAGAATTATTTGAAAAATGGAATAAATCTATTTATATTAGCGATGGATTTTCAAGACCAAGATCTGTAGATAAAAACAATTCATTAACATTTATTCTTTATGATAGCAAGAAGTCTAATTTTATTCAGATGATATTATATGTAACTGGTAGGATTGAAATTCATAGTGAACGCTTAGTAAGATTAGAAAAATTCACGGATAAAATTATTCAGAGTTATTTGGCTAAAGCGTCTCGTATACTGAAAGAGATTAATAAAAATTTAATAGTTTCTATACCTATGATATTAAAACAGCCCACGAGACTGGATATAAGTAGTATTTATGAGATATCTGATTATCATTTACCTACTTTAAAAAAATTATTCAATTCATTTTATTCGGAATTCATATTATTGGATGATGAAGAAGATAAATTACATTTATTATATACGAAATGCGATGATTTTGAGAATATAAAATATTTAACAGATTTCATTACTCTATGTAAGCGTAAAAAGATAATAGATAAGAATATCGTAGAGTTGTTAAGTATTAGATATGGTATAACTAAGAGTAAGAGTAAGGAATATTTGGACGAATGGATCAATATAAATTTAAGTAATCCGATACGTTACAGGGAAGAGGTTCAGAATATTTCAATCATAATTGAGAAAGTATTAGATCGTATTAAGGTATCTTTTTACAATCTTTCTAATTATGGTAGTTTCCATGAGTGTATAGATATGATAAATAAGATAATGCATATCTATAAACTAAATAGAGTAGAGAGGCGTAGCGATTTACCAATAGAAATAAATAATCTTTTCAAGAAAAATAGCAAGAAAATAATCGTATCGGTTCAGTCAAAACCTGAATTATTAGAACCTGAACCTGAGGAAGAACCTGAACCTGAACCTGATGAGGAAGGTCTGCATACCGATGAAGTTTTATCCGATGATGAATCAGATGATGAATCAGATGATGAATCAGATGATGAATATGATGATATTGATGATGAATTGGCGGGTATGCAGAGTCTAATAGAGGGAGAGTCTAAGTATCCAAATTCTCGTTATTATATTAAAAGATTAGAGATGAAAGATCCACGATTAATTAAATATAAGCCTAAACAAAGTAGAGATAGTTATTCTGCTAAATGTCAGGCAGCACAGGATAAACAACCGATATCTCTGACTAGAGAAGAATTAGATGAAATAGATAAGAAAATTGGAAAAAAACAGGAGGGTATTAGTTATTCAAAGCCTATTCAGATTAAAGGTTCATCTGAAATTTATTATATCTGTCCTAAGTTCTGGGATAGGAAACATCAGATTCCGATAGATCCTCTATCAAAATATCATCCCATAGAGAAAGATGAGAATGGTGATCCTTTAGAGTGGCGACAGTTTGTATGGCAGAAAGAGTATAAAAATAGCGATGGTGAATATTTTATTTTAGAGCGTCAGGGCAGGACAGCGGGAAAATCCGATAGTAGTAGTTATTGGAATAAATATGCGGATAAAGATATGATAGAAAAATATCAGGTTAAATTAATTCATGATGATATTCATCCTGAATTATTAGCGATACCGTGTTGTGGTAGAAAACAATATAAGATTAAAAAGACCAATATCATTGTTTTAGTAAAAGATGGATCAAGAGGTAACAAATGGATCAATGGTTTTATCACGGTCGCCGAATTAGAAAAATTAAATAAAGATCATGAATGTGAAGTTAATATTGGTAATGATAAAAAACCAATCATCAAGACCTTTCATATAAGCGAAATCAAAGAATCAAAGGGTCACGATGTATCAACGACTATTATGGATTATACTGAATTCCCTTTAAAAGAAAGTATGTATGGAAAAGTAAATCATATCTTAAAAGATATTTTTCATATGAAACCAAATGCCCCGTTTTTTAAGAAGAAATCTGCCGCGAAGGATAGAGAAATGTCTCATAATGGATTGTATCGCGTCGGAGTAACACAAGATAGTGATTCTTTCTTACGAAGTATTGATATCTTAAGCGGTTATTTATCCGCCGAGAGCTCTACTACATATAATTTTAATATGAAGGGATTTAAAAAGAATCTTCTAAAAGATCTAAATAATTTATCTTCCCAGGAGATTTTCATGATTGGAAATGGTTCATTCGTTCAATATTTTAGATATGAAAAGAAATACGATAAAGTAAATCATGAGAGAGAAATAATAGCGGACGTAAAAGAAAATCTAAAAAATTATTTAAATAGCGAAGAACCAAAAGATGATAAATTATTGATACCATTGTTTATGAAATGCAGTGAAAAATCAAATAATAAATTATTCGGAGGAATTAAAGTTAACATCTTAGTTCTAAATGAAACATATGAAAAAAGAAACGAAGAAATAATTAATACAAAAATAGGACTCTCTGAACCATTGGGGGGTTTAAATATTTATGAAGACGAACCATTCCTAATGATTTATAAAAAAGATGATTATTATGAGGCATTAATGTATTATTATAATGGAAGTGCGATGAGTAGTATCAGTAAACAAAAAGATGATACACCCCTAAGGAAAACTGATATAATTTATGTTGCTGGTGAAACAGGTCAAATTAAATCATTGAAAGATGATGAAGTCAAAATAAAATATGAGAATGGAGCGTCTTCGCAGATGACCATAGATCAGTGTGTCAGGTTTGATAGCTATGTTATTTATAATATTTTGTATAATTTTATAATAGATCGTAAGAGCAAGAGTATAAGAAATAAAAAAGGAATCATAGAATTAGAGGATATACATGTGATAATGACAGAAAAATTTGGATGTAGTATTGTAGCGGGATATTATGATAATTATCATAAATTAGTGGCAGTTCTATATAATAAAAACGACGGCCAAGGGCGATTAAAAATTCCTATTTTTATCAAACCTAGAAAGAAAGATGATATTGATTTTCCCTTAAAAAAAATCAAAACATTAGAAAAATATTCATTAGGATTGATCTTACGAATCTATAGTCAGATTGATAAATATATAGGCGAATTATATCCTGATAAATATTTATCCTATCTGAGCGAGAAATCAAGAGTAATAATTAATGATTTCAATATAATGATCGGATATTTTATGGAGAATGGTTTTATCGTTCCCCTAAAAAACAAAAAATACTTAGAAGCCGTTAATAAATATAATATAATTAAGGGAGCCTCTTCATTATCATTACAAACCGATGATATCAATCCAGATACAATGAGAGATAGAAGTGATACATATTTTTATAATTATAATGATAAGATGAAAAAAATATATGATAGTTTTTCAGATTTATATGATAAAATAATAAGAAATGAAAAATTAAAGGAAGAACTTATCAAAATCGTGAATCATCCTATTAAATTAGAAATACATAAACGATGGGATTTATATGATCTATTAAAAGATACTTACAATGAAAAAAGATATAAAAATTTAAAATTATTCATTGAATATTTATTAATTCACGATTTAGAAAATTTACAAAATGTTTTATTTCAGAATTATTCATCATTGAAGGATTATCAAATGAATACAATATCGGATGATTTTATCATTTTCAATATGAAGGAATTTTTAACCGAAACATATTCTTATTTATTTGAGAAATATAGCGATTATATAAGAAATATTTCCTATTACGAACATACAGATCCAAATGTAAATAAAATATTATTAAAAAGAGAATTCATTGAGAAACCAGTATCATCGTATAGTAAATATCCGAATACATTAAAAAAATTATTTACTGGTAGTCTAATGATTTATAAAAATATCTTGGAAGAAGAGGGAACTGATATCAATATAATAGGTAGTTTACTTGATTCAGATATCACTGAAATAAGAATAAGAAAAATATTATTAGATGTGTATGAAAATGATGATGATAGTTATATTTTACACAATGATTTACTAGGTGATATTTATAAAGATAATAGAGAATTAATAGCAAGTATTAGTGAAAGATCTTATAAATTATCATTAATAGATTATGAAATATTATCAGAAGAATTAGGATTAGGTTTTGTAATCTTTTCAAATAGATATAATAATGATAAACAAAGATATAAAACTCATATCATAGTTCATAAAAGTCTAAAAGATGATTTAGAGAATAATATTCAAATGTTATGTTTGTATGAAGATTTATCAGGAGAAGTTTCGGGGGATTCAGAATGTAAACCTATTTCAATTAAAGATAAATTAATTCATGTATTAGGTGATTTAAGAGTTAATAGAGAATTCAATAGACTTTATAGTAAATCTTAAAGACTATTACTGATAGGCTTATTCAGTAAAAAATCATAGTGAGTTGTATCGGTTCTCATATTATTGAAGAGACCTGGGGGATTGATGGGTTTATTAATGGTTGATGTCATAGAGTTATCATGAACATAACAATTACTATCTTTAGTATCTGAAAGATTAGGAATACCATATGAATTCCATTCTACTTTATATTTATCACAAAACATAGGTGATTTAATATTAATTTGTTTTTCGGGTAAATACATTTCTACATAACTCGCTAAATCTTTATTCTTTAATTCCTGAACTGTATCAGGGGATATAGATGAAGGATAATATAAATTCTTTATACTATTCATACTAACAACACTCGTAAGATCAACATTAGAATATTCTAAGGATGTTTCGGGAACAGAAATAACTTCAAATGAATTACGATAAAAACTATCAAATAAATTATCTATATTTTCTTTAAACATATTACCATCAAATAAGATACCTGTATCATTAAATTTAACATCATAATTATTTAGGATCGTTGGATTTGATCCTGTCTGAATATTCAGATAATTAATATATATTTCTTTATCTACGATAACAATATCAGAAATACATCTTACAGTATAGAAATTTTTGATATCATAAAGAAAGAAATCAATGAAATATCGTTGATTATTGTTTTTACTGATTAGTCCGTAAACATTTTCAATCTGTTTAATATAATAATCGTTTTCAGATAATAGATTAACCGATCCTATTAAACTTTTCAGGATCGCAGATAATCTATCTTCAACGGATTTATCTATTGTATTTTTATTATATTGGTGTGCAGTCATTTTACCATCTAATCTAATCTTGGTACCCGCCGAAATAGTATTTAATACTTTTAATAATCTATGTTCCGGTTTCACGAATCCGATATTCGTAGTATTTTTATCATTATTCAGATTTAAATTTAGCGAAGGAATATATGTGTGTTTCATCTGTAAAAAATAAAATACTGTGACCAGTCCCAAAACCATCACAAGCAGCTCAATCAATTTATTGTCCATATTATATAGTGATTAGAAATAAATTATTTTGAAACCAAAACACTATCTTTATTCTCTTCAATGAATTCAGTAATAAATTTGTATGCTGTTTGTATATGCTTTTTAGATCTACCACCTGTAATTATAATTTTACCGCTTTTGAATGCGACGATTGTGATTCTTTTACAAGTATCATTCAATCCTTTTCCGTTACAGGGTTTATCGCAATCACATCTTCCATAATTTTGGCGACTTGAATTATAATAATATTTAATGTTCACACCTGGATAATTACAAGGTTCATATGATGATAGATAATCATTATCAATAATTACCCTATGTAATGCTTCTCTATTAATTTCAGAATGAATATCAAAATCGCTATTAATTAATACTGTTTCTAAATCTTCGGATTGTGTAATTAATTCTTCGTGATCAACGATTTCTTTTTTATTTTCCAAGAGATTAAATTCGTTTAAGATAATCTCCATGGTAGTAGTACCAATTAAATCACTATTAATACCAGTCATTTGAATACGCCCATTATTAAATATTTTTACATTTACTCTTTTATTTTGTTTAAGATCATTGTAAATATGTAATGTGACTTGATTATAGAAGTAATTACGATTTTCACTTTTCTTTTTACTTATTTTTTTGTTATTGATTCCCTTATTGATCGTAGATCCATGTTCTATATATAAAATATTATCATTGATATTTAAATTTTCTGCGAGAGGTTTTAATTCTATCTTGGTATTTAGTTTACATATCTGAACCATCGTAGAGATATGTAAATTTTCAGAAAAGAGTGATTCGCTCATTGTGAATCAATTTACTTAATTTAAAATTTATCTAGAAATAAAATCAAATTTATATTTTTTTAACGGTTTCTTCTACAAATTTAGCGTATCGGAGTAATTTAGGGGTTGTCATTTGGTTATGCATTCGTTCTATTAACCTTGATACTAACACGTGGGGATTTAGTAATCTATAATGAATAAATAAGATACACCATGTAACACAAAAACCACTATTCTCTTCTGGATCTAATAATGTTTGGAAACTAGTTTCTTTATTGAAATCGGTTACATTTATAAAACTATGACTTGGTAATAAATCTTTAAAATATTTCGTAAGTAATTTTATTTTCTTATTATATATCCCTTTTATACCGGCTATTTCGCTATTTTTATTCCTGCGATAACCATGAGGTTCAAAAAATTCTATTGTTTTATTAACATTGTTTACCATTGCAATATTAGCATGATTTCCTTCTTCAGTCGTGATATTTATCATAAGTATATTATAATCTCTGTCAAAAGTGTACGACGAGATACCATTCATACCATTCATACCATTCATACCATTCATCGTATGTTCTATTTTTTTTTTCGTGGCTTTCAAATGAAATAACGGATTGTAATATCTCACTCTTAATTTTATTTTTAGTGATTTAAAGAAATCAATAATATTGCTATATGATTGATAATGAAAATCAATATCACCCTTTGTAGCACGTGATCCCTTACTTTTTATTTTTGATAAAGGTACATCGGTAATTTTTCTATTATGTGGACTTCTTTTCTTGTTTCCATGTGCTCTCAAAGATAATTCCTTATATTTTCTCTCAGTATTTTTTCTGGTCTTAATGTTTTTAGGCATTGGATTATACTTCTATCTTATAAAATTATTTAATCTAAATTATCAGTATTACCTATGTCTTCTATGTCATCATCATCATCATCATCATCATCATCATCATCATATTCCAATCCTCTCTCTACTCTATCGCGATTCGCGTCATCGTCTGGACACAGCATGAATGTAATATCTTCCATAGCATCTCTCAGTCTATCGCGATCCATATTAAACATGTAACCCGCTTTCACCATAGTTAGAATTGTCATTTTCATGTCTTCATAATCCCCAATAATACTATTACTTTTTACGATAAAATCGCGAATACAATTATGCAAATCATCAATCGCGATAACCTTTAATTCTTTCATTTTATAAGTTATTTCTTAAAAAAAGATATTTTATTAAACGTATATATAAAGATGATAACAAAAGTATCAACCGAGTTAATGCGTCATTTCTCACATAAATCATCTGTTAATGAATATTTAAAATCGGTATATATTAAAGAATTATATAATATATTAACTAATTCTTATGTGAATAGCAAAGTAAAAACCAAAAATAGTTTCAGAGATTATCCTTTGTCCGAATTTATAACGAATCGCCTTGCAAATAAAATAATAACTCATAATAATGTTTTAACTTTAACATGGACAACAAAAGGAAATCATATAGTAAAAAATACATTACATATTTATCTGAAAGATAAAGATGATATACCTGATACAAAATTATTAGTTGATGCTATTTCATATATCACGAGTTTTAGTGATAAATCAAGAAGTATAACCGTTCATTTATGTTTATTACCTGATAAAAAAGTATTCAGGAAAAATTCACAGAAGTTAACACCTTCAAATGTAAATTCGGGATCTAATCTATTTTCCGATGAGAATTCAGAAATATGTATTTTTAGGAGAGAAGAATGTATTAAAGTAATCTTTCACGAAATAATTCATGGCTTACGATTTTCTAATCTCGGTTCACATGAAGAAATTACGGGGAGATTATGTCAAAAATATAATTTAGAATCAAGAGATATCTTAATAGATGAATCTTATACCGAAATATGGGCCAAGTTAATGAATTGTTATTTTGTTTCATCTCGTGTTAACTCTCAAATGAAATTTCAACATTTCTGTACTTTAGTTGGCATCGAGAAAGAGTTTACCCTGTATCAAGCAAATAAAATTAAAGGATTCATTAAAAAATCACGAAATAAAAATATAGATTCTCAAACAAATACAACCGCCTATTATTTAGTGTGTGGCGAAATCTTTTCTCAATTGGACGAGTTTTTAATGAATTGTCACTTTAATCCATATCTAAGAGATCATCCAAAATGTTTAGAATATTTATATCATTTAAATATTCTAGATAAAAGAAAAGTAAGTACAGATGATAAATATTATAATACTCTGAGAATGAGTGCTATAGAGTTAGAAGTTTAACGACGTCTTCTAGTTTTACGTCTTTTAGATTTTCTCTTCTTAGATTTCTTCTTCTTAGATTTCTTCTTAGATTTTCTTCTTCTACCGCCGCCGTTTTTGATTTGTTCGCCAGATACCTTGTCTGTGCCAGTGATTGGAGTACGGTGTAAATGTTCAATAATACTATCTATCATGTGGGGGGCGTTTTGTCCCATCATAATGAGTTCTTCCTCGGTTATTTTTCCGCCCATTCCGTCCATTTTTTTTACGATTTCTTCTGCGGTCAATTGGCTTACCTTCTTATGTACCGTAAGCCAGGTCGTCGCACGTAAAACGCGAATTTCTTCAGTATCCGCCATTTATTTATATACCTTACCTTAGATTTTATTTTATTAAAAATCTATTATGAAAAAACAAAATTAAGTTATGAGTAAGTTAAGAATTTAAATTATGATAAGAATCTAACTAAGGGGATAAAAATTTAATCTAAGCCGTCGGGTAAACACCTTCCTTGTTAGGAAAGTGAACCTTCATGTACTTCTGAAGATTGAAGAAGGTAAGATCGTCGTCCTTATTCATCCGGAGAAGCTTCCTCAGAGAAGCATCTGGCTTGATCTGGCGCTTATCGGCCGGGTTCTGTAGATCCTTGGCCTTGCAGTATTCGTGGATACGCTTGGTAACATCTGTCCGAGAGATAAGATCATCTTTCTTCATTCCAAGGAATTTACGCATCTCATCGGAGACCGGACCCTCCTTAGCGAAGCCACACTTGGGAGCGTTCGGATCGCGAGGCTTGCGGGAGCGCTTGCCATTCGCGCGTTTATTGAGAGCCTTGGTATCGCGATGTACCTGCTTCTCAAGTTTCTGAATCTGCGCCTTGAGATTGCGAATCGTAGTTAGAGTAGTGTCTAGTTCGGAGACAATAGCAGAGAACTCCTCAAGATAAGGAGTGTCGCTAACTACAGGTTCATCAGTGGAAACCGGGGCATCGGTAACCGGAACCAGGACCGGAACCGGATCAGGAACCAGGACCGGATCAGGAACCGGATCAGGGACAGGAGTCGGAGTCGGAGCAACCTTGGTCACTTTCTTGTTCTTCGGAGCAGATTTCTTGGCGTTCTTAGTAGGAGGCATTGTTATTTTATATTCTGTATTTATATTTTTTTATTATCAATCAACCGCGCTTATTAGTATAATCTATTAACAGAGTATTCTTTTAAATGATTTTAATGAAGCGTCTCCTAAACGGAGCAGGTAGACGATAGTCGCTGATGTTGTTGATGTTGTTGATGTTGTTGATGTTATGAAATATATAAGAGATAATTTTATGTCATCATAAAAGATAGCCAATCTATGTGTGCTAAATAGCACTGTTCAGAAACCATTCCGAAGGCGATTAAAAAATACATAAATCCTAACTTCCTATCAGAATCTGAGAATGCATTTTTAAATTTGGTGACTTCGTGTAATATTAATTCTTGTAAATCTTCTTTTGATGAATAGTTCATGACTTCAATCATGGGAGTCCTAAATATCTCACCATTGGGAGGACAAATATTACGTTTCATTTGTTCACTCAATTGACTGCGATAATTCCATACATCTTCAAGTTGCTTATATAATTCTTTTAATCTACGAATACTTAATGATGAAAACCATTCTATTTGACAAGTATAACCCGATTGCTCAATCGCAGAAAATAAATCAACTATTTTCTGTTTAATAACATCTTTCCTTTCCCTGATAATCGTATCAGTTAAATCTTCATAATCTACGTCCATTCTCATTGTGTTTATTTTGTTTCTTACATCCGTGATAATATCAGGAGGAACCGGTTCAGTTGTATATGGATTAGGATAATTCATAGTTAATAGTTTATCAAACGATCTTATATCAAATCCCCATCTAAAATTACTATTATCTACATAACTATAAAAATACTTTTTAGGAATATCTTTCAATTCTTCATATGTATAAAAATCTTCATCGTTATTACATTTATAATCTCGCATCTTGTTACGAACTCCTTTTCCTCGCATTAATGACTGAATTAATATAATTCTTTTATCCTGATAAACTTCATAATACCCATTAATAGCATAAATATGTTTCATGACTTCATCAAATAACTTTTGTTTATCTATAACAGATGATTTTATTCTCATTTCATCTTTGCGATAGACTAATAAATCTTTTTTAAGATAATCTTTACTTAATCCTGTAAATCTATATCTACATATTTTATCGTTTACAATTAAATATTCTCCGCGATGCTTGTAGCAGTAATTATCATATTTACATTTATGAGTACAATTCTTTTCTGAATTTATAAATTTACAAAGATTACTCATTATTAATATTCATATTGAATTTTTTTTTAAATATGAATGATTTATTGTTTCATATTTGAAAAAAACACTTAAAAATTTGATTTGTATTATATTTGTAATCTAAACAGTTAAACAAATAGCAAATCAAAAAAGAATAAACAACAAAGAATTAAACAGAAACAAATACAGCAAACAGCAAACAGCAAACAGCAAACAGCAAACAGCAAACAGCAAACAGCAAAACCGCCTTACTTCACTTACAAAGCAATGTCTGATTTCAAGCCAGTTCTCGCGAAGGACTTTGACCCGTCCAAGGTCAACTTCACACAGGCGAAGGTTATGGGTTCGGGTGCCAAGCTATTCTTCCTTGAATATAATGGCGGTCCCCTCGTCATTCAATCGCCAGAAATGCCCGTGACATTTGATCCCCAAGTTTACGAAGAAGGACCAGATTCCAAGTATAGTATCAAGACTTCTCTTAATATGTCCAATGAGCAATGTAAGGATTTCTATGAAAAGATGAGTCAGTTTGATGATCGGCTCAAGGGACTTGGAAAGGATAACTCTCAGGAGTGGTTCAAGAAGAAGAATATGTCCGATGAAGTGATTGATAGTATGTATACCCAATGTGTAAAGGAACATATTGATCAGGAGACCGGTGAGCCCAGTGGTCGTTATCCCCCATCGTTCTCTTTCAAGGTAAAGAAGCGGGATAATAAGATCATGTGTCGGTGCTTTGATGAAAACAAGAAGGAAATTAACTTCAATGATACAGAGGCAGAAAATCATATGACAGTTGATGCAGTCCTAAAGAAGAATTCATCCATCAAGGGTCTATTCAAATGTGATTTCATTTGGCATTCTCCAGGCAAGTTTGGATGCACTTGGTCAGCACAACAGCTAAAGGTTAAGATCGCCAAGAGTTTCTCCGATGGATACGCCTTTGACGATGAAGAAGGTGATGAGAAGGAGGCAGAGCGTATCTCTCAAGCTACCTTTGTAGAGAGCGATGAGGAAGTTGAAGCCTAAATTAAATATCATAAATATCATAAATATCTTAACCAATCATTAAATTTTATCATTAGTTAACTTTAAAAACTTAAATTAATTTTTTATCTATCATTCATTATAGATGAACAGATATAACTCATTATGATTTTAACTGAATAGAACTATCAGTAATATTCGTTAAGATCTACGAGTTTTTTTCTTAGATTTACGACGTTTAGATCTAAGACGTTTAGATTTACGACGTTTAGATTTACGAGTTTTTTTATTAGATCTACGACGTTTAGATCTACGACCCCCTCCCCATCTTCTTTTGGCCAAGTTTCCTTCTTCTACGTCCGGGAATTTTTCTTTGAATTGGTCAACGAATGCGCGTGCCGCCTGTTCCCGCGACATTTCAACCGGCAACTCTGCCTCATTAGTCGGTGTGTCATCTCCATCATGCCCCCTGAGTTTTGTGTTATTTTTTCTTATTTCTTCAAGTGGTATATGTAGATATTTAGACCAATAAGGTCTGTTCTCACTATCCCCTTTCCACTCATTTACTACCATATATTTCTCCTGTTCATCTTTGGGTAGCCTCTGAAATACACTTTCACATATGTTTGTTAGTTCCTTCCCATCAAAAGTGATTGATTTAATCCTTTTATAGTGATTTCCAATAATGGGGAACATATCTGACAAATCGCACCGTGTGTCGTAATGAACTTCCATGCCTTTTTCCATTGCCTCCTGTTCCAGCAACCGCGCCCCTGCAACTAGCTCTTGATCTTTTAACCACTGAAGAATCTCATTATAATATCCATCCTTGCCCGCCCCGATGCCTATTATTTTTGTTAGGGATTTTAGATTCTTTAACGGGATATGAAGCCTTTTTTTGATATCCTCTGGGGACCCGTTTTCCTGCTGGGCTGCCGCACTTCTTTCTGTGATATGTATAGTTAGTTTCTCAATATATTGATTAATTTGTTCTATGTAATGAGAGTGACTTCTTTTGAGAGTTTCATAGAGCCTGATCGCCTTCTGAAAATCCTCCCCTTCCAACGCTGGTTTAGCCAAACTATCCTCCTCCTCATCCAGCCTTTTGACAAGCCTAATATAATTTCCAGGGACCAATAATTGTTCTTCTTCGTACTTAATCGGTAGACCCAGATCTATTTCCATTTATACTAACTATTTTTATTTTATTTTTTAAAATGAATATCATTGAAATGATTATGGTTTACGTGATAATACATAACCCATTATCCCTATCCCGCTTAATTTTTTTATCTTAATCTTAGAACAAGATGAAGAGTAGATTCTTTCTGAATATTATAATCGGATAGAGTTCTACCGTCTTCCAATTGTTTACCAGCAAAGATTAATCTCTGCTGATCCGGAGGAATACCCTCCTTATCCTGTATCTTGGCCTTAATATTCTCAATTGAATCTGAACCCTCAACCTCTAAAGTTATGGTTTTACCAGTTAACGTTTTCACAAAAATCTGCATTCGCTATAATGAGGTAATATAATTTAATTTTAAATGATTTATATTACCGTCTTGATTTTCTTTTCTTAGATTTTCGGCGACTTTTCTTCTTTCTTTTTTTAGTCTTTCGTTTCTTATACTTCCCCCCCCCCTTCGTGTAATTTAGGAGTGTTAACTTATTTTCCTCGGCCAGCGGATTTTCCGGATGTGAGTCACGTACTTCGGTAAGGAGGGTATCGCTTTGTAAAATTTTGCCATTGAAGGCTAATACTATTTGATTTGGAGGTATGCCTATTTTATCTTGAAGTGTCACCTTTATATTCGCAATTGAATCTTCACTATCAATTTCTAACGGAATGATTTTATCAGTTAATGTACGTATATGAATAATTTCTCTCGGCATCGGATATATATATATTAAATATATATTAAATATATATTAAATGATTTATAATCTCGCAACAGTCTCAAAAGCGATAGGACCGTACACCCGATTATCTAATTTCTTCCTTTCTTTTAACATCATTTTGTAACTTACAAACCGAAATGTATCTTTTTTATCCTTATTTCGTTGCCTACAACGAAATGAATCGCGAACGCCATTTAAAATAACTACATTGTTATCCGGTGTCTTAACATACATCTGAATCATTATAATAATAATATCTTTACTCATATTTTTTTAAATAAAAATTTGATATTAATAATTTACTTTCTTAAATTAATCTATTAAGATGGTCAGGGACCATGCAAAAATATTATTATCCGATACCAGTGGTAACATTTTTTCCACTCCTATAAATAATTACAATGATGAAAAGGGTCTATTTGGTATAGATACTGTTCCTATAGGATGCCCCACAGTATGGCCATTTGGAGATTATCAAACGCATCATGATATGAGAAAAAGACAAATGGAAAATAAAACTATATTAAACACGTATAAGGGATGGAGAGCAATGGGTAAAGGATATATAATTATAATGATATCAAAAGGTATCATACACGGTGTACCTAACCAATTTAATGGAAATCTTATGCTATTACAAAGAGTTCATTAATCAAAACTAATTTCAATCGGTATATGATTCATTTTTAATCCTCTTGTCGCCGATAATGATAATTCTTGTCTTTTTTTTCTTGATCCATCTTTTTTATCTGAATTCATTTTCATCTGTTTTAATGAACTATTCATATCATATTCTATTTCATCCTTATGTAACTCAATATAATCTACTATCATATTTGATATCGCCCATTTGAAAAAATTTAATTGACCTATCGTGGTTTCTACCGAATGGTCTTCGTCTATCTCAAATAAAATACGATCTCTCCTACAAAAAGGATCAAACTTACGCTTTGAATACGCCTTTAACTGCGATTTATATGAATGAAATACATTCATATTATTTCTATATTTATTTTCCGAATCATTGAACGACGGATTACCATCCTTATCTGTATAAACAATATAATAACTATTATTCTTTTTTGAATAATTCGTTATAAACCAATCAATTGATCGTAATGAGATACTACCATGATCATTTAATAAATGTACGAGTTTATCACGATTATAAGGTTTCACATAGAAATGATGCAAGGATTCTAATAATAAAGTATTATTTATCATATTTAAAGATAGTTAGTTAATACTTTAAATTCTTTAAATGATTTGAACGCACTAAATTTGATTTAAGATAGTCAGTTAAACTTAAACTAACAATCAAGTCAGATGAAGAATCCAGTATTTTTCGCTAATAAGAAGGATCAAGTTGTATTTATTTATCATATTCATGATAATAGTCTCTTTCAATTGGGAATACTGAAGCCAAATGAAACAACAATTCTAAACATCCCCCAAGATTCATATCTTTCGGTAAAACGAGGGAATCTAATCGGTGAAATTTTAGTCCCAAGTGAAACTATCTTTGAAACTAAACTCCTAACAAATCATTATTGCTTGTGATTTACTATATATCTATCATTAATTTATTATCCTTAACGTCTCATTCTAGTTCTTTTTTTTTGTTATTAGATCCCATTCTTATATTTATATATAATATAGATGCCTAAGAAGATAAAAAAAACAGTTCAAAAATCTAAATCAGATTACATAGTAGCGATACCTACTTATAAAAGATACAATGAAATTACTACTAAAACTTTACCTACTTTGAAGAAAGGTAAAGTTGATAAAAAACGTATTTATGTCTTTGTAGCATCAAAAACTGAGGAAAAATTATATAGGGAAAAGATGGACCCAAATACTTATCATAAAATAGTAGTCGGTAAAAAGGGATTGGTTCCACAAAGGAGATATATTAGTCAATATTTCCCATCTGGTAAAAAAATAGTTTCTATGGACGACGATGTTCAAAATATGATTCAGTTGAAACGAGACGATAGTCTAAAAATAATAAATAATCTTGATACTTTTTTTAAGAAAGCATTCCGAACTCTTGAAAAAAAAGACCTATATTTATGGGGAGTTTATCCTGTGAAAAATAATTTATTCATGAAACATAAGGTTACAGACGATTTAAGATTTGTGATCGGTGTTGTTCACGGATATATTAATAGACATTCTAAGGATTTATATCCAAGCATGGAATCTGTAAGTAAAGAAGATATTGAACAATCAATTCTTTTTTATCTGAAAGATGGCGGAGTTCTAAGATTCAATGATATTACATTTACGACTAAATTTAATGCCCCAGGTGGTCTAGGAGTTGATAGATTCCAGATGAATAAGACAGCCCAGGAATATTTAGTTAAAAAATATCCTGGTATCGCAAAAGCAAAATTCAGAGGCGATGGAACTCCCGAAATTACACTGAACCGAAATCCCGATATTTAACATTTCTTGAATCCAGATTCAACACATTCTTTAATCTTCTTATTTAATTTTTTTGTCGCATCACTCGCACTCTTGGGTCTCGGCATTAATTCTTTGCCATTCAAATAAATCTTATTATTCTTTTGTTCATAAATCTTCTTGATTTTCTTACCATTTTTTTTGATTTCATAGGATTCTTTTCTCTTTGAAAATGTTTTACCATTTTTAGTCCTGACACTGCTACTTTTGGATACCGCAAAGGCCGCACCACCTAGTCCAGTCGCGGTTATTAATGGTGCAATAAGACAGGGAGGACAAAACCCTCCTCTCTGAGTAGTTCTCCTGCGAGTTTTCTTACGTTTATTATTACACGAGGGACACATAATATGATAGCAATGTATTCCTTCTCTACACTTACAAGGCTTACACCGACACTCCTTGCATCTATTCTTTTTTGTAGATTTTTGAACCATCCCTTATACAATCTTAATTGAAAAAAATCTCAAATAAAATAATATACTAAGTTATATATATATGGAAATATGGATAATTTATGCAGGAATCGCGGCTCTCTTAATTGCATGTCGCGACCTATTCACTAAAAAATTCTCAAAAAAATATTCACATATTGAACACTTATTGTATTACTATGTCCTTTGTGGATTTTTTATTATCTCGTTAGCCATTTATAAAACGCAGGTTAAAGGTGAAAAGATTAAGATCATAGATAGTGAAGATTTATGGAAATACGCCATGGTAGCAGGTATCAGTGCTATCATTATTGCTCCCTGTCAAGTATTAGCCATAAGTAATTGTGATAATCCGGGTAAATCGGCATCTATTGTAAATCTAAATGCCATCATTTCATTCTTTATCGCCGCATATTTTATCAGCGGAGCAAAACTTGAACTGAAAACATTTATCGGAATAGCTTTCACGGGTCTAGGCATTTATCTAATTATATAATTTTACGTTTTGTTTTTCTTTTACGCCGAGATTTTCTTTTAGATTTGTGTCTTACTTTTTTATTTTTTTTCTTTCTAGTTTTCTTGCCTCCTCCGAATCGGGAAAGAACAGTGTGCTTACTTGTACAATTTTTTTCGTCACAGTTACTCTCATTTCCTAGGTCAGATAATTCAAGGGTAGTTTCTAGATTCTCAGATTTAACGCAACACATATCATAAGCATACATTATCCAATTATCTCTAGTTGTATCCATATATTTACTTAATTCTACTCTATTGGGCTTTTCAAGTAATAGTAATTCTACACTTTCTTTACCGATACGTTCTGGTGGAAAATGTACGCACAATAATTTACAATCACGTACTAACTCATATCTAATAAAACCCATATGTTCACTCTTATCTACTATTCTAAAATTCTTCTTATTTTCGAGATAACCGATAATCATTTCTTGAACACTATCATTATGGAATGTGGGGTTAAACAATATTAAATTAACGATATTAAAATTTCCTGGAAATTTACTAAATACCTTAGTATCAAATAATTTCGGATTAGTTTCCAATTGGACTGAAATATTTATATATAATAATGTTTTCGGATCTGATCCTAAATGAGAAAAATAAGTATCCAAATAGCCTTTTATCATAGATATTTTATCCGGATCCGAATCTGGAGTGGCAGTGCCCGAAGGTAATTTGATTACTAATTGGATTGTAGAATCTTTCCGAATTTTATAATCAGCAAGAGTTCTACCATCCTCTAACTGCTTTCCGGCGAAGATTAATCTCTGCTGATCGGGAGGAATACCCTCCTTGTCCCAAATCTTAGCCTTGACATTCTCAATCGAATCCGAACCCTCAACATCTAAGGTAATGGTTTTACCAGTAAAAGTCTTTACGAAGATCTGCATTATTTAATTTTATTGATATAATAAATTCCCTGTAAATAAGCATCCGATAAATCATCTTTTTTCTTTGAATCATCATATAACTTATGATAAACTTTATCAATATGAATATTTTCTCTAATCATGTAATCACAATACTTAATCGCTAAAACCTTATTTCGTTTATAAGATTCTTTAATATCACATTCAATTTTAGGTCCTGTATATACCTTGAGTTTATTACGAGCATTAATCATTTGTATATCCTTAGCTTGACCATTCATTAAAAAATAGGAATAAATAATCATCTGAACGCTTTTCATTGTAGGATTTTTTAGAGCGGGCTGATTCTCAATACAAACTACATCCATATTCAAAAAGTTTTTCTTCTCATCTAACTTCTTAACGATTTGTTTACCAAGTGATAACATACGATTCTCTAACTTAGGTGGATTTTTCATCTTCTTATCCTTATAACACTTCAACTTCGTATGACCCGTACATAATTTAAATTCTCCATCTTTAATAATCTTCGTAGCAGTTTTATCACAGCACTTACCCTTTATAATATGATCGCAAGTTGTATCAACGGAAATATTAATGATATTCCAATCAAGAATAGATTTATCTTCTGTATCTAATAAACAATAAGCAAGATTCTTAATACCAACATCAAATGATAAAATTTTCATATAACGTATTTATCATTTATGTGTTTAAATAAAATAGATGATTCATTTATTGATTACCTCCTCTCTGCTTCATTACTCATCAGGGCTAGAAAACGTTTCTCCAGTCACATGCGTCATCTACCGGCCCATACATCTGATAAAAACGCTTCCACTTTAAGCGGTTAGTATGCATCCAGTCTACCGCCCATTTTCCGAGTTCACCGCTTATTGGACCCTGTCCATGCCCATGGAGACGTGAGAGGATATATTTTTCATAGTCAGTAAGTCCAATACCAGTATTAAATGCTTCTTGGTTCATATATTTGAGTTCCTCTAATGACCTGATATTAAATTGACGACGAGATCCGGTCGGTCCCCATAACTTTTCAACTAGAGCAGTGGCATCATTCTTACGCATTCCTAAACATTCCGTGAATACGTTTAGGATAGTACCTTTCGATCGGTCCTTCGGTGGTCCAGGTATAGGGAGGGCGTTTCCATCTTCATCTGTTCCCGCCGACTCTCGGAGCGGTCCTATTTTTGAACCATGCCATCGATCCCTGCCCGGCATCGCATAAGCAACCGCCCCCAATACCCCAGCGGCGGGAAGAAAAGGGTCAATACCACCTGACATTTTTTTACTCCGTCTCCGAATAGAACGTTTCACAGTTTTGCGTTTACGATTAATCCTACCTCTAGTATTCTTTCTTCCTCCTGTCCTTCCCTTTCTACTTCTTCTACTTCTTCCACCCGTCTGATTAACCATTATAATATGACTAAACAAAAAAAATAATATGACTAAACAAAAAAAATAATTACAATGATAAAATTTTCATATAAACGTATTTATCATTTATGTGTTTAAATACTTACTTTTTTTTCTTATTCTGTTTTCTTTTCTTAGTATATTTTCTTTTCTTAGTCGGCTTTCTTTTCTTGGTGTGCTTTCTTTTTCTTTTATGTTTATTTTTCTTGGTAGGTTTTAAACCTGCTCTTCCACAACTAAATAATTTTTTTGCTTTATTAGATAATTTAGATTGTTCGCATCTTTCTAAATCATCACGACATTGTCTTATATCATTTCCTAATCTATCTATAATTTCTTTATCAGTTTCCCCTTCATAAGTTAATAAATCCTCTTCTGAATCATCAGAATCATGACCAGAATATCTATAATTATGAGTCATTATATTATATTATATTATATATTATAAAATATATATGTTTGATTTAAAAAATTTAATTAAATATTTAGTTATGTTTTTAGTGACTAGTATGGCAACAATGATAATACCTACTTGTGGTGTCTTAAAACAGCATGCTATTTATGTAGGATTAATATCAGCATCAACTTTTGCTTTAATAGATATCTGTTCACCGCAAATTATAGTTGAAAAAGAAAATAATATTTAAAATTTAAATGAATCGTTATTAATAAAATGACCGAACAAGAACAGATAGAACAAGAAGAATGTGGTATCTGCGGTCTAGAACTCAAAGATAAATTTTCACATACATTAAAATGTAATCATACTTTTCATTATGAATGTTTAATGAAAAGTTTTAGCGGTACGAGTACCTCATTTAAATATAAAAAGGAATATAATCATTGTCCTTATTGTCGTAAAAATGGAGATTATTTACCTTTAGTCAATGGCGTAAAAAAAGTAATTCCAAATGTTCATTGTATGAATACTACCAAGAGTATTCAGGATAAAAAAATAATTCTAAAAAATGAGTATAGCACAAAATGTGTATTTATACTGACCAGAGGTAAAAATAAAGGATCAGAATGTGGTAAAAACTGTGTCCTAGGATATACAAATTGTAAAGCTCATTTGAAATGAATTTTATATTTAAATACTTAAAATTATTTTCTTACGATATCATATAATGGAAAAATATTATCTTACCATAGACCCATCTAAACTTGAACAACCAATCAAACCGATGAACCCAATGAACCCAATGAACCCAATGAACCCAATGAACACGATGAACACGACGAACCAATTAACTATCAGAGCAGTTGATATAAATAATTCTGATTCACCTAAAACATTAAAGAAAAATATATCAAATGAAAATTTTATTAAATTTCAGTGGGCATGGGTAATCTAGTGAACGAATGTTCCCGACATATCTTAAATTTGATTTTTTAAAACATAATTCTTAATAAAATAATTAAGATAAAAAATGGTCGTAAAGGTTCGGGTTATGAGTGATGAGGAGCTACAACGACATGAAAAGCACAATGCTGATTTAGATGACTGCTGTGATAAGATAAAATTATGCATCTGTCTAGGCATATGTATTTTTGTATTTGTATATCTAATTGTAATGATAATAATTTCCCATATTGAGATGAAATGATATTTAAAGTAATTCCGAGTAATATATTCATTATATGGATTGTAGTATCTGCTTAGATTCATTAGAAAATTCATTAGAAAATTCATTAGAAAATTCAGAGAATTATATCTTATCCTGTGGTCATATATTTCATCTGAAATGTTATCAAAAATGTGCCTATAATAATAATTTTAATATGTTTATCAAGTGTCCCTTATGTAGGGAATTAAATATCAATAAAACAAGATACTATAAAAACAGTATTGATAATTTAAAATGTTGGACGAGTCTAGAAAGATGTAAATGTAAGACTAAAATGGGTAAAAGATGTAAGAAAAAAGCAGTCTTATTTAATAATGGTAACTGTAGTATTCATCAAAAACCTTTTAAAAAAGATAAATATGATTTAATGTGTGATTTTTTATTTTATTTAATGGAAAGTAATAATAATCTTTCTACAAAGATAGGAATGATTGATATTGGAAGTAAATTATGTAGTAAATATCCCGAAATGAGTTCAGTTCCTGATATTTTACATTATTTTTTTAGATTTTATTATTACAATAATCAAGAAAATATAGTGAATAAAATTAAAATTTATGAATATTATGAATTATCATGTCCCCCGGATAATCATAATGAACAATGCTTACATAAAAATATATTATTTTAAGAAAACATATTCTTCCAGGACTCTGGGTCTCCTTCACTCTCCATCCCGTCTGCCCCTGAGTCCTCTTCTGCCCCATCAACCCTTGCCCTAGAGCCCTCTTCTGCCCCATCAACCCTTGCCCCTGATTGACCTAGTATAATATATATCTTTTTAATTTCCGACAACAACTTTTTTAGATTCACATTCGTCTTATGTATCTCTTCTGCATTTGAAAGATGAAACTGTGTAACTTCAGTCAGTCTTTGATCTAATTCATTTATTGTATCTTCTATAGGTCTGCTCCCACTTCTAGGTCTGCTCCCACTTCTAGGTCTGCTCCCACTTCTAG
>Ga0115001_10000221_pt1 | contig 40248 bp, 44 predicted proteins | sample ArcticOcean_MG_C_12_FD_89869 | JGI IMG/M metagenome (GOLD analysis project Ga0115001, IMG submission 89869) | Marine microbial communities from western Arctic Ocean - ArcticOcean_MG_CB8_130 | ecosystem: Environmental > Aquatic > Marine > Oceanic | place: Arctic Ocean: Canada Basin | collected... | reverse complement strand
TAATACCGATCTCATTTGATAATTTAAAATCGCCTTCGTTGTTTTCTGGTATGTTCATCGAGCACAGTTCTTCACCGGGATTCATTACAATATAATCGCTGTTTTCATCTTGCTGTTCCAGTTTATTTTTTAATATAAACAGACGTCTCCTCACTAATGAAAGTGGGTTTTCTAAATGATATAACTTTAGTTTATTTGTAGCGAGGTCGACCATCTTCAAATCATCATAATCTTTGAGGTAAAAGTAATTATCCTCACCATTTTCATCTTTGTATGTATATTGCGGGTCAACAACAGAAACGATGCTACTGAACAATGTAAAGATTTTCACATAGAATTTGGAAATTATCAAGAGCGCCTCTTTTTTCTTATCTTCATTGTACAACAACGGTTTCATCTTTTCAAGCTCCGAAAAATAAACAAGTTCACCATGGTTAGTATTTTTTGGTTTAACATTTGTATTCGTAATTCGGTCTTTCAAAGCACCTATATCCAAATTTGTTAGTTTTTCATCAAGAATACGACATGTTAAAATGACAAAATTATCTCTATAGTCACTATCAGAAAATCGCAGCATGTCCACAACATTCTGCTTGAACATGTAGTTTGATGCAATTTCGTCAATGACCTTTAGTAAACTTTCGTTATTATTACCGGTATTGCCGATATTATCGGTATTATCATTATTGGTATCATTGTCATTATTATCTCTATTTCTTATATTATAAGACAGCGAATTTCCCATTATATATTATATACTATATTTTGAATTTATAATAAAATTGAAATAAATAATACTCATATTATAGAATAACAAATATTGTTGAAAATGTCCGACAAAAAACATCTTAAAAAAACTGTCAAAACCAAAAAGAACAAAAAGTATAAGAAAAGTAATTTATGGAAAATAATTGACGACGAAGAAGAAAATTCTTCTGAAAAAATAGAAATAATTTACGAAAAAGACAATGTAATCGAAACAAACATTTGTCAAAGTTGTCAGGACCCCCTCTACTTTAGTGAAGGGTTTTTGTTATGTTCAAATAATAAATGCGGGCGATTGTACAAAGACATGATAGATTTTAGCGCTGAATGGAGATATTATGGAGCAGAAGACAACAATATGGCTGACCCAACACGTTGTGGTATGCCCATCAACCCGCTATTAATAGAATCGTCGTTTGGATGTAAAGTAATGTGCGGCAAGTCTTCTTCTTATGAAATGCGAAAAATCAAAAGGTATACAGAGTGGCAAAGTATGCCATACAAAGAAAAGTCAAAATACGACGACTTTCAAACGATAACATTAATTGCCAAAAATTCAGGTATTCCTAAAATTATGATTGATGAAGCAATCCGTTATTATAACAAATTATCCGAAGCAAAAACATTTCGTGGACTCAATCGCGACGGCATACTTGCGGCTTCAATATACATCTCCTTTAGTAAAAATAAGAATCCGAGAACACCTAAAGAGATCGCAACAATATTCAATTTGGATAATACAAGCGCAACTAAAGGTTGTAAAAACGCAATGAATATTCTAAATGATTTAGAGATGCAAGTTGAAGAGCATGAAAAAACAATTATGACCAAGACGACCCCGTGTAATTTCATCGAGAGATATTGTAGTAAACTCAACGTAAACCAGGAATTAACTAAATTGTGCTTATTTATTGGCCAGAACGTCAAACAGCGCAATCTCATACCAGAAAACACGCCGCATTCAATCGCAGCAGGAATAATATATTATGTTTCTCTAAATTGCAATTTGAATATTTCTAAAAAAGACATTCATCATACAAGTAAAATAAGCGAAGTTACCATAAACAAGTGTTATAAAAAACTTGAAAATTATAGTGAATATTTAATTCCCAAGACAATTATAGAAAAATATAATATGTAGTCAATATAGACTTAGAGTCAATATTTTAGATGGACCTGGCTGGCAATTTAAAGTTAGCTTTCATTATACCATACCGTGAACGCAACGAACACAAACACTTCTTCGAAAGATATATGAAATATATTCTTGAAGATTACGACTCGTCAAAATATGTAATATTGTATATCCAACAAGACGACGATCTTCCGTTTAATCGTGGTGCGATGAAAAATGTAGGATTTCTTTACATTAAACAATTTTATCCAAAAAACTATACAAATATTACACTTGTCTTTAATGATATAGATACTTTACCATATTGCAAAAACTTGCTTGATTATGATACAGTGGATGGGAAAATCAAACATTTTTTTGGTTTTACTTTCGCTCTCGGAGGTATTTTTTCAATAAAAGGGTCTGATTTTGAAAAAATAGATGGGTTCCCAAATTATTGGCAATGGGGGTTCGAAGACAATGTGATAAATAAGCGCGCACTTGAAAACAACATTGAGATCATTCGTGATCAGTTTTACAAAGTTGGTTCTCATAAAATATTGCACTTTTGTGATGCGACGAATAAACTAATGAGTCGCAATGTTTTGAAAAAACAGTTTGACAAAAACTACGCCGAGAAAGATGGAATTTCTAAATTGAAAAATGTCAAATTTTCCGAAAAAGATGAAGAAAATATTGTTCATGTGACACATTTTGAAGGATTGTATGGTGACACGAGTGAAGAAGTAATCAATTACCCGCTGTCAAATGGCAGCAAAATAATAAATCCCGAACGCCGAAAACAAACCAAGAAATTATTATTTCTCTAGTTATCTCTTTGTTGATATTTCATTCATATTATCTCGTATTGCCTTAAAAATTTTCTGATTGGTTGTAATATTTTCACACTTCGGACTATTATCAACGCCGTTGTATTCTAAAATAATTTTTTCCACATTATTTTCATGCTCTTTCAACTTTTCTAGAATGGTTTCCTCCGAGTAATTCGTTTGTCTTTTGATCACGTTTAAGAACTCTTTTTTAGATTCTGTCATTATAATAACTATTTGTAGGTTTGTTTAAACTTATTATAAATAAATTATTTTTATTCTTTATCTCTGTATTATATATAATGCTTATTAGCTCATTTTGCTCGCCAGCAATTGTCTATATTGTCTTCTCGTTCGTTCATATTTTGATGTCCATATTCGATGGCGATAAGAAGGGTGCGTTTTTACAAGCCTTGATGGGATTATTGTTAACATTACTTTTGCAGTTTTTATGTATGAACGGACTATCATTATTGTCGTGGATTATTGCGTTCCTCCCATTGATATTTTATACTTATATGGTGATTCTACTTTACAGTATATTTGGAAAGGGGTATGACGGTGATAAAAAATGAAAACTAGATAAATAATGAATTAAAGATTTCATTGAATATTATTTATTACCAGTCAATGAAATCTTTTACAAAGTTAAATAGCAGCTGGACTTTTTACTTGCACTTACATGACAACCGCGAGTGGAATCTTGAAAGTTACATCAAAATACTTGAGTTTGATGACGCTGAAAGTGCGATATTATTGAATGATGAAATAAATTATGATTTGATAAAAAAATCAATGATATTTGTTATGAGATGTGATGTTAAACCCATGTGGGAAGATGAAAATAATAAGGATGGTGGTTGTTTTTCGTTTAAAATCGCAAGCAAAGACGTTGAAAAAATATGGAGAGAAGTATATTATAGATTAGTCGGTCAATCATTGACAAAAGAACAATGCCATTACGAAAATATAAATGGAATTACAATGTCCCCGAAAAAAAAGTTTTGTATTTTGAAAATATGGATGAAAGATTGTACACTAGAAAATCCAAATATTTTTGTCAAGATAAATAACTTAAAATGCGACGGTTGTCTTTTTAAAAAGCACTCTCTGGAATATTAATAAGACATTGTGATTTTTCCTTTTTCGTTTTTACTGGTAGACGAATAAAGTCATTGTTTATATATTGTGTGAGATTTTGGTATTTTTGAATATTATATTTCTTCTTGTTATAATAAGTTTTACGTTTATTAAACTGTCTTTGAAAAATATCGTGTTTGTCGACAATGTCAATAACAAGAGGGCGTTTGTGTTTGCTGCGCAATATTCGTCCCACGCTTTGACACACATCTGTTTTAGGCGTTGCCATACAAAGTGTCGTAAGGGTTTTGATATCAAGTCCTTCGGATGCCATTGCATAAGTGGCAATAATTATTTTTTTTGTTTCACTTTCTTTTAATTGTTCTTCTTTCATTCCACCAATATATAGTCCAACGCTTTTTTCAAACACTTGTGCTTTGTGAAATAATTCGGCGATTAAACTTTTGTTATGCGCAAGTATCATAATTTGTTGTTCATAATTGTCTTTTAATTCGTGATGGATAACATTCAAAATCATACTTGTTCGGGATTCATTGGAACATATTTTTGATATCATCTTGCTATATTGAGGGTTTCCCTTGAAATCAGTTTCAACATTATTGTATTCATAATTATCTGGGTCTTCAAAGTAAAGGGCTTTGATGAGAACTTCTTCCTGACTTTCGCTCTTTTCTTTGTGAACGACCGGTCCAATAAACCACTTGAACACTTTTGTAAGACCATCTTTTCGCGTCATGGTTCCACTCAGACCAAGAATATGATTTGTGTTAAGGCGAATCATTACCTGTGAAAATACTTCTGCGCTAAGGTGATGGCATTCATCGTAAACAGTCAATCCAAATTGGTTGACAATATCTTCTGAAAAATCCTTTGTTGATAGTGTTTGAAGCATACCAATAACAATATCTTTTCCTTCAACTTCTATTGTCTTTCCTTGTATAAATCCCACATTTGCATCTGGTAGAAATTGCTGAATACGTTCTTTCCATTGATTCATCAAAAATGTCTTGTGAACAATAACAAGTGTTTTTTTCTTTATTCTAGAAATAATATTTAATGCCATTACGGTCTTTCCTTTACCAGGTTCAACGTCTAACAAACCGCCGCCACTAGTTTCTATATGTTTGATATATTTGTCAATAATATTTACTTGATAGTCAAACAACGAACCATTAAAATTAATATTTATGGAATCTCCTTGTGAAATATTAATTTTAGAAACAGAGCCATATTTTTCTATTCCGAAATGCCTTGGTATATAGATTTTATTTGTGGATTCGCGATAAACTGGATACGATACTGAGCAACTATACCCCGGCATACCCGAGTTAGGTTTGACCGTTAATTCATTTCTTAATTCATACATTTCTGATTGGCTGAGCGTATTTTTTTGTATACTGTATCCCTTTTTTCCAATGTAATACCTTGTTTTATCTTTTTCAGACATTACGAAATGGGGTTCACGCTTTATTATAGGGTTATTTTTTTATATATTCTCAATATATAAAAGAAATAAAATGATGAAAAATGTCAGAAAAATGATTAATGCTGATGTAGTTGTTGCCGTTTTATTAGCAGTTCTTATTATTTTTGAGTTAAAAGTAGAAGAAGATATTAGACATTTTATGAATTCTGCGTTAGGACTGTTGTTATGTTCAGTTTCTATCGTGTTAATGTTTATTTATTTAAATCCACTTGTTGCTCTTTTGTTTATTGTTTACTTTTACGAAAACGTAAGACATGATAATTTGCAATCTGGGATGTATGATAAATACACCAACAAAAATGTTTTGGACGCTTTGATGAAAACAAAGAAGATTACACAAAAGAAACAAGATGTTGTTGAGATTGAAACAATCAAAAAGATGGCGCCTATCATTCAAAAACGCGAAAATATGTTATCTTTTAAACCAAATAATTACAATGAAAGAAGTTATAAAATTATTTAATTATTTGTATATTCAGCTTCCCGCGGGTTTTTTTTGGGTTGCATTTTCCTGCAATTTTCTATGTAGGTAATTTAATACTTGAAGGAAGCAGTACGAACCGAGTAAAACGATTGGAGAAAACGCTTGTTGATTAGCCAGTCTTAAGAAAGATATAAATGAGAATATTAATCCAATCCCTACGACAAAACAAATGAAATTCCTTGCATAATGGTCTTTTACTAAACCAGGAAAAATGAGATTTGCTATTGCTTTTCCATCTATTGTCTTATTATCCTGGTCATACATTTCTTTGATATTATTAATGGCAAATACCAAGAATATAGTAACGCCAAATGCTATGTATACGGGCGTTAACATTTTTTCGTCGTTTTCAGAATTGCTTACAATAAATCCGATGATGAAAAGGACAAAGTATAGCACATTAAGAGAGGGTGTAATCATCCTCCTCCAGCCATCAGATGATTGTTTCGCATAATTCGCGATATATAATATTAATGGAAACAGCACTAGAAGACCGCCGGCTAATGAGAATGTTAAAACAAAATTATTAACAGTTTCGCTTGTAGTAAAAATGTCACCGATTGTTGGTATAAGTTCGTAAGACATAGATTTAAGATTTTTTATTTCTGTTTCGCTATCACTATATGGCGAACATTCAATGACAATATCATTATCTCGTGCGCTTGCCATTTGATATAATATATATATATATAAATTATATAGATTATATTGTTTGATGTCCGACGATAACTTTTTCGAGCTGTACAAAATAAATATTGCATGTTATTACAATTCCAAATTAATATTGAAAATCATAAACGATGATTCTACAAATATTTCGCCAACAGTAATAGAAATGATTGGAAGTTACGAGTCAAATAGCAAAAAAATAAAAATATTTGATAATGAAGTTTATGATGAACACTATAGATACGTAAAAACAATATTGTGTAAACTATTCAGCGAAAAAGAAGAACCATCGTCCTTGTTTAAAAACTTACGCTCTGAAGTTGCTGAAGTTGCCGATTGGACCCAAAAAAAATTAATTCCATTTATACATACCATTACTAGTGGCGCGACAAAATTGGACCAAGTTGTACGTCAGCGTTTCGAACCTGATGAAGACGCAAAACGATTCAAGGAATTTTTTGATAATGTTGTCAAAGAAGTATTTTTAATAAATGAATAATAATCATTCTTCTTCGTCTTCGTAATCATCGGCTTCGTAATCATCTTCTTCGTCATCATATCCTTCGTCATCAGATTCTTCCCCGTATTGTTCTCCGACCACCCCTTCTTTGCCATAGTTTTCGTATCCTTCACTCATCCTATCGTTTAAGGACTTTTTCGTCTTTTTTTTTGCTTTGGGCTTTTGTTTATCGTCTTCTGGATCGTCCGAATCTGTTTCATTCGAGTGGTCCTTGAACCGTTCTACTACTTTTGCGATGTATTCGCTATCAGAGTCATTTTCATTCGTTGATATTTCACTCAGTCTATTATATAGTGATAATATGTGTTCAGCATTTTCTAAACTATCTATTTCATTATCTTTGATGCTAATAACCGGTTTCACAAAATCTGTATAGAATTCGTTTCCTTCACTATCGTCTTCGGACGGCGCATCTTGAATTGTTTCAACAAATCTTATAAATTCTTTCATATTTGCGTTTTCAGCAAATCCTTCGCGACCACTCATCAATAATCTACGAAGATATATTAGAACATTAACTAAAATTAATGGTACCAGTAAAACAGAAATCATATTGGTTGTTTTCAAATATACGAGCAACGAAATGACCAAAAATAAAAATAGAGATTCATTGTCTTGGTTATTGATAAAAACAAACAGATTTATTAGTGTTAACGCTAATACTACATATAGGGTACTCGTAGATTTCAATGATTTTACACCCATCTTCTTTACGTTTTTGAACATTTTCAGTAGATCTTTTTGAATTTTACTTCTGACCATCTATAATATAGATATATACAAAATTTTATTCACAAAATACAATACAATGCTTTTATTTCATTTTTTAAATGAATGTCGTCTTTATTGTTGAATTGTTCACGTTCTAAATAAGTTAAAATGTTCAAAATAGTATTTCTTTTTTCATCATTCAAAACCTGTTTTTGAAGCAGTTTTTTAATTAGTTTCATTTTGTTATTGTCGTGCGGGTTGATTTGTGACTGCTCCATGAAGACACTACTATACGTTCATATTTTAAATCAAGAATTTTGATATAAAAAAATCTTGTCTTATATTATTTAGAAGACCCTTTCTGTCAAAATGTCCAAAACAATCATTGAACCGCTTCTTACCGAAGATGATAACAGATTTGTAATGTTTCCAATTAAAGATGATTCAATTTGGAAAATGTATAAGAAACAAATGGATTGTTTTTGGAGGGCTGAAGAAATAGATCTTTCTAAAGATCTTGAACACTGGAACGACCTTACAGACAATGAGAGGCATTTCATAAAAATGGTCTTGGCGTTCTTCGCGGCCTCTGATGGAATCGTTTTGGAAAATATCGGCGTAAGGTTCATGACAGAAGTTCAATTAGCTGAAGCGCGCGCATTTTATGGGTTTCAAATCGCAATGGAAAATATTCACTCTGAAACATACAGTTTGCTGATTGATACATACATCAAAAATAAAGCAGAAAAGGACAAACTTTTCAATGCTATTAATGAATTTGGATGTATTCAGAAAAAAGCTAAGTGGGCAACAAAATGGATTGATGACAAGCGTTCAAGCTTTGCGACTCGCTTAGTTGCGTTTGCGTGCGTTGAAGGAATCTTTTTCAGCGGTAGTTTTTGCTCTATTTTTTGGCTAAAAAAACGCGGCTTGATGCCCGGTTTGACATTCAGCAACGAACTCATTTCCAGAGATGAGGCGCTTCACACAGAATTCGCCGTATTGCTATATAACAAACTAGAGAAGAAACTATCAAAGAAGAAAATTAAAGAGATTATTAGCGAGGCGGTTGAAATTGAAAAAGAATTTATTTGTGACGCACTTCCGTGTCGCCTCATTGGAATGAACTCTAATATGATGGGACAATATGTTGAGTTTATGGGCGATCGTCTTGCGGTGCAACTTGGAAATGAAAAAATTTACAACGTGTCAAATCCATTTGACTTTATGGAGATGATTTCCCTTGAGAGTAAAACCAACTTCTTTGAATCTAGGGTGAGTGACTATGCGTTAGCAACAAAAAGTGGTAAAAACGATGCATTCGAAATGAGTTCGTTTGATTTTTAAAAGTGTTTTTTAAACTCATAGTCTAAAATTAATGACATTTTCCCTCTGTATCCGGATAAAAATTGTATAAACAGAAATGACAGTGTTATATTGACAACATTGTTAAATGCGTCTAGTGGTACAAAATCCTTGTTTATATTTGCACTTATTGACGGCATCAATAACAAAATTTTTCGTATATAAAACAGTGTTATTATGATAATAAACGTTTCAAGCATTACAGCAGCGCATAATGTAATAAATCCTAAATGAGAATTGTCTTTATTATTGCGTTTATCCAAAAAGTAAATATATGTTTTCTTGAAAAATTGCTTGTTCATAAAATAAGCAAAAATGGTAACCAAAATGAATCCAAAAAAATTGTATTGAAACATCTCTAATATTTTGAGTTTTCGGATTGAATCAAAGTCAGTTAGTTTGTGAAGTCTTTTTTGAAAATAGGTCTCTAATTTAGGCATTGTATATTATATAATGTGAAAAATATATACTTAAAGATTCTTTCATTTATAAGTATATATTTTTGTTATGAATCATGAGCCATATGTTGTCATGATAAAGACTGTTCAGATAGCACCATTTAGAACTCTGATGGTCGCGCTGAAAGACATATTGTTAGAAACAAATATAACATTCCAAAAAGATGGAATCCGAATCATTAATATGGACAAGTCGCAAACGATTTTGGTTCACATGCATTTACAAGCTGAAAACTTTGAATATTATCAATGTAACAAAGAAAAAATCATTGTAGGTGTCAACATGTTACATTTATTTAAACTTATAAATTCAATCGATAATGAAGAAACTCTTAGCATTTACATAGAAGAAAAAGATTACAATGATGGAATTGTTGAATACTTAAATCTAAAATTCGAAAATAAACACATCAAACAATGTAAAATACAAAAGTTGAAACTGATTGAGGCCGAGCAAGACGAATTAACTGTTCCTGATGTCGCTTTTAGTTCCATCATTAATATGCCGTCGGGAGATTTTCAGAAAATTATTCGCGATCTGAATAATATTTCAGATCGTCTTGAAATAAAATCTGTAAATAATCAATTGATCTTTAAGTGTGACGGACCATTTGCTAACGCGGAAATTATACGTTCAGAAAGCGATGGTATGGGATTTATTCAAAAAAATAATAACATCATTCAAGGCGAATTTTCATTGAAAAATCTGAATTATTTTATAAAGTGTACAAACCTATGCAATCAAATTGAGATGTATCTTGCAAATGATTTACCTTTAATTGTCAAATACAATGTTGCGTCTCTGGGAGCAATTAAATTGGGACTAGCGCCAATACCAAATATTTCTTGATTTATAGTTCTTTTCATTTATTATATACTCAATTTATATAACAAATGAAATATTTCAAAGACAGACTGTTTTATGGAGCAATATCTTTGGTTTCTTTGGGAATACTATTGAAAACTTATCAGTATTTAACCAAATTAGAAAATTGCGATTGTTTTAATAATGCTCGCGCTTACAATAGTTTGAAAGTAAATGTTGATTTTTTGAAAGCATATCAAATATTTGAGATATTTTTGGTTGCGATGTTTGTTACAATATTTTTCTTTTGTAAGCCTATTAGAAATGGTTATGATAAGAACGATTTGTTACCAAACTTTTTAAAATCATCGGTAATATTACTATTAGCTTTCGTGAATGGATACATGGGTTATAATGTATTTTTGCTTTATAATTTGTCGAAAGTCAGATGTAAATGCATAGATAAGTGGCAAAAGTATTTCATATATCTTCAGGGTGTGATGGGTTCAATCGCATTTTTGCGGATTGTTTTCATGTTATTTTTAACTTTTTTGTTGATTATTACGACGCATTATTCTTGATTTGAAATATAATTAATGTAAGATTGAAAATAGATTTTACTGATTCTATATTCAGTTTTTGTCGTCGAAACATATTTTTTGTATATTGTATTCAAACTGTCTTCAATATTGATGTTAAACTTTTCAATAAATGATTTGATTTCCTCCTTCTTGTCCCACAACTTGCATTTGACATTGTTAATTATTTTGTTATCAACAATATCATGATGTGAATAAAAACATTGTAATATTAACTTAATTAGTTGCTCGTTTAAATTATTCTTTTTGTTAGTACCGTGCTTGTTATATAAGAATAATATTTCATTTATTTCGAGATTTGATTCTTCTTCGCACGATTCAAAATTTTCGCTCCAGAAAACCTTAAAGTCTTCCACATGTGGTAAATCAAAACTGTAGTATCCAGTCAAAATGTTATTGTTGCTTTCTTTATCATAATTTCGTCCCAAAAAAGCGAACAAACCTGATAAAAATTCACTGTAACTAGCGAAACTGTTGACAAATATATCATTTTCGTATTTAAATTTTTTCCATAGAAATACAAGTTGTTTTTGTTGCACGCATTGGTTGTCTTCCTGGATGATATGTTCCTCTGTAAATTGTTTTATGATTTTATCTTTATCGACATCAAGATAGTGTATGATTTCTCTGGTTTCGTGTAAAACATTTTCTGACTCTAGATAATTATCAATAATATTATACCTATTGTAATAATAAATAGATACAATAATCATATTGATATATTGTTGTTCACTTATTTTAATATTGTTGCTATTAATCTTTGATCCTGGAATAACATATTTTTTTAAAGTCGTAGTGTGATGATCTTGAGTGAATTTGAATTTAAAACAACTAAACAAATTTGTGTTACAAAAATAAATGGATATTTTTTTATTTAACTCAACTAAAAATCCCTTCATATTTGCACGGATAAAGATGAGAAAATCATTGTCTACTTTTTTCTGCAAAATAATCCGACCAATAGTTATAAGGAAACATTTGCTATATGCTTTTTTATGGAAAAATGTTTCGTTTAACAATGAAAGAGTGCTTTGAATCGTGTTTGAATCCGGAATAGACTCATAGATGTTGTTGTCTTTTATTTGCTTGATAATCTTGATTTTTAAACTATTTTTTTCATTAATGTCGGCGCAAAAAATATTATTGCTGAGAAACTCTAATACTAAAAACAATAAATTGTCTTCGTTCATAGATATAAAATTGTCGCCAATATAGTTGTAATATAACTGACTCGTTTTGTTATAGTAAATATTGTGATTCCTCTCAAAATACTGCAAAACTTCTTTTTCGGTCCTCTTTAACTTATTCAATTCTTGGAGTTTTTCATAATAGTTCTCAAGTAATAAAATGAAATCTTCTTTTTCTTTATCACAAGAAATATTTTTCTTTATTTTTTCAATCAACTGATTAATTTGCGAAGAATTAGACATACATAACTAATATTCTAAATTATTTAAATAGAATATTAATAAAAATATATTATGGATTCTGGGCAAGACAATCAAAACCCTGTATCTACACAATCATTGTTTTTCAACAAAATTAATACAAACCTAAGTGATTACACGGCCAATGATATATTCAAACTATTAGAAATGAAAATAGACGATTACCATGATTACGAATCATTTAAAACAGATGCCGACGAAAAGATAAACAAGTATGTTGAAATATTCGAAAAATATAAAAATCAAAAATTGATCAATTTTTTCGAAGAAATACGGGTCTCTCTATTTGGACAAAAAAATCTAAATGATAATATGACAGAAGCTCAAAAATTATTAGAAATTTACACACAGCGCGACGAAGATGTCATAAATTCTCAGAATATGAATATTATTCATAATAATCTCAATGTTATCCGTGAAAATGTGACAAAACTATTGACGGTTGATAGTCGCTTTCGTAAGAATTATTTAAATTCATTGTCTACCGATTTTGACATTAACCTCCCTTATATTATCAACAACGTTACAGAAGCGAGACTCTCTGATATTGAGTTTCCAGCTACATTCTATCCATTTCAAGAAGAATTTGAAAATAACTATATGTGGTTGAAGTATACTTATAATTATAGCACAACCCCCGATAATTCTATCACCGAATACATTTATTTCTATATTACACCGGGTAATTACTACCAAGACACATTATTAACAAACCTGCAAACGGTGATTGACAATCAAGGACTACCTATTACAATCAACCACGATTTAGATTTTGAGAATGATGGTGGTGTTGGTGATGGTACAGGTAAGTTGACGATTGAATATAGTGGCGATACCACGAATACAGTTGTCATTACTGAACTAGAATTGAATTTCAAAGCGGCCAAAATATTGGATAGTGAATATAATTACAATGCTTCACAAATTATAAAATCAACTGATGATAAAATAAGCAAATATTACAACACCGACTCGGCAATTGACCATAATCAGAGAATGGGGTGGATGTTAGGATTTCGCGACTCATTGTATACAGGGTCAACTTCTTACACAGGTGAGGGACAATTGGATATTATTGGTCCTAGGTATATTTATTTGTTAGTAAATGATTTCAATAATTCGTCTAACGTAAACTTTTTTTCAAATAGTGAAACAAGTTTATTAAGTGATAATATTTTTGGTAGAATATCATTGAAAGCCGGAGCGTTCTCAGTCCAATCGCAAAATGATTTTAGTGTTTATGGTGAACCAAGGTATTTTTTCGGTCCAGTCAATATTGACCGGCTCAGTGTAAGAGTTATCGATGAATTTGGACGGACTGTTAATTTGAACGGGATGGATTTCTCTTTTTCTATTCAAATGACCGTCAAACACGACGTTTCAAAAACAAGTTAATTTGGTTTTAAATATGTGATAAATGCTCTTGTCTTTATAGTATGTTTTGTAATTTGTATATTTCTTAAGATGGTATAATAATTTGTCTTCACTTTCACAATTTGTATCAAGATTGCTCCATGGCAACGGTTTCAGACCAAACAAGAAACATACAATATAAAAACAAGAAATAAAGTCGTCTTTTTCCCGATAATTGTATTTTTGGAGATGTGTATTATAACTGGAAAACAAAATACTTCCGATCCTTTTATTGTATACTTTGTCACTTAGTTTAGTAGCGAACCCCAAATCAATCAGGTAAATTTCATTGTGTTTAACCATGATATTATCTGGTTTCAAATCGCGATGAACATATCCACAGTCATGGAATTTTGCCACAATATAAGCAAGTTTTTCAAAGATAAGTTTCGGTGTAAATTGTGATTCTTGGGTTTCGATTCCACGTTTTACATAAGTTTCCAAATTACACGATATATAATCCATTACAATATAATTGCGTTTATCAATAATTCCAAAAGATTTAATGTTGACAAAACTAGAATCGTTTTGTTTCAACAAAGACAAATAAACGTTGATTTCATTTTGAATCAACTTTTTAGAATTTTCGTCGTGGTCAAACTTAATCGCAACAAAGTTGTCTTTTGAATGATGTTTTGCTTTGTAAACATTTGAAAAGGCTCCACTTCCGATTTGCTCTATCAGTTCATATTTGTTTTGGATAAGCATGTAAATAAAAAGACAATCTTACTTGTATATCTTAAAAAGGCATAAAGCTTTAAGCCTATATAGATTGTATAAAATGGACGATATTCACAACTTCAAGACCTATACAAATAACAATTTTCAGTTTAGCGATTTTCAAACTGAAGCATGTTTATCGATTGTTCAAGATAAACATGTTTTAGTAACGGCTCACACTGGTTCGGGAAAAACATTGCCGGCAGAGTTTTCTATATACTACAATATCAAAGTGAAAGGGAAAAAGGTTATTTATACTTCACCAATCAAAGCACTGAGTAATCAAAAATATAAAGAATTTTCAGCAAAATTTCCGGATATTGAAGTCGGTATTTTGACGGGCGATATCAAACACAATCCCACCGCCGATTTGCTTATTGTCACAACAGAAATTCTTCAGAATCACTGTTTCAAGACCAAGAATAAAGGGTTATATTTGGATTTCAATATTGATTTGGAAAACGAACTTGGAAGTGTTGTGTTCGATGAAGTCCACTATATTGATGATGTCGACCGCGGAACAGTGTGGGAACAAACAATTATTTTACTCCCAGACCATATCCCTTTTGTAATGTTATCTGCCACAATTGGTAAAAAAGAACATTTTGCGAATTGGATTTCAACTATTACAAATAAAGAAGTAACAATCTGTAGTAGTGATAAACGAGTCGTTCCTTTATTGTTTTATGAGTTTTATGCGTTGCCTGATAAATATATTAAGAATATCAAAGATAAAACAAAAAAAGAAATGTTTGTAAAAAAGACAAATACGAAACTAAATACAATCAAACAAGGAAGTAATTATAATTATAACCATTTATTACTTACCAAGAAATGTAATACTGAACTTACAAAAGACAAATTTCGGGTTCATGACAAATTTGTTATTAATGAATGTCTTGAACACTTGAAACATAATGATATGTTTCCTTGTTTACTATTTGTATTTTCAAGAAAGCAGGTTGAAAATATATCGAAACAAATATTCGTTGATTTGTTTTTACCGGACGAGAAGGATTACATGATTCGCCCAGTTTTCACAAAGATGCTCGTTCAGAAGCTAGATAATTGGAAAGAATATGTCAATCTACCTGAATGCGAATTTTATATTGAATTATTGGAAAAGGGTATTGGTATCCACCACGCCGGAATGCTACCAGTTTTCAGAGAAATTATTGAGATGTTGTATGATGAAAAATATATTAAAGTGTTGATTGCGACCGAAACATTTGCAATTGGATTGAATATGCCAACGCGAACCGTCGTTTTTAATTCGCTTTTCAAGTACGATGGTAATCAAATGCGACTTCTTCAAAGTCACGAGTTCATTCAGATGGCGGGGCGAGCCGGTCGTCGTAATATTGACAAAATTGGACATGTAATTTTGCTGACAAATAATTACAAACCATTGTGTGAATCAGAATATAATTCTTTGTTTCACAATAAACCCAAAGTACTCAGTTCAAAGTTCCGTATCACGTATAATCTAATTTTAAATTATCTTGAGAATTTTACAACAAACGACTTTGTAGAAATGATTCAAAAATCTCTTATGAATACAGACATTGTAAATCAAATTGATGTCTCGAAAAAAGAGATAGTTTCTTTCAATGAAAAGATTTCTCACTTCAATGATTTGCTAGTCCCGAATATCATTGATGAGTTTCAAAATTACGACCGTTTGAAAAATAAATACGGAATGGTAAGTAATAAAGAAAAAAAACAGATCAAACGGGAAATTCAAGCAATTGAATCAGACAAGCATTTTTCTAAATATGGTTTGTATCAAAATTACATGGAACTCGTAGGAGTATTGGAAAAGGAGGAAACCGTTCTTAATTACGCGTCTACATACGTTGAAACTCAAATCAATGTATTGTTTGATATATTGAAAGTAAACGGTTATGTAGATTCGTCCATGAAAGCAACGCCAATGGGAATGAACGCGTCTTATATACACGAAATACCGTGTTTGGTATTCTGCGATCTATACGGACATTGCGATAAATTTGAGAATTACAGTGAAACGCAAATCGTGTGTTTGCTCTCTTCATTTTATGAGCTAAAAGTCAAAGATGATTACAAAACGCATTATCCGAGTGTTATGAAACAAGAATTTGCATTTATTGAAGAACGATTGAATCATTATAAAGACAAAGAGTTGCCATCAGAGTTATACATTACGTGTAAATTCAATATACAATATGATTTGATTGATTATATTGAGAAATGGTTCAACGAGATCGAAACAATTGATGATACACGATTCTTCTTTCATCAATTAACAAGCGAGTTGGATATTTTTACAGGAGATTTCATTAAATGTTGCATGAAACTGGTGAATATGTGTAATGAATTGATTGTGTTTTGTGAAAATGATAATAATTATTCTTTTCTAGAAAAAATAAATAATATCCAACGCAAACTTCAAAAGAGTATTGTGTCTAATAAATCTATGTATGTGTAACTAATTCAGAGCCACAAATATCTCATCTACTTTCGCAATATAAAATGCCATTGCTACTGATTTTTCAATATCTTTGTTCATATTCCAGGCTTCCCACTTGGCGCGTTGTTTCAAACGAAACTTGGACGGTTCTTCTACATTACAATTACCAACTGTAGCCTGTTTATACATTCCATATAAATATAACAAGTCCTTGTCACTAGGAGATTTTACCAACGTTTTGACAAGCAAGCACGACATATTGAATTTATTTTCTAAATTACTTTTGCTCATATTATTCAAAATATTTAAGTATCTTTAAATAAATATTATTTCATTGAAGAAAATCCCTCAAATTCTTCGTTTTTAAAACTGAATTGCGACCATCCGTTATTTGGATATTTCCCATATTTACATTCAAAATATTCGACTAGATGTTTACCGGGTGGTTGTGTCTGTCCTACAAAACGAAAACGAAAACTAAACCATTCTTTGAATTTTGAAATAAGATCTCTTTGTTTTACAATGTGACCGGTTTCACTAGGATTTTGATTAATAATAGAAGTATGAAATTCGTCTATAATAGAAATTCCGTTTATTGATTCATCTACCAGTTGTTCCCTATAATTTTTAATCATAAATTCCATATTTTTCAATAAATAGTCCATATGCTCTACTTTTTTAGTACCTTCAATATTTTTAGAAAGTTCTATACATGTTAGTGCATTCATTTGAGTTTTGATATAGGTTTTGAAATCCTTAGTATCCATTTTTGTGCTTGAGTTAAAATATGGAACGAAATCTAATTCAATTTTATTCGAAATATAAATCTCCGCTTTTTTGTTTTTACTTTTTTTTATTTTTCATGAAATTAAATAATGAAGTTCCCCCCCCCTCCCAAAAAAAAATTATTTTCTGTTTTTACGGCTAATTTTTTGTTCCTTTTTTATTTATGGTAACAAAATATATATTTATTTATATGATACACCTTACCATATAAATAACATTTATTTTATGAAATTCAAAAAAAAGAACAATTTGTTCCTTTTAGGAACAAAAAGGAACAAAAAGGAACAAAAAGGAACAAAAAAGGAACAAAAAAGGAACAAAAAGGAACAAAAAGGAACAAAAATCACTTAAATATAATGTCTACTATTTTATATATGAGTAAATATTACTGTAGTCACTGCGTATATGATGCGAAAGTTAAAGGGAATTATGTCAGACATTTGAAGACAAAAAAACACAAAATGTTAGCCAAAATTAGCCCAAAATTAGCCAAAATTAGCCAAAAATTAGCCATAATTAGCCCAAAATTAGCCGCCGTAGATACCAGAAGTTATGAATGTAAATATTGTGATAAAAATTTTAAACATCACTCGTCCTTGTGTAAACACATCAAATATACATGTAAGAAAAATAAAGATGAAGATTTTCAAGAGCTTGCTCGCCTGTTGAATGAAAAAGATAGGCAGCTCGTATTAAAAGATACACAAATGGACAAGCAACTCGCGCTGAGAGACAAAAAGATGGAAATGATGCAGAAACAAATAGACAAATTAACAAACAAACTTCAAATACAGAATATTAATCAAGGAAATATCCAAAATAACAACAACACTATTAATATTCAAGTTTTGAACCATCAAGATACAGACTATAGTCATCTCACACCAATAGATTATATTAGCTGTATAAAAGATTGCAACAAGTGTGTAAAGACGCTAATAGAAAAGGTCCATTTTAACACCAACAAACCAGAAAATATGAATATATACTTGTCCAATATCAAAGGTAAATATCTTATGGTCTACAAAGACAATTCGTGGCAAATACAAGACAAGAAATTACAGATAGATGACTTGTATGACTATAATGAGTTTGTGTTGGAAAATTGGTATGATGATTACAAAGAAAAATATCCAAGCATTATTGACTCTTTTCAAAAGTATTTACAGAACCGTGATGAAGATGAGGTATTGAATAACATAAAAGAAGAAATACTTGTCATGTTATACAACAAAAGAAAGACAATTGATGGAATTTGAAATGTATTCAAAAATAATATAACATTAGAGTAGATGTTATGAAGATACCTAAATTATATCTTGCTACTTTGTTCAGCATCAAAAATAGCTATTATTATTCAATTACTAAAAACATGAACGGAATAATTCAAATCAATGGTTCATATTCTGCGGTCCACTATGACAAAAATTATGACCCATTGAGATACGGGACAAAGGCGCGAAGAAAAGTCAAATATTCTTACCATAAGAAAGGTCTTATTGAAGATCACCATCTGATACCAAAAGAATTTCACGAACATACTTTGATTCAAAATATTCGCTTTGATGTTGGATGCAGCAACAACATTTATGTTCTACCATCTATCTCTTATAGGGAGAGCATTTACAATAATATAGTTAACAAAGATGAAATTATATATCATACAAGCCATCGCTTGTACAATAGTTTTGTTAAAGAAGAGCTTGCCAATATATGTAAAATAAAAAGTGAAGATGAGCAACAATATGAATTTTTACTATTTTTGGATTATCTAAAATTGTCTTTTGATACGAACGATAGTTACATAAAATCCTTGTTCTCGGACATATAACATAATTGAAGCTTGATTTTATTCTTGTCTTGTTCTTGATTCATAAAGACAAATAGTTGGAAGAAATGAGAACTATAATTGTCTAGATTTTGCAGCACTGTAATATATGTTGTTAGTTTTAAAAATGGTAGATAAACCATGTATTGAAATTTACCATCATACTTCTCCAATTTGTCGAAAACATAACCTTCGTAACTTTGAATAATATTATTTTCTTTGTTGTACAAATATTGCGAATAAATTTTACATTTTGACTGAACTTTTCGTATTGTTCTAGATGAAATATTTATATATTCGAGTTGTTCTGGAGTTGTCCAAAAGTCGTAGAATCTCTTCGCTTTATCTATGGCATTCTTCTCTAACATATGTTCTAAAAGCGCAATATTATTTATGACGTCAACTATTCTCCTTATAGGTGAAGAAGCTTGTAAATACAAATCGTTTTCTTTTTCTTGATTTTTACGCTCATTCAAATAATCATTATTAGTCAAACAATACCTAGAAGAATGTGTTTTGAATTTTGAAATATGATTCAAAATATTTTTTGGGATGTTTTGATACATTGAGTTATTACCGTGCTCTTTGTTTTCGCTTGTTAGACTATGGTAATGTCTATATATTCCACAATCCTTCGCGTGAAGGTATCTCGCCAAATATTTGTTAAAATGAATCATCAGGTAAGCCACAATATCTGTTGAATTCTGAATTTTTAATATTTCTGATATTTTCTTATAATATTTATTATTTTCAAAAAGGTCTTTGTGGTCGTGTGAGTAATTTTTGCTTATGTACGATAGAGATAACTTCAAATTTTGACTTTTGATTTTATTTTTTTCATCATAAAATATCTCTAGCGCATAACATAGTCTCTGACGTTTTTCATCCAAACTCAGCAAGGTTTCTGTCAAAATTGTTGGAATCATGGGTCGTTTTTTATCCGGTAAATAAATTGTTGAAACGCGTTCTGTAAATGAGTCCCACAAATCCAAATATTCCATCACCAATGAAACATTGGAAATGTAAACGGTGATTTTGTGTTCTTGAAAATTATAAGACATTGCGTCATCATGATCATTTGATACATTTGAGTCTAGTGTAAATATAAATTCATCTTTTTTGGTTACTTCTTCAATATTATACTTGATTTGAATATTTTGAATGATTTGTTCTGCGGATTTGTCTTTTAACATCTTTCGTGTGGTTTTTGTGAAGGGTTGTATAGAAACATTAAGCGATTTACAATACAATATATATTCATAGTAATTGCTGACATCTTCAATATTACCAAAGTTTTGTAACATAGAACCCCGCGGCATATTTTCTTCCCAGGACTCATATTTGAATGTAATATAAATCTTTTTTACAGATTTATCAAAACTGTAAGGTATTTTATATGGTATCAAAAAAAATGGTATCCGTTTGTCATCTGGTTTGCATAAATACAACAATTTGTCTTTGTGTTTTCCAAAGCTAATATTTAGTGAAATGACTCCCGGAACATTTTTACATGAACGAACGTGCGAATGAACAATATTGATTTTTCCATCTTTATAATCAAACGTATCATTTGAAAATAATTTTGATGTTTCTACAATTGAATTATTTTCAAATAATGACACAATTTGAAATGTCTGCGTTTCGACAATTTCATAATCTTGGTAGTTATTGTCTTTGCTGATAAACTTATACATATAACAATATATAGCACTGAATGTTTATATGATTGATGTTAATTATTACAACACAAAGTTGCCCTCCTCAGAAACGTTGGTCCGTAATCAGTACCATTGTTATTATCGTCAATTAATAACACTCCTCTAAATTGACTTATTTCCTGGTTCTCGGTGTTTTTTTCTATTTTATTAATGACCATTTCTACCATTTTATCAAAAACACTATCGACACATTCCTTTGAACTTATTTCAAAAAATGGAATATTGTAATGATTTGAGAGTTTTACTCCATCTTCATAATCAATTTCTCTTTTATCTTCTAAATCGTTTTTTGTTCCGACAAGAATCAAAACTACATCTTCATTGTTTTTTCTTACTTCATCCATCCAGTATAATGAATTGTTAAAAGTATTTTTATTTGTAATATCATAAGCAATGATACATCCACAAATATTGCGATAGTACGAACGAATAATAGAACGGAATCTCTCTTGTCCGGCAGTGTCCCATATTTGTATTTTGATTGAATCAGAAAACTCGCAATTTAGATTTTTAACATATTTTGATACAAAATTTACACCAACCGTGCTTTGGTTATCGCTATTGAAATTTCCATTGTAATACTTATATAACATTGTTGTTTTGCCGACACCACAGTCGCCCAAAATGATTGTCTTTAAAACGAAACATTTCATTAGATTATAAATACATTAGATTAGATTATTTACCAATATATTATTTCATCACACGTATCGTCTAAATAATTTCCATTATCATCTAACGAAAAGACATCATACAAACAAATACAAGGGACTCTTATTGCGTTCTCATATTTAAGCGATTTCTCAAACACATGACTGGTCTGTTTGAGAAAAGTTTTTGATTTCTTTAACTGATAATGGATTTCATTCCATCCATTTTTATTTCTTGTCAGAATGATAGAATTTATTATTATAGTCACGCGAATATGGTCTGGAATATTATACATTACTACTGACATGATATTATCAATAGAAATGTATATAATAGGGTAATCAATTTTATTCATCTTAAAATATTAAATTTTTATTAACTGATAATTTTTTGTTGTGTGATTAGTTCTTGAGCAATATATCCAAGAGCACCGATCATCGCAAGACGACCATTTGAAATCTCAATATTAGACATATTTTCGTCAAACGGGACATATGTGTTCAACGACCCAGGTTGAACATTGTCCTTTAGTTCAAATTGTCGTTCAGATGGATTTTTATATAGAACTAGTAGACGTGCTAGTTCAAAAAATGAGATATAACCAAGACCCAACATGTTAAATTCGCCGTGATTTTTACTGAAATAATTGATCGCCAAATCTTGTGGGTCTTCAGTAAAATAATCGATAGATGGTAGCATAACACTCGCAATCATAGCAATCCTCCCGTGGTGGAGTTCGGCTTCTCTTAGATACTTGAGCGTTGATTCATCTGCGTTTTGTGTAATTTGCAAAGGATCAAAAAATCCAAGTGGTTTAATATCTCCGTTGAATGTGAACGTAGTTGTTTTCGGCTTCAACGAGGTCATCGTCGGCAATTTGAATCCGGTGGTAATTTGAACCGCGAATGTCAGAAACACGCCAATCACTTTGATAGTAGAAAACATCATTGACTAATACAATTATACTCTCTCTTGTGTAGAAGCGTTTATATTCATTTTCTTCGTTGTCTTCTTGTCAATGTAAAGAAATATATTGAAAAGTATCAGTCCAAATAGTCCGGTAAAAAACATTTTGCCCTTCATCAACGTTTTCATGAACATTTTATATATATTGTTGTCATTTTTAAACAGTGATTTAGATAAAAAAAAGACAAAACTAAAAAAATACATCACGATTGTTGTTTTTGATACAAGCGTCCAACCACTCAAACGGTCCAACTTCACCATATTATAAGACCAAACACCTCTTAAGGAGAAATTGATAAAAATCGCACATAGGCAAGTCAATAAGAAAATAAAACAATGTGTAGTTTCTTCAAAGGAATAATTGTTTATATATATCAACTCACCAAACACTAAGAAGATTATCATAAAATGAGAAAAAAAATTGTAATATGGTAATTGATGTAAACTAAGGCGCTGTTTTGGAAATAAAAAATAGAAATAAAGCGCGCTTATCGTCATTGCCAATGGCGCTACCATTTTGAAATACGCTTCTGATTTTTTGTTTACGAGAGCCATGAAGAAATAAAAAAATAACAATATGATGGTGTGATGGGTGATCTGAGAAAAATACCAACATATTTTGTCCACAACTGTATCATCGTGCATAACTTTATCGTAATATTTTCCTTCATTTGGGAAAAAATCTGAAAAATTCTCTTTGCTGTACAAAGCAGACATAAAACTCAGAACAATAGATGAAAACAAAAAAATAGTGCTTACAAAATAAAAAGGAGTGCGCTCATTTATAAATTTTTTTTTTACTACACTTTCAACATCTTCGCGAAAGTTTTTTAAAAATAATACATTTTTGCTATACATTTATTATATTTTTTCTATTGTTATTAAACCTTTTTTTTGAAATAAAACATAAACTTATTAATTAATGACGAATATGAAATTTTCTCAATGCAACAATTTTTCTTTTCTATGTTTTTTATGTAAACTATCCAATTGTTTGGAACGTATACAATAGTTCCTTTCTTGAAGTCTAATCTATGAAAATGCTCATTTTTTTCAATATGGTCTTGTAATTCCTTGCGGTCTAATTGATTAGTTTCAAAATTATCTTTGAAACGAGGGTGAATTAAAAATAACTGGGCGTTTCCATCTCTCGCAAAATAATAATTTACACTTTCTTGGTTTGTATGAATTCCAATTTTTCCGCCACTTTTGATAGAGTATAAGTTGTCTTTTAAATATGTTTTGATATATGGTTTCAGCAACAATATTTCATTTTCAATCATGTTATACTGTTTGTATTGGTGTTTCTTATCATTTTTAATGATTTTATAGTCGCTAACATTCAACGAAGAATTCAAATGACTACCATCAAAATAAAACGGCATTTTCAATAAAATTTCATTATTAATATTCTGCCGCGTTAGTTCCTTGTCATATTCATAAATATTATTATTTTTATTTACCTTATATTCAACGTAAAAGAAGAAATATATTGTGAAAATAAAAAATATAAATAACAGTTCAAGTATCATAATTAATGTAGCAAATTATTTAACTATCTATGTTTTAATGTATTTAAGTTTCAACAATCTCATTCTCATAATTCTTCAACTCTTCTTCTACATTTTTTTGGGTTTCTTCTTTCTCTTCGAACTCTGAATAGTCAAACTCGTCTTCATCGTCCACTTTGGGCGCAATAAAGAATTTTACTTCAAGTAAATCTTTCTCATCTTCTTCATTGGGAAATATTTTTAGAGTAAATGGCGAATCTTCGCTGACATTCACGTTTATTTTTTTAAATACGGAATACAGTTTTGTAACGAGGGACGTATACTTCAATGGAACCTTACACACCATACGAAGTTCTTCTTCCACGATAAGTTCGTCCAATAAATCATCGGTTATTTTTAGCGTATATTTTCCTTCATCTCCTCGCGACCGCATATAGATCGCATCATTAAAATGGACGAGTTCCAGTGTATCACCAAATGCTTGTAGTTCATTAAAATACTGGTCTAGTTTTTTAGTATGAATCGTAAATTCTAAGCTGGGTTCAATCTCTTGAGACCCCATTAAATCGCTATCCAAATCAATCAGGTTGACTTGGAACGACTTTTCAGTTTTGTCTTTTTGTTTGAACATTACATACAAATGTTCGTGTGATGTTTCAAATGTAACAACGCTGTCTAGAGTATGCAAACCCATAATAGTTGTGAGTATTTTAGAATTAAATGAAACGACCTCATTTTCACTTTCATATGACGAAAACCATTCTTTTTTAATCTTTATTTCAAGCAAACTAACATGAGAATCATCCATAATTTGAATAAACAATTCATCTTCTTTGCAGTACATTTTACAAAAATTGTTCAAACTTTTAACAACCTTGAACAATTCAATAAGAGTTACAACTTTTCTGTTTTTCTCTAGAGTAAACAACATGGTAGTTGATTTATATTGTTATTATACTAGGACGAATTTTAAATCAATTTTATTTCAATTAAAGTTCAGTGTATCAAAATTAAAAGTTAAGTTTTGTAGATTCCTCCCCTTCTTCGTTTAATTCTTGCTCCTCAACGTGTTCTTCTTGTTCCTCCCCTTCTTCGTTTAATTCTTGCTCCTCAACGTGTTCTTCTTGCTCCTCAACGCGTTCTTCTTGCTCCTCAACGAGTTCTTCTTGCTCCTCAACGTGTTCTTCTTGCTCCTCAACGTGTTCTTCTTGCTCCTCAACGCGTTCTTTTTGTTCCTCAACGTGTTCTTCTTGTTCCTCAACGAGTTCTTCTTGCTCCTCAACGTGTTCTTCTTGCTCCTCAGAGATTTCAATTACATTTTCACCAGTAACATTATTGTTTATACCTTCTAATATATCTATAAGCGTGTTATTTTGTATATTCTGTGCCTCTTTACCTTGCTCAACCTCATTATTGATTTTAGTCAAAATCGTAGAAACCTTGTTGATATGTTCAATAATTTGTTCACGCTGCTTGGCTTCATTATTTTGCTCATTTTTTTCATATTTATTGAACTTCTTTTTCACTTCTACTACCTGTAAATTAGTTTCCATAGAAAATGTTTGTACCTTTAAGATATGTTTTTTTATTTCTTCTAAATTACTGTCAATTATATCTATTTTTTGTTTGTAGTATTCCAAATTAGTGTCATCTGCTTTTGAATCATTCATTTTATTTTCAATTAATTTTTTCATATCTTCTTCTTGTTGTTCAATTTTAGAATTCAAACTTTCAACAACAGTTTGTAAGTTTTCTATTATTTTATTGTGGGAAAGTAACATCATCGCCGGACTCATTTTAGGCTTTTCTTGAAGGGGGGTTTCTTCTCGTATCGAAGTCATATTGTTAGATGCTCTAGAAGATGAGTTTATGGGAACAGATTGATTCGGCTGAGGTTCGGCTCGCCTGCGCCTCGCTGAAGCTAAAGCACGTGCTCCAGACATAATATTTATTCATTACAAATCTTTGTTTAAATTATATTTTTTAGAATATCTGTTTTCATCAAGCATTCATTTTCATGTTGATCTTTTCATGATATTTATAATCTGTTATGACAAAATCGTCAAGTTCATAATCACTAATGTTTGAACGAGAACTTTTAATTTTTAGTTTAGGAAATTCAAATGGTTTTCGTTTTATTTGTTCTTTCAAACTGTCAGCATGTTCTTCATAAATGTGTGTATTTCCCAAATAATAAATGAATTCATATGGTTCCAAATCACAATGTTTGGCAACTAAGCACGTGAGTGCGGAATAAGACAAAATATTGAACGGCACCCCTAACCCAACATCACCACTTCTCTGATAAAGTGTACACGATAACTTATTTGTTCTGGTAACATGAAATTGAAACATAACATGACAAGGTGGAAGAGCCATTTTGTCTATTTGACATGGATTCCATGCGCTAACAACATGTCTGCGCGAATATCTTTTCACCGGGTCTTTTAGGTCGTCAATGACACTCTGCAACTGATCTACTCCTTGTCCACTGTAGTTTTCATGACAATCTGTGTAGTCTGCATTGAAAAATCTCCACTGATGTCCATAAACAGGTCCTAAATCTCCTTCGCTATATTTAAGACCACGCGATTCCAAGAATTCTTTGCTTGCGTTTGCGTTCCATATATTAACACCTTGTTCTTTCAGAGATTCATTATTTGTATCTCCGCGAACGAACCACAACAACTCTTTAAGACACGTTTTCACAGCAACCTTTTTAGTTGTTAGTATAGGGATAGTATTATTTTCAAGTGAGAAATACATCGCACTTCCAATATTACAATACGTGTTTCCATTTCTACCGGTTTCAATGTTTTCCTCTTGTAATAGCTCGTTTATCAAACTTAAGTATTGTTCTTCAGGATGGATATTTTGTTTTTGTATTATATTTTTCAACATTGTCTTCTAATGATTACTAGAAAACTGTTTTTAAATATATTTTTATTCTCTGCTTATATTAATTATGACCGAATACAGTGAGACCGACGAAAACGATGAGTTTGGAACGAGTTTGAATGAACAAATCGGTGGTGGCGATAATAATAAATCTTTCATAGACTACATTACATCATTTTCTTCAAGTGAAAAGGCGCAAATGATGAACATTGTTCAATATTGTGGTATTTTGGTGATTCCACTACTCGCAGTGTTGAAAATGATGAAAATTTACATGCCTATTAACAACCATCTCAAACCAACAAGCGAACTCGTGTTCGAAGTGATCGTTCAATTGATTGTTATATTGGTCTCCTTCTTTTTAATACACAAGTTTGTTTTATATTTCCCCACATATTCAGAGGTGAAATACGAGAACTTTAGTCTACTTTCTGGAATGCTACCCCTTTTATTTTTAATGTTTACTTTAGATACAAAGATTAGCGAGAAATTGAACGTTTTATTTGATAGATTTTTAGGAATGCTTGGATTGATCAAGGAACCACTTGTTGAGGAAGAAGATTCCCAACAAAATGGAGATGGAAACAACGGCAAGCAACAAACCGCGCAAGAACCCATGCATACCATGCAACATACCATGCAACCACCTCAGATGCAAACAACATCTATTGAAGAATTGTCGGGAATGCCAAGTTCAATGTCTGGTGGCTTACAAGGAAACGGATGTGAACCCCTCCCAGCAAACATGTTTTAAATATTTGAAAAATGGTTTATATATAACTAACCTCTATAGTTATATATGAATGAAGATAGTAATAAAAAGACAAATGAAAACATCGATAATACAATGGAAGAGATTGTTCAAGAACTAGACAACAAAAATCTACTACATTTGAATAGTAGTAAAATTAAAGAAATGAAAAATAATATCCTTCAAAAATTGTATTTATCGAGAGAAGAACTATTAAAATATCACAAAGTTCTAAGTAAATACAGATATGTGGACGAAATGGACGAAATAAAAATTGGTTCGTATATACGGTGGTTCAATCTGAAGAATATTGAAAAACTGAAACTGACAAATGGAGGCATTTTAATTGATGTACAGCCCGGAATAGATGATATAAACTTGATATGCAAAAATAATCGTAATCGCCTTTTTACACTGAGTTTAAACAAATCAATTGTCTTTCAACGAATCAATTATCAGGAAGAACTCTTGATAAAAATTGTAGATTATATTCAAAAGTGATAGTGAAAGAGAACATTTCTAGTTTGTTTTGTATGAAAACATTTTTTATATTTTATATACATTTTTGATGTATTACTGTGGATACACTTATTGTTGGGAGATATCATCTTTTTCCTATGCAGTATAGATAAAAAATGTTTGTAGTTGTCGTTTATATCACAATTTGTTTTACACAATGATTTAAGCATCAACTTCAGCGCTTTTTTTTTAATTTTGTGTATAGTTTTCGGAATATTTTGATTGTGGTATTTCAAGAATTCTTTATTCTCATTTATAGTTAAAATTTTAGACATCGTTAAATTGTCTTTAATATATAAATATAAAAATTTATTATGAAAAAATTAATCATGATAGATTTTGATAATACCATAGGGTATTTTTCACAGGTCATTTACCTGATTAATATTATAGAAAAAACATATTCTCGTAAAATGACTCAAGACGACATAAACACTTTATTGAGAATATATAGTAATTCATTTCGCCCTAAGATATTTGAAATACTCAAATTTATATATGAACTAAAAGTGAAAAATATTATTCACGCTCTTATTTTGTACACAAGAAATAAAAACGAACGTTTTGTAAAAATGGTTTTGGTTTTCATTGAAGAGTATATTTTACAACAAGCGTACAATGAAAAAGACATGTATATGTTTGATGATATTGTATTTTCAGAAACAAAGACAAAACAACTAGAACCGCTGTTAAAAATGAAAAATATGTGTTATAATGACGACGATTTGCGTTTATGTTTCATAGACAATATGAATTACAATTACGAAGAACAACGTGTGTCAAATATTACAGTTTTTTTTATTGAATGCGATAACTACAAATTTTATTATACGCCCGAAGAAATAGCGCGAAATATGGATTATGAAATCTACAGCAAACTAAATAAGAAAATCATGTATAAATACTTGAAAAATATTTACAAAAACAAAAAGGTTATGAGAAATATTCCCTTTAAAATACACACACTAAACTCCCTTTACATTTTTAATTTATTGAACAATTTTTGTTTTCTTACAAAATGTTGAAGTTTCATAAAATCACGTTTTGCTTTTGTAGACATCTAATGTTCTTGCGCTAGCATCAGCAACACCCTTGATAAATTTTGGCATCCAAAAATAAGGTATCAAGTTATCACATTTATTATAATATTTGCTGAATATTGCTCTGTAATATTCTTGTTCACAGCTTTCCGGCTTATTATGATGATAGTAGTTGCTCATTGTTATATTTGTGATATTTTCACTATCTTGAATTATTTGATACCACGCCCTTTTCTTACTACTGACCCCGTCACTGAAAGCTTCTTTTCTTCTCCACAAAACCTCTTTTGGAAGTAGCCCCGGACAGTAAATTTCAAATGATTTGCGAATCAAATATTTTTCACAATTACCAAACTGATTGTGATTCCGATATTCAATTGGAATGCTAATGTAAAACTTTGTAAATTCTTTATCTAAAAATGGGGTTCTAGGTTCTAATCCATGACTTGAAATAGATTTATCTGAACGCAATACATCAAACATGCTAATATTTGAAAGCAGCCGCAGTGTTTCGTTATGAAACTCATTGTCATCGGGCGCACAATGAAAATACATATAACCGCCCATAAGTTCATCTGCGCCATCTCCATTAAATATGACCTTCGCATTACTATGTTCTTTAATATATTTCGCCACGTTCCAATTTCCTACACTAGCCCGAACTGTAGTCGTATCATAACTTTCTATATCGCAAATAACATTTTCAATTGATGCTATGAAATCTTCTTCAGATGCCAAAATGGTCGTGTGATTACTTTGAATGTGCTCTCCGACCATTTCTGAATATTTCAAATCAACGCCCCCCTCTAGACCAATGCTATATGTTTCCAATTTTAACCCCGTTTTATTATAATACTCTTGACATACGAGTGCTGAAATAATACTACTATCAAGACCGCCGGATAGTAGAGAAGCAACCTCTCGTTCGCAATTGTCGACGCGTTTCCTCACAGCCTCCTTTAATTTTTGTACAATTTGAAACATGTAATATTCAACTGGCTTTTGATATTCATTCATGTACGAAATATTGAAAAAATACCGTTCTTGAAGGGTTCGCGTGTATTTACCTAGTTTTTGTTCATAAACACAATACGTTCCAGGCTCATATTGGCGGATATGTGAAATATTCTTATCAAACAAAAGCGGCATCAAATCAGACGCAAATCCGATATTTCCGTTCTCGTAGTGACAAATATATAACGGTCGGACTCCATACGGATCGCGCCCTATTATCACCTTATTTTGAGAAGAATCGTAAATAACAAAAGAAAACACACCATCAAGCAAATTGACAAAGGTTGGACCCATGGTTTTATATAGTCCAGCTATCACTTCGCAGTCACTATTTGTCTTCACATTCAATTTAAACTGTTGGATTAACTTTTTATAATTATAAATTTCTCCATTGCACATCATGATACAAGATTCCGTTTTTATCGGTTGATTTGATACTTCGTCTAACCCATTGATACAAAGGCGATGAAAACCCCAAATAATCTGTGGAGTTATATTTTTAATAGTCGAATATTCTGGTCCTCGTTTTTTACCAAACTTGAAGTGCTCTCTAATTTTATATTTGTCTTTTGTATCATTTTCTATATTATAAGATTCCTTCAAAAGAAGTCCGAGAATTCCACACATTTGCGTTTCTTGTTAATAGTATTTTGCTTGTATTTAATTTATTTTAGTATATTATAAATGACTAAAAGACACTTGTGTAATTACGATTACGACAATGAATTGAATCTCAAGATCAACAGCCGACATTTCCCGTCTAACAGACTCCAACCAAATTTTGATCCACGTCCACTTTCGACAAAGTATTCGCTAGTAAATTTTCCAGTAGCGAATGATTATATTTCAGAAGACTCTGAACAACTTTTGTCTTACGATAGATACGATAATCGTGAAATATTTTATCCAGGAAACTCAAGAGCACCAATCAGTCATTTTTTAGATAATATTGACACTGATTCTATGCTGAAAAATCAGGACCGTCATCTTACGAAAGCTGATGGACCAAATTACACACCCAAAACAAATTCCGACCTCTTCTTGGAAAAAAAATACAACGACAATCGTTTACCAAATATACACGTTCTACCACACAAAGTTAAAGGGACAAATAACCAGAAATGTAATTTAGCACCAAATACATTTTTCAATCATACAAGGCACAACGTGAAAAACTTGTAACTTTTTTTAATGTTGAGATATATTAATCTATGGAAAACGTTTTCTCTAAACAAATGAAAAAGAACAAAAGTAAGAAAAATTTTACATCTTTAAAATGCCATCCGAAGAATAAAAGTTTTAAAAAATCTAGTTGCCTAGATTTGAATACGTTACTAATGTTAAAACAATTTTGGAACAAACGACATCCGGACCGCAAAATTAAAACAAGAAAAAAAGAGAATATGTGGACTGAAATTAAAAACAGTATGTCTGATGGTTGTAATCATGAAATGTGTTGGATTGATAGCGTGGTTCCTAATATGAAAACAAAAAATAGGCTCAAAAATGAACTATTTGTTCCAAAAATGCCAGAATCTTGGAAATCAAATTCAACCGAGTGGTTATCCAGCGTTGAAATATCGGATGTTCTCAAACAATATCAAGAAAAATACGACGATTTTCTCTTTTTAGGTCCATCACCAATTGATTTTGACAGTGCAAACATAGTGGATACGAACAACAATGATGTATGTGTGTGGCCCGAACTATGCAATTTTAATTTAAAAGCCCATGTCGCGAATAAAATCAAGAGAATCGGTATGGTATTCAATACTGACAAGCATTATCAAGATGGGTCGCACTGGGTATCTATGTTTTTAGATATTCCGTCTGAAAAGCTCTTTTATTTTGATTCAGCCGGAAATGGTCCACCCAAAGAAATTAGGGCTCTTTGTGAAAAAATTAAAAATCAGGCAATAAAAATGAATATGAAATTAAATGTGGATAATAACGACGGAAAACAACACCAAATTCAAAACACCGAGTGTGGAATGTACTGTTTATATTTCATTATTTCATTATTGACAAAAAAACACAATATTAACTATTTTAAAAATAAGACTATACGCGATAATTTAGTTAAACAATTTAGAACTATTTATTTTAATAAAGTATAATGAACAAAGATGTGTATGATAATTTTATGACCTCGTTCAAAAAAAGTATGTGGGACTTGTGTGCTCAAGAAAATATATTTACAAACCTAGATAGTTCTGATTTCGAAAAGGTTAAATCTATTTTTGAAACAAATATTGAAAACTTTAAAACTCATATTTTACAGACAAATGGAGATAACAATATACGAAAAGTAATTATTACAAACATCAAAAAAGATATAGAAAATAGTAAACAAACCGTTGAAACGCGAGAAGATATTTCAAACATGAAAAAACAGCAATTCAATAATGACTTTCAGAAGAAACAAACAGAATTTAGTTCACTTTTGGATAACAAGAAGCCGGAAGATCTTGATTTCAGCGATAATGCACAAGATGGTCCACTTGAAGCGGAAAACTTAGAAGCATTAATTCAAGAACAGTTGAAAGATCGTGAGTTACACATACCAACACCGTCTGATGAAACCAACTCTGTAGTTTCTGGAAATAAATTTACAGAAAATGAAAATAATAGTCAACAATTTGCGGAACAAATTAAATCATCTGTTCTTGAAGAATCGTCATTAGAATTATTAATCAAAGGAAATGAAAATTTATCTTCTGAAATTTCAAAATTGAGGCAACAAGTTAACTCTCAAAACGATGCTATTAATAAAATTTTGACTTCTCAAATACTAATATTGAAAAAATTAAAATAATTTATTATACTATATAAAATGAATAAGTTTAAGACAAATGCTAGGATATTGCTTGTTATTATTGTATCAGCATTTATTGTAATCCCCATTGCCGCTGTTTTGTTAAGTAAGGTACTAGGGGTTCACGAGGGTATGGAAGTTTATGATATGTCAGACAAAAATGTAAAAATGGGTCGTATCAATATGGACGAGATCTCTTTTACAAAGAATGGCGGTGAAGCAGCCGGTGACACCGGAGACTATTTATATTGTATAGGGGGGGATATTGTATGTGATGACGACGATGGAACAGACACTTTACGGGCAGATGGTACTGGCACATATGCTGATGCGGGTGGTGGTAGTGGTGGCAGTAGTTATAAACCTACTTGTACAAGTGGAGCCAATGCTGTGTGTAAAAACAATCATGTATCAACGACAGCTGACAACAGTGTAAGTTTTTACGATTCAGATGGTGATGAGTGGCCTTATTATGGCCCATCAAATGACGAATTTAAAGGGTACTTGGGACCATATAGTTATATCCCATTGAAAATATCAGAAAAAAATGTCTATCTATATGATGGTACTAATGGAGCGTATTCTCCTGAAGCAATTTCAGCATGTTACTTATATGGAGATTGTCCTGATCCTGATCCTGTTCCTGATCCTGTTCCTGATCCTGTTCCTGATCCGGATCCTGATGCACCAGAGAATAGTAATGTTTCTACTATGAAATGTCTTGCTGACAATGGCGCCAAACCGGGAGATCCGCTGTGCTGCGGACAAGACGGTGTCTTACAAGATACAAAGTATAACTGTCCGTCGGAATATCCTCATTGCATTGGATACAAATGTGGCGAAACATGGGGAAAATGCTCCACAACTGAACAATAAATGCTAAGTTCACGATGAATCTCTTGAACCATGTATTATTCTGATATATTCATCGTAATCTATAATATCACTAGTCGCCACTTGAGACATACAGTTTGTGGTTTTTTCACACATTTTTTGAATAAAGTGGGTATTTTTTCCATTTACATTTGGCAGTTCATTTGTTTTTTCGCGAATAAAAGTAACTGCGGAAGATAGTCTCTCCTTGTCAACAATATCAATCAACAAAAAATTGTTCCTGTCAAATATGAAACATTTCACAATTTGTATAGTATTTATAAATGATTTCAAATATATATTTGTCAATTTAATGTCATATAATACATTCCATTTTAGATTTAATTTACATTTCCATAAGATGTATTGATTATTGTATTTGAAAATAATTTGAATGATATTTGATTCATCTACATCTACAATTTTCGCATTATACATGCGACCACTGAAGTTCAGAATATTAGTATTTTGAAGTGTTTTTTCTTCAAGTGAGTCAGAACGGGTACGTTTGTCATCTTCAACTTGCGTATCCGGATGGACCGAGATCGACGAGTTGCTAAATTTTGGTGAAAATTGGAAATATGATGAATTACTCATATAATTTTAATTCTTTATAACTCTTAAATAGATTTAAAATTATATAATAGACATTAAATTAGGTGTCTAGTTTCAAAAGGTATTTGTCATTTTTCATTTTTTCAAGCAATCCCAAGCGCGTTTTGTCTTTCAAATCAAAAGCGACTGGCGGCGTTTGTGTAAAATCGACACCAACATTCTTTTTCACCCCTCCCCTTCCATCAACGTTCACATATATTTTCTTTAAAACTACTGGTTTTTCTTTTTTGTCAATATACTCACCTCTTTCATTGTCCGCATTCACATTAGTTTTTGTTTTACGAACCTTGACATTTTCATATGGGTCGTCTTTGTAGTCCAAATTTGTTTTTAAAGTTTTGTGAGGATTAATGCCGGACTTGGGAAGAGGAAATGACAGACATTTTTCTTTTTCTTCGTGATTGAAAATACAATCAATGGACGCTTCTTTCATGGCTCTTAAAAAGTGCTGCATCAGCTTCTTCTTGCGTTTCATTATTCTCAATAATTTTTCATCCGTCGTGATGACGCTACCATCTTCGTCAGTATCCACATTGATAAGTTGAGTATATAATGTTTCTTTTTCTTTCAAAAGTTGTTTATTATATGAAAGTAGATACATAAACACAGTTACATTTTGCAACTCCTCTGGCAAGTCTTTATGACTACAAATGCGCTTGGCGCGACCAATAACCTGATCAATGCGCACAGGGTGCCAATATGGTTCGGTTATGTGAACATAACGAACATTTTTCAAGTCTATTCCTTCTGCACCGGAAGAGGAAATCATCAATAAATGTATCACTTCTCCATACATATTTGTCATATCATCGGCAACATTATTGAAAAAATACTTTCTTATATCTTTTCGAATGTTCGCCGGTATCTTTTTGAAATTTCCGTTGTAAATATTTCTGATAATTTCCTTTTCCTCTTCACCCTCCTTTCCGGTGTAAAGCGCATAAAATTTACGCCCCTTCAGAGTTGTGAACCGATTATCTGGGGTTTCTCCTTCTGGACCAGACTCAAAACTACTATTGTAGTAAAATGCATTGCCAATATCCATCTTGTATTCAATATTACCCATTTCATCTGTGTTTTTGGTAATCTTGAACTCGCTGTACCCATAATATTCCAGTAATATTTTGAAAATGCCAATACCTTCTAGTGTTCTGAAATTACTATACATTAAATGTAATCCGTTATTTTCTGTATTCAAAATATTTTTTAGCATCTTGTAGAATTTCGGACTGTATAAGGTTAGGTCACTTTCTCGGTCGGCTTCATATTCAGGGTCAACTTCTATCTTCATTGTTTTAGTTTTAATGACCTTTTCAATGTCGCTATCAAAATATTTGTATGCATTGTTGGTTAGTTCGCCCAAAAGAAACTCCACCTTTTTGGCAAATTCGGCTCGTTTTTTTTTGTTGATTTTTACACCATAATTTTCTATGTCTTGTGTGTCATATTTACCATCATTCATTGTCAACATCTCTTGAGCTGTCAGAATCTCTAATTGGTCTTCTTCTAAATCTTCTATTTTATTAATACTCATAACTGGACGATTCAGTTTTTCTTCTATATCTGATAGTTCATCTTTGGTTTGTTCGCCCCCCGAAGAAAAGCGATCAATCTTTGATGGAAATACAAAATTACAGGCAGCTCTTGAAAATATTTTGTAAGATCCAGATTGTCCGTCTTTGCCGTCATTTTTTTTCTTTTCTTTTTTCATTTTAGTGTCAAGAGCCCGTTCAATTGCCCGAGCAATATCATAGTGTTTCATTACATTTTCGGTCATTTCAACATACTCAATGAATATATCATCCTCATTTCCCGATGGAACTATTGTAGGCATCAACTCTTTTTTGTCTCCCACATAGGAAACTAATCCGGCGATTTTAGTTTGAAAATATTGTTTGTTTTTTAGTCCATTTCCATCTTTATCAATGAATATGTTATCAAAAGATTCTTTTGTATCCGGAAATTTTTTTTGTCCTATTATCATTTCATTTCTTGGATCATCCAATCCAAGAATTTCATATCCGGCTTGTTGAAGTAGTTCTAATACTTGATCTTTGAAGTCTTTTATGTTTGTCTTTTCTTCTGGCGCATATTTTAATTTACCGGATGGTTCATTCACAAATCCGTAAGGATTTTTCATTACTTTTAAAGTGTTTGTATTATCCAAATATGTAATATAATCAATGTTTTCTAATTTGCTCAGAGCCTTTTTGAATTCTTTAATGTCCATCATTTTCTTGTTATCATGAACACATCTCATCTGAATAATGTGATTACAACCGCTCACTAAATTAAAGAGAACCCCTAATTCATTCGGATAATTAATAAGTGGAGTTCCGGTTAGCATAACAACATTGCAATTGTCGGCTGTAATGATTTTCTTGTAAATTTCAACCGACACTGAAGTTCCTTTTACATTCAGTTTATTTACTATTCGGGAGACAAAATTATGAGCCTCGTCTACGATAATAACGCTATTATCAAACGGATTGTAATTTTCATCAGTATTGTATTTGGTCTTCCATGCGTCCATGGTGATACCGTTGTAACTAATGAAGTGAAATCGCGCTTTAATCATTTCATTTATCTGTTCACTCAATACTTTCTTATCTATTTTCACAAAATCATTGTCGCCTTTTGGTGTTTTTCTCTGCAAGTAAACGCCATTTTTCTTATCCAGATATTTTTTGATAGGCAATTTTGTCAGTCTGTGAACTCGTTTTATAAACTCGCTTCTAGTCCCGTCAGTTGGATATTTCACATATTCCCATTCATCGTCTTCTTGAAAAAATGTGCTACCACAAAACTTTAATTGAGAAATATAATTCTTTCTTAGAGACGCAGGAGTCAAAATAAATATTTTTCGTTTTGTTGTTTTCATTGCCTCGATGACACCTATAGACGTGCATGTTTTACCCGAACCCAATCCATGATACAATACCAACCCTCTATATGGACTATAAGAATTTAAATATTGTTTCACAAGCTCTTGGTGTATCAGTGGATCAAAACCAGTCGCATTGGTGGTATCATCGCACGAACCTTCTTCGCCAAGCAATTTTCCCGAAATATTCAAATATTCAGTCAATTTATTGCGAATTTCGCTGACAAATGACATTTTATTATTCAAAACATAGGATTGTGGTATTGGCACTTTGAATATTGTTTCATCTTCAACATATTGTTTGTAGTTATTTGAAAAATCAAATATACTTTCATGATTGTTATTTGTCAAGTCATCTACATTTTGCACAATAGTTTTTGGTTTGATTTCGCGCGTTTTCTTAGATATTACCAAATCTGATACATCTTTTTTCTTTTTCTCGTCTTGAATTGTAGTTGAGATGCTCATTTTTTGTTTTTGCTTAATCGCCTTTATTTCCGAATCACCCATTTGAGTTAAGATAACAGTTTGCTCACTTTTTTTGGCATAACCCAAGTATTTAAAATTTCGCAAATTAATGTTTTTTTGAAGTAATGTCAAAAACTGAAGGAGTTTATCATTATTATTTTCTGTAAATTTCTTTTTTATTTCAATTTTGATATTCAATAAATGGGTTTTCTTCGTTGATGGCTTTTTGACCTGTTTTAAGAACTCCATCTATTTTATTAATATATATAAATATTATTCATATGCTTGTATCAATTCAATTGCTTTTTGACAAGCGACTTGTTCGGCCTTCTTCTTAATCTTGTGTGACGCTTTACTGAAAAAAATGAGGTTACAATTCTGAGTTTTTATATTTTGAAATGTTTCAAACGTCTTAAAATCTACTGCTTCTTCAATATTAACATTATGAATATTAACATTTCCCAAACATAAATAAACGCCCATCGTATATTTTTGGTCTTCGTCTATATTCAATACATAATATTCGGGTGTAGTTTTGAACTCTTTCTGTATCATAACCTGGAAAATATTCTTATAGTTGTTGTCATTCTCTAACAAATCATTCCAGTCTACCAACTGCTCAAATATTGATTCAATAAATATTTGACAAACTTGGAAACCTACGCCACAATTTAAATAATTATTCAAGTAACCGTTATTATCAGACAAAATCATGTTATTTGCGTCTAAAAAAAGCGCACCTAAAAACGATTCGAAAAGGCATCCTAATTTTTTGTAATTGAACCTTGTCTTTTTTTCTTCGGCATTTTTAGACATCAGATAGTAATCATGAAGCCCCATTTTGTAAGCTAAATACCCAATATGGTCATTTTTTACCAACGCTATTTTTTTTTCGGTCATGAATCCCTCGTCTTGTTCTGGAAATCGTTTGTATAAATAAAATTTTGTCACATTTTCCAAAATACCATCTCCTAAAAATTCCAGACGCTCGTTTGAGTGCGAACATAGATCAACGCAACTGGGCGGTTTTATTGCCAGCGTCATATCTTCATTCATCTTCGTCGGTCTTACATATGATTTATGAACAAATGCTCTTTTGAAAATATCAAAATTTTGTAAATTATAGTGGACGTTGTATTTATTCAAGATACATTGCAAACAATCATATGTAAGAACTTTATTTTTATTGTTAAATGGATTATAAATCAATTCTTCAGATTCAGACTTCATTTATTTTTATTGTATTATTAATTTTAAATATATTTTACTATATAATTAATATATAGTATGAGTTCATACATTCAATTCTATCAAATTGAAGGTGGACAAGCACTTGAAAATAAAGTCATTTCAATTGAAAATATGTTGGAATATGGCAATTTTACGGTAAATGAAATGAATGCTAAAAATGGCGTCATTCAAAATAATTTGATGGTTGGTTACACGGACAATACAACAGATTTGTGCGATAATTTGGTGATGGAAGTTTCTGGGAGCACGTTGTTTCATAACCAAGTACAAATACTTGGCGATACCATATTTGGTGAAAAGTCGTCAAACGCAGAAGATGTATCGAATAATGACACAAACCTATTTGTTTATGGCGATCTTAGAATTATGGATGGTGGAAATATCATTATTGAAGACGTATGTAATACAACTATAACAGATCTTCGCACAGAAGTAAGAATAACAGATTCGTTAGATATTTCAAATGACGGTACAAGTGTAGCGATGACTGTTAGACAAATAGAGACCGCAACCATCGATATTGCGCATTTTGTTGATGGAAATGATGTTGTTTTTACAATCGGGGCGGGTGGAAAAACATACATCGGTGGTGATGTGTCCATGGATTCTTCACTAGAGATTTCTAACAACCTGATAGTTCACAACGAAATGATTGTGGATAAAGACGCGTCATTCGGTAGCCATTTACAAGTAGTTGGCGATGTTTCTATGGAATCTTCTTTG
>Ga0115001_10000219_pt1 | contig 40414 bp, 40 predicted proteins | sample ArcticOcean_MG_C_12_FD_89869 | JGI IMG/M metagenome (GOLD analysis project Ga0115001, IMG submission 89869) | Marine microbial communities from western Arctic Ocean - ArcticOcean_MG_CB8_130 | ecosystem: Environmental > Aquatic > Marine > Oceanic | place: Arctic Ocean: Canada Basin | collected... | reverse complement strand
TCGGGGTTCGACGTAGCGCTGGCCGCTGCGGCCTTCCAGGCGGCGTTTGCGGAGGCACCGCGCTCAGCGACGTCTGAGCGATATGCGGCAACGAGGTCGTCGGGCGCCCAGAACGGCTCGTCAGGTATCGCCATCACTTCTTTGGTGCGGGTGACGTCGTCAGGCTTGAACGGGTTGCCGTGTGCGTGGTTCGTGTCGACGTGGTCGGGGGAGGGGTAGCCGATGTGCGTCCGCAGCATGATCAGGGTCGGCTGGGGTGTGGCCTTGGCAGCATTGAGTGCGGCCTCGAGTGCATCGACGTCGTTGCTGATGTCGCCGACCTCTTGCACGTCCCAGCCGTAAGCACGGAACCGGGTGGCGGTGTCTTCGTTGACCGTCAGGTTGGTTTCACCATCGATGGTGATTTTGTTGTCGTCGAAGATGCAGACGAGGTGACCGAGGCCGAGGTGGCCAGCCCACGAGGCGGCTTCGTGGCTCACACCTTCCATCAGGCAGCCGTCGCCGACGATCACGAATGTGTGGTGATTCATCGCCTCGGGACCGAAACGGGCCCGCAGGTTGGCTTCGGCAATCGCCATGCCGACGGCATTGGCAAAGCCTTGGCCGAGTGGGCCTGTGGTGACTTCGACGCCGGCGGTGTGACCAACTTCGGGGTGGCCGGGGGTGAGCGAATCCCACTGACGAAACTGCTTGAGGTCGTCGAGTTCAAGTCCGTAGCCAGACAGGAAAAGCATCGAATATTGAAGAATCGACACGTGTCCGCCGGACAGAACGAACCGGTCGCGGTCGGGCCACAGCGGATCGGCGGGGTCGTGCTTCATCACCCTGCTGTACAGGGTGTGGCCGAGAGGAGCGAGCGCCATGCCCGTGCCCTGGTGGCCGCTGTTCGCGGCGAGTGGTCCGTCCATCGACATTCCCCTGACGAGGGAGATGGCGTTGGCGTCTTGTTCAGCTGTCAGCGACACGCGGGCGACAGTAGTCGACAGTCAGGTGAACCGTTCAGTATCAATTCCAATTTCACACTGATATGGCTCAGAATCGGTCAGAAAGAGGCAATGAGTGGTTGCGAAAGCGAATGCGAAAGCGCAGTGGGGTTTACTCTGGCCCGACGGGAGGCAGGAGAGTGAACGGGACGAGGTGCCACGGTTCTTTGTTGACGCGACAGTGCGCGAAAATCTGCTTGTAGCTGTCGAAGTCGAGTTCACCTTTGACAAGTCGGTACGTGAACTTGCTCGGTTCGACGGTGAAGGGGCTGACGTTGCGGGCGAGTTGCTCGCTGTCTTCTTCGACGCCGTTGCGGAACACCACTTCGAAGACGCCGTTGCCCGATTCGCCCTCAGGGCAAAAGATCAGGGCGACCAGGTGGGGCGAAATGGTGAGCGGTGCTGGCGATGGAGCGGCCATCGAGAACATTGCTCCCGTCATGTCGATTCGCGTCGACGGGCCTGGGGCCTCCCGCATTTCGAAGTTTTCGACGAAGAGCGATGAGACGATCTGCATGGCGCTCATCGTAGGAGCCAGACCAAGCCAGCAGTACGCCAGGCTGAGGATCGGCCTACATCCAGCGCTGTGGGACGCAAAACACGATCCAATAGGAACCTGCGACGTTCACCGGCCCAAAATGATTTGAGTCGACCGCCCCGACGTGGGGGTTGTCGGACTCGACAATCATCGAGTCGCCGCTGACCGCTGTGACTCGTTTGACCAGCCAGAACCCCGCCCGATTGGGATGTTCGAACGTCCGGAGTTGACCGACGGCGGGCCGCCCCCACGCGATACCAATGAGGCCCTGGCCATCGACAAGCGTTGGTTCCATCGAGCGGTCGGCGCTCAGGAATCGACGAGGGACGAGTCGGCGGATGCGTTGGCGAATGCGGAGCAGCATGTGATTTCTGACTCTGGTCTCTGCCCAGTGTCGATGGTGCAGTGTATGTTTTGCCTTACTGATTCTGGGAATGCTCGATGTGTTCCCACCTCCCAAACCCCTAGGAGATACTTATGTTCGCCAAGCTTTTCGCTTCCGCCACCGTTGCTCACGCTCACTGCGACCTCTATTGCGGCGTCTACGATCCCGCCGAGGCCAAAATTGCTGCACTTTCGTGCGTCAAGACCGCCAAGAAGTACGCCGAATCTGACGACGAGGTTTTCCGCGCTCGCTGCATCTCCGTCAAAGAACAGCAGGCCGAGAACGCCAAGCATCACCTGATGGTGCTGTGGGCCGACTTTTTTGCGCCGGCACACTTCGACGCCAACCCGGGTCTGCACGAGCTCTTCTGGAAGGCCGTTCACCAGGGCGGCGAAGCAAAGAAGACAATGGACCCAGCTGCCAGTCAGCAGCTCGTTGACTACATCGAAGAAATCGCCACAATCTTCTGGAGCACCGAAAAGGCTGCAGGAATGGGCGTCTACCCTCCAGCCTGAATTTCAGCCAGCTTCGCCGATCGCTGCGTTGCAACTGAAAATCTGAACCGAGTCGAAAGTCGCTGCTCCCAAAAGGGGAGTGGCGGCTTTCGTCGTTTTCGTTCCCAGCTCTCCGCCAGCGTTGGGCGGGCTGTTGGATTTTAGGGCCGAGTTGGTCGGCAATAAGCTTGAGTTCGTTGAGGCGGAACTTCGCCACGCCACCCGGCGAAGAACTTTGATCAGCCACCAGTCTGCGACGGTCTCGAACCACCACTGCGTGGCGGTTGTTGTGGAGACCTTGGCCTGTAGTGAACAAGGCGAGTCGGGGTATGTCCTTGGCGTATCGAGCCGCCAGGGTCAACGCTCGATGCGAGAGAGCCCGATGAAGGTAGACCGTCGTGCAGAAATTGGCGAGCAACGTGAGCCCGAGTCCGACGCCGTTAACTGGCAGAAGTGTGCTTATTTCTGGACCAGTTCCGCCTTACCTGCCGGTAGGTAGTGCGGAGCTGGGACCCAAAAGGGTGATCTTTGAGTCGAGCGGAGAGTGCGATTCGGACGTCGTGTGAGCGAAGGCACCGAGTAGGTTGCAGTTGGCATGTCGAGTCACGCGATCACCGAGGCGGTTTCCATCGTCGCCGGTTCTGAGCGGTCGACGCGCGATCAGATTCTCGATGCGTCCGTGGTGTGCTTCGCATATGCCGGCTATAGCGGCACGTCGTTGAACGACATTGCGGCGGAGGTCGGGATCCGAAGGCCGAGCCTGCTGCATCATTTCGCATCGAAGGAAGTGCTGTACGGAGAGGTCTTCGAACGGCTGCTCGGCGACTGGTTTGCGCGGCTCGTCGGTGCCATCGATGTGCCAGCGTCAGGCTGGAAAAAGGTTGAAGGCGTGTTGCGCGCCGGTTTCGGCTTCTTTGCCGACAACCCGAACTACGTGATTCTCATGCGCCGCGAAGCAATCGACGGTGGCGTACATCTCGGTATCGACCTCTCTGCGGTGCTGCGACCATTGTTCGATGAGGCCGCCGACTATTTCCGCCGTGAAATGGATGCAGGCACGTTCCGCCAGCAGAACGCCGAGCAGCTGTTGTTGACCGGATACGGCGCACTCCTCAGCTATTTTTCCGACGCTCCGTTCCTCGAGGGCCTTCTCGACGAGAACCCGCTGTCCTCGGGCGCCCTCGACCGACGGTGCGCTCACATCATCGAATTCTTCGAGGCAGCGCTCGTCCCCGCCTGACAAAATGGTGCTCTGCTCAGCCGGCATGAGTGTGATTTCCGGCGGGGAGCCCTGATCATAGAGGCTGGCGAAACTACGGTGATTGATTGATGGCTTCCGACGCGCACGATTCAACCACCCTGTCTGAACAGGCGAGCAAGTTGTTGCTCGCCGAGTACGGCATTCCGATCGCTGCTGAGCGTTTCGTTGCGTCGGCCGCCGAGGCAGGGAATGCCGCCGATGCTCTCGGCTACCCCGTTGTGGCCAAGTTGAACGGCGACGCTATTGCCCACAAGACCGAACGCGGGCTCGTTCGTCTGCGCCTCGCTGACCGGCCGGCGGTCGAGGCGGCTGCGGCAGAACTGCTCGGAGCGGCACGACCCGAAGACGGTGACGTGACTGTGCTCGTAGCCCCCATGATCTCGGGCAACCGAGAGTTGATTGCCGGTGTGGTTCGCGACGAACAGTTCGGTCCGACCGTGATGCTCGGTGTCGGCGGAATTCTGGCAGAGGCTGTGGCGGACGTCGTGTTCCGTCCGGCGCCGCTCGACGCACAGACCGCTGCCGAGATGATTGATGACCTCGCAACGCAGAAGTTGCTCGGTGAATTCCGTGGCGAGGCTGCAGTCAACTTGGTGCAACTGACGCAAGTACTCGTCGGGTTGGGACGACTCGCCGCCGAACGTGACGATGTGGCAAGCGTCGACATCAACCCACTGATTGTCGATCCGAGCGGTGCACTTGTCGCCGTCGACGGCCTCGTTGAGTTGGCGCCACCATCGACCACGCGGGCTGCGCTGCGGCCACGACCCAGTAACGAGCAGTTTCGAGCGCTGTTCGAACCGAAAGGCGTCGTGGTGTCCGGTGCGTCCACCCATCCCGGCAAGTTCGGGTTCGTGTCGCTGCACAACATCTTGGCCTCGGGGTATTCAGGAGCGGTTTTCGGGACGAATTTGAAGGCCGAGGAAGTGCTCGGCATTCAAACGGTTGCTGACATCGCCGAAATCCCTGACGGAGCAGCAGATCTCGTCTTCGTCTGCACCCCGGCGTCAACCAACCCGGACCTCCTCCGGGCGTGCGCAGCAAAGGGGATTGGTGCGGCATTCCTCACTTCAGCCGGGTACGGCGAGTCGGATGAAGCAGGCCAGGCGGCCGAAGATGCGCTCGTCGCGCTTGCGGACGAACTGGGCATCTTGCTCGCCGGTCCGAATGGCCAGGGCGTGGTGAGTACGCCGGTCAACCTCTGCGCCCAGATCGTGGCGCCCAACCCACCAGTCGGCGGTATCGGTGTCGCCAGCCAGAGTGGCAACTTCGTGTCGACGTTCCTCAACATGTCTCGGGCATCAGGTGTTGGGATCAGCCGTGCGATCTCGGCGGGCAATGCTGCTGCAGTCAGCGTTGCCGACTATCTCGACTGGTACGCCGACGACGACGCGACAACCGTCGGGCTCGCCTACGTCGAAGGCATCACTGATGGCAAGGGTCTGATGGATCGGTTGGCTGGAGCGGCCGCACGCAAGCCGCTTGTGCTCGTGAAGGGCGGAGCAACCGAAGGCGGGGCGCAGGCTGCCGCCAGCCACACCGGAGCATTGGCCGCCGACGACAAGATCTTTGACGGCGCATGCCGTAGCGCTGGGGTTACCAGGGCCGCAAATGTCACTGAAGCCTTCGACACCGCAGCAACGTTCGCGACCCAGCCGCTTCCCGCTGGACCAAACGTGTTGGTTCTCACGACAGTCGGTGGCTGGGGCGTGGTGACTGCCGATGCAATCACTCGTGACCGTGATTTGAACCTGATGGGCATTCCGGCCGACCTCGAAGCCGCCATCGACGAACTCCTTCCACCGCGTTGGAGTAAAAACAATCCGATCGACTGTGCCGGCGGTGAAACGCGTGACACCGTGCCCGACGTGATGGCGTTGTGTGCCAACCATCCCGAGGTTCACTCAATCGTCTATCTCGGCCTCGGAATCCAGTCGAATCAGGCGCGGATGATGCGCGAAGGCAAGTTCTTCCCCGATCACGGGCTCGAGCGGATCGTTGGCTACCACGAGCGTCAAGACGCCCGTTTCGCCGAGGCTGCTCACGAGCTGAGCGTGGCAACGGGCAAGCCGATCCTTACCTGTACCGAGCTGGCTCTCGCCGATCCTGACAACGCCGGTCCAGCAACAGTTCGGGCGACGGGCAGGCTCTGCTACTCGAGCGGAGGCCAGGCGGTCACGGCACTCGGCCACATGGTGCGGCATCAGGCGTTTCGACAGGCGCGCGGTCGGTGAATCGACCGATTCCGGTGGGTGCTCGACGACCGGGGCCGAGGCGCTCCAAGCCTGAGGGTGGGGCCGGCCCATTGGTCGCACTCGGGGCGTTCGCTCTCATTCCGGCACTGGGGCTTTTTGCACTCTTCAGTTGGGCTGAAGGCGCCGTCGATGAGAGCGAGCCCGCACCGCCACCGCCAAGCACGCTCGTTGCGCCGCCGCCGCCGCCCCTGGCGCTGTCGACTTCGATGCTTTCGCTCCGACGACTCCCGACGGTGCTGTCGCGAGAGCTGAACATCTCCGACTTCGAGCGGGCCGTGGTCCCGTTTCTCGCGACGTTGAACGATCGATCCTGTGCCGTGGTGTCGGTCGATGGCATTCTCATTGGATCACGCAACCCCGACCTCGCCGTCATTCCTGCGAGTAACCAGAAGCTGATCGTCGCAGCTGCAGCGCTCGATGTGCTTGGCGCCGAGACCCGCTTGACAACGTTGGTATCGACTGAGCTGGCGCCGGTCGACGGTGTCGTGAATGGTGATCTTTTCCTCGTCGGCGGGGGCGATCCGCTGCTGTCTTCTGACTGGTACCCGACGTCAAATCTTGATCGATATGCCGTGCTGTCACCGACATCGCTCGACACCTTGGCTGATGCAGTGAGCGACGCTGGAGTCACCCAAATCTCTGGTGGCGTAGTCGGCGATGGCAGCCGCTATGACGATGAGTTTTTTGCACCCGGCTGGGGCCTTGGCGTGGCTGGCCTCGAAGCCGGTCCTTACGACGCTTTGATGGCCAACGACAGTCGAGTGCTCAACGACGACCAGCGCGCCGGCGACCCAAACGAGGGAGCGGCGCGTGAGTTCACTCGAATGTTGCAGGAGCGCGGCATCACCGTCACAGGCGGAGCGTCGTCGGGCGTGGCGACGCCCGAGGCCAATGTCCTTGCATCCATCGAATCGGCGTCGGTCATCGAGATCGTTGGTGAGATGTTGATGAACAGCGACAACAACACCGCCGAGTTGCTGATGAAGGAGATCGGGCTCATCGGCGAAGGGACCGGTTCGCGAGAAGCCGGAGCGCGAGTGATGATGGCCAAGCTGGGTGAGTGGGGTATCGAGACGAGCAACATCGTGCTGTCCGACGGGTCCGGATTGAGCCTTGACAACCGGTTGACGTGCGCTGCAGTTCTTGCTGTGCTGCAGCGGCATGACCCGTCGTCTGCGCTTGGGCAGGCCCTGCCGATCGCCGGTCAGACAGGCACGCTGCGAGATATTTTCTCCGATCACGCGGTTGCAGGGCGGTTGCGGGGCAAGACCGGCACGCTGAACAATCCGCCTTTCAACGTAGATCCGCCGGCCGTGAAGGCGCTGTCTGGATATCTGCCGGTCGACGGCGGTACAGCAGTCGAATACACGCTGATGCTGAATGGGCCGACCATTTCTGATCAGAGTGAGTACCGGCCGATTTGGAATGGCCTGGTCGAAGCGCTCGACACCTACCCGTCAGGTGCCACGCCAGCGCAGCTTGGGCCCCGCTGATGTACCAGGGAGCTTCGCCACAACCAATGTGCGTAGTGAGGCAGCAGTCGTGAACATGCGGGTCGACGTGGTGGCGTCACCACTGCGGTACCGGCGTGCGCCGCTGTTCCTCCTTGTCGGGCTGGCCATCGTGCCAGCAGTTGGACTCCTGGTTGGTCAGCGATGGCTTGACGCTGAGGCCGACCGCTACGACAACAGCCGTGCTGCGGTCGCCGAACTCGAAGAGGGTGGCAACAGCGATCCCATTGACTCATCGGCGCGCTCGATTGCTGCAGCAGCACAGCGCGCAGTGTTGGGCACGTCGCTGTTGGACTATCGCCGGATGCCCGAGCCTGTCGCTGATGTCGCGAACGCCGATCGACTCGCCGAGAACATCGAGCCACTCTTTGGATTTTTGAACCAGACGTCATGCTTCGCGGTCTCGGCCAACGGGGCCGATGTCACGACGTATCAAGGCCAATTGCCAGTGGTTCCCGCAAGCACCCTCAAGCTCGTCGTCGCTGCAGTGGCGATCGAGGTGCTTGGCCCTGACTACACGTTTAAGACGACCGTCCGTATCCCGCCTGTCGTCGATGGCGTGATCGACGGCGATGTGTTCATCGTCGGTGGCGGCGATCCGCTTTTGACTGCTGACGATTACCCGATCGAAAACGATTTGTTTCCGGCATTCAACACGACGTCGCTTGACGTGCTTGCTGACGCGTTCGTCGCCAACGGTGTTGAGCGGATCAACGGGACGGTCATCGGTGATGGGTCGCGCTACGACGACGAGTTCGTGGTTGAGGCTTGGGGCAATGGTGTTGCCTTTAACAATGCCGGCCCGTACGGCGCACTGTTGGTCAACGACTCGCGTCTCCGTGACCGAAGCGGTGTGCAGGACGACCCGAACATCGCCGCTGCACGCGAGCTGGCCAGATTGCTCAGCAGCCGTGGTGTGCGGGTCAACAATGGTTGGGCGAGCGGCCGGGCGTCGACGCTGGCCGAGGTCATTGGCACAGTCACGTCAGCGCCGCTGGGTGACATCGTGCACGAGATGCTGATCAACAGCGACAACAACACCGCTGAGATGTTGCTGAAAGAACTTGGGGTCGCCGACTCGGGTCAGGGCACTCGGGTCGCAGGGCTCGGGGTCATCGATCGGACGCTTGCCGAGTGGGGTATTCCCCTCGACGGCGTCCAGGTACTCGATGGCTCGGGGCTTCATCCACAGAACGCGTTCACCTGCCAAGCAATGCTCCAGGTGCTGCAGCGGGTACGCGGCAGTGTCGTGGCGGCCGGGCTGCCGATTGCTGGCGAGACCGGAACGCTCCGCGGAGAATTTCTTCTCTCGCCATTGGTGGGAAAGCTCTTCGCCAAGACGGGGGCCCTTGGCAATCCGCCCGTCGACGAGCCTCCCCTGGCGTCGAAGGCGCTGGCTGGATACGTGGATGCCGATGACGGGAGCATCCTTGAGTTCGTCCTGATCCTCAACGACAACGAAATTGCCGACGAGACATACCTTTCGCTTTGGCAGGTGTTCGTAGAACGGTTTGACAGCTATCCGGCTGGTCCCGACACCGCAGAACTGGCGCCTCGCTGACCGGCGTGGAAAGGTGAGTGCATGGCGGTCATCCCGATGTTCCCGCTCGGCATGGTCCTGCTGCCGGGTGGCATTCTTCCCCTGCATGTCTTCGAACCGCGTTATCGCCAAATGGTGGTCGACTGCCTCCGACAGGATGGCGAACCAGAGTTCGGTCAGGCACTGATTACGCACGGATCAGAAGCTGGTGGCGGCGATGAGCGGGCAATGGTCGGCACGATTGCTCAAATGATCAAGGTCGAGGCCCTCGACGAAGAGCGCTATTCGATGGTCACAGTAGGCACCCGGCGAATCCGAGTGAATGCGTGGCTGCCTGATGAGCCATACCCGCTTGCCGATGTCGACGACTGGCCAGACGAAGATCCCGACCCGCCGACGCTTGCATTGGACGTCGCGGCGTCCCATGCTCGAGTTCGGGCAGCGCTCGCGCTCGCTGCGGAGTTGGGCGACGTGCCGCTTGATCTTGCGGAATCTGAAATTTCCAATGACTCGCTCGTTGCCACATATCATTTGGCGTCGTTGGCACCGATTGGACCGGCCGATCGCCATCGCCTGTTGTGCGCCTCCGGACCTGCCGCACGGCTCGACCTGCTCGATGAAGTCCTCGATGACGTCGAGGCCATGCTCAAATTCCGTCTGCACTGACCGACGTGTATCGCTCGATTCGCCCTTTGTCTGATAGAAACTGATTCGTGCCAGACAGCGTTGATGCGACGAAACCGCCCCGCAAACAAGACGATGCCTCGCTGGGCGAGGTGATTGAGTTCGTCAAGGCCTACGCAAAACAAGAGACACTCGGCCCGTTGAAGGGCGCTGGCTCTTGGTTGGGGTATGGCGCTGCTGCAGCATTCGCCATGGGCCTTGGTTTGCTGCTCGTTCTGCTTGGCGTACTCCGACTGGTCCAGACCGAATGGGAGCGCTCGGCAACGGGATCCCTGTCATGGGTTGCCTACGCAATCACCCTGGCCGTCACCGTGTTGTTCTTGGTGCTCACATTGGTGCGCATCAAGAAGACTTACCTGAACAAAGAGCCCCTCCCGAAGAAAAAGTCCTGAGAGAAGCCGGAACCGTCATCATGGCCAAGAAGACCACCCCCATCACACCCACGACGATCACCCCGGACGACCTGCGCGGCAAGCTGCAGGGTCTGCAGGGTGACGTGCAGGGCAAAGTCGACGACAAGAAGACCTCCATTGCCAGCATCGCTGCGGGCGGCGGCATGGTCCTCATGATCATCTTCTTCCTCCTCGGCAAGCGCTCGGGCAAGAAGAAGAGCGCAATCGTCGAGATCCGCCGCGTCTGATGCGTTGTGTTCCGATGGTGGCGTCCTGATGGCCCTGCTGCCTCGCGCGTTCCGCCCGTCGGTCATCATTCGACGTAAAGTGGTCTCGTCCGGTTTGCTTGGACCGAGCACGTTCTGGAAGATCGTTGGTGCAGTCGTCTACGGGCAGGGCTCGATCAAGAAGTTCTTCGGCAAGAACCCGGAGACGGTTGGCAAGCAGAAGATCGGGTTTAACTCGTTCGTCAGCGTGGTCAATGCCAAGCCGATGCCGGCGAAGCAGAGCAGGGCACTTGGGCTCACCAAGGCTGGGCTGAAGGCACAGGCGAGCGCCGACGTCGCCGACTCGTGGGCACGTAAAGCTGCTGCCAAGCCGAAGCGCAAGATTGTCAAGCGTGCCCAAAAGACCGCAGCAATGGCTGCTGTGGATCGCCGTAAGGCCGATCGTGCACAGATGTCCCGTGCGCAGAAAAAGTCCGCGAAGCGAGCTTCTTGATACGCGACTCTTGCCCGGGAATCCGAGGCGAGAGCCGGAGCGCGCCAGAGATCGTTCGGCGTACCGACTGCCGGAGATATGGACGCGTTCTGCCGATTGGTCGAGAAGTCGGGTACACATGGGGCCGTTCCTGTCGAGATGGTGCTCAAGCAACTTCGTCGACGACACTGACAAGCACTGGATCTGATTGATGACTGGACTCTTCGCCGTGGGCGAAAAGGCGTTGCTGCTCGACAGCAAGAAGCGCCGCTACATGATCGACCTCGCTGACGATGGCGAGTTCCATAGCCACAACGGCTTCGTTTCACACAGCCAGATCATCGGCAATCCCGAAGGCGTCTTCGTCAACTCCACGAAGGGGTCGGAATACATCGTCATCCGCCCGACGCTCGAGGATTTTGTTGTCGAGATGCCTCGTGGTGCGCAGGTCATCTACCCGAAAGATCTCGGGCCCATCTGCATGCTGGCCGACATTGGCCCGGGCGTGAAGGTCTTCGAGACCGGTATCGGCTCGGGGGCGTTGTCGATGACAATGCTCCGCTACGGCGCCGAGATCGTCGGCTACGAGCTCCGCGAGGACTTCGCGAATCGTGCCAAGAAGAACGTCGAGAGCTTTCTCGGCACCGAAGCGATGTCGCGCTATGACATCCACATTCGAGATGCCTACGAGCCAATCGACCCGGCGCACGGTCCATTCGACCGCGTGGTGCTCGACATCCCCGAGCCGTGGAACGTTGTGCCGCACGCCGAGTCAGCGCTGCGCGCCGGGGGCATCCTCGTTGCATACACGCCGTCGATTACCCAGGCTGCCAAGGTTCGCGAGGCCCTGAAGGGCAAGTGGATCGACGCTCGCACGCTTGAGGTACTGCACCGCGGCTGGCACATCGAAGGTCAGGCTGTGCGGCCCGACCATCGCATGGTCGCCCACACAGCGTTCTTGACCATTGCCCGGTTTCTGGGCAAGAGCGAACGCGGTCCGAAGCCCATCACCTGAGCTTTCCTTGCCCTGCTGAATCGTGTCGCGAGCGTTGGTCCCGCAGCGGTCGACGGTTTGAGCCAGTAAGTCGAGATGATCGTCGAGTTGGCGATAACACCGCAGCAGGACAGACACCGGCCCGACGGGCGACTGCACGCAACGAGACCGCCTCGATCGACTTGTACGCAGCCCCAGCCATCAAAAAGATGCTTGGCTCACACGTTTTAATCCAATTTTGTGTGACCGATTCCGGGGACCGGTAACGCAATGGCTCACACAAAAGTTGAGCTGCGCCGGTCGAGGGTCGCGGGTTGAAAATTTGGTGTGGCTCAGCAGCGGGCGAGCACTACGGCTCGATGTAAATGCATTCGCCCGGACATTCCTCGGCGGATTCGACAACAGCATCGAGCATCTTGTCGGGGAATTCAGCGAGGCCTTCAGCGCCTTCAGGGTTGCCCTTCGCTTTGGCGAAAATCTTGTCGCCTTCAACGACATACGCGAGGCCGTCATCCAGCAGCGTGAAGACGTCGGGTGCGATTTCCTCGCAGAGACCGTCGCCGGTGCAGAGATCCTGATCGATCCAGACCTTCATGTCAGTTGGCTCCCTTTTCGTAGTGGGCTCTGAGCGGGCGCTCAGAGGGCGGGTGAGACGTTTGTGGGCTCACCCGAGATACCTTTCGACTTTACACGGACTGGGCCAAGTAAAAGTGCATCTGAGTCTGCATTAGATCAGCAGCAGATGGTGCACATCAAGGTGGGGGTGCGTCGGGCGTGGGGAGAGCGACTCGGTGTACATTCGGGTCATGGCGAGCCCGGACGAATCGACTGCTGACCTCGACGCGCAGGTGGCCAGCCTGCGCGAGGAGATAGAGCACCTCCGGGGCCGGCTGTCAGAAGCACCTCGACGGACGCGTTCGCTTGAAGAGCGATTGCTCGAAACCAAGGGCCAGCTCGCGCAAGCTGTGGGTCAGAACGAGAAACTTTCCTACACACTTCGCGAGGCGCGTGAGCAGATCACGACGCTGCGTGACGAAGTCGACAAGTTGAGCCAGCCGCCGTCGGCGTATGGCGTCGTTGTCGGCAAGAATGACGATCAGACCGTCGATGTGCTCACGAGCGGTCGCAAGATGCGCGTGTCGCTCCATCCCGACATCGATCACGAGTTGCTGAACAGGGGCGCCGAGGTCGTTTTGAACGAGAGCTTCAATGTCGTCATGTCGCGTGCGTCGGAGATCACTGGCGAGGTCGTGACGGTCAAGAACGTCATGGAAGATGGAATCAGGGCACTCGTTGTGGGGCGCGCCGATGAAGAGCGCGTGTGTGAGCTGGCTGACAACCTGCGCGGCACCCTCATCCGCAGCGGCGACCATCTGCGTCTCGACGTCCGCTCGAATTTGCTGCTCGAAAAGCTTCCGCGACCTGAGGTCGAAGACCTCCTCCTTGAAGAAGTTCCCGATATCTCCTACACCGATATCGGCGGGCTCGATGAGCAGATCGAGCAAATTGCCGACGCTGTCGAGTTGCCCTTCCTCCACCACGACCTCTTCGCCGAGCATCAGCTACCTGCACCGAAGGGGATCCTGCTCTACGGCCCTCCTGGTTGCGGCAAGACGTTGATCGCAAAGGCAGTTGCGAACAGTCTTGCGAAGAAGGTCGCCGAGAAGGTGGGCGAGGGCAAGGGCCGCTCGTACTTCATCAACATCAAGGGTCCGGAGCTCCTGAATAAATACGTCGGTGAGACTGAACGTCAGATCCGACTGGTCTTCCAACGTGCTCGCGAAAAGAGCGACGAGGGCTGGCCGGTCATCGTGTTTTTTGACGAGATGGACTCGATGTTCCGCACCCGTGGTACCGGCATCAGCTCGGATATGGAGTCAACAATCGTGCCGCAACTTCTGGCCGAGATCGACGGCGTCGAAGGCTTGAAGAATGTGATCGTGATCGGTGCCACAAACCGCGAAGACTTGATCGATCCGGCCATCCTGCGCCCAGGACGCCTCGACGTGAAGATCAAGATCGAGCGCCCGAACGAAATTGGTGCCCGCGCGATTTTCGCTCAGTACCTCACGAACGGGATTCCGCTCGACCAGTCTGAATCGATCGACTCGATGCTCGATGCCACAGTCAGCGAGATGTACAAGGAAGACGAAGCCAACAAATTTCTTGAGGTCACCTACCAGAACGGTGACAAAGAAATCATGTACTACAAGGACTTCAGCTCGGGAGCCATGATCGAAAATATCGTACGTCGGGCGAAGAAGCTCGCTATCAAGCGAGTAATCAACGGCGGTGAGAAAGGCGTTCGTACGCAGGATCTACTCGACTCCATCAAGCAGGAGTACAAGGAACACCAAGATCTGCCGAACACAACGAACCCCGATGACTGGGCGAAGATCTCGGGCAAGAAGGGCGAGCGGATCATCTTCATCCGCACCCTCGTCACTGAAGACACCACTGACGACCCGACCGGCGGCCGGGCCATCGAGCGGGCGCAGACTGGCCAATACCTGTAGGGCAATTCAGAAATACGACCCAAAAGCCCCACAGCAGGCCGGCACCGGCACCGGCACCGGCACAGACAGGCTTCGGAGCGTCGAAGGCAGCGAGGCTGGCGACACGTGTTGAGGTGGACACATCACCAGAGAACGCCGCGATCCGATCGGCGAGGTTGGTGACTGCCGTGTTGACCGCGCCCACGACGAAACCCAACTGCACGACGATCACGAGCCAGCTCGGGGTGGAGTTCGACAGCTCCCAGTCGACTCGTGACGGCCAGCACGAAGAGTTGGCGATGCTGCGGTTCAATCTCGCTCGGCCTGATCTACACACAGACCGGAGCCCCCGGAGCCTGTTGTCCATTCCGAATCTCCGCTTCGGTTTGGAGAACTTTCTCCACGACTCGTCATCGACAGTTCATGAGAGCAAGAAGCTGGTTTGCCTCGATGTGGGTACCGTCCTTGCATGGCAGCACAACGCAAGCACGACATTGTGGTCTTTGGAGCAACGAGCTTCGTTGGCCAGATCCTCTGCAAATATCTCGTCGACCGGCACGGTTCTGAGGGTGAGACGGTCAAATGGGCCATCGCTGGCCGGAATGCGCAGAAGCTTGACGCTGTCGCAGAATCGACCGGCGCAGACGTGCCCCGGATCATTGCTGACGCTGATGATGCCGACGCGATTGCCGCGCTCTGCGCATCGACAAATCTCGTCATTTCGACGGTTGGGCCCTATGCCCTCTACGGATCAAAGCTGGTTGCGGCCGTCGCTGAAGCAGGCATCGACTACTGCGACCTCACGGGTGAGCCGCAATGGATGCAGCGCATGATTGACCGCTACCACGAGCGTGCCGTTGAGACGGGCGCCCGAATCGTCCATGCCTGCGGATTTGACTCGGTGCCAAGCGACCTCGGCGTCTGGTACACCCAGCAGGCCGCGATGGAACAGTTCGGTGCTCCGTGCACGACCATCAGCATGGGCGTCAAGGCGATGAAAGGTGGCGCAAGTGGCGGCACTGTTGCCTCGATGATGAACATGATGGAAGAGGTGTCGGCAGAACCGAGCCTGCGCAAGGTCCTCGGCAATCCGTACGCACTTGGAGTGAAGGGCGATCGCGAAGGTAAGGACCAGCCGAACGTCACAATGCCTGTTCACGACGATGGCCTCGACTCTTGGTTGGCGCCCTTCGTCATGGCCGGCACAAACACACGAGTGGTCTTTCGCACGCACTCGCTGCTCGGCCATGTCTGGGGTGACGACTTCACGTACGGCGAAGCAATGATGATGGGTGACGGCGTGGCTGGCCGGGCCAAGGCGCTCGGCTTCAGCGGTGGCATGGGCGGCTTTATGGGTGCAGCGTCTGTCGGACCGGTGCGCAAAGTGCTGGGCAAGTTCCTCCCGGAACCGGGCGAAGGACCGTCACCGGAGGCTCAGCGAGCCGGTTTCTTCGATCTCAGGTTCCATGGCACGACAGCATCTGGCGACACGATCATCACGAAGGTGACCGGCGACCGTGATCCTGGATATGGCTCGACGTCCAAGATGCTCGGCGAGGCTGCTTTGGCGCTCAGCGGCTCCGACGTAGTGGGGGGATTCTGGACCCCAGCAACGGCGCTTGGAGCGCCATACATCGATGCGCTCGTCCAACATGCTGGCCTGACCTTCGAAGTTTTGTGACTGCTTCTGTGACTGCTTCTGTGACTGCTTCTGTAAAAGGTTCTGTGAGAAATTTTGTGAGAAATTTTGTGAGGGTGTTCTGGTCGAACAGACCGGAGCAATCCGCCGCCCTCGGGTAGCTTGAAGACATGGCCCTCCCGAAGGTGCTCGGCATCGAGACTGAATACGGAATCATCGTTCGTGGCGCCGACAGCAACCCTGTGTCAGCGTCGTCGTTGCTCATCAACGCGTACATTTCATCGATCTCTCGCAAGCGTGGCCGGATCGGATGGGACTTCGAAGACGAACAACCATCCAATGACGCCCGCGGTGACTTCATGGACGAGTCGATCGCCCCCGAGGTCGAAACCACGCTCGTCAACGCTGTACTGACGAATGGAGCCCGCTACTACGTCGACCATGCGCACCCCGAGATCTCGTCGCCCGAGGTCACGACTGCTCGCGAAGCCGTCGTGTGGGATCGCGCCGCTGACGAGATCATTCGGGCGTCGATGACACATGCGAACGCCGTGCTCGCGAGTGACCCGCAGAACGCCGATGGCGCCGAAATGATCATTCACAAAAACAATTCCGACGGCAAGGGCAACAGCTACGGCTGCCACGAGAACTTCTTGCTGAGTCGCGATTTACCGTTCGGCCGAATGGCGAGCCAGATCACGCCACACTTCGTCACACGCCAAATTTTCTGCGGTGCCGGCAAGGTCGGTTGTGAACTTCCTGGCCGTCCGAACGACGACATCGGCTATCAGATCAGCCAGCGGGCCGACTTCTTCGAAGAAGAGATCGGCCTCGAAACGACGTTGAAACGACCGATCGTCAACACCCGTGATGAACCGCATGCCGACGCGCAAAAGTACCGCCGGCTCCACGTGATCGTGGGCGACGCGAACATGAGCGAGGTCGCCACATACCTGAAGGTCGGCACTTCTTCGATCATCTTGTCGATGATTGAAGATGACGAACTCGGTAATGATTGGCTCCTCGGCAACCCTGTCGCTGCAATTCGTCAGATCAGCCATGATCCATCGTTGCGCCAGACAATCATGCTGCGTGATGGCAGCCGGGCAACGGCACTCGAGATCCAGTGGGGCCTGTTTGAGCGTGCCCAAAAATACGCGGAGACCCACGGTCTCGAGTCGGTCGGTGAAGCCGTGGGCGCCGACGTGATGGTGAAGTGGGAAACCGTTCTCCACGGGCTCGAAACCGATCCCGATTCGATGGGGCACTGGGTTGATTGGATTGCGAAAAAGCGTCTGGTCGAGGGTTATGCCGATCGGCACGGCCTTGCGCCGGGCGCAACGCGCCTCAAGGCGATCGACCTGCAGTACCACGACATGCGACGCGACAAGTGCTTGGCTGATCGTGCCGGGTTGGACACGCTCGTCACCGTGGATGAAGCCGTCGCAGCGATGACTGCACCGCCGTCGACGACCCGGGCCTACTTTCGTGGTGCCTGCCTCGACAAGTTCCCGGACGAGATCGTCGCAGCCAATTGGGACTCGCTGGTCTTTGACGTCGGGCGCAACCCCCTCCGCCGAGTACCCATGATGGAACCACTCAAAGGCACCGCCGACCACGTCGCCGCGCTGATCGACGGGTGTGATACCGCACGCGAACTTCTCGATCGACTGGGCCAGTAGGAAAAAGTTCAATACAGTCCGACACAGTGCTCGGTCACCGAGCAGCAGCAAATAGGGGGAGACATCAAATGGCCGAACGAATCCAAAAATCAAAACCCACACAAGACACCGAAGAGAATGTCGATACAGCGGCTGACGCTGTCACCGAGACCGGTGAAAAAATTAAGGCTGACATCGACGATCTGCTCGATGAGATCGACGAAGTCCTTGAAACCAATGCTGAGGACTTTGTGAAGTCGTACGTTCAGAAGGGCGGGCAGTAACCCGTGTCGATGCCGTTCTTCTCTCCGGGCGACGACCCGGGGTCAAGCTTTCCTGAGCTCCTCCGGCGTATTGGGATGTCGCCAGACATCGCCGCGAATGGGTCCGTCGTCGGGGCGAGTTTCGCGATTCCACACGCGACGACATGCGTTGCCCTCAAGTACGAGGGTGGCGTTGTGATGGCGGGCGACCGTCGGGCGACGTCTGGCAATATCATCTCTCACCGCTCGATGGAAAAGGTCGTGCAAGCCGATCGCCACAGTGCCGTGGCAATCGCAGGTGCTGCGGGCCCAGCAATGGAAATGGTCAAGATGTTTCAGCTCCAGTTGGAGCACTATGAGAAGGTCGAAGGTTCATCGCTGAGCCTCGAAGGCAAGGCGAATCAGCTGTCGGCAATGGTCCGCAGCAACTTGCCCGCAGCGATGCAGGGCATGGTCGTTGTGCCAATTTTCGCTGGCTACGACGTGCGGCGAGAAGTGGGTCGCCTCTGGGACTTCGATGCCACAGGCGGCCGATATGAAGAACGCAACCACGTGTCGACGGGCTCAGGCAGCTTGCACGCAAGCACGGTGATCAAGGTCGGATTCCGTGACGGTCTCTCCCGCGACGACGCAATCCAACTGGCCTGCCGTTCGCTTTGGGAAGCAGCCGATGCCGACAGCGCTACCGGCGGACCCGACGCACTCCGCGGGATCTATCCGGTCGTTGCTGCAATTGATGTCGATGGATGGCAACGTATTGACGATGCAGACCTTGCCGCTCGATTCGAAGCAATCGTGAATGAAGTGAGTAGTCGATGAGTCAGCCGTTCTACGTCGCACCCGAACAGATGATGAAAGACCGCGCGGATTATGCGCGCAAGGGCATCTCACGGGGACGCGCCCTCGTCGCAGTCCGGCACAACGATGGCATCGTCATCGTTGCCGAGAACGCATCCGAAACGCTCCGCAAGGTCTCAGAGATTTATGATCGCATCGCGTTCGCTGGCGTCGGCAAGTACAACGAGTTCGACCAGCTTCGTGTCGCTGGCGTGCGCGCCGCTGACCTCAAGGGCTTCCAGTACTCCCGAGACGACGTCGATGCGCGCAGCCTGGCAAACAGCTACGCCCAGATGCTCGGCAACATCTTCACCCACGAGATGAAGCCGATGGAGGTCGAAATCCTCGTCGCAGAGGTTGGCCTCGATGCATCCGGCGACCAGATGTTCCACCTGCTCTACGACGGCACCGTCGTCGACGAACGCAACTACGCAGCTATCGGTGGCGATGCCGAAACGATACGCGGTCGGCTCGGCGAGAGCTTTGTCGACGGTCTGGATCGGCGCGCCGCGATCCGTGTCGGTCTTGGCGCACTCAGCGGGCCCGATCGTGAAATTGAAGCGGGTGACCTTGAAGTAGCGGAGCTCGCGCGCGGCGATGAACGGCGCTGCTTCTGCCGGATCGACGCCATCGCCCTCGCCGAACTCCTCGCCTGACGTTTGCGTCGAAAGATTTGCGCACCGTCCAGCGCGTCACTCGACGCAAACGAGCTGGGGCCAGTCCGTCTACGGTTGGAGCATGACGTATGCGCCGTCCAGCCGGGCTTTCTACGACGCCGACAGCCACATCATGGAGTTGCCGAACTTTCTGATCGACTATGCCGACCCTGCGATTCGCGATCAGATTCGGCCCGTGAACTACTCCGCCTCACTGGTGACCGACGAAGAAGTCGACGCCATCGTGGCAAACGGCTCCAAGCACTCGGTGGCACACGTAGAGGCGCAGGTGGCGCTCGGCGATCAGCTCATCGCTGAATCGAAGGAGATTCAAGCGCTCGGGGCCTTCGACCGCGATGATCGGTCGGTTGCCATGGACATGCTCGGTTTCAAGAAGCAACTGGTCTTCGCAACACACAGCGTCGTGACACCGTTCCACCCGAGCACGAACCTTCCCGACGATGTCCGCTACGGCGCCACCCGAGCGCATAACCGAGCAATGAGCGAGTTCGTGGCCAATGACAGTCGGTTGATGGGCGTTGCGGTCGTGCCACTGAACAACCCGGAACTCGCCCTCGCCGAACTCGATTTCGCACTTCAGGCTGGCCTCGAAGCCGTATGGGTGCCGCACATGGCGGCAGGGGAGCGGTCGCCGAGCCACGTCGATCTGTATCCGTTCTGGGAGCGTTTGGCCGACTCTGGTCGGCCATTCGTTCTGCACGTCGGTGGCGCTCCGCTGCAGCTTGATCCGGTCTGGACAAATACGGGGCGCGCTGCGGTGCGCGATTGGATGGGCGGCGGCGAGAACGTCCGCAGTAAAGACATGGCCGTGATGCATCAGGGGCCTGAAACATTCCTGTCGGTCCTGCTCATGGACGGCATCTTCGAGAAGTTCCCGAAGTTGCGGGGCGCAGCGGTCGAGTTGGGCGCCGGTTGGGTCCCGGCAATGCTGACCCGACTCGACTGGGTGGTTCGTTCGTGGAGCCGCGTCGACCAATACCTCGCCGAGCTGAAACGCATCCCGAGTGAGACGATTCGTGAGCAGATGGCCTTCACCCCATTCGCCTTTGAAGACATCGGCATGCTCACCGACACCAGTTACGACGACATTTATCTCTTTTCGAGCGACTACCCACACGTTGAAGGCGGCAAGGATCCGATTGGACGTTTCGAGAAGTCGCTCGGCGATCGCAGCGAGCAGGTCAGGGCGAACTTCTACACCGAGAACTTCCTGAAGCTGTTTCCTGACGCACGCGTTCACTAAGTCGTCTGGTCGACATGCCGAAGCCGGATGACCTGGATTAGGTTGACCGAGGTGGGGAGTAACTGATGGAACGTCGGATTTATGGGCTGGAGAACGAGTACGGAATTACGTGCACGCTCCGAGGCCAACGTCGGCTGAGCCCTGACGAAGTTGCCCGGTATCTCTTTCGACGGGTGGTCTCTTGGGGACGCAGCTCGAATGTGTTCTTGCAGAACGGAGCTCGGCTGTATCTCGATGTGGGATCCCACCCCGAATACGCGACACCTGAGTGCGACTCGATCTACGAGTGCGTCGTCCACGACAAGGCAGGCGAACGGATCCTCGAGCAGTTGGTCGAATCGGCCGAGGAACGGCTGGCCGAAGAGTCAATCCGCGGCACGATCTACCTATTCAAAAACAACACCGACTCAGCGGGCAACAGCTACGGCTGCCACGAGAATTACTGCACGAGCCGTGATGCCGACCTCAGCAAGTACGCCGAGGTATTGATCCCGTTCTTCGTGAGCCGTCAGATTTACACGGGCTCTGGCAAGGTGCTGCAGACCGCACGCGGCGCAAAATTTTCTATTGCGCAGCGCGCCGAGCACATCTGGGAAGGCGTCTCGTCGGCAACCACTCGCAGTCGACCAATTATCAATACGCGCGACGAGCCCCACGCCGATGCCGAAAAGTACCGGCGGCTGCACGTGATTGTTGGCGACTCGAACATGAGCGAGTACACGAACTTCGTGAAAATCGGCGCAGCGGCCTGCATGCTGCGGATGCTCGAAGATCCCAACGTGGTGCTGCGCGACATGACCCTCGAAAACCCGATCAGAGCGATTCGTGAGATCAGCCACGACATTACTTGCCGTCAGACCGTACGCCTCGCGAACGGCCGAGAGGTCAGCGCGCTCGACATCCAGCGGGAGTATCTCGATCGTGCGTTGCGCTACGCCGATGGACCAGGTTTTCCACCGCTGGAACAAAAGGCCCTCGACATGTGGGAACACTGTGTCACCACGATCGAAGACGATCCACTCAAGCTTGACCGAGAAGTCGACTGGGTGATCAAGCACAACCTGATTGAAAGGTTTCGGGAACGGCACGACCTACCGCTTGGCCATGCCCGGGTCCAATTGCTCGACTTGCAATACCATGACGTCTCACGGAGCCGCAGCCCTTTCTACAAGATGCAGGACCGCGGGCTCGTCGAGCGGATCTGCACCGATGAGGACATCAACACCGCTATCGATGTCCCGCCGCAGACGACCCGTGCCCGTTTGCGCGGCGAGTTCGTCAAGCGCGCCAAGGAAAAGAATCGTGACTACACGGTCGATTGGGTGCACTTGAAGCTCAATGACCAGGCCCAGCGGACCGTGCTGTGCAAGGACCCTTTCAAGAGTCACGACGAACGCGTCGACCGGCTGATCGAAACGCTCTGACGCTCAAGGCTGGTGCAGGGGCGAGAGGCTGCCTTCCTGCCACCGATCGGCTGATGATGGCAGATACTGTTGGGCCCTCGTGACAATCCAGAACGACGGGCAATTGCCGCATCCCACCTTGGGCACGCCGAGCAGCGGGCCGGTCGATGATCCGTGGGTGCACGATTCTCAGAATCGCTCTGCGGTTGCCTCGTCACGTGCTGATACTGATGCTGACGGTTCTTCGCTCCACCGAACATCGAGAGTGTCGTCAGGCGCGAGAGTCTTCTTCGATTGGGCTGTAGTCGTCACGGTCGCATTACTTGTGGCCTTCGTCGTCCGTGGGTTCGTGCTGGCCCACTTCGTCGTCGAGGGTCAGTCGATGGCAACAACGCTCGACACCGGCGACCGCGTCTTCGTGAACAAGCTGTCATACCGACTCCACGATCCAAATCGTGGTGACGTGGTCGTCCTGCACCAGCTGACGAATACGACCGAACGTGACCTCATCAAGCGAGTGGTCGGTCTGCCGGGCGAGACGATTGAAATGACTGGCTGCGTCGTGCGGATCACTGCAGCGACCGGTTCAACCTCTCGAGTGCTTGAAGAGCCGTATCTCGACGAGGTTGATTTGATCCCAGGGCAATGCGGCGGAGACGTCCCGTCTCAGGTCGTTCCGGACAACTTCGTGTACGTACTCGGCGACAACCGTGGTGGATCCCAAGACAGCCGAGCTCTCGGAGCCATCAACGAAGATGACCTCGTCGGCCGTGCATTCGTGGTGTTCTGGCCGAAATCACACTGGCAATGGTTGTGAGCACGGCTTCGCGGTGCGATCGATTGTGGTCGCTCCGTGGCTGACGCTACATTTACAACCTTGTCGGTCCGGGCGGCCTGACTCGGTCTCGCCCGGCGGTGCACACATCCTTGCTCAGCCGGTCGGTCAGCGAAAGCTCACTTTGGGATGGGGCCGCCGATTTCCCTCTTGAACACGTCCATCATGACGTCGACGTGGTCGCTGAACACGGCGTCGAGACCCATGCGGAATGCTGTCTCTAGTTGGTCGTCGAACTGCATGTCCCAGCCCAAGGCATACAGATTGAACCGGTGGAATAGGGCTGCCAAACCGCCGTTCCAGTCGGTGCGATGCATGTTGATGCCGTCGATGCCGTGATGGGCTAACGATGCGGCTCGACGTTCAGGGCCTTCCTTGAGGCGCCCGAGACGCGTCGAGTTCAAGATCTTGACATCAGGCATCTTGGAACGGTTTGCGACACATCGCTCGAAGTCGGGGTCGCACAGCCACGTTCGGGGGAGCATTGCCGGGTCGACAGAGCGCACGTTGTCGACGATGGCCGCAGCGGCCTCGGGATCTTTCACGTCGAGCGACAGCTCGTAGTCGGTTCCACAGTGCTCGAGGAGCTCAATCAGGGTGGGGATGTGCTCGGGAAGGTCGGCGCGCAGCACGCCACTGATTGGCTTGCGGCGGATCCCCCGCTTGACCACGCCGTCGTGATCGAGCACCGCGATGCCATCTGCTGTCAGCCAGACATCGCTCTCGAGTCCAGAGGCCCCGAGCTTGAGTGCCAGTTCGAATGCGGGCAGGGTGTTCTCTGGAGCGTGGGCGCGCGCTCCTCGATGGGCGAACGTGATTGGCGGGTCGAGGCGAGATGGGAGACGTTGCTGCACTGAACGAGATGATGCCAGCCCCGTAGACTCAAATACGTGTTCAACCTCCAGGGCAGCGAGATCGTCGTCATTCTGTTGTTGGCACTCGTGATCCTCGGCCCAGAAAAGTTGCCTGACGCGATCCGAAAGTTTGCCCAGACATATGGTGAGCTGAAGAAGATGGGCACCGGATTTCAGTCTGAATTTCGATCCGTTCTTGACGAACCGATCCGCGAGATGAAGGAAACAGCTCGCTTGGTTCAAGACGCTGCGGACCCAAACAAGATCTCCAAGCAAGCCGCCGAAGACATTGCATTGAGCGATGTAGCCAAGTCAGGCGATCGTCCGGCGATCACTGATGCCGCGATCCCCGAAGCTGCACCCGAAGCTGTCGACCCGACCAACAACGACACAGCGCCGGTTGATGCAGCGCAGATCGAACAGGCTGTCGATCACGAGCCTGATGATGGGCCGCCGGTGATCGTCAACCAGATTGCTATGGGCAATGCGCGCGGACCGATCGAACCAATCGTTCCTGAGGCGCTGGTCGATGAAGACGACAACGTGCACGAAGCAGCCGACAATGGCGCAATGCTTGGCGATAGTGCGGCCAAAGACGCCGACGTGTCTGCACGATGAGCACCGTGACTGACGACGCCGAAGCTGAAGCCGGGGACGACGAAACACTCACTCTTACGCAGCACCTAGCAGAGCTGCGAACCCGAATCATCCGATCCGCACTCGCTGTGCTGATCGGCATGGTGGTCATCATTGCGTTCTACGATCTTGTCCTTGAGTTTCTGAAGCAGCCATACATCGACCTTTGTAACGAGAAGCCGGCGGGTTTCTGCGATCCGAACCTGTTCATCCCGACACCCACCGAGGGGTTGTCGACTCGCATTCGTGTGGGCATGTACGGCGGCATCATTGCGGCTCTGCCGGTCATCCTGTGGCAAATCTGGCGCTTCGTTGTGCCGGCGCTGCATGCCAAGGAACGCAAGTACGCGGTCCCCTTCGTGCTGTCGTCGGTGCTGCTGTTCTCAGCTGGTGGCAGCCTCGCCTACCTCACCGTCGACCGGGCGCTCGAATTCTTGATCAGCTGGGCCGGTGAGGATGTCCAGCAGATCTTCTCGGTCAGCAGCTACATCAGCCTGATTGGGCTGATGATTTTTGCCTTCGGTGTCGGCTTCCTGTTGCCGGTGCTTTTCGTTTTTTTGCAACTGGTCAACGTCGTGTCGCCACGAACGCTCTTGAAAAGCTGGCGCTACGCCACGATTGGTATGTTCGTCATCGCAGCAGTGATCACGCCGTCGGGCGACCCGGTCACGCTGATGATGCTTGCGCTCCCCATGCTGTTGTTGTATTTCGTGGCAATCTTGATCGGCTGGCTGGTGCTCCGCAAGCGCCCGACCGTCTGACGTGCGTGCTGACCGAGCTGACCTCATCGCTCGCTACAACTTCCCGATTGATCGATTCCAGCTCGAAGCATTCGACGCGCTCGACGATGGCAAGCACGTCGTCGTTGCGGCTCCAACGGGCAGTGGGAAGACCGTCGTTGCCGAGTACGGCATAGAGGCTGCATTCCGTGATGGGAAGCGAGCGTTCTACACCGCGCCGATCAAGGCGCTGTCAAATCAGAAGTACCGCGACCTGGTCGCCATGCACGGCGAGGACGCAGTCGGTCTCTTGACCGGCGACAACTCGATCAACGGCGACGCTCCGATCGTGGTGATGACCACCGAGGTCCTGCGCAACATGATCTACGGCCGGGCAGGCCAGCTTTCAGATCTTGGGCTCGTTGTGCTCGACGAGGTGCATTTTCTGCAAGACACATTCCGTGGCCCGGTCTGGGAAGAGGTGATGATCCACCTTCCTGATCATGTTCGGCTGGTGTGCCTGTCCGCCACGGTCAGCAACGTCCAGCAGCTTGCTGACTGGATCTCGACGGTACGCGGCCCCACGCACGCCGTCACTGAGTTGAAGCGGCCGGTCGAGCTGGCCAACCAGTACCTCGCGAAGGATCGCACCGAAGACCGTTTGCATCTGTTGCCGACCTTCGTCAACGGCGCGGTCAATCGTGATGCGGTGCGTCTCGACGAATCTGCGATCCGGCGCGGGCCCGGCGGCCGATCCGGTGCAGATCGCAACGACCGAGGCGGATCCGGCAACCAAAAGGGAGCGCACCGCCGCAAGCTCGTACCACCGGGTCGGGTCGAGACGCTCAAGCTGCTCCATCAGCAGGACATGCTGCCGGCGATCTTTTTCATCTTCAGCCGGAATCAATGCGACGAGGCGGCTCGCTCGTGTGTCGAGTTCGGTGTCGGGCTGACGACGGACGAAGACCGGAGGGCGATCCGCGAGATCGTTGATGCTCGCCTTGGCGGGCTTGACTCGGCCGACCTCGCCGTCCTCGGTTACGACCAGTTCCTTTTGCAACTCGATGCCGGCGTTGCGGCCCACCACGCCGGCATGGTGCCGCCGATGAAGGAAGTCGTCGAGGCATGCTTCATCGCCGGCCTCATCAAGGTCGTCTTCGCCACTGAGACGCTCGCCGTCGGTATCAACATGCCAGCGCGCAGCGTCGTGATCGAGAAGCTCACCAAGTTCACTGGCGAGCATCACGAGCAGCTGACGCCCGGTGAGTACACGCAACTCACTGGACGGGCAGGCCGACGCGGCATCGATGACCGCGGGAGCGCCGTGGTGCTCTGGTCGCCGTGGATCCGCTTCGACGACGTTGCGCAACTTGCAGGCAGCTCGCAATTCCACCTGCGGTCAGCTTTCAGACCGACGTACAACATGGCAGCGAACCTGATTCGCACCTACGAGAGCGAACGCGCGCATGACCTGCTGAACCTCTCGTTCGCCCAGTATCAGGCCGATCGTGACATCGTCAAGATGCAGGCGCGGCTCGAACGGCGAAGGTCCGCAGCTGCTGAATTCCGTGCACAGGCAGCGAGCCCGCTCGGTGATATCGATGAGTACGCACGGCTCCGGGCACAAGAGAAGTCGTCCCGTCGAGACCGTCGTTACGAACGCGGCGACGACGTTGATGACACGATTCAGCAGCTCAAGCCTGGTGTGGTCATCCAGCTGTTCAAAGGCAAGCACCGCGGTCCTGTGGCCGTTGTGGCATCTGCGACTCGTAAGTCGGGTTCACGCCTGTCGCTTGTCAATAAAGCTGGCGATCTACTGCAGGCCGTTGCCGAAGATTTCGACTCGCCGCCCGCGGCGATCGGCTCGATTAAGTTGCCGCCAAACTTCGCACCGAATCGCAAGGAATACCGCAAGGAAGTCGCATACCGACTGCGAAAGGCGAAGTTGCAGGCAGCGCCGAAAATCCGCAGCGAGAGCAGGGATGCGGCGATGAGCGCCGAGATGCACCCGGTTGCCCGAGACCCAGACCTGAAGCAGCGACTCAGCGCGATGGCTTCAGCTGCCAAGGCCGAACGCGAGGTCGCCGAGATCGAGGGCCGTGTCGATGGCAAGACCTCCACGCTGGCGCGCGACTTCGACCGGATTCTGGTCGTGCTCGAAACGTTTGGGTACGCAGACCTCGACAGGTGGGAGTTGACCGAGGCCGGCGAAATGTTGTCGAGGATTTTCCACGAATCCGACCTGTTCGTTGCCGAGGCGCTCCGGGCGGGCCTGTTCGACGGCCTCAGCCCTGCTGACTTGGCCGCACTTGTGTCGACAGTGGTTTACGAGCACCGCAGCCCAGAGGCGCCGCCACGCCCCTGGTTCTCTTGTGATGACATGAGGTCCCGCTGGACCCGGATGGCCGCCCTCAGCGAGGACCTGAACGACAAGGAGCGTGCTGCAGAAGTTGCCGAGCATCGCGATCCTGATCCAACTTTCGCGGCGATCGCTTACGCCTGGGTCGCCGGCGAGGGTTTTGCTGAAGTTGTTGACGATGAGGAGATGACCGGCGGCGACTTCGTCAGGACGACGCGCCAACTCATTGACCTCCTCAGGCAACTGTCGGTTGTCGCTCCGCTACGGGGGACTCGTCGGGCCGCAGGAGAGGCCGCCGAGGCCGCATTCCGCGGGGTCGTGTCGGACAGCGCTACACCAACCAGCAGGCGCGACGACGAGACCGAGCTGCCAGGCCCTGCGTGACCATCGAAAAGGGCAAGCCCTGGGGAATCGAGGTTGCGCGACCGCCGGATCTTCAGCTCGCTAACTCGGATCAGGTCGTCGCTCATTTACTCACCGCCGATGTCGGTGTGCCGGTGGCTCCCACGCGCGGGGACCTGCACCGGACGATCGGGGCTCGACCGCTTGGCGATCGTCTGCTGCTGGTCGAATTTCCCATCGATCTGTTACGAGTTCGGCTCGACAATGAGCGTGAAGCCATCGCTGTCGCGCACGTGACAGCGCAATCGCCCAGGTGGGGTGGTGGCTGGTGGCGAGGGCCGGTGCTGATGGTGATGAATGCACAGTTCCTCGGCGACTGGCACGTGGTGTCGCGTGGACATCCGAACGACGGCCGGGCGGAGAGCGTCGAATGGGGAAGCGAGTTCGGGCTGCGTGAACGGTGGGAGGCTCGTCGGCGGCTACCTACTGGCGGCCACGTCCCGCACCCAGCGATCGAGACGCGTTCATTTCGCGAACGCAGTTGGACCTTTGATCGGTCCCTCGATATTTGCATTGACGGGTGCCGCGTTGGCCGTGCCCGTTCGTTGCAGATCGTCGTCGAACCCGACGCCGCCGTCGTCTACGGCTGAGGTTGCCGACCGCCACGCATGCGAGGCATTGCTACCGGTTCGTGCATGGGCTCTACGTGGGCTGAGTGAGCTCCGTAGCGGCGTGCCCCGTATGCAGCGGTAGCTCCGTGCAGGAATACTGACAGTGTGACGGTGAGGGAGATCACACCGACGAGTTGGTCGGCGGTTTCGGAGCGTTCCTCCAGCTCTTCGAGCAGCAGAATGCCGAACACGATCGACGCGAGTGCACGCGGGCCAAACCACCCGATGAAACCTTTTGCCGCTGTATCGAGTCCCGACCCGCTCAGAGCCATGGCGACGGGAACCATGCGAACAATCGTGAGACTCGCAAGCGCAGCAATAATGACCGCCGGGCTGAACTCGCCGAGCGCATCGCCAACGAAGAGGTTGCCAAAGACGAAGAAGGTGACTGCCCCGAGAAGCTCAGCAGCATCTTCGGTGAACTCCGCCAGATGCTCGGCCTCTTCTGGCCCGGCCATGTCAGGCTCGTCGGATCTGATCCGCCGGCGCAATCCGCCACTTCCGAATGCGAGCCCGGCGCTGAACGCTGCGATGAAGCTGTTTCCACCGAGCGCAGCCGACCCGCAGAATGCGACTACAGGCAATGCGAACGTGGCGATCTGTTCGTAGCGAGCATCGGACCAACCAGCCGAGCGAGCCCGCCGCAAGATCCCGATTCCGCCAAACCCGACCAGTGCGCCAGCAAACGCCCCGAAGCCGATCTGCTGGGCAACGAAACCGATCCATGAGGCCGTGGAACGGCTGCTCTCAAGTAGCAGGCTGGTGCAGATAGCAACCACGGGAACGACCAGCCCGTCGTTGAGACCTGATTCCACGTTCAATGCCAGTCGGTCGCGCGTGGGAACGCTTTCGTTGGACAAAACAGCGCTGCCCAGTGCTGCGTCGGTTGGCGCAAGAACTGCAGCGAGGAGCAACGCTTGCGCCCACGGCCAGTCGTCAAACAGCAGGTGGTTGACGAGCGCTCCTGCGAGAATTGTGAGCGGAAGCCCGATGCCGAGCAGCCGCCCGGGTATGGCTATGAATCGCCGAATGCGGGGGAGTGACAGACGCGTGGCATCACTGAACAGGATGACTGCAAGTGTGATTTCGGCGAGGAGGCCGACGGCCTCGATCTCGGCACCAACCTCGACGATGTTCAGCGCTGACATGGCTGCACCCGTCGCGACGAAGACCATCGGCATCGTGAGCGGCGACGAGTCGAGTCGCCGCGAGACCGCAGCGAAGGCCAGCAGGGTCACGCCAATGATGGCGATCTCGGTGGGCTCCATGACCTGACTGTATCGCGACTGACAATTACGGTAATACCCGCTGTCGGGCTCTGACCGTCGTAGAGTCTGTGCCCGTGGCCGTCTACGTCCCAGAGTCCTTCACGCCGGACGAGGCAGAAATTCTTCGTCGGTACTTCACAAACCTTGATGGGCCGGTGTTCGCACTCGTCAATCTCCCCGAGGTCGTAAAGGGCGCGTTGTTCGCCCGATACAGCCGAAGTCCAAAGTCGCTGAGGAGGTTGTTCCTCGACGAATTTGTCGGCGATCTCGACATCTCCGGTGATCATTCGGTTGACGCCACGATCGGCCTCGATCGTGCAGAGGAACTGTATGAGCGAGTGTTTTTCGACTACGGAGACGACTCGGTTGCTCAGCTCGGTGGAGTCCACCTGGCATGTGAGCAGGCGTCGAACATCTTGACCAAGGTGCTCGAGTGGGGTCGACTCATGAGCTACCTCGAGCAGAGCACTCGCTATATCGCATATGACTCGCGACTTGGTGGTCGATACCGGTACTACCGAGACCCCGCAGTCCTTGCCGGTCCGCTCGGTACGCGATACGTCGGTGACCTCGACCGGATCTTCGACAGCTACAGCCAGTGCGCTGAGACCGTCACAGAGCTCGTGCGCAACACGGTGCCACGAGGAGACAACAGCGAGTTCGTCTATCGCATGGCCACTAAGGCCAAAGCGCTCGATGCCGTTCGCGGCATTCTGCCGGCAGCAGCGACGTCGAACGTCGGTATCTACGGAACCGGCCAGGCATTCGAAGCCCTTCTCCTCAGAATGAGAGCGAGTGCATTGCCTGAGGCTCGCGACTACGCCGATCTCATGCTGCAAGAGTTGCGGAAAGTCATTCCGAGCTTTTTGCGCAGGGTTGATATTCCTGACCGGGGTGGTCGATGGAGTGACTATCTGACCGAGACGCGGACCGGAACCAAGGCGATCGTCGATGACCTCTTCGGTGAAGCGCCGGTCGACGTGGCGTCTGAAGTGGAGCTCGTCGATTTCGACCCTGAAGCGGAAGACAAGCTGTTGGCGTCTATTTGCTACGCCCACTCCTCGTTGCCTGAGCACCAACTGCTCGAGAAGGTCAGGAATCTTGGCGTCGACGAGAAGGTGTCGCTGATGCGGGCGTATGTCGGTGATCGCGAGAATCGTCGTCACAAGCCCGGCCGAGCGTTCGAGCGCAGCTTTTATCGCTTTGATATTTTGAGCGACTACGGGGCCTTTCGCGACATGCAACGCCATCGCATGCTGACCATCGAATGGCAGCGCCTCACACCGAACCACGGCTACACGCGGCCGGAACTGGTTGACGAAGCTGGCGTCGGCGCACAGTTCGACGAGGCCATGCACCGCTCAGCTGGCCTCTACGACGCGCTCAACACCGATTTTTCCGAACAGGCGCCGTATGCGGTGTCGATGGCGTACCGAATGCGCTACAGCATGCAGTTCAACGCCCGTGAGGCTATGCACATGCTCGAACTCCGGTCGTCGCCGCAAGGCCACCCGTCGTATCGGCGTGTCGCACTTGAGATGCATCGTTTGATCGCCGACAAGGCCGGTCATCACGCCATTGCTGCCACGATGACGCACATGACGACTGAGGCGCCAGAACTCGAGCGGCTCGAGGCAGAGCGCCGAGCGGAAGCCCGACGCGACGCCGCTGATTCGTAACGGACCCCCTGCGCGCATGGGTTGTGACGGGTGTCACTGTTTCTGTTCATCTCTGCTGACCCGACGTGAGCGTATGCTCCGGCCGCAGCGGCACTTGCATGAGGCGAGGCGCACCGACCTGACGAGAACGCACCATGGCTGAAGACGACATCCCCGAAGAAGAGACCGAAGAGGAAGCAGTCGCGCCCGAACTCGATGACGACGACGATGGTGCTGAAGAGGATGATGGCGACGAGAGCACCGATGACGACGACGTTGTCGCTGATGACGATGACGATGACGTGGCCGCCAAGCCTCGAACCAAGCGCAAGGCTGCCGACGACGACGACGAAGATGACGACGACGAACTTGATGACGACGTCGAAGAAGACCTCGACAAGATTCTGAAGGATCGTTTGGTCGCTGCCGACGCTGAGGAAGACGACGACGAGCCCGAGCCCAAGGGCGAAGGCGATGAGCGTCTGCAGCCGAAGCAGCAGAACGAACAGCTCTGCAGCTCCTGCTTTCTGTTGGTGAAGTCGAGCGCTCCGAATTGCCCGGTCGGCGACGACGACTGCCCGATATTTTCCTGAATAAGGCGCCATGACGCGACCCGGCACCACGCAGGTGGAACGACTGGCAGCAGCGGCGTTCTACGCCCCGATCGGACTCGGCGCACAGCTCGTCGGCGATCTGCCAGCAACGATGGGTAAGGCGAAGCAGCAAATTGCGCTTGCGCGATTCATTGGCAAAATGGCCGTTGATCAAGGTGCCAAGCAGTTACGTGAGCGGTTGTCGCCCGCCCCTGTTCCTCCAGAACGTTCGCCTGCCCCGCAGAGTGTCGTGGAAGTTGTTCCGGTCGCCGCGGTGGAGCCTGCGCAGTTGGTCACCGTCGGGGTCGAAGTGCTTGCACTGCCCGACTACGATCAGCTGCCGGCGGCGCACATTGTTGGCAAACTCGAAGGCCTGACCCAGTCGGAACGTGACAACGTCGAGCTGTACGAGGCCGCCGGGCGTCACCGTCGGACGGTCCTCGGCAAACTCGACCAACTCCGCAAGGTATGACTTTGTGATTGATCCCAATGTTCGCCCAGCGGATCACCACGATGCCGACGATGTCGCACAGCTCGAACTACTCGAAAGCGAGGCCCGAGCGTCGCTCGTCGGCCAGCGTGGCGGCGAACGTTGGCTGATCGAACACCCCGAGATTGGCAAGCAATGGGTTGACCGTTGCGGCGCCGATGACGTCTGGGTTGGCCATATGGGCGATGTCGTTGTCGGATATATGGTTGCCCTGCTCGGATTAGATTCGATTATCCGAGTCGATCAGGTCTGGGTCACCCCCGAAGCTCGAGAACTCGGGTTCGGTGATGCGCTGCTCGCTGCTGCAATTGCGGGCGCCCACGAGCGCGGCGCCGTGGCCGTGGAAGGCCAAGCCTTGCCCGGTGACCGACACACGAAGAACCTCTACGAGCGGGCCGGTATCGTCGCTCGGCTGATCACGACGTACAAGCCGCTCCCACCGGCAACGATCAGGTTGCCTGCTGCGGCACACGAGCCACCAGCGGGCCGGCGAGGTGGCGGTGGCGTTGGGGGCGAAGCCGGGTAGTTCAGCGGCCCTGCCAGTTTGGTGGACGCTTCTCGATGAACGCAGTGAGGCCTTCTTTCAGATCCTCGGACGCCATAACGTTACGCAAGGCATCGTTGGTCATTTTGATCAACGTCTCGTCGCTCTCGTAGGCGGCGGCCTGCACGATCTTACGACTCTCAGACACCGCCATTGGGGCTGATTGGCTGATCTGCTCTGCGAGCTTGGTGGCCTCGGCGAGTGCACCACCTGGTTCGGTGAGACGCGACACCAACCCGAGGCTGAAGGCTCGCTCTGCCGGAATGGGTTCGCCAGTGAGGATTGCTTCCATTGCTGCTGCTTGACCGATGGCCCGAGGAAGTCTGAAGAGGCCTCCGGCGCCCGCGACGAGGTTCCGCTTCACTTCGGCAAGCCCGAAGGCTGACTGTGTACTCGCCACCACGAGGTCGGCAGCAAGGACGATTTCACAGCCACCGGCGGTCGCGAGCCCGTCGACAGCGGCGATGATGGGCTTGCGGCGCTCACGGTAGACGAAGCCGGCAAAGCCTCCCCGCTTGGTGTTGAGGCGAGCAGCTTCGCCTGAATTGATCGCTTTCAGGTCCGCTCCTGCGCAGAAAACCGGCCGGGACTGCCCCTCAGTGTTCGCTTGGATGATCCCGACCCAGATGTCATCGTCGCCTTCGAGCAGGTCGATGGCCGCTTCGAGCCCTTCGGCGACGTCACCGTTCACAGCGTTGCGTGCTTCGGGGCGGTTGAGGGTGATGACCGCAATGCGGCCTGTGGCTTCGTAGCTGACGATGTCTGACATGGCAGCCGAGCGTATTCGGCGAGTTGGCCTCGAGGCCAACTCGCCGTCAACGATCAGCTGTTGTCGGTGGCGTCGTCGCCGGTGGCGTCGGTTGCCTCGGGAGCAGCCTCTGGCTCGGCGGGTGTGCTGGTGGCCTCGTCTGTCGATGCGTCCGGTTCGGAGGCATCAGTGTTTGTGACCTCCGTGACCTCCGTGGCCTCGTCGGTCGATGGGGCCACGGTCGAAGCGCTTTCGGCGGGTGCCTCAACCGCAGCGGTGGCCTCGGCCTCGGCTGCAGCTGCGGCTGCAGCAGCTTCGGCTGCTGCTTCGACTGCGGCTGCTTCGGCTGCTTCGGCTGCACGCTTGGCGGCCATCACTTCAGCAACGTCACGCATGCCCTTAGGACGGTCTCTTGGACCGCTCGGCTTGCCTCGGCCTCCACGGTCGTCGCGGCCTCGACCTCCACGGTCGTCACGACCGCCACCTTCGCGGGCGCCATCGCGCCCACGGCCAGCGCCGTCGCGTGCAGCGCCATCACGGCTACCGCGCTCGCCTGAGCCGGACTCGCGCTTGTCTGAGCCGGACTCGCGCTTGTCGTCGCGAACCTTCTTCTGTTCTTTGCGGCTTGTGGGGCGGAGCGGCTTGGGCCGCTTGGTGCTGGCGGGGATTTCGATTCCGAGCAATGCCGCAATCTGGGGCAGCAGCGGGCCGAGGCGCAGTGTCGTCTTTTTGAGTTCGTCGTCGATGGTGGTCGGCGCAACCGTTGGTGTGACAAGCGCCCGAACAGGGGAAAAGGCAGCGGCTTCAAGAACAGCCGACCAGCGATCACCTGAGTCGTCAGGAAGCAGCGAGTTGGTTGCTGCTTCGCCGAGACGCTTGGCAAGCTGTGGCGGGAACATGACGCCAGCCTTCGGAGGCTGCGACGAGAGTCGCAGTGCACGAATGACTCGGCCGACCGTGAGGGCAGCGTCGACGTCTTCGAGCCAGTGCGCCATTTCTTCGGACTGCTTAGTGACCAGGGATGCCTTGAGTTCGTCGGCAATGGCGCGCGTTGACTCGTCACGAGCAACCATTGGATCGGCGCTTGCGGCAACCACGCTGCGCAGATCGCGCAGATCGAGGTGCTGCATCTGGCGCTGAGCGGCTTCGGCTCGGTCGAGCCAATCGGCGACACGCAGCTTGGGCAGCATGTCTTCAGCCATCTTGGTGACGCTGGACTCGGGCATTTCCGGTTTCGCGTCCGCCTTCAGTTTGGCGTTCTCTTCCTTGACACGGGTGCGCACAGCTCCCATGCCCTGGAGCGCGAGCTCGGCGATTGGACGCTGCTCTTCGGGCACCGACGCCAGAACTTCCTGGGTACGGGCCTTGCCGGGGCGAAGGCGCTTTGGCTTCGGGCGCTGAGGAACCTCGGGAGGTGCCTCGAAATGTGGCTTCTTCGGGCGGTCGGACCGCTCGCGCTTGTCGCCGTCACGGGCGGGGCTGCGCTTGTCGCCGTCACGGGCGGGCCGACCACCACGGTCGTCGCCGTCACGGCCTCTGCCGCGGCCGCGTCCTTCACGGTCGTTACCGCCGCTGCGCTCGCCGCGGCCGCGTTTGGCCTTCGTTTCAATGACTGCCTCGAAGGGTTTGTCGTCGGGGAGCAGCTCCATGAGGCCACGACTCTCGTTCTTGTCGCGCGACTTGACGACCGACAGGATTTCCATCCCATCGAGCATCTGTTCGGCCTCGACCTTCACGACGTCACCGATTGAGGCACCTTCGTGGAGGATCGAACCGTCCACGGTGCCTTTCGGCTTGAGGGCTCCGGCTGCACGCCATGTCCAAGAACCGTCCGAGCTCGCGCTTGTTAGTTCGATGTCAATCCTGCGGGGCATAGTCGTTTCAAGATAGCGGCAACCTGATCCGCTTCGGTGCGCAGATGTCGATTGGCCTACGGTGCGCGCATGGCGATCTACGCACTTGGCGATCTTGTACCGACAATCAGCAGCGATGCGTTCATTCACCCTGACGCGGTGATCATCGGTGACGTGAGGATTGGCCCGTACTCGTCTGTGTGGCCGTGCGCTGTCTTGAGGGGCGACGGTGGCCACATCGAGATTGGCTCTGGGACCAGCGTTCAAGACACGTCGGTGATCCACACGACGCCGTACTGGCCGACGGTTGTCGGTAACGATTGCGTTCTCGGCCACGGCATCCATCTCGAGGGGTGCACTGTCGAGAACGATGTCTTGATCGGCAATCACGCTCAGGTACTGCATCGTTCGGTCATCCGTTCCGGCTCGATTGTGGCGGCGAACTCGGTTGTGTTGCAGGACGTCGAGGTGCCGTCTGGAGGTATGGCAGTCGGATCGCCTGCCCAGATCAAGCTTGATCGTGCACGAATCGAAGACATCAAACTCGCTTCGTCCTCCTATAAGGAACGCATTGAGATCTACAAGACCAGCCTGCGCCGTCTCGATTGACACAGGGCGTCCGGTCGGACCGATTTGCCAGCAAGAATGTGGTCGTGACGAACAAAACGTTCCATGTGACCGTTCCCGAAAGCGACGAGGAGCTTGCTGCAGATCGACTTTGGCAGCTCGGCGTTGAGGCCGTCGGCATTGGTCAGGTCGTCGATGGGATGGTCGAACTGTGGACGTCGGTTGGTGCAACAGAGGAATCAATTCGGCGAGCGGTCGACCGGCTCGACCCGACCTGGACCTGGCGCACCGCCGATGTCGTGACTCCTGTCGAGACGTGGCGAGAGCACGTTGGGCCGACCTGGTACGGCAAAACTGGCGTCGTCGTTCCGCAGTGGCAGGCCGACCGGCTCGACGCCGGCGCTGACGTCCTCGTCACCTTGATCGAGCCAGCCAGCTCATTCGGGTTGGGCGACCACCCGACGACGCGGCTGTCATTGGGCACGTTGACTGATTACCTAGCAGGTCACCATGTATCGAGCGTCCTGGACGTTGGTTGTGGCTCGGGCGTGCTGGGGATCGTTGCGGCTCAGCGTGGAGTCACAACGATCCGTTCTACCGACATTTCTGCCGGCGCTGTCGAGGCCACAATCGCAAATGCCCGGCTCAACGGCGTGGCTGACCAGATCGAGGTCGATATGGCTGAGCTTGCAACGATCTCAGGGCCGTACGACGTGGTCGTGGCCAACATCCTCGCTCCGGTGCTCGTTTCAATGGCGGTCGATTTGCGCCGCCTGACGGCAGCTGACGGGGTGCTGATCATCAGCGGTATTCTCGGCGACGATCACCAGCACGTCATCGACGCGCTGGCGCCGATGCAGGTCGAACACGCCACGATTGCTGAAGGTTGGGCGAGCATTCAGCTCACCCACGTGCACTGAATGCGAAGCGTGCTGGCCTGACTTTTAGCCGATGAACTGTGTTGTTTGGGTCGCGTAGGGGAGTGACGGAACAGCGCCCGCGACGGTGACGGCCAATCCTCCAGCGGCAGTCGCCCAGTCGATGGCGTCGGAGAGTCCGTCTCCCATGGACAAACGAGCGGCAAGGTTGCCGCAGAAGGCATCACCCGCGCCGGTCGTATCGACGACGTCGACAGCGAGCGCCCTGCGATGCTCAATCGCACCGTCGCGACTGATGGTGACGCCTTCCGCGCCGCGGGTCACGATGACAATTCCGACTCCGGCAGCGTGCAAGGCATCGATCCCACCGAGAAGTTCGACCTCATGTTCGTTCGGAATCACGATGTCGCACAGCGACAGCAGCGAATCGTCGAGCAACTGCGCAGGTGCTGGATTCAACAGCGTGAGCGTGCCGGCCGATCGGGCCAACGCAAGTGTTGCTTGAACTGCAAAAAGAGGAACTTCGAGTTGGGTGAGAAGCACACGGCACGGCGGCAGGGCGCCCGGAGCGACGACGTCGGCGTTGGCCCCGGGCACAACGACGATGGAGTTCTCTCCGGATGCACTCACGACAATCGCCGCCCGGCCAGTCGGTTGTCCGGCCGACGTCAGTAGATGAGCATCGTCGACCTTCTCGTCCAGAACGAGCGAACGGAGCCGATCGCCAGCTGCGTCGTCACCGACTGCGCTGTGCAAGGACGTGGACGCGCCAGCGCGGGCTGCAGCAACGACTTGGTTGAGGCCCTTGCCCCCGGGGAACTCGTCATAGGAGTCGCCGAGGAGCGTCTCACCCGGGAGTGGATGGCGTTCGACGGTGACGACGAGGTCAAGGTTGGCGGATCCGAAAACGGTGACGTCGAACACGACAATGATCGTACGTGATTGGGCTCAGCGCACCGAATGGGAGCCCCGAGAGTCCATGCCGAATTCAGTATCTCAAACCAAAACCGGGGTCAGGATACGGAACGGGCCCGCACGCCGATGGGCGCAATGAGTCGGAAGCCAGCAGCGTGGCGTTCGTCTTCGGATTCTCCGCCCCAGAAGCCGTACTCGTGTTGTTCGCGAGCAAAAACCATGCAGTCAGCTCGCACCTTGCAACTCGCACACACATCTTTTGCGGCTGTTTCGCGCCGCTCTCTCGCCTGGGGCCGTTCGGCCGCTGACGGAAAAAACAGATGCGTGAGGCCCTTGCAGGCTCCGTCGCGCATCCAGTCATTTACAGCCTCGAGTTGTTCGTCGAAATCGATGACGGCCATATCAGTGCCCCCTCAGTCGTTGCGGAATACCCCGTGACGACACCCTGTTCTGTGCCGACAAACCGAGACAATAAACCTAATCGACTCGTGAGTCAATTGTACTCAGCAAGTATTTGCGGCGACGAACGCTTGAACGCCAGCGGCGAACACTTCAACGTCGTTTTCGGTCGTGTCCCAGGCCGTCATCCAGCGCACCTGGTGCACCGTCGGATCCCAATCCCAGAAGAAGCACCAGTCACGGAGCGGCTCGATCATCTCGGGTGCGAGACGGGGAAAGAGGCTGTTGACCTGAGGTGACGCGCCAACTTCGATGCCGTCAATCCCTGACACGATGCCGTGCAGGCGAGTTGCCATTGCATTTGAGTGGCGAGCCAGGTCGATCCAGAGATCGTCTTGGAGCGCGGCGTTGAACTGAGCGGCGAGGTATCGCATCTTTGAGGGGAGTTGGGTGACCTGCTTGCGGGTGTACTCCGAGCCGGCAGCCACGTCGTTGTTGAGAAACACGACCGCCTCGGCGCCAAGCATGCCGTTCTTCGTGCCACCGAAGCTGACGACGTCGACGCCGGCATCGACAGTGAACGCCCGAAGTGTTTCTCGGGTACCTCCGAGTGCAGCAGCGGCATTGGCGATTCGGGCACCATCAAGGTGGACCAACATTCCCATTTCATGAGCTGCGGTGCACAAATCAGTGATTTCGCCGGCTGTATAGAGAGTGCCGAGTTCGGTTGCTTGCGTGATGGAGACGACGCCGGGCTGTACGTGGTGTTGAACCCCCTGCAGGTGAGTCACCGACTGCAGCGACTCAGGGGTGAGTTTGGCGTCGGGGGAGGCGATCTCCAGAAGCTTGGTCCCGAGGGTGCGCTCAGGTGCGCCCGTCTCGTCGACTGCAATGTGCGCCCAGTCCGTGCAGACGATCGCGTGATGCGGACCCTGTAGCGAGCCGAGCATGTTGGCGAGAGCCACGATGTTGGCCCCCGTGCCGTTGAATGCCAGGCGAGTCGTGACGTCGGTGCCAAAGAGTTCGCTAAAGGCCGTCTCGCATCTTTTCGTGTGTTCATCCTGGCCGTACGCAAGCGCATGGCCCTCGTTGGCGTCAACGATGGCTTGCATGATGGTCGGGTGTGCTCCGGCGGCGTTGTCGCTGGCAAACGAGCGGCCTGGTGCGATCGGAAGATCGAGGGGGGTCATTCCGGGAGTCTCGCAGACAAGGTTCACGGTCCAACGGTTGTGATTGCGTACTGTTTACGTCATGACAGAATTTCCTGGAGAACCTGTCCCTGACAAGAGCGCAGTCGCGGGCGCCATCAAGAGCGGGGCTCGGCACTGTGGCTGGTGCCGCCGAGTCCTCCCGGCCCAAACTGGCCGCGGGAGACCTCGACGATTCTGCAGCCAACGATGTCGACAATGGGATTGGGTATCGCGTCAGCGAGCCAACGAACTCGACCTGAGTGAAAATGAACTCGTCATCGCCCGAGACGAACTCGACCGACTGCACGACGATCTGTACACGATGGCGTGCGCAGTCGAAGACACCGAGCGAGACATGGCAGCCGGCGGCACACGCACAGTGCGTGAGCTAACGGAAATGCTCGACTGGCTGATGGATGCCGCGCGCCCACTTCGCGATCGCGAAATGCCCGCACCGGACACACCTCGGTGATTATGTCATGACGTAAATGGCCGAACAGCGCGACGGAGTGCGGCTGCGGCGCCTCGGAATCGCCAATGCAGTTCCCACCCGGTGGCCTAACACGGCACGAATTCAGATTGCGGGGGGCTTGAGAGCTTGCTGTTGCCCGGTCGCGCGTATCGCTGGTTTGGCGCGAGTTTGACGCGAGTTTGACGCGAGTTTGGCGCGAGTTCGGCGGGAGTTTGGCGCGAGTTTGACGGGCGTGACTGTATGACTGTCTTCGGGCCGTTTCTGGACTACTACGCCGATAATTATCGTTATGTCAAGTATTCGTCCATGATACTTTAGCTCGCTCATTCGTGTCAAAATCTTCTGTGCATCCACTTCTGGCGCTCTGAGCTGGTATATCATGTTCTACTGACGGACGGACCACAGTATTCGTGTTGTGCCCGGCCTCAAAACATACTCTCGATCTATTGCTGATGGTTGAGATATAAAG